>Ga0255342_1005051_pt1 | contig 13013 bp, 9 predicted proteins | sample wastewater_treat_3_FD_192416 | JGI IMG/M metagenome (GOLD analysis project Ga0255342, IMG submission 192416) | Wastewater microbial communities from Lulu Island WWTP, Vancouver, Canada - plant14 | ecosystem: Engineered > WWTP > Wastewater > Unclassified | place: Canada: Vancouver, British...
TTTCCCGGCCGCGACGGCGTCAATGACCGTGTTCGGACCGGTCACCAGGTCGCCGCCCGCAAATACCCCTCGCAGGCTGGTTTCAAGGGTTTTCGCGTTCACCCGGATGCGGCCGCTCTTGTCGATGCCCAGGCCCATGGAGGCCAGGAATTCGCTTTTCGGCTTTTCGCCGACGGCGACGATGAGCGTGTCGAGCCTCACCCGGAACTCGCTTCCGGGTATGGGCACGGGCCTGCGCCGTCCCGTGGCATCCACGTCGCCCAGGCGGTTTCTGATGCATTCAATGTCCACCAGGCGGCCTTTCCTGGAATGGATCTTTACGGGCGAAACCAGGGTTTCCAGTTCGACGCCTTCCCGGACGGCCGCCTCGATTTCCTCCTGGCGGACCCGTATCTTCACGGGAGAGATCAGGGTTTCAATCCGGACGCCTTCCTCCAGGGCTGCCTCGATTTCCTCTTCATAGGCGGGCATTTCTTCGCGGGTGCGCCGATAGAAAAGGGAGACGCTCGTGACATCCTTCTGCCTGAGGGCGACGCGCGCCGCATCCACCGCCGAATTCCCGCCGCCGATGACGCCCACGTGCCCACGGGCGAGCTCTTCCCCCCTCATGTTGAAGGCCTTGAGGAACTCGATGGAGGGGAAAACGCCCCGCACATCCTCATGCCTGAGGTCGAGGCGCATGCTTTCGTGCGCGCCGAAGGCCAGGAAGACCGCGTCATACCTGCCGGCCAACAGGTCCTGGACGGTCATGTCTTTCCCGAGGACGCGGCCGAATTCCATTTTGATCCTCCTGTTCAGGAGGGTCTTGATTTCCTTCTCGACAACATCCCTCGGAAGCCTGTACGCGGGCAGCGAGCAGGTCAGCATGCCGCCGGGCCTGTCCTCCGCCTCGAAAACCGTGACGCCGTATCCCTGCAGCGAGAGGCAATGGGCTGCGGTGATCCCCGCGGGACCGGCGCCGACGACGGCCACGCGTTGTCTCTTCTTTTTCGCAAGGACGGGTTTATAGGCCGACGGCTTCACCCGGTCCGTCACGAAGCGTTTCAGGGCGCGGATCGCGACGGCCTCCCCGCCGCTCGTGCCCAGGCTGCAACGGCTTTCGCATTTGCGGTCGCAGACCCGTGCGCTGACGGCCGGAAACGGGTTAGCCGACCGGATGACCCGGTAGGCCTCCTCGTAATCGCCTTTTTCGATCATGGCCACATACCGCCAGGGCTCCGTGTCCACGGGACAGGCGGCCTGGCAGGGGGCGCCCGTCAACGGTTTGCACACATAGGCGTCGCATCGCTTGTCGAAGATGTGCCGCTCATACTCTTCGCGGAAATACTTCAGGGTGCTGAGGACCGGGTTGGCCGCGGTCTGGCCGAGGCCGCACATGGTCGTGTCTTTCACGGTCTGCGCCAGTTCCTCCAGCAGTGTCAGATGCTCCGGCACGCCTTTGCCGCAGGTGATGTCCTCGAGAATTTCATGGAGTCGCTGCGTTCCCTTGCGGCAGGTAAAACATTTGCCGCAGGATTCGTCCTGCAGAAACTTCATGAAGTATTTGGCCACGTCGACCATGCAGGTGTTGTCGTCCATGACAATCATGCCGCCCGACCCCATGATGGAGCCGACCTTGGCGAGGCTGTCATAGTCGATGGGCAGATCGAACAGGGAGGAGGGGATGCAGCCGCCGGAAGGGCCTCCCGTCTGGATGGCCTTGATCTTCGCCGAGCCCGAGGGGCCGCCGCCGATTTCATAGACGACCTTGCTGATGGGGGTCCCCAAGGGGACTTCGACAAGCCCGGTATTCTTGATTTTCCCGACCAGGGAGAATATTTTCGTTCCGGCGTTGTTCTCCGTTCCGATCTTCAGATAGGCCTCTGCGCCGCGGTTGATGATGTAGGGGATGTTCGCCAGGGTCTCGACATTGTTGATGCAGGTCGGGCAGCCGAAAAGGCCTTTGGCGATCGGGTACGGGGGACGCTGGCGCGGTTCGCCCATTTCCCCTTCGATGGATTTGATGAGCGCCGTCTCCTCTCCGCAGACAAACGCGCCGGCCCCGTGGAAAACCTCGATGTCGAAATCGAAACCCCGGCCCAGGATGTTCCTGCCCAGGAGGCCCAGACGGCCGGCTTCCCGGATCGCGATGGTCACGTGCTTGATGGCCAGGGGATACTCCGTGCGAACATAGATGATGCCGTTGGAGGCCCTCATCGCGAGGGCGGCGATGATCATCCCTTCCAGGATGGCGTGCGGGTTGCCCTCCAGCATGCTCCGGTCCATATAGGCGCCGGGATCGCCCTCGTCGGCATTGCAGATGACGTATTTCCTGCCGGAGACGCTGTTCATGTTGCGCGCAAGTTCCCATTTTCTTCCCGTCGGGAAGCCGGCCCCTCCGCGGCCCCGCAGATTGGATCGCAAAATTTCATCCACGATCCACTGCCTGTCGGGCGTTTCCAACGCTTTTTCCAGGGCCGCATAGCCTCCCATTTTCAGGTAATCGTTGATGCGGATCGGATCGACCTGCTGGTTTTGCCCGAGGACGATCCTGGTTTGTCCCTGAAAAAACGGGATCTCCTGTTCGGAAAAGCGGACGACCGCGGAGCCCGGCTCCCGATACAGGAGCTCTTCGACGACCTCGCCTTTCACGGCTGCCTCGACGATCCTCGGCACGTGTTCCATCTTGAGTTTCGGATACAGATGATATCCGGGCTCGACGATGATGAAAGGATCCATTTCGCAGAAACCCAGGCATCCGGTGATCCGGAGGGAGAGCCTGTCGTGCAGGTCCTGCTCCAGGATCTGGCGTTTGATGACCCGGATCAAGTCGTTCGAGCCGCTGGCCTGACCGCCGGTTCCTCCGCAGATGACGAGGCATGGCCTTTGACTGCGTCCGGCGGCCAGGATGGATTCGCGGTACGCTTTGAATTCGGCGACAGTCTGAAACGTATTCATTTCGTTGCCCTTTATCGCGGTCATGTCATGTTGGGTTGTTCCAGATTCAGAAGATGGCCGTCACAGCCCCGGAGCGTACACACCTCGTAGGCGCAGCCCGGCCGGATGAAGAGGGCGGCCATGGGCGATCCGCATTCCGTGCAGTTCGAGTAATGCGGCATCCCGTTGCGGCAGTGCGGGCAGTATAGCCGGAACCTCCCGCTCATGGGGATTTCATGCTCCGAGGCCATGGCGCGGCTGCCATAGAGGGAAGACAGGCGGAGCCAGCCTTCCCTGCCGTCGAAGGAAACGTCGCATCGGATGGCCGGATGGCCGTCGAGGCGGTGATCGGGGTCCAGGAGGCTCTTTTTGCATGCCGGGCAGTACGCCTGGAGCGGAAAAAACCTGCGGTCGTCTTCCGCATCGGGCTGTCCCGCGCCCTCCCGGGCCGCAGCGATGATTTCGTTTACCTGTCTTTTGCTCACATGCGGGTGGTAATGCCCATCCACCACGACGGTCGGCCCCAGGGCACAGGCCCCGAGACAGTTGACCGTTTCAAGGGTGATTTCCCTGTCGGGGGTGGTTTCGCCCGCCGTGATGCCGAGCTGCTGCGTGAACTCCTCGGCAATGGCCTGGCCGCCGCGGACATGGCAGGCCGTTCCCAGGCATACGGAAATCAGGCGCTTCCCGCGGGGCTTCAGGCTGAAGGCCTTATAGAAGGTCGCCACGCCGTATACATCGACGAGGCTCTTTCCCGTCCGGCGGGCGACGATCCTCAGCGCCTCTTCCGGAAGATACCGGTAGCGGTTCTGGATGTCCTCGAGAATGGCGATGATCGATCCCTGCTTTTCCGCGTGTTCGGCGACAATTTTTTCAATCGCTTCAGGGGTCATGACGGTTCCTTTCCGGCAGGTGCTTTCGTTTGCAGGCCGCTCCCGTTTTCCTATCGATACTCCTCGCAGTGCCAGACGCCCGCTTCCGGTTTGGGGAAGCCGCATGTCGGATAGTTGTCGCAGTTGCCGCAAAGGCCAAGGACCCTGCGGGTCGGCGACCGGACGGGCCTTTCGAATGAAATGTCGGGCGATGGGGCGGCGGCCGGGAGACGGACGGCTTCATACTCCTCACAATATCGGACATCCCGCAAGCGGCCTCTGTTGAGCGTGAGTGAACAATTCGGGTGACGGGCACAGTTCAAACACAACCCGCATGAGTTCTTGTCCATGACGCCCTCCTGCTTTTTGTATCCCCGACAGGGGCAAACTTCGGGCCATACGGGGGGGAGCAGACAATCCGTGGAACGAACCGGAAGGAAGTCCTTGAATCGTAAAGGCGAATATGGACGACAGGCCGGCGCGGGAGATGGGGTCGGCCGTCACGGCAGACGCGGAAAAGTAATCGCAGGCTGGGGAAATATTCCTCAACCGGTGAGGAATTCCCCACAAGGTCCGCTATCTGCCTTTCCGACCCGTTTCGGTTGTTTTGCCGTTTCCGAGCTTGAGTTTGTCGCGGAGGGTTTTGCGATCGATGCGAAGGATCTCCGCCGCACGCGATTTATTGCCGCCGACGCTTGCCAGGACCCTGCGGACATAGACGGCTTCCTCTTCGGCAAGAGGCCGGAACGGGACCGATCCCGACATGGCGGAAAAACGCATGACCGACGGCAGGTCGGAGATCTCCACCGTTCGGCCGTCGGTCATGACGAGGAGGCGCTGGACGAGGTTTTCGAGCTCCCGGATATTTCCCGGCCACGAGTAGCCCATGAGGGTCTTCACGGCCTCGTCCGAAAAAACCGGAACGTTCTTTCCCATCTCTTCGGCGAACTTTCCGGCAAAGTGGGCGATCAGCACGGCGATATCTTCCCTCCGCTCCCTCAGAGGAGGCACGGTGATCGTGATGACGTTGAGCCGGAAGAACAGGTCCTCGCGGAAAATGCGCTGATGGACCAGCCCTCTCAGGTCTTTGTTGCTCGAAGCGATGATGCGGACATCGACCTTCTGGGTCTTCCGGGCGCCGACCATGCAGACCTGCTTGTCCTGAAGCACCCTGAGAAGCTTCACCTGCATGGGGGGACTCATCTCATTGATTTCGTCGAGCAGGATGGTTCCGCCGTCGGCCGTCTGGAAGAACCCCGCACGGGACTCGTTCGCGCCGGTAAAGGCCCCTTTCACATAGCCGAAGAGCTCGCTCTCCAGGAGCTTTTCCGGGATCGCCCCGCAGTTGACCGGAACAAACGGAGCCGATGCCCGGCCGCCGCTGTAGTGAATGGCCCTGGCGACCAGTTCCTTGCCGGTGCCGCTTTCCCCCAGCACGAGCGTCGTGGCGGTGGAGGTTGAAGCCTTTTCGATCTCCGTCAGCAATTTCCGGACGGCCTTCGATCTGCCGATGATGCCGTGGGGAGCGGACGGCTCGCGGGGCGTTTCGGCCATGACGACATTTCGCAGCGCCTGCTTGTTGAGCGCTCTCTCCACGGCGGAGAAAAGCTCATCATCGGTGAAGGGCTTCGGAAGGTATTCCTCCGCCCCCATTTTTACGGCCTCGACCGCGCCCTTGACGGAAGCGTAGCCGGTGATCATGATCACCTCGGTCTTGTAGAAGTTCTCCCGGATGTGCCGTATCAGGTCAAGGCCGCTGATCCTGGGCATTTTATAGTCCGTGATGACGAGGTTGACAGGGGCTTTTTCCAGGATCTTCACGGCATCCGGGACATTGGAGGCCGTGTAGACCCGATAGCCCTTCGACTCGAGGTTGCGCTGGATGATATTGAGCGCGGTGGGTGCGTCATCCACAACGAGGACGCTGTGATTCCGGGGGGCGGTCATGTCGGTTTCTCCTCCGGCGCGGTTTTCCGGTGCAGGGGAAAGGCCACCACGAAACGGGACCCCCGCCCTTCCTCGCTTTCGACGCGTATCTCCCCCTTGTGCAGGGACACGATGCCGTGTACGACCGAAAGTCCGAGGCCGGTGCCCTGGTCGACATCTTTCGTGGTAAAGAAGGGCATGAAAACGTTTTCCCTGATCCTCGGGCTCATGCCGATCCCGTTATCCTCGACCGCCAGGCACACCCTCGAGGCGTCGAAGAACGTCTGAAGCGTGAGCACTCCCCCACCGGGCATGGCCTGAAGGGCATTGACAACCAGGTTGGAGATGACCTGCCGGATCTGAGATTTGTCCGCTGTGATCTCGGGCAGGTCCGGATCGACGACGCGTCTGATTTCCACGCAGGATCTGCCGCATAACGTCTCGAACAGGGCCAGCTCATCCATGATGATTCGATTCAGGTTCACCCGGGCCCTTCCGGGCCTGCCCTGGCGGGCGAAAACCAGGAGTTCCCGGATGATGGTGCGGGCATGAAGGGAGGCTTCCACGATCTTGTCGAGATCCGCAAGCGACCGGACGGGCAGGCCCGGCATCTTCCGGACGAGTTGGGCCAACCCCAGAACGGCGTTCAGGGGCTCGTTGAGCTCGTGAGCCACACCGGCGGCAAGTTGCCCGATGGCGGCCAGGCGATCGGCCCTGATCAACTGTTCCCGGAGTTCGGCCTTTGCAGCCCTGGCGTCTTCGTGCTCGATCATGAACGCGATCTGCCCCGCGATATTGTCGATCAGGCGCCGCTCTTCGTCGAGAAACGATGTCTGCCGCGGAAGGCCGCGCCCGTCCCGGTAATGAACTTCCACGGCTCCACTGTCCCTGTCCCCGATGCGGATTGCGGCGGTTTGCCGGCGCGCCCCGTCCCGGAACCCAGGGCTCTGGAAGTCCCGTCCGTCGAGGAGGATCCTGGCGCAGGCCCGGCGGGGATACTGCCAGGCAGCAGGCAGGATCCGCGCGATGTCCGCGAGCTTCCGTTCGATCGGCAGATCGGGATTCGAGGCAATCTGCGCAATGCCGTAGAGGCAGGTGAGTTCCTTCACCCGCTCGCTCAGCTTGGCGCGCGAGACGTCAACCCGCCGGGGGGACGACTTGCGGCCTTTTACGGGGGGCGTTTTCGGTTTCGGTTTCGACGGCGCCATGATCCACCTTGCCCGGCACATCAACGTTCATAAATTCCCGGGACTCCGCATGTGAGTATCTTTATCAGAAACGCCGGGAAATTACACCCGTGACGATTTCCAGGCCCGCATTTTTCCGAGACCCGACGGCGGAAGCCTCACGATCCGGGATAAGGCCGGTCAGCCGGCGGGGCAGACGGGATGATTGCCTTCCGCGTCGCAATGGTGTAAAAGGAGATCGTCAGACGGACATCCGGGTAGCAAGAACGACAGGGTGCCTCCATGAACGAACAGGAACGGCTGAAACTCATCAACAGGCTCAAGACGGCCAGGACATCCGAGGAGCGTGACCAGATCCTGTGGTACCTGGCGGGGCAGGACAAGGCGGCCAGGGGAAAGGCCCAGCGGGCCGAGCCGACGGGAACGGGGAAACCCGCGCCGGGCTCCGTGCCGGAGAAGCACCCGTTGGGGCTCCCCGGGGGGAAACTCGGCGGGATGGGATCCATCACGTCGCTGCTGTTTCTCTTCTACGGCCTGGTAACCATCGCTGCCGCTGCGGTCAAGATCGTCCAGGGTCAGATGGAGGGTGACGAGATCAAGCAGCTGATCATGGGCGGCATGTTCCTCGTCGTCGGCGTCGTCCTGTTCGCGAAGTCGAGGCGGGCGCAGCGCAAGGCGGCCGAGGAGACCTGATCCGTCCTTTCCGCTATTTCAGCCGGAAATCAACGCGGCTCCTCTTTACGTTCTTCCGGTCTTCGGGCTGGAGCGTCTTCGGCTCGACGACGAACACTCTGCCCGCCTCGAGTTGCCCTTCTTCCCGGATGGCATCGGCCACCGCTTCCGCCCGCTTCATGGCCAGCAGCCGCAGGTCGTCCTCCCTGACCACGATGTGGGTCATCATGAGCTTCTCCATCTCCTCGTCGGGCAGGCTCTTCTCCAGGCCGATCAGGTTTCTCGGCTTGGGGAACTTCTCGGCGCCGTAGGCCCGCTTCAGGTACCGATCGTATTCCTGGGGCTCTATGGCGATCCCGTCGACGGATTCCACCTTTTCGCCCTTCCGGATCAGGTCGTTCATCTTCTGCGCCTTCAGCTTCTTCTGGAACTGGTCGCGGATGAGACCCTCCCGGTCCCTCTCCAGGTCCACGCCGCCGGCGATGTCGAGCTTGAGGGCCGGCTTGGCCTTCAGGGCCTTCACCAGGGTTTCCACCTTCTTCATGGCCGGTTCGGAGATGGAAGACGACCCGGCGTCGAATTCGATGTAGCTGAGCTCCTCGCCGCCTCCGAAGAGGGAGCCCAGCAGGGCGAAAGGCGCCGTGGCCGCTTTTGTGAGCAGGTTGACAATGACCTGCAGAACGATGCGCCACACGCTGAATTCCGGGTCGTCGATGCGGCCCGTGACGGGAATGTCGAGGTTGATCTTGCCGTCGGCATCGCGCAGGAGCGTGACGGCCAGGCCCACGGGCAGCTTCGTCGCCTTCGGGCTCTCCACCCGGTCGCCCAGGGTGAGCTGGTCGATGACCACCCTGTTCTCCGCGTCGAGCTTCTTGTCGGCGATGTGATAATTGAGGTCGAAGGACAGGGACCCCTTCTCGATCTTGTAGCCGGCATAGGTCCCCGAGTAGGGGGTGAGCGGGCTCAGATTGAAATCCTTGAGCGACGCCTTGAGGTCCACGAAGAGGTTGTCCTTGAAGGGGTGGACCTTGCCGGCAATCTCGACGGGGATGTACCGGCCGATTTTCCCCCGGAGGTCCACGTCGGCCGGTTTTTTCACGATCGAGGTCACACCCGTCACCCGCCCCGTCAGTTCCGTGAGCGTGGCCGAGTAGTTGGGCTTCACGTTGCGGTCGTCGAAGACAATGGTGCCGTTCTGCAGCGAGATGCGGTTGACCTCGATGTTTTTCGCGAGAACGTCGCCGGCGTATTCTTTCTTTTCCGCGGGCTCCGTCTCCGTCCTCTTTGTCTCCGGCTGTCCGGGTTCCGCCCCGACGGCTTCCTCCCCCTCTGCCGCCTCGGGCTTGGCCACGTTCTGCAGGTTCAGAGTGCCGCCGGCGTTGACGATGATCCTGGCGTAGAGATCGGTCAGCGACAGGTCCCTGACCCGGACGAACAGCGGATTGTACCCGGCCCTCACGTTGTTGGCGAAGAGCGTCTTGAACTTGACGAAGTCGTCGCCGTTGACCTTGTCCACCGTGGCGACCCTGGCGAGAAGGAGATTCCCGTCATAGCTGACCGACAGGTCCTTGCCGGCCGGCCGGCTCGCCGAAAAGGCGCCCTTGGCGGAAATGTCGCCGTCAGTGAAATGGACACGGAATTTGTCGGTGAAATACTCCTGGAAGGGACGGATCCGGACTCGCTTCATGTCCACGTCGAGGTTCGCAAAGACGGGGTTGAGCCCGACGGCGCCGTCGACGGACAGCGTCCCTTTTCCCCGGTTGAGATCGAGAGACAGGGTCAGCTTGCCGCGGCTGTCCTTCACCGTCGAGATCGCCGTTCCCTTGACGGCGAGGTCCTGGATCAGGGAGGTGATCGGTTCCGGCGGGACGTCGTCGCGATAGGCGATCCTGCCCTTCCTGAGGTCGAAATCATCGAGGATCAGCGTCGGCGGTGTCTTGTCGGCGGCAGGTTTCTCGTGCGCGGCGTCCTGCGGCCCGCTCTCCTTCCTTTCCGCCAGGGTCATCAGGTTGACGACGCCGTCTCTGTCCCTGTGGACGTTGAGTTCCGGGGTATCCAGGGCGATCTTCGCGAAGTGGAATTTCGCCCGGAGCGGTTCGAGGGCCGTCATGACCACGTCGAGGCGCTTGAGCCCCGCCACGGGTGTCTTTTTCCGGTCCTGCAGTGCGAAGTCCTTCAGCACCACGTTGCCGGAGACGACAACGGCGGGAGTCTTCTCCGGAGTCATGGAGAAGGTGACCGTCGACTGCACGTCGAGCTTCCCGGAGGGGATGGTGATGTTCAGCTCATGCGGCACATAGGCCAGGTAGAAGGGCAGATCCAGGTCCTCGATGAGGATGTTGAAGACCGTCTCGTGGGAATCCTTGAAAATCTTGGTCTTGCCTTCCAGGGAATAGGGATCCCCGTTGATGACGGCCGCGAACCGGGGCTGGACGTAGGTGTCGACGTACTCGGGAGTGTTGGAGATGAAGGGGATGCCGATGTGCATGCCCCGGACGGTGTGGGACGTGTCGAAGGGGCCGTCGACGAAATCGACGCTCCCGTCTTCGACGATGATGTTGTGGATCGAGAAAAAGAAGGGTTCTTTCTTCTCGTCCTTCGGCTCCTCCTTCTTCATCTCAAGCAGGTCGGTGAAGTTGTACGTCTTGTCGCGGTTCCGGACCAGGTGCGCGTAAGGTTTCCGGAGGATGAATTCCTCGATGACGGGTGCGCGCCTGAGCAGGGACCGCACGTCGAGGTTGACGACAAGCTCGTCGAAGGACAGGAAGGTCGTGTCGCTCTGCGGCTCCTTGATCTCGAGTCCCCGCAGCGTGGCGGTCAGCGTGTAGGGGTTGAAGCTGAGGTCCGCTAGGCTCACCTGGCGGTTGATCGTCTTCGACACCGTCTCCAGCAGGTACGGCTTCACGACGGGCGGGAGGACGAAAAAGCCGACGACCGTGAAGAGGATGAAAAAGACGGCGGCCCCGATGATCCATTTCTTGAATCGTGCCATGGCGCTCTCCGTTGGCGTGGCGGTGCTGTGTTCAATGGAAACGGTGACGGAAACGGCGGGTGCCGGGAGCGACAACCCGACTGCAACAATTTCTCACAGCACCGGCGAATTTTCAATAGTCAAAAAGGCTGAAAGAGCCGACAAAACGGCGGCACGGGCGCCCTGCAACGTGTTGGGCTGCGGCCCGGCGCCCGGACGAATCGGGAGAAGCGATGCCGGAGACCCGGACGCAGGCCCCGAAGACACGTTGCGGTCGGGCAACGGGGAAGCGCGAAATCAAGGTCGGGAAAATGAAAGGGCATGCGATCCGCACGGTGCTCGGGCACAGAAAATGCTTGAAATGAGGGGAAAAAACAGTTAGAGAAAATTCACTCCTGATGCGGGAAGCACGAGAACAGGGAAACACATCAGCCAAGGAGGAGATCGAGATGGCAAAAGCAAAGAAGGGTGATTTGTTCACTTGCGAGGTATGCGGCCTTGTCGTCGCTGTCGACGAGAGCTGTGACTGCGCGGTCGGTGAGCTGATCTGCTGTGACATCCCCATGGAGAAAGGAAAGGCAAAGATGAAGAAGGCCGCAAAACCAGCGAAGAAGGCAGCGAAGAAGCCCGTGAAGAAGGCGGCGCCGAAGAAGAAGGCGGCGAAGAAGCCCGTGAAGAAGGCGGCACCGAAGACGAAGGCGGCGAAGCCCAAGGCAAAGGCGAAGGCGAAGAAGTAACGCGATCGGCTCGACGAACTCGAGCATCGCTTCCCGCCCGGAAAGATTCTGACGGCGAGGCGCGGAGCGGTTGCCGCACGGACGCCAGAAGAAACCCCGCTCGGAACCGAGAGGGGTTTCTTTTTTCGGGTGTTTGCCTTGCAGGGGGCACGGCGCCGCATCCCACCGGTCAAAATCGTTGACGAAGCAGAAAATATATTTTATTTTTGCGGTGCGGCGTTGAGTCAGCCTGCCGGGTCCGCATCCCGCCGCAGGCGCTCCCCGCGGGGGCCGCTTCATCCGGCTGAGCCGAAAACGATCGAAGCCGATCGAAGAAACCGCTCGAGAAGGAGGTCAACCATGGCAAGCAAGAAACTGTTGGAGCTGCTGAACAAAGGGGTCGCCCGTGAGATCCAGGTGTCCGTTCAGTACATGTGGCAGCACGTCCAGTGGTCGGGGATTCCCCACTACGCCATCAAGGATGAATTGAAAAAGGTCGCCATCGCGGAGATGAAGCACGCCGAAGAGATCGCCGAGAGGCTCTTCTACCTGGGCGGCATCCCCACGACCAAACCGGACCCGGTCTTTGTCGGCAAGACCCTCAAGGAGATGTTGGCCAGGGACCTGAAGGACGAGGAAGGGGCCATCAAGCTCTACAGGGAGATCATTGCGACGGCGCAAAAGGAGGACGACCCCACGACGGCGCGCCTGTTCAGGAAGATCCTCGCTGACGAGGAGGAGCATCACGATTTCTTCCAGGGCGTACTCGAGGGGCTGAAGTAGCGCGTTCGGCCGATCGAATCACGGAGCCCACCTCGCGGTGGGCTTTTTTTTCGGAGGGATGCCGATGAGAAGACGGGAACGGGAAATTCGAGACGAGCGGCAGATGCGGGATATCCTGGAACGGGGCCTCGTCTGCCGCCTGGGCCTCAGCGACGGCCGGTATCCCTATGTCGTGCCGATGAGCTTCGGCATCCGCGACGGGCGGCTGTACCTCCACAGCGCCGGGGAGGGGAAAAAAATCGACCTGATCCGAAGAAACAACCGGGTCTGTTTCGAAGTCGACGTGAATGCGCAGGTCGCACCCGGGGAGACTCCCTGCCGCTGGTCCATGAAGTACCGCAGCGTCATCGGGTTCGGAACGGCGAGGATTCTGGATGACCTTGAGGAGAAACGCGCGGGACTGGGCGCCGTCATGGCGCACTACGGCGGGCCGGAAGAGCCCTTCGACGGGAAGTCTCTGGAGAGGACCTGCGTGATCGAGATCGTGATCGAACGGATGACCGGGAAGCAATCCCTGTAGGGCGCATGCCCCGATGAGTGACGGGACCGCATGGACACTTGGCATGCAGGATCGTCCTTGACAGGAAATCTTTGGCATGCCAGATAAGCGCAGGTGCGGGGGATCGGACGGGGAGAAGGAGATCTTCCAGAAAGTCCCGGGGTCGTTTTCGAGAGGTTCGGAGCGTAGAGACACCGGGGACGGATGCGGCAGCGAAGCGGTAAGGATCCATGCGGCGAAGGGGCCTGCCGGCGGTGGCCATCCCGGCCGCATCGCGCGCACGCAGGCCTATCCGGGGAGACGCACGGCCCAGCGGGAAGGAGAGGTCATGACGGATCGGGGTGGAGCATTCAGCGCGGTCGAGACGGTTCGCGAGGGCTTCAGGCAGACGGGTTACATCTGCAACACGGAGATCGCGACGATCGTGTACCTGGCCTTTCACCTCGAAAAACCCGTCCTCGTGGAGGGTCC
>Ga0255342_1005052_pt1 | contig 13011 bp, 8 predicted proteins | sample wastewater_treat_3_FD_192416 | JGI IMG/M metagenome (GOLD analysis project Ga0255342, IMG submission 192416) | Wastewater microbial communities from Lulu Island WWTP, Vancouver, Canada - plant14 | ecosystem: Engineered > WWTP > Wastewater > Unclassified | place: Canada: Vancouver, British...
GGAACAGCGGTATATTCATCTGGAAGGCTTCAACAATACTGGAATCGTACAGCAGGTATCTGCCTGACACCTTCCATACATTCAATGAAGGGAAAGAGCTGTTCGGCACAGCCGGTGAAAAAGAGTTTATAACGCAGGCCTATTCGCAGTGCAGCAGTATCTCGGTTGATTATGGCATTATGGAAAAGGCAGATAACGTGTATGTTATATGCACTGACCTCGGCTGGTCAGACCTGGGTACCTGGAGTTCGCTCTATCTTCAGTCAGAGCATGACAGGAATGACAATGCCGTGCTGAATTCGAAAGCACTGACCTACAATTCCGAGGGCAACATAATCAGCCTGCCGCAGGGAAAGATTGCGGTAATACAGGGTCTGGATGACTATATCATCATTGACAGCGGTGATGTTCTCCTGATTGTATCGCGCGATCAGGAACAGAATATCAAAACATACCTGAATGATGTCGGCCGGGAGGCCGGGGAAAATTACCTGTAATCATTTGGTATATAAATGCATTGCAGAAATGTGCCTATATGCAGGTAGCGACGGGTCTGAGACCTGTCGGTACGTGGCATGATTCATGATTTTACATATATAAACGCACAACGGCGGGTCTGAGGCCCGCCGTTGCATCATTTCAAATCCTGATCCTAATCCTAATATTCCCAAAGATCCTGTTCAAAATTGAAAATCTCATTTTTGATTCTTTCCGCTTCGAATATCTGTGAAGAGCCCATCTTGTACTGGTTGATTGACCTGTCATCGTAGACGTTGGATTCGGCAACGATGTACCCGCTGAACCTGCGTTGCAGCATCAGGTCCTCAAAGGAGATACGCTGGGCGTCATTGAACGAGTTGAATGCCTCGCTGGCAGCCAGTGCCTGCCTTACATCCTCGTACCTTATCCAGAAGAGACGTCTCTTGACGAGTCTGGAGGTGATGGGGTCATAGCCCATGTAGATGGGGCATATACCTATTATACGGACATCAAGGCGCGAATGCTTCTTGTCAAAGAACCACTCCTCAAGCAGCATGAGCTGTTTGATGTCTGAAGGGTTCTCCATATTGGTCACGGTTGAGTCACGCTCCAATCCATCTGCTCCAACCACAGCAATGGTCAGTGTGTCACGGTTCATTTTGGCAGCGATGTCATTATACGTTGTAGGTACTGTCATGGCGTCACCATCAGTGGCCGGAACCCTTCCCGCAAGGATCTCGTTGAGGAGGATACCCGAGAAGTTCATCCTTCCGTCTGACATCTCAGATTTGAACCGGTTCTCATCCGCATCATACTTAAGTGACGGATAGTAGAGGTTCAGGTTCATCTTTTCCCTCAGGTCGATTATCCTGTATAGTCTTTTTGACCATATCACATCTGACTCATTCAGATAGGTGTAATTAACCTTCTGATTATCGGGCATCTGCCTGGTGTAGATGTCACCGAACGACTGGGCCATTGTACCTGTACACATCAGGAGGCCTGCGAGGCCTGCCAGAATTGTCCTCTTCATGGTTTATATCTTCTGTTGTTAATTAATCTTGAGAATAATCGGGTTGAGGTCCCTGGTTCTGCCATCGGGTCCAACAGCCCTGATCTTTTCAATTATGAGTTTTTGTCCGGCGCGCAGGTTTGAGATAAGGCTCTTCTGCTTGTCGGTAAGTCTGTTGTTATTTGATTCGGCTGTGATTTCATAGCCCTTGTCATTGACTGAGACTGTAAAGCCTGTCACCGTATATGTAAGGTCGAACTCGAAGTTTTCGAGTACTGCGGTCACCACCTGCTGTGCAGCGGCCACGCTCCTGAGTACGTTACCTTCCTTCAGATTGGCGAACCGTGCCTCGGGGTCGGGGAGTCTCCTTACCCTGAACTCCACAGGAGGGAATGTCTGCACCTTGCCGTCCACGTTGGCTGAGACAATAATCTGTGCATTCTGCCCCACTGTACGTGGCTGTGCTACATATTCACCGCGGTAATTCCTGTATTTACCCTTTTTGATCTCACCGTTGGTCATGCGGACATTCAGTTTATCCGATCCGATGCCCGGGACTGAAATGTCAAGGGGGTTCTGTATTCCCTGGTAGAGGACGTTCATGGCTGTGGGTGACACAACCACGTTCGGCGTTCCCACGGAATATTTCTGGTCAAATTTGAAAGTACGCTCACCGCCATCAGGGGCTTTCATCCGGATGACTCCTCCCCATGATTTCTCACCTACCGAGCCTGGTTTCACCCTGTAAATTCCCCTGCCTGATTCATCAATAGGCAACTTGACAGACTGGCTGCTTGGTTCATATCCCACGCTTCCGTCAGGATTGGTTTTCGTTGTATATGGGCCTACGAAAATCTCGAGGTCCTGCGTGGTATCTGTCGCTGCCACGAATACCCTGGCTTCGTATTCATTGCCCTGCATCACGTAAGAGGTGTTCGTGGTGACTGTCGGTACGATTGCGTTGAACCTGAATGATCCGGCGTCAATCTGGGTATAGAGGAAGTTCAGAGCGTCAGTCTCAGCGTTGCGGATGTCAACCTGCATCTTTGAAAGCATGGTTAAGGCAGCAATGAGAGGCAGGGTCTGAAAATTGGCAGTGACCCATTTTTCAGTACCTGTTCCTTCAAGGTTCACAGGGTCATCAGTATTCAGAATATCAAGTATTGACCGTTCTGCTGAGGGATCCTTCCCTTCCAGGGTTTCAATGAGGTATTCCCTGAAATCCTCTATCTGGGCCTTAAGGTCATTTCCCTTTCCGTCCTGGTGTGCACCAATGAGTATTTCGGACGGAATATTGTTTTCGTCGATCTTCTTTATCTTGTTGATATCTATCTGGTTATCGGGAAGGAGCGCTTTCGAATCGACACCTTCAGCGGTGGTGACGATCTCAACTTTCAGATCCTGAATGTAGTCATAGAGTTCATTGGCGCGTAGCTTGACATCATAGGCCTTTTCCTTCCAGGGTCCTGCCTTTTCAGGATTATCTGCCGCCGCTGCATCAAAAGCTGCATAGGTTAAATTATTCTTTTTGATATAATTGGCAGTAGTCTTGGTCAGGCTCTGATCAACCTTTCTGAATGCCTCGACCGCCTCCTTCGAAACGTTAAGGGCAAGCATTGCTGTCAGGATGAGGTACAACATCCCGATCATCTTTTGCCGCGGGGTTTCTTTTCCCTTAGCCATTTGCAGATAGTTTAAATGTTATCGTATATTTTGATGAACCCGTCATTACTTCACATTCATGGCAGCAAGCATGTTGCCGTAGACATTATTGAGTGAGCTGAGGTTCTCATTGAGTTTGGCCACCTGTTCACGGTATTTTTTGGTGTCATCAGCTGAACCTGTAAGGTCATTCATCAGACCTTCCATTCCCCTGTAGATTGCTTCAGCATTCTTCACGTGATCATTGGTGCCACGGAGTTGCAGTTCATATGCTGCATTGAGGGCGGAGAGGTTCTTGTTGAGAGCCTCCAGCTTCTCGTGGTATGATCTGCTGCCGGTATCGATGGTCTTTGATGATTCGCCGATAGCCTGGCAGGCGCTGGTAGTGTCAGTCATTGAACGTGCGGTCTGGGTAACAGACTCGGAGAGGTTCATGAGAGACTCATTTGCCTTCCTTATTGTGCTGGCATACTCATTGGTGGTTGCTGCCAGGTCACCCATAGCGTTGAAGTTATTGGTGGTCTCTGTGAGCTTCTTCAGTCCCTGGCTGAGGCTGTCAAACACAGCAGGAGTGATTCCTGCGTCAGACAACATCTTGTCAAACTGCGTAAGGCCGGCTCCACCGCCACCGCCGAATCCACCGCCACCGCCGAATCCACCGCCACCGCCGAATCCACCGCCGCCACCGCCGACATATGCAAAACCGAGATCCTCGCCAGAGTAATTCGGGTCAAGCTGGGGGTAGACAAGCTTCCAGTCAGGCTCTTCCTTGAGCGGCTCAAACGCCGAAAAGAAGAAGATGATTGCTTCTGTGATAAGACCCACAGAGAGGAATAGTCCAGCCATCGGATAGTGCTGTATCTTGAAGAGCGCACCGATGATCACGACTGAGGCTCCCCAGCCGTAAAGCTTGGACATGAATGCTTTCCATTTACTGGTATGAACAAATTCCGAGAGGCCCATATAATTATGTATTAAAGTTAGATGGTATTAGTTATTAACTCCGATATAAGTTCTCACATTGCGGAACCCGACAAATGATTTTGTTGAGTCCTGGTATTCATAGTCCCTTGTAGATGTCTGAAGGAACAATGCAATATCTTTCCATGAGCCTCCCCTGATTACCTTGCGCTTGAGCACGGGCGGATCGTCCGGGCGGGCGTTGTATTCATAGTCGGGGTTGAGGTCATGGGTAAAGATATATGATGAAGGATGGTAGGCGCACGAAGTCCATTCGGACACGTTTCCTGCCATATCGAACAGTCCGTATTCATTGGGTTCGAAGGAGGCCACCTTTATTGTGTAAACGGCTCCGTCATCGATGTAGTTACCGCGCAGTGGTTTGAAGTTTGCGAGGAAGCATCCCTGGTAGTTGCGTGTGTAGGGGCCGCCCCATGGGTACATGGAGAGGTCAAGTCCGCCGCGTGCTGCATATTCCCACTCGGTCTCCAGCGGGAGACGGTAGTTGTGCACGTCGGCGATGCCCTGTGCACGCAGGTGCTCATTCATGAAGTTGGTACGCCACACGCTGAATGCACGTGCCTGGATCCATGATATTCCAACAACCGGGTAGTCATCATAACCGGGATGCCAGAAGTAGAGTGTTGCCCACGGCTCATTGAATGAATAGGTAAAGTCTCTGATCCATGCAAGGGTATCAGGGTAGATATTCACCACGTGATGCATAATGAACGATGAACGGTCTTTCACTTCGGTGGTATTGCCCTCAAGGTCGGTTACGGTACCCTCGTACCTCTGCTCCTTGTAGTTGTATCTGGCTTTGGCTGCCTGCTTGTAGTCAACCCAGAAATATGAGTAGTTCAGGAGCCGGGTGTCCCACTGCTTGTTCCCGTTGAATCTCTCTTCGGGGGGATAATACATTGTTTCCATCACAGCCTGGATGTTCTCATCATCCAGGTCAATCTTCTCTGACCAGTTCAGCACGTTGGGTTCCAGGACATTGCCCTCCTTATCAGTTCTGAAGAATTCGTAACCCTCAATTCCTTCCTCTCCCAGCCTGGTTCTGAGGATGGAGTCACGCACCCAGTAGGTGAACTGACGATATTTATTATTGGTAATCTCTGTCTGGTCCATCCAAAACGCTTCTACCGTAACTGTTTTGGAGAGGCTGTTCATGGCGCGCAAAGGGTCCTGGTCACTGGGCCCCTGTACAAAGGAACCGGCCGGTATGAATGCCATTTCAAACGGCTCCGGCTCATAAAACTTCTTCCTTCCCTGCACGCCTGTCAACTCGCCTGATTCGTAAGAGCCACAGCTGCTTAACATTAAAATCAACGCAAGAGCTAAAAGGGTTACCTTTTTCATATACTTAAATTTAAATATGCAAGTAATTCTATTTTTTCCTGTCTATTAAAGGAAACGGATACTCTTGTATTTGGTGACACTCTTCCCGAGACCGATGTCGAAGCTGTAAGAGACAACGAACTCGTGGGAGCCGCTGGTTCCTTTTCTGATCTCCGATATCGGGAAGTCATATCCATATCCTATCTTTAGACCGTTGTATAATTCTATGCCTGCGAATCCTGTGATTGCGTCACTAATCCTGTAAGAAACGCCACCCCATATCTTTTTATTGTATTTAACCATACCTGTGGCTAAATATTGTGTTGTGGCGCCGTCATTTACTATAAAAATTGAGGGGACAAGCTCAAAGGCAGGGTTTGGAAGCTGGAAGTAGTAACCTGCAGTGAAGTAGTACTGGCGGCTGACGTAAGTAGCTGTCTGGGAATATTTGATTTTTGGCTGGTTCAGGTGTGTGACTGACAGCCCGGCATAGTAGTTAAGTCCCTGGTAGTATATCCCGGCGGAAAAGTCAGGTGCAAGAAAAGATTCATCATTCTCGGGAATCAGCGGGTCACCTGAAGGAGGTGTATGGCCCGGGCCCGAAGGGATGAACCATTCCGGCGCAACAGTCTTGTTGAGCACCCCTATGCTGAAACCGGCTCCGAGGGTACCGGTTCCGACCGAAAAGAGGCCTGAATAGGAAAGCGTGATATTGACATCATTGCTGAACCCGTATTTGTCAGCCTCCACAAGCAGGCCTGCGCCACTGCGGAAGCCGAAGAGGCTGAAAGGCATATTGATGTTGAAAAGCATGGTGGAGGGCGCCCCGGGGAAACCCACCCACTGCTGGCGCGTAAGGGCCGAAGCAGTGATCATCCCCGACATGCCCGAAAACCCGGGATTAAATGTCTGGGTGTTGAACATATAGTGGCTGAACGCCGGATCCTGCTGACCGCAGACGATACCTGCCGGGAGTAATAATGCCAGGATGAATATCCTTGTTTTCTTCATAGCCGGGTAGTGCCTGTAAACCCATACATATAACGGGTAAAATAAATAAAAATATATTCATGCCACAAAATTGAGGCCAAAAATCAGTGCCCATGACGGAGCATTCCGCGTGACCACCTGACGGGTACCTGATCACGGTTAGCCATCAGGTAATCTTCATAAGAGCAGGCGAGATACTGTGGTTTGTCATGGATGTCACGGATCTCCATCCACCAGCGCTCGGTAATGGTGCTTTTTATGAAGATGGCTTCACTCTCCAGGTCACTGAGGGTCACATGATAACGGGTGAACCTGCTGTTCGTCAGGTCACTGAGATAGGAGACCTCATACTGTTTCTGCGAGAAGCCTTCGAGGAAGAACCAGATGAGCTGTGCTGCCAGGTTCGATGTCTGCATCCTGGTGTCAAGGGTCGGGTTGACCTCCGTCACGGAAAAAAGCTTCAGGTTATCTGACAGGCCTGCGTACCGGGCAAGGAGGCATATCTCTTCACCATAGAACCCGTTGACTGACGGAAGGAATGTTCCGGGGGCGTCTGACTGCCTTACTGATCCGATATCAAACAGTGCGGCGGAGGCGTCACGGAAGAGCGGCTCGGTCTCATGTACTGCTGACCGCACCTCGCCAATGCGCATTACGTCATAATGACGGCGGTTGAACCTGTTCACCACCTGTTGGTCAGTGAGATAGGTCTGATACCCTATGGATGAGAGGTGTGACAGACAGCTGCCGTTGCGATAGATGAGGTCATTCATCCAGTTGAGCGAGTCAGGTGGTCTTTTCTCGGCGGTGAAGTCAATACGGGAATCAACCGACACCAACGACCATTTCTGTTTTCCTGCCGAGAGTGCACTGTCAACGGCCGGCATCAGGGAACTTGTTCCCCCTATGATCACCGGAACAATGTTCTGTGACAGCAGCTGAAGAAGCACGTCGTGCAGGCCTGCGAGGGTGTCCTCGAAGGAGGCTCCCGGCCTGAAGTTACCCAGGTCGGTGACCTTCAGCTTGCCAGGCAGCCTGGAGAATGAGTAGAGGCTCCTCCTGACAGCATCAGGCGCCTGTGCCGCTCCGATGTTCACTGAAGAGCGGTCATCCGGCACACCCAGGATGGCCACGGCATATCCGCTGAGGTCATTCAGGGGCTCATTCCCGGTATTCACCAACACATTGTGAGGGAAGGCGGAAGAACCCTTAAGCGGCTCTACTGCCGGCTTGTCAAGGCAGACGGGATCAATATACTGATTCAGGTTAATCATATTATATTAAGGTCACTTCTTCTTTTTTCCCCTGGTGGTTTTGGTCTTGCCGGCCTTCTCAATTATTGCCAGGCAATCATCCCTGGTAAGCTTGTGGGGGTCAGTTCCCTTCGGGATGCGATAGTTGGTTTTGTCATGCATGATATACGGACCATACCGTCCGTTGAGTACCATGATATCACCCAGTTCGCTGATGACCTTCTGCTTGTCGGCTTCCCTTTTTTCCCTGATCAGTTCAATGGCTCTCTCTTCTGTGATTGTATACGGATCATCAACGCCTCTCTTCAGCGAGTAGAACTTGCCGGCATGTTTGACATACGGTCCGAATTTACCCACGCCCACGGTCATCTCGCTATCCTCGAAGGTTCCCACGGTGCGCGGCAGCGCGAAGAGGGCGAGTGCCTCCTCAAGGGTGATGGTTTCAAGCAGCTGATCACGTCTGAGGTTGGCGAAGCGGGGCTTCTGTTCGCCGGAGGCCTCGCCTATCTGTACAACGGGCCCGTAACGGCTCATCTTCACTGCAACCGGCAGGCCCGTTGCCGGGTCTGTGCCAAGCTGCCGCGCGCCGGTCATCTTCGCCCGCGTGGCAAGAGACTCGTCAACGGTCTTGCGGAAGGGACCGTAAAACTTGGAGATCATCTTTTCCCATTTCACCTCACCCGAGGCTATCTCGTCAAATTCCTTTTCCACGCCGGCGGTGAAGTTGTAGTCGAGGATGTCAGGGAAATTGGCAATCAGAAAGTCGTTCACAATCATGCCGATATCCTTCGGGAAGAGTTTTGACTTCTCCTTCCCGAATATTTCGCTCTTCTCGCTTCTGGTTATCTTTCCCTTTGAGAGGGCGAGCTGAACAAGGGTACGCTTCTCCCCGGGCCTGTCTTCACGGGCTACATAACCCCTTGACTGTATTGTGGATATAATTGGTGCATATGTTGATGGTCTTCCTATTCCTAGTTCCTCGAGCTTCTTCACGAGGCTCGCTTCCGTGTACCGCGGCGGGGGTGAAGTAAAGCGCTGGAGGGCAGTGATGGTTCCGGGTGTGAGTTTCATCCCCTGGTCAACGCGGGGCAGTATTACCTTTTCATCATCGGAAACGTTGCCATCAAATGATTCGGTATAAACCTTCAGGAAGCCGTCGAAGAGGATGACTTCACCTGTTGCCGTAAAGCTGACGGGTGAAGCAGACATGCCAATGGTTATGGTTGTCTTTTCCACTCTGGCATCAGCCATCTGGGAGGCTATCGCCCTTCTCCAGATCAGTTCATAGAGCTTCTTCTCATTATTGTTGCCGGTAACCTCCTTCCTGTCGAAGTAGGTTGGCCTGATTGCTTCATGTGCCTCCTGCGCGCCGCGCGTATGGGTTTTAAACTGCCTGACGCGCGAGTAGCCTGCACCGTACTCATTGGTAATCACTTCCCTGGCGGTGTTGAGCGCCAGTGAGGAGAGATTGGTGGAGTCAGTTCTCATGTATGTGATCTTTCCGGCCTCGTATAGTTTCTGTGCCACTGACATGGTCTGCGCCACTGAGAAACCGAGCTTGCGGTAGGCTTCCTGCTGGAGGGTGGAGGTGGTAAATGGAGGCGCCGGCGAGCGGGTGCCGGGCTTGACTACTATATTTTCAACGGTGAACGCGGAAGCGTCACACTTCTCCAGGAAGAGTCCCGCTTCCTGCTCCGTGCTGAATTTCTTCTGGCACTCTGCCTTGAGCTGCACATCGTTCCCTTCACTGTTTGTTCCGACAAAGGTGCCGGTTACCCTGAAGGCAGAGTCAGCGACGAAACCTATTATTTCCCGTTCACGGTCAACAAGCAGGCGAACTGCAACAGACTGAACCCTCCCGGCTGAGAGTGAAGGCTGTACCTTTTTCCACAGCACGGGTGAAAGCTCAAAGCCTACCAGCCTGTCGAGTATCCGGCGTGCCTGCTGGGCATTGACAAGGTTCATGTCTACCTGCCGCGGCGATTCCACAGCACGTGTAATGGCATCTTTCGTAATCTCATGGAACACAATCCGGCGCGTGGTTGCCGGGTCAAGCCCGAGAACGGAGATCAGATGCCAGGCAATTGCCTCCCCCTCACGGTCCTCATCGGAAGCAATCCATACCGTTGTTGCCTTGTCAGCAAGCTTGCGAAGCTCGGCAACAACCTTCTTTTTATCTTCAGGTATTTCATAGACCGGAGCAAAATTGTTGTCAACCTCAACACCCAGTTTGTTTCGTACGAGGTCACGGATATGCCCGAAGCTCGACACAACGGTGTAATCCTTTCCGAGAAATTTTTCTATCGTCTTTGCTTTGGCAGGAGATTCAACTATTACCAGATTATCAGCCATTCGAATATTTTTAAAAACAGGGCAAAGTAAATGAATAAGGGCGCCAACTTCAAAATTTTAAGAAAATTTCTGTATTAATCATTAAATTAGCGGCCTTATAATGAGGGTATCATGAGGGATAAAAAATTCCGGAAAAACATTATCTGGTTCTGGGTTATAATATCTCTGCCGGCAGTTTTCCTGCTGACATTGTTTTTGCTGATCTCCGCCAACAAGCTTGGCCCGATCCCTTCCTTCGAGGAGCTTGAGAATCCTGACAACAGTCTTGCAGCCGAGGTATATTCGGAAGACAATGTCCTCCTTGGCAAGTTTTACATACAGAACCGCACATGGACTGATTACGAAGATATCTCACCCTATGTGATTGATGCGCTTATTGCCACTGAAGACATCAGGTTCCACAGACATTCGGGTATTGATTTCCGTGGTCTGGCAAGGGTTCTGGTCAAAACCATCATGCTTGGCAAGAACACCGGGGGTGGAAGTACCATCACACAGCAGCTGGCGAAGAACCTTTTCCTGCCGAGGGATCTCTCCAATGATCCGGCCATTGTGCGTGCCTCCAGGCTGGCGGTGACCAAGTTCAAGGAGTGGCAGACAGCCGTTAAGCTCGAACGCAGCTACACGAAGGAAGAGATTATCACAATGTATCTCAACGTGTTTGACTTCATCTATAATGCCGTGGGCATCAATTCGGCTGCGCGCATCTATTTCAATACCACCCCTGATTCGCTTAATATCGAGCAGTCGGCAATGCTGGTCGGAATGCTGAAGAACTCCGTGGCTTACAATCCCCTCCGCAATGAGGAGAACGCCCTGAAGAGGCGGAATGTGGTAATCTTACAGATGGAGAAGTACGGGTATATCTCACGTGCCGTGGCTGACTCGGTCAGCCAGCTTCCGCTGGGTCTTGACCTGCGCGAAGACAGTCATAACACCGGGCTGGCAACATACTTCAGGGAGTATATAAGGTCAACGATGAACAGCAGGGAACCACAACGGGACAGGTTCTATTCGGATGATACCTACAATGAAGCTCTCTGGCGCTGGCAGAATGATCCGCTCTATGGCTGGTGCTACAAGAACAGCAAGCCTGACGGCTCACCATATAACATATACCGTGACGGACTGAGAATCTATACCACCCTTAACTCGAAGATGCAGACCTATGCTGAAGAGGCTCTTACAGAACACCTTTCCCAAAACCTTCAGCCGGTATTTGACAAGAGGGCAAAGAATTACCGGAATCCGCCCTACTCAAATGATCTCACCACGGCTCAGGTGAACCAGATTATGGCAAGGTCAGTCAGGCAGAGCGACCGGTATCAGAGCATGAGGAGGGCCGGTGTGCCTGAGGATTCGATAACGCTGGCATTCAACACACCCGTGCCGATGAAGCTGTTCTCATGGGAGGGGGAGAGAGACACCGTTATGACGCCGCTTGACTCGATAAGGTATTACAAGTTTTTTGTGAGATCAGCATTCATGGCCATGGACCCTCACACGGGGTATGTAAAGGCGTATATCGGGGGGCCTGATTTCAGATACTTCAAGTATGATGCTGTCACCCGGCAGAAGAAACAGGTAGGTTCCACCATCAAGCCCTTCCTCTACACACTGGCCATGCAGGATGGTTACTCGCCATGCTACGAGGTTGAGAACATTGAGCGAACCTTCGAGGTTAATGACACGATATGGCGGCCCAGAAGCTCAGGTCCTGATGAGTATCATGGCAAGATGGTGACACTGAAGTGGGGACTGGCCCAGTCTGAGAACTACATATCAGCCTGGCTGATGAAGCAATTCTCGCCGCAGGCGGTGGTTGACATAATGCAGCGTATGGGAATAAGGAGCTATATTGATCCCGTGGTCTCCATATTCCTCGGTACCTCCGATCTCTCCGTAGAGGAGATGGTTGGAGCCTATGGAACCTTTGTCAACAAGGGGGTGTATACCCGGCCGCTATACGTCACGCGGATAGAAGACCGCAACGGGAATGTCATCTCCACCTTCACCCCGTTCATTGACGAGGTTATCAGCGAGGAAGACGCCTATCTCATGACCTCGCTGCTGCAGGGTGTGGTAACCAACGGTACCGCAGTGAGACTGAGGCTTACCTACAAGCTTGCCAACCAGATGGGAGGTAAGACCGGAACCACACAGAACCACTCCAACGGATGGTTTATGGGTGTCATGCCTGATCTGGTTGCCGGTGTATGGACAGGATGGGAGGACCAGGCTATCCACTTCGAAGATCTCTCGATGGGGCAGGGAGCCAACATGGCCCTGCCGGTATTCGGGATCTTTATGCAGAAGCTGCTGGCCGACAAGGATTTCTCAGTGATGGCAGAATCACAGTTTGAAGCGCCCCCGGGATTCAATATAGAGCTTGACTGTGACAAGGTGGTCAGGGAGCAGCAGGGCAATCCTTTCAGGCAGAGGGAATACTAGTCTGGAGTCAGGGCGGCGGTGCCAGCCAGCGGTCAGGGCGGCATTGCCAGTCAGTAATCATGGCGGCAGTTCCAGCCAGTAGTCATCAGTCAGGACAACAGTGCCACTCGGCAGTTTGAGACTCCGGCAGAGGAGTGAGTCTGTATACCTTAATGATTCATGAGAAGAGCAGCCTGACCAGCCCTTCAATCTTGTACACTTTTGATATTTTCAGGCCGGGTGCATCCTTAACATCGCGGTGAAATCCTGAGATGACCATCTCAGTGAACCCCATCCTGGCAGCTTCCATAATGCGCTGTTCTATTCTCGCAACAGGTCTTGCCTCTCCTGATAATCCCACTTCGGCGGCAAAGGCGGAATGATGGTCAACCGGCACATCGAGGTTTGACGAGAGCACAGCTGCGGCAACGGCCAGGTCTACAGCCGGATCACTTACCTTCAGTCCGCCTGCAATATTGAGGAAGACATCCTTCACCCCCAGCCTGAATCCGGCTCTCTTCTCAAGTA
>Ga0255342_1005057_pt1 | contig 13000 bp, 13 predicted proteins | sample wastewater_treat_3_FD_192416 | JGI IMG/M metagenome (GOLD analysis project Ga0255342, IMG submission 192416) | Wastewater microbial communities from Lulu Island WWTP, Vancouver, Canada - plant14 | ecosystem: Engineered > WWTP > Wastewater > Unclassified | place: Canada: Vancouver, British...
CCGGAGAGCGCCTTCAATCTAGGCACCCTGCTGTCCAGCGACTATACGTCCTCCATCGCTTACGGTGTTGACATTGACGAGTTCGGCACGATCCGCGTCGTGGGATCCGCCTACTATAACCGTACGCTGTATCCTCACAATGAGGCGATGATGTGGGTTCTGGTGCCCGAGCCGTCGTCGATCGCCGCGCTTGCCGCGGGTCTCGCCGGGCTGGCGGGTGTGCGGCCACGGAGGCGGAAATGAGGGTGTACGCCCTGTCACCGGTGTCTCGGGAACCGACGGCTATCGGGGGCGCCCAACCGCCCCGGCAACCCTCCTGACATCTTCGGCCAGCCGCAGGAACACGTCCGGCTTCAGAGCCTGAGGCCCGTCGCAGCGGGCGTGGGCGGGGTCGGGATGCACCTCCACAATCAGCCCGTCCGCGCCGGCGGCGACGCCGGCGAGGGCAAGCGCGCTCACGTACTTCCAGTCGCCCGCCGCGTGCGAGGGGTCCACGAAAACCGGCAGATGGCTCAGGCGCCTGGCGACCGGCACCGCCGAAACATCCAGCGTGTAGCGCGTGTAGGTGCGGTCAATGGGGTGCATCCCGCGCTCGCAGAGGATCACGTTCGGGTTGTCCTGGCACAGGATGTACTCCGCCGACAGCAGCCATTCGTCAATCGTCGCCGACGGGCCGCGCTTCAGGAGCACCGGCTTGCCCGACCTGCCCACGGCTGTCAGCAGGCGGTAGTTCTGCATGTTGCGCGCCCCCACCTGAAGAAAGTCAATCTCACCGCAAACCCCCACGTCGTACTCGTCCAGCACTTCGCAGATTGTGAGCAGGCCTTCGCTTCGCGCGGCATCAACCAGCAGGCGCACTCCCTCCTCGCCCATGCCCTGGAACGAGTAGGGCGAAGTCCGCGGCTTGAACGCGCCGCCGCGCATCACCTTCGCGCCGCCCGCTTTCACTGCCTTCGCCGCGGCCGCCATCTGCTCCGGCGTCTCCACTGCGCACGGCCCCGCGAAGATCACGACCTCCCCCGCGCCGATGGTGACTCCCTTGTGCTCGATGACGGTGTCCGCGCTGTGAAACTCGCGGCTCGCGAGCTTGTACGGACGGCTGACGTGGGCGACGTGGTCAACTTCGGGCAGGCCCGAGATCTGCTCCGCGAGCGGCTCGCGAAGGTCGTGAGGTATGGCGCTGGCGACGCCGATCGCCACCCGGTCTCCCCCGGGCAGCACAATCGCGTTGAGACCGGCCTGGCTGATGACACCGGTTACGGCCGCGATCTCGGCCTCGGTGGCTCTGGCTGACATTGCGATAATCATTGGTGGTATTCTACCGCACTGCCGGAAACTGTCCAACTGCTGCCGCGATCCGGGAACGCGCGGGCGTTCGAGACGGTATACAGGGCAGGCGGGCGAGCTTCAGGCCGCGCCGCCATTGGAGGGGGTCTGGAAATGAATATCGTTGCCCACATGGACCACTTGCTGCGCGAACGCGAGCAGGTGGCGCGCGACCTGACCTCGGAAGACCGGGTTCGCCCCGTCACTCTTGCCTGCACCGGCGTCTTCCTGGTCCTCACTTTCGCTTACGGGCTGATCATGGGCAGCCAGAGCCTGATCCGCGGCTCAGCGGAGGGCTGGAAGTACGCTCTGGCGGCGGGTGTGAAGCTGCCGTTCCTGTTCCTGCTGACGCTCGCCATCTGCCTGCCGCTGCTGTATGTGCTGAACGTGCTGATCGGCCCGCGTGCGAAGTTCTCGGCCATCCTCGGCGTCCTTATGGCCAGCATTGCGGTCACGAGCATTGTGCTTGGGGCGTGCGCGCCGATCGTCCTGTTCTTCATGCTGAGCACACCCAGCTACCCCTTCGTGAAGCTGCTGAACGTGGCGGTGTTCGCGCTGGCGGGGGCGTACGGCGTGTGGTTTCTCTCCCGGGCAATCGGCCAGCTCGTGCAGGCGCCGGGCGGCGCTGTCGAAGGCGCCCCGGCGGGCGTCCAGACGATCATCAAGTGGTGGCTGATCACGTACGGCGTCGTCGGGACGCAGATGGCGTGGATTCTGCGGCCGTTTCTGGGGAACCCGGGCCAGCCGTTCTCCTTCTTCCGCGCGCTGGAGTCGAACTTCTACGTGGATGTGCTCAAGACAATCGGTAGATTCTTCGCCGACTAGCGCAGCTAGAAGGTGCCAGGCCGTACGCTGTATAATCACATCAGGTGTGCGTCACGCACACGATACAGTCTGGAGAAAGGGGTCATTGATGAGAAAGCTGTGTTTGCTGTTTGCTGGTGTGGTGATGTTGGCAGGTGTTGCCGCGGAGACGATTGCCGCTGACAAGAAGGCGTACACCCCCGAAACCACCAAAGTGGCGCTGTTGCCCGTCCTGAACCGCTCCGGCGAGAAATGGCAGGAGTTGAAGGACAAGCAGGTGACCAGGGCCCAGCAGGAACTGACCTGGGAGTTCCAGGAGCGCGGATTTGCCGTGATTCCCACGGAAGCCGTTACGGGTGCGGTAAAGGAGCTTGGCATCAACCTCGATGATGAGGAGGAGTACAAGCGGGAGACGCTGTACAAAGTCGGCAAGAAGGTTGGGGCGGATCTGGTTGCATTTGTGATCATTACGGACACCAGCCAGAAAGTCGTCTCACGGGTGTTTGTGGTTCAGAAGCACGGTATCGCCAAGATCAAGGCGTGGCTGGTGGATGCGAAGGCAGAGTCCCCGATCTTCAGCGCGAAGGTGCTCGAGGCCAGATCGCAGACGGGCGTGCTTGCTCCGGGGCTTCAGAAAGGCAGCGACCGGCAGATTCAGGCGGCCATTGACGCAGTCCGGGACGCATTCAAGGAGTTCATGGATTCGTACACCGTCACCAAGACTGATATCAGGCCCAAGAAGTAGCTGGCGTCCGGCGCCTAACCGAAGATCAGCTTGACCGCGGCGACTGCGGCCAGGGCCAGGATCGCGCTGTCGAACAGCTTCTGATTCATTCGCGGCAGAAGCCACGAACCCGTCAGCGCCCCTGCCGCAATCACCGGCGCCACCGACAGCGTGAACAGCAGTCCGTGCGCTGTGAAGATCGGTTTGTCAGGCGTCATCAGGGTGAGCGCCGCGAAGATGGGCACTTTCACCGAATTGAAGATGAAGAAGTACCAGGCGAAGGTGCCCATGAACTGTTGCTTCGGCATGCCCATCGCCGTCAGATAGATGCCCATAATCGGCCCGGCGGCGTTCGAGACCGTGGTCGAGAAGCCGGCAGCCGCCCCGGTCGAGGCCGCGCCCAAGCGCGAGTGGGGGGCCATCTCGTCGCCCCATCTCTGCCGGGCCAGATGCACGCCGAGCATCACAAGAACCAGAACCCCGATGATCGGCCCGAGCAGGTCCCTGGAACCCTCCCGCTCGCCCAGCCACGCAAGCAGAAGCGTCCCGAGCGCCATTCCGATCAGTACCCACGGAATCAGCTCCCGCAGCTTGTCCCAACGAGTGTGCGCGCGATAGCGGGCGACGGCAAACAGGTCGGCGAACAGCAGCATCGGAAGGACGGTGCCGATGCTCGCCCTGCTCCCGAAGACCGCCGCCATCAGCGGAACGATGAGAATCCCGACGCCGGGGATGCCGGTCTTTGAGAATCCGACGAGCAGCGCGGCAAGCGCGCCGAGGGTCCATTGTAAGGGTGTAAGGTCCATGCAAGAGATGGCCGGGCAGGTCTCTGAGCGGCCTCGGGTTTATATCACGCGCGCGGGTGCAATGGCAAAACTGCGCCCGGCGTGTACATAATGCCCCCTGCGCCGTTGCGCCACGTCATTCCGGGCTTGACCCGGAATCCAGACCGGATGGGTGCCATTACGTCATTCCGGGCTTGACCCGGAATCCAGTCCGGCTGGGTGCTATCACGTCATTCCGGGCTTGACCCGGAATCCAGACCGGATGGATGCTGAATCAAGTTCAGCATGACGTGTTGTGACGTGTTTCGACGTGTTATGACATGCTTTGTGACCTGTTCCGAAATCCTGTAACCCTGAAAACCCGAGAACCCTAGTATGCAGCTAAAGATCGGCCTGCCCAAAGGCAGCCTCCAGGAAGCAACCTTTCAGATGTTCGACAAGGCCGGATGGCGCGTCCGCGTGGACTCGCGCAGCTACCATCCCGTCATTGACGACGAGGAGATCGAACCTCTGCTCATCCGGCCGCAGGAGATCCCCAGGTATCTGGAGGACGGTCTGATCGACGCCGGCATCACGGGGCTCGACTGGCTCGAGGACTGCGGGCTGAAGGCGCACGAAGTCGCCGACCTCCGCTACGCCAAGACCAGCATGAACCCCATCCGCATCGTCCTGAGCGCGAAGGCTGACTCGCCGGTCAAGTCCGCCGCCGACCTTCAGGGCAAGCGAATCGCCACCGAATACGTCCGCCTCACCGAGCGCTGGCTTGCGGAGCGCGGCGTCAGCGCAACCGTGGAGTTCTCTTGGGGCGCGTGCGAAATGAAGGTGCCGGATCTCGCCGACGCCATCGTCGTCAACACCGAGACAGGCTCCTCATTGCGCGCGCACAACCTGGCGATCATCGAAACTCTGCTCGTGTCAACGCCCCGCCTGGTCGCAAACGAGGCCGCGTGGGCCGATGAGTGGAAGCGGCGCAAAATCGAAAACCTCGCGCTCATGCTCGTCGGCGCCATTCAGGCCGGCGATCTCGTGGGGCTCAAGATGAACGTGCGCAAGACCGATCTCGAAAAGGTCACGAGCATTCTGCCCGCGCTGCAGAACCCGACGCTCTCCGCGCTTGCCGACGACGAGTGGATGGCGGTAGAGACGATCCTGAGCGACCGGCAGGTGCGGGAGTTGATCCCGGAGCTCGTGCGCGCGGGGGCGCGGGGGATCGTCGAGTATCCCCTGAACAAAGTCATTCCCTGAACTGAAGCGCTGGCGGGCCGGCGCAGAGGAGGAAACGGGCCGAAGCCGATGCGGACCGTCAGCGTCTTTTTCAGAAAGCTGCTTCGCGAAATCGCCGCCGACCAGCTAAGCTACGCGGCGGCGGCGGTCGCCTTCTACGCGTGGATGTCCATCTTCCCCCTGCTGCTTGCGGCGGTTTCGGGCTTCGGAGTGTGGCTCGGAACGGCTGGCGCGCGCGAGCGCGTGCTGGACGGGCTGCAGCAGAACCTGCCCGTGGTCCGGGTGCTGGAGGCCTCCGGCATTGACCTCGAAAACCTGCTCTCATCGGTCACCGCCATCAGCGGCCCGGCCGGCTTCCTCGGGCTGGCCGGACTTCTCTGGACGGGAATGCAGGTGGTGCTCGCCCTGCAGGTGGCGCTGAACAGGGTGTTCGGGGTGGAGACCCGGCCGGGATGGTTCGCGGCGCGGGGGCGCGCGCTGCTGTTCGTGCTGATCGCGGCGGTGCTGATGGCCGTCTCGTTCGGGACCACGTTCGCTGTCAGCCTCCTCCCGACGGGAATGGTTGCGCGGCTGGCGGGCTGGGTGCTCGGGCTGGTTCTCATGGGCCTGATGTTCGGGGCCGCCTACCGCGTGCTGACCCGCCTCGACCTGCCCTGGGCGTACGCTCTGAGCGGCGGCATGGTCACCGCGCTTCTCTGGTATGCGGCGAACGTTGCCCTTGTCTGGTATTTCGCGAACGTCGCGAACTTCCAGGCGGTCTACGGCTCCTTCGGGGGCGTCGTCATCGTCCTTCTCACCTGCTACTACCTCGCGTTTGTCACCCTCATCGGCGCCGAGGTGACGCATGTGTCTCTCGGCCTTTTCGCCACCCGGCCGGAGAAAGAGCAGGCTGCCACTCCGCTCGCCTGAAGCCCCGCCAGCCCAACTCTGCCGCCGGATATGCTAGAATCCCCTGAGCGAGCCCGCGCGCGGGCAATACCACGGAGGATTCACAGGCATTGCTTTTGCAGGAAGCCAGCCGCGAAATCGAAGAGCTGAAAAACCGGCTCGAGAAGATCGCGGACCATCTTTGATGTAGCCGGAAAGACAGCCGAAATCGCCCAGGTCGAGGGCCAGAGCGCCGAGCAGGGGTTCTGGGACGACCCGGAGGCGGCGCAGGCAGCGATGGCGCAGCTCGCGAGGCTGCGGGAGACCGTCGTCCCGTACGGCGATCTGCGTTCGCGCATTGATGACCTGGCCGTGCTCGCGGAGCTCGTGACCGAGTCGGGAGACGAGTCCGAGGAGTCCGGCCTGGAGCGCGATCTGCAGGCGGCCGCGGCGGAGGTCGAGAAGTTCGAGATGCGGACGTTTCTCGGCGGGCCGCACGACGACTCGAACGCCATCGTGGAGGTCAACTCCGGCGCGGGCGGCACGGAAAGCTGCGACTGGGCGCAGATGCTGCTGCGGATGTATCTTCGCTGGGCGGAGACCCGGGGGTACGCAACCGAGATTCTCAGCGAGGTCGAGGGCGAGGTCGCGGGCATCAAGAACGCCACCGTGCTCATCAAGGGGCCGTACGCGTACGGCTATCTGAAGGTGGAGCGCGGCGTACACCGGCTCGTGCGCATCTCGCCGTTCGACTCGAACGCGCGCAGGCACACATCTTTCGCCTCGGTGGACATCGTTCCGGAGATCGTCGAGGGCCCGGAGATCGAGATCAGCCCGGACGAGTTGCGGGTGGACACCTACAGGTCGAGCGGGGCGGGCGGGCAGCACGTCAATAAGACCGATTCCGCCGTCCGGATCACGCATATTCCCACAGGTATCGTCGTAAGCTGCCAAAATGAGCGAAGTCAGCATCAGAACCGCGAAGTAGCTATGCGCATTCTTGCGTCTAAACTGTGGGAGATGCGCCGGCAGGAAGAGGAAGCGAAGCTTGCGGACCTTCGCGGAGAGCAGCGCAAGATCGAGTGGGGGAACCAGATTCGATCGTACGTCTTTCAACCGTATCAGATGGTGAAGGATCACAGGACAGAAGCGGAAACCAGCGACGTCAACGCCGTGATGAACGGCGAGATTGACGCGCTTATCGAGAGCGGGCTTCGAGCCGGTATCCGCTGAGACGGCAGAGGGTGCGCCCGGGACATAAGGAACGGTGACGATGGGGCATGGAGCATTCGGCAAAAAGAATCAGGCGGCGCGCATAGGGCGGCTTGCGCTTGCGGCGCTAGCCGCGGCCTGCTGGCTTGCCGCGGGCGCTGTCGCGCAGGACGTGATCTCGTCCAGAGGCTCCAGCGTCTCCGAGACGGGGCTCGGCAATCTCATCGCCGACGCGGTCCGCACAAGCGCCGGGGCTGACGCGGCGCTCGTGCCCGCCAGCCTGCTGCGCGATGCCGATGTGAAGGTGCCGGAGATGAACGCGGCGCGCGTCTCGGCGGCTGTCGTTGATCCCGGGCAGGGCATCGCTGTGCTTTCGCTGACCGGCGTGCAGGTGCGCGAAGCGTTGGAGCGCTCGATCAGCATGGCGCCCAGGCAGAATCAGGGCTTCCTTCAGGTGTCCGGCATCAATTTCCGATACGACCCCGCCAAACCGTCCGGCAAGAGGGTGGGGGAGATCATGCTCGGGCGCAAGGAGATCGCCCCCGGCGCTACTGTGACCGTCGCCATGCCCAGGTCGCTCGCATCGGGCGGCCTCGGTTACTTCCGGGTGTGGGGAAAGGCCCCGAGCCAGGATCGCGGCGGCACCATCGCGCAGGCTATCGAGAAGCTTCTTTCTGGCCGCGTTGACCCGAGCAAATACCTTCCGGACGGGCGCATTCGCAGGTCGTGATGCGTCGTCACTGGATGTGTGCCGGCGCCGCCCTGGCGCTCCTTCTCGCGGGGTGCTCGGCGGACAAGTCCGCCGCGACAGGCGCCCCGGCGCTGCCCTCGGGCGTCGCCTTCAGCGGGGACCGCGCATTCGCCGATCTGAAGAAGCAGTGCGACTTCGGCACGCGGCAGCCCGGCTCGCCGGGCCATGCGGCCTGCCGTGCCTGGCTTCAGAAGGAGCTTGAGAAGACTGCGGACCGCGTCTTTACCCACAGCTTCCAGAAGACGCTTTCGGGCAAGACGTACACGTTCACGAACATCGTCGGAGTGTACGGCGACATGTCCGCAAGCCCGGTTCTCCTCTCTGCGCACTGGGACACGCGCCCGTTTGCTGATCAGGAGATTGATCCGGTCAAGGCAAAGCAGCCCATACTCGGGGCGAACGACGGCGCCTCCGGAGTCGCCGCGCTGCTCGAGATCGGGCGCATGCTCAAGGTGAAAAAGCCGCCGGTGGGAGTCGTCATCGTCTTGTTCGATGGCGAGGACTGGGGCAAGACGCCGCAGCAGATGTTCTTCGGGTCCACCGAGTTCGCGAACAACTGGAAGACAGTCATGAAGGGCGTCACCAGCAGTTTTCGCTACGGGATTCTGCTGGACATGATCGGCGCGAAGGGAATGGCCATCCCGCGCGAGCCAATATCCGAGCAGGCCGCTCCGTTGCTTATGCGCCGCATCTGGGACACCGCGCGCGCCGGGGGATTCGCCCGCTTCTTCCCCGACCGCACCGGCCCCGCCATCACCGACGACCACGTCCCGCTCATCGAAAAGGGCATCCCGGCGGTTGATCTCATCTGCTTCGACTATCCGTACTGGCACACGCTTGAAGATACGCCGGACAAATGCAGCGCGGAGTCGCTGCACGCAGTGGGCACAGTCGTCGCGATGATGCTGTACGGCGAGGAGCGCACGCCGCGTCCGGTGCGCTGAGCCGCCCTAAGGCTGCTTCGATAGAATGCGGGATGCCAGGCAGAGGGCGGCTACCGTTTTTGCGTCGCTGAACTCGCCCGCGTCCAGCATCTCCAGCGCCTTGCCAAAGTCCAGAAGCTCCACGGTAAGGTTCTCGTCTTCGTCCTGAACGCCAGCGCACGGGGTCAGCTCGCGCGCCAGATAGTAGTGAATCCCCTCCGCCGAGTATCCGGGCGCCATCCACGCGAACAGAACCTTCTCCATTCGTCCCGCTCTGTAGCCGGTCTCCTCTGTCAGCTCGCGTGCGGCGCACGCTTCCGGATCCTCTCCGGGCTCCAGAGTACCTGCCGGCACTTCCAGCAGGTCCACGCCAACCGCCGCGCGATACTGGCGCACGAGCGCTATGCGCCCGTCGTCGAGTATCGGGATAATCGCCACCGCGCCGCGGTGCTCCACAATCTCGCGGGTGGTGGTGCGGCCGTCCGGCAGCTCCACAGTGTCAACGCGCAGGTTGATCACCCGCCCCTCGAAGATCCGGCGCGAAGCAATGGAACGCTCGCTCATCGCGCCTAGCCCCAGAAGTCCTTCGAGAGCATCGAGGCGGCGCATCGCCCTGCCGCCGAAGCCGCCAGGAAGAACAGCGGGTCATCGTCATACCCGCGCCCCATGCTCTCGAGCTTGAGGCCGCGCTCTTTCAGCAGCGCCACGCCGGGCGCCCCGTCGAAACTGCGGATCTCGTGGTGCTCGAAAAGCTTCAGCGACTGAAGCTGGCGGTAGGCCTCCTGCTGGTCATCGGCATCCATAAACGGCAGCACGGCCATGGTCCCCGCCAGCGCCACTCGCGAAAGCACGGTCAGCGAGTGGTGGCTGATCAGGCGGTGCCGCTCACGCTTGTCGGCCTTGCTCATCCTGAGCGAAAGCACCGGCCGCCCCTTGAGCGAGTGCGCGGCGTTGATGATCTGCCCCGCCTCAATCGCCGAGAACCCGAGCCCCGTTGACGTCCCCACATTCCCCGGCCCCTGGCAGACGATGGTGACGCTGGCCTTTGACGCCTCGCGCGCCGCGGCAAGCGCGCTGTACACATTGACCGCCTCTCTGCGGCCGCCGAACGCCTGCCCGCATGTGATCGTGTCATCAATGAGCCGGGCATCCTCGAGCGCGCGCACGAGGTTCGAGAACTGAATCGGAAGCGCGGCCCCGTCGGTCATTGCGTAGGCGATGCGCGCATCCGGCTCCTTCGCCTTCACGCCGGCGGCGATAAGCGCAATGTGGCTGTGCAGCCCGGCGGCGACAACCGGCATTCCCGCAAGGTCCGCTATTGCGGCGTCCTCGCCCGCCGTCTCTTCCTCGCACTCGGCCGAATGCTGCAGCGGCGTGTAGCGCAGCTTCATGATGTGCCCGGGGCTTTCGTTCTTCACCTCTCCGCGTTTCGAGAGGCTGCAGACGACGAAGTCGTATCCCCCCGTGCCCAGACCCAGGTCCACGGCGGTGGTGTTCACCACGACCTCGTCGCCCGCCGCGATCTCTCCGCACAGATCGATGTAAGCCAGGGCCTTGCGGCGCTCGCCGCCGGCCTCGACCTGGCACTCGAGCGTCCGCTCGTCGAGCTTGCGGACATCTGTCACCCTTCCGGCCGTTGTGTGCAGCATTTCCCTAGCCCTCAGCCGATGCCCGCACCAGCGCTTCTGCGAACTCCGCGCAGCGCGCCAGATTGTCAACAGAGATGAACTCCGCCGCCGTGTGTATCTCCTCGTACCCGACTCCGATGACCGCGGTCGGAAGCCCCTTGCCGTTCAAAATGTTGCAGTCGCTTCCCCCGCCGTGATCCACCATGTCCGGCGTGAAGCCGAGTGAACTCGCCGCCTTCCGCGCAAAACGGACAAGCCGCGCATCCTCGCTGTGCCTGTAGCCGGGATACTCGCGCGTGGCCACGAAGCTCAAGGCTGCCCCTGTCTCCGCCGCGGCCTGTTCGCAGGCGTCCCGCATGGACTGAACCTGCTGCTCGAGCTTGTTCACGTCCCTGCTGCGAGCCTCGGCGCGCACTTCGCAGGACTCCGGAATCACATTGCGCGCGGTTCCCCCGCTGATCACCCCGGCGTTTGCCGTCGTCTCGCAGTCCACCCTGCCGAGCTTCATCCGCGAGATCGCCGCGGCGGCGGCGGCTATCGCGCTGATTCCCTCTTCCGGACACACTCCCGCGTGCGCCGCGCGCCCCTTGAAGCCGATGAGAATGCTCTCGTGCGTCGGAGCTGAGGCGACGAAATGCCCGGTCGGCTGCCCGGAGTCGAAAATGTAGCCGAGATCCGAGCTTATCAGACCGATGTCGAGATGCTTGGAACCCAGCAGGCCGACCTCCTCGCAGATGAACATCAGGATCTGAATCTGCCCGTGCGGCGCGCCGGACTCCACGACCGATCGCGTCCCCTCCAGTATCGCCGCTATGCCCGCCTTGTCGTCCGCGCCCAGCACTCCCGCGCCTTCCTGCCGGATGATGCCGTCCTCGACGATCAGCTTCATCCCCTCCGTCGGCGCCACCGTGTCCATGTGCGCCCCCAGAAGCAGCCTGGTTCCGCCGTCTGAGTTGGCGGGAAGCGTGGCGATGAGGTTGCCGCACTGCCCGTTCAGGGCCTCGCCCGCGTCATCAAACTGCACCTCGCAGCCGATCTCGCGCAACTCTTCCGCCAGGAACTCGGCAACCTGCCCCTCTTTGCGCGCGGGGCTGTTGATCTGGAGAAGCCGGGTGAAATCCGCAAGAAGCCTGTCTCTGTTGATCAATAGATTCTGCCTTTCGAAAAGGGGATGCCGTTTGACGAAGCGCGCGGCCGCACTCAGCGGCCGCAAAGTGCGGACGCGATGCAGCGCTCTCCGGGAGCGGCCGGTACGGTTTACCTCGTGAGCGTGACCTTTGTCAAACCGCGCGGCCTGTCCGGGTTGTAGCCCTTCGTGAGCGACAGATAGTACGCGAAGATCTGCGCCGGGATGATGTAAACGATAGGGCTCAGCAGCTCGTCAATGTCAACCGGCAGCTTGATCGCGATGGTCGCCTTGCGAAGCGCCTGATCGCTGTTCGAATACACGATCGTCTCCGCACGCTTCTGCGACAGCGTCTGGATCATGTTCGTCACGCTCGAGAACGCCTTGCCCTCCGGGGCAAACAGGAAGCAGGAGAACCCCTCGTGCACAACGGCGATGGGCCCGTGCGCGAAGTCCGCGACCGAGTACGGCCGCGCGCCCACGTAGCTGATTTCGGCGATCTTCAGTGCCGCCTCGTGCGCCGTCGCATGGTTGATGCCGCGCGCCATCACGAAGCACTCCTCCATATAGCGGTAGCGCGGCGCGATGTCCCTCAGCAGAGCATCGAGCTGCAGGGCTTTGTTCATCGCCTCCGGAACCTGCTGAAGCTTCTCGATAAGCTCCCTGTTTTCGGCAAGCGTCAGCGCGAACAGATACGTCGCCGCCAGTGAGGATGTGTAAGACTTGGTTGTGGCGACGCCGCGCTCCTCGCCCGCATGTGTGAAGATGTTGTACTCGGTGTGCCGGACGAGTTCCGACTCCATGTCGTTCGTAATGCCGACAGTCAGCGCGCCATACGCCTTCGCCTGCGTCATGTACTCGATCACGTCCGGTGACTGCCCGGCCTGCGATATCCCGATGACCAGGCAGCGGGAAAGGTCGAGCCTGCTGCGGTAGAGCGTCACGACCGACGGCGCGGCAAGCGCCACCGGGATGCCGTTCGTGATCTCGATCAGATACTTCGCGACGTTGGCGGCATTGTCCGACGTGCCGCGAGCCGCAATGATGATGCAGGCGATGTCGCGGCCCTTGACGGCCTTGCAGAGGCGGTCAATGTTCTTCCCCTCCTGCGCCAGGACGGCCTGGAAAGCTTTCGGCTGCTCTTTGATCTCGTCTATCATTACTGGCATTGGATTCCCCCGGTTCCATCACACGGACAGGGCCTCGCAGGCCCCCAGTATCCGCCGGCCAAGATCAGACTCCGGCCCCACTCCCGTTATCTCCTCAAGCGCCCCACGAATACCCCTGTTCCTGATCATTGCTTCCATCTTCGCCGCTGACTGGTCGTCCGGATTCCGGAACGCCAGCCCCGCGGCGATTGCCTCCGCCACGGCCGCCGGCTGCACTCCCTGACGCTCACAGAACAGCGCCGCGCCCACCAGGCGATCCTCCCGGCCGAGCTTCCTCAGCGGATCTCCCCCTACCCGGGCCACCGTGTCGCCCAGCTTCCTGTTCGCAAAGCGCCTCAGCAGGTCGTCCACGTGCCGCCAGTGCTCCCCGGCGTCCAGCCCGTAGCAGGCGATCAGAGCCTGCCCGGTCTCTTCCATGACATCCCGGGTGCGCTCGCGCACCTCCGGGTCGTCCATGCACT
>Ga0255342_1005064_pt1 | contig 12985 bp, 13 predicted proteins | sample wastewater_treat_3_FD_192416 | JGI IMG/M metagenome (GOLD analysis project Ga0255342, IMG submission 192416) | Wastewater microbial communities from Lulu Island WWTP, Vancouver, Canada - plant14 | ecosystem: Engineered > WWTP > Wastewater > Unclassified | place: Canada: Vancouver, British...
AACAAATCAGTGGCAAACCTATGGTGATACATGTGCACGCCACCGATTACGACCGTAGCCGCGGACAGGTAAATCCCGACGTGTACCGAATAGAAAAAGAAGGCATGGACGCTGCCGACCACATTATGACCGTGAGTAATCTCACAAGACGGACTGTTATTGAAAAATATCACCAATATCCTGACAAAGTAACCACCGTTCATAATGCCGTGGAACCTATGGCTAATGTGGAAGAATTTACCAAAAGCGAACGCAACGACAAAGTGATAACGTTCCTTGGTCGCATCACCATGCAAAAAGGTCCTGAATACTTTGTGGAAGTGGCTACGCGCGTACTGCAACACACCAAAGGCGTGCGTTTCGTTATGGCAGGAAGTGGCGACATGATGAATAAAATGATTCGACTTGTTGCACAAAAAGGAATTGCCGACAAATTTCACTTTACAGGATTTCTCAAAGGTCGCCAAGTTTATGAAATGCTTGCAGAAAGTGATGTTTACATGATGCCGTCCGTTTCGGAACCTTTCGGCATATCGCCGTTGGAAGCGATGCAAGTGGGTACGCCAAGCATCATTTCTAAACAATCGGGCTGCGCCGAAATATTAAATCATGTTATAAAAACCGACTATTGGGATATTGATGCTATGGCTGACTACATTCACGCTATTGTAAAATATCCCGCCATGTATAATTCGCTCCGCGAAAACGGACTGGCAGAAGTTAATAATATAAAATGGGAATACGCCGGTCAGAAAGTAAGACGCATCTACGATATGGTATGCGGCAGATAATAATGAAAAACAATATCGGCAACATGAAATATATATATAATTTCATCGCATTTTTAGCTATCTTGTTTATTTCTAACACAATGATAGCACAGCAATCTGTAACGGACTCTATTGCTCAAGCCCAAAAAGATTCTATTCAAACAGCTCAATATTGGGCTGTAAGAGAAGCATTATGGAAGCATTATGAAGATTCTGTAAAAGAAAGCCAAAAACAATATATTGGAAAATATAAGTTATATAAAACATTGAATAATTGGACTTTCCTTGAATTGGATACGCAAACCGGTAAAATATGGCAAGTACAATTCAGTACACAAGGACCTGATTATAGATATAAAACCATATTAGATAATACAACTAAAATTAGCTCTTTCGATCTACCTATATCTGGAAGATTTGAGTTATATGGGACTGAAAATATATACAACTTTGTGCTTTTAGACCGTATTGATGGAAGATGTTGGCAAATACAATGGTCACAAAACAAAGAATTTCGAAATTCATGGAGGATATATTAAACGTTTTAACACAATTTAACAATATTACAAATGAGAATAATTAAAATCTTATCAATATGAAAACCATCAATTTTTGTTTCCGCGTTCATCAACGCCCCAACTTGAAACGCTACCGTTTTTTTGAAATTGGCAACGACCATTATTATTATGACGATTATGCCAACGAATCGGCTATACGTTACGCTTCCGACAACTGCTACTTAGAAGCCAACCGCATTTTGTTGGATATGATACGCAGTTCGAATGGAAATTTCAAAGTCTCCTTTTCTATCTCCGGTTTGGCTTTGGAACAATTTGAACAATACGCTCCCGAAGTAATCGACAGTTTCAAAGAATTGGCAAAAACGGGCAGTGTGGAATTTTTGGCTACCCCCTACGGTCATTCCCTCGCCGCTTTGTATAACAATGACGAATTTGCCTTGCAAGTAAATATGCAAGCCAATAAAATCAAAGAACTGTTTGGGAAAAAACCGACAACTTTTGCAAACTCGGCACTACTCTACTCCGACGAAATAGGCAATACCGTAGCAACGTTGGGTTACAAAAACATAATAATAGAAGGCGCAAAACACGTGCTGGGATGGAAGAGTCCGAACTATCTCTATTCGCACGCTTATAACAAAATCAAACTTTTAGTGCGCAACAACAAACTGAGCGACGATATCAACTACCGTTTTTCAAATTGGTCGTGGGAAAAATACCCATTGACTGCAGAAAAGTTCATCGGATGGATAAAAGACGCTCCGGAAGCCGAAAATATTTTCACTGTCTTTATGGGTTACGAAGCTTTAGGCATTTTGAACCACAAAGACAGCGGCATTTTTGAATTTTTCAAGGCTTTACCGTTTTATGCCATAGAACAAAACATCGGATTTGAGCTGCCGTCAGAAATTTGCAAGAAAAACAAACCCGTAGATACGCTTTCCGCACTTTATCCTATGTCGTGGACAGACGAAGAAAAAGACGTCAGCGCATGGTGCGGCAACGAATTGCAAAACGAAGCATTGACCAAACTTTATAATTTGACCGAGCGCGTGCATCTCTGCTCCGACCCAATGATTAAAGTCGATTGGCAACTTCTGCAAGATACTGCCCACTTCTTTTTCATGAATACGAAGCACTATTCAGACGGTATGATTTACGCTCAAAAAATTCCGTACGAATCACCTTATGAAGCATTTACGAACTATATGAATGTTTTGAGCGACTTTATCGAACGCGTCAATGCTCAATATCCAACGGACATTGAAAGTGAAGAGTTGAATGCACTTTTGAAAACTATTCGCAATCAAGAAGAACTAATTAAGAAATTGGAAACAAAGAAAAAAGCGGCAAAAAAATAACTCTGCAAACTTTTTCATAAAACAGAAACGGGACTTTTGTCCCGCTTCTGTTTTTTATTCAAAATTCTTTAAGGTAGCCAATAGCAATTGCCAAAATTTTTGAGTTGCGGCAATGTCCAAACGTTCATCGGGCGAATGTACTCCACGCATGGTTGGTCCGATAGAAGCCATATCCATACCCGGATATTTTTCGGAAAACAATCCGCATTCCAAGCCTGCATGTATAGCTTTTATTTTCGGTTCTTCGCCAAACAGTTGCCTGTAATTGTCAGCAATGGCATTGGCAATTTTTGAATTCGGATTGGGCTTCCAACCCGGATAACCGTCGCCATGTTTCACCTCTGCTCCGGCAAGAGAGAAAACGCTATTTACCATATTGGCGATGTCGTATTTAGACGATTCTATCGAACTGCGCTGACTGGTACCAACTATTATTTTATTGTCTGTCAGCATTTTCACCGATGCAAGATTGGTAGAAGTTTCCACCAATCCCTTCATGTCATCGCTCATACGAATAACACCGTGCGGACAAGCATACAAAGCATTTAACAACTTCCAAGTGGACGTGTCATCAACACACTTTGTGGGTAATTCTGCCGATGACAAATCCAACGACACGTTAGGTTCAGTGATACGCAATTCCTCCTCAATATCGTTTATGTAATGGTTCATCGCTATGCGCACTTCTTCTTTTTTCCCCATCGGCGTCAAAAATAAAGCTTCAGCTTCGCGAGGTATGGCATTACGCAAATTACCACCGTCAATTTTAGCCAATTTTACTTCCATTTTTTGCATCAAACTCCACAAAAAACGTACAAGAATTTTATTCGCATTACCACGTCCTTTATCGATATCGTCGCCGGAATGACCACCAACAAGACCGCTCACTTTGAGCGAAAAAGCAGCAAATCCTTTTGGTGACGGCTGTTCTGTGTAGGTAAACACCGCAGTCGTATCAATGCCTCCTGCACAACCGATAAAAATTTCGCCGTCGTCTTCCGAGTCAAGATTAATAAGCGTAGAACCCGACAAAAAGCCTTTTTGCAATGCAAACGCACCTGTTAAGCCCGTTTCTTCGTCCACCGTAAACAGGCATTCAAGTGCTCCGTGTTCAATGACATCGGAAGCTAAAACCGCCAATTGCGCTGCCATTCCAATACCGTTATCGGCACCCAAAGTCGTACCTTTTGCTTTCAACCAACCGTCCTCCACATAAGTTTCTATCGCATCTTTTTCAAAATCGTGCACCACCGAACTATTTTTCTCACACACCATATCCATGTGCGACTGCAAAATGATGGACGGTCTGTTTTCATAGCCTTTCGAAGCATTTTTACGTATCAACACATTGCCGGCAGCATCGGTTTTATAGTCTAATCCGTGTTTTTCGGCAAAACGGCACAAATATGCACTTATCTCCGCCTCTTTTTTCGAAGGACGCGGAATTTGACATATCTCTTTAAAATAATGAAACACCTCTTGCGGTTGCAATTCTTCAATAGTCATAATCAGTAGTTCAATAATTTTAGTAATTCAAATAGTTTGTCAAAGTTCGTAATATTTTTTGAAAAATGAGGCATAAAAGCCTATAAAAATCCATAAAGCTATCGCAAATAAGCACTAAACAATGTTAAATATATCATTTTTTAACAACTTACCGCTTATTTTTCAGGACAAATTCATATCTTTGTAAATTAATTCAGAATAGTATGGAACTATTAATCGGTACTACAATTATTATTGTCTTAATTGCTATTCTTTTATTAGGCATACGGGTGTTTTTTACCAAAAACGGTAAATTTCCCAACACTCACATAGGCAATAGTAAGGCGATGCGCGAACGTGGAATCGGTTGCGCCACATCGCAAGATAGAGCTGCACAACAAACAAAAAAAATAAAACAATAATTATGAAAAAAATCACATTTTTACTATTGACCGCCGTTATAGTTGCTGCTTGCGGTAAAAAAAGTAACGACGAAAACAACACTAACGACAACGCTATCTCTCAAAGTCAGCAATTTTCGTTTGCCGTTGTTAATGTGGACACACTGATGTCCCAATATGAGTTTGCAAAAATTTCGAACGAGAAATTGATAAAAAAACAGGAAGATTCGCGTCTGAAAATCAATCTACAAGTGCGTCAATTGCAAAATGAAATGATAGATTTTCAAAAGAAAATAGAAAACAATGCTTTTTTGACCCGAGAACGCGCCGAAAGTGAACAACGCCGACTGCAAAAGAAACAAAGCGATTTGGAAGCGTTAGACCGCGAACTGACGCAAAGCCTAATGCAGGAACAACAGACTTTGAGCCAACAGTTTAGAGACAGTATAAATGCCGTTATCGCCGTTTTGAACAAAGACGGAAAATACGAGCTGATTATCTCTACAAGTGCAATAAACGATAACGTGCTGTATGCCAAACCGCAATACGACATTACCCAACAAGTACTGGACGCATTGAACGCACGCTACGCCAAAAAGAAAAAATAAGCTGCGAGAAACTTCTTAAACATAAAAAGCTGCCTTGAGGCAGCTTTTTTATTATCAGTTGTACGCATTATATCACAATCCTTTGGTAATATCTTCCCACAATTTTTCTTGCGGAACAGGCGCTTCTATGTATGTTTTTTTCTTTGTTACAGGATGCACAAACTCTACCGAACGCGCATGCAACGAAATGCCGCCATTGGGATTGGAACGTTGAAAACCGTATTTCAAATCGCCTTTAATGGGCGAACCTATTTTTGCCAATTGACAACGTATTTGATGATGCCGACCGGTTTCCAAATTAATTTCGAGCAATGTGTAGTTTTCCGATTTAGCCAACGTTTTGTAATACAAAATCGCCTTTTTTGAAGAGCCTTTTTGACTGTCGTAAGCATACGATTTGTTTTGTTTTTCGTTGCGCACAAGATAATGCTCCAATTTGTCGGAAGGTTCGGCAGGCGGATTTTTCACTATCGCCCAATACTTTTTTTGAATTTCTTGCTTTTGAAACATCTCGTTGAGACGCGACAAAGCTTTGCCGGTTTTAGCAAACAGCACCACACCCGTTACAGGACGGTCTAAACGGTGCGTAACTCCGCAAAAAACATTCCCCGGCTTATTGTACTTTTCTTTCAGGTAAGCTTTTATCATGTCGGGCAACGTTACATCGCCCGTTTTATCTCCTTGAACTATTTCGGAACAATTCTTATTTACCGCAATAATGTGGTTATCTTCATACAAAATTTCCATACGGCACTCTACAAATTGCGTTGTCTTAATACTTCATAAATCATAATGGCAGAAGCCACGGAAACATTGAGCGATTCGATGTTACCGACAATTGGAATGGAAACAATATCGTCGCAAATGCGAAGAATTTCGGGCGAAACGCCCACATCTTCGGCTCCCATTACCAACGCTACCGGTTCTGTAAAATCGACTTTCGTATAGGAATGTTGCGCCTTTTCGGAAGCCGCCACTACCTTGATGCCCGAACTTTGCAAAAATTGCACCGTATTTTTCAAATTCATCTCGCGACACACGGGAATAGTATGCAACGCACCCGCTGAAGTTTTTACCGCATCGGCATTTACCATTGCCCCGCCACGACTTGGCACTACTATGGCATTCACGCCGGCACATTCGCAAGTACGCGCTATCGCTCCAAAATTGCGCACATCGGTAACACCGTCGAGAATAACAATAAACGGATTGCGCCCTTCTTCGTAAAGAGTAGGAATGATATTGTCAATATGCTGATATTCAATGGACGACAAAAAAGCTATTGCCCCTTGATGATTCTTGGTAGTAAAACGATTTAGCTTTTCCAACGGCACTTTTTGTACGGGAATGTTGGTTGATTTTATTTTTTCGAACAACTCACGCGCCAATTCGCCACCCATATCTCTACGCAAGAATATTTTGTCCAACTCCTTGCCGGCATCAATAGCTTCAATGACAGCACGGATCCCGAAAATCATATTTTTTTCCTTTGGAAGTTTCATTAAAGATTGACCTGTTTTGTAAAAACTACACTAAAAATAAGTTTACAAAGGTAGTGAAAAATAGTGAGATTATTGCCTTTGAAAGTCCTGCATTTTTTTGTACCTTTGCATACAATTTTGTAAAATGGATAGACTTCGATTTTTAAGTATAGGTAGCGGTAGTAGCGGAAATTGTTACTACATTGGAACCGGCGAATATGGATTTCTCATAGATGCCGGCATCAACGTACGTACGATAAAACACGCACTTAAAGAAAAACATTTGAATTTTGAGAATATTTGGGGCATTTTTGTTACGCACGACCACACCGACCACATAAAATCCGTAGGAATTTTAGGCGAAAAGCACCATATTCCGGTCTATTTGACACAAGAAATGCGAGACGGCATCAACCGTAACTACAAAATTACCGATAAATTGGTTTCGTGTTGCAAATATTTCCGTAAGGGCGAAAACATTGTTATTAAAGACTTTACTTTTCGAGCATTTCCCGTGAGCCACGATGCTTCCGACTGCGTGGGCTACTCCATTCGCTATAAAAATCAACATTTTGTAATTGCCACCGATTTAGGATTTATCAGTAAAGAAGTTGCCGATCAAATAGCGAAAGCCAACTATTTGGTGATTGAAGCCAACTACGACGAAGATATGTTGCAATACGGCACTTACTCCTATCCGCTTAAGCAACGTGTGAAAAGCTATTTGGGACATTTGAGCAATACACACACAGCTAATTTCTTAGCCGACAACTGGCACGACGGATTACAATATGTTTTTCTTTGCCATTTAAGCGAAGACAACAATACCCGCGAAATAGCCTACGAAACGGTAAACAACGCTTTGCAAGCAAAAGGAATCAGCCCGAAATTACTTTACGCTTTGCAACGCACCGTGCCTTCGGAACTTTATATTTTCGACGACATCGTTAAGGAACAATAATTGATTCGCGCCGTAGTGAATAATGATTGCGCAACACTTCAAACATTTCGGGATGTTGTTTCAATTTTGTCGAATCTTCTTCTATCGAATAATTTTTCAAAAAAGCCTTGTACGGCGATTGCTTACCTATATGAATAAGTGATTTTGGCGGTAATTGAACTTGAAAATCTTCTAAAGGAAAGCCAAAAAATCGAGCGACAGCTTGCACCGACAAGGTTGTTGCATTGGCTTTTCCATCAGCCGAATAACCGGCAATATGCGGTGTTCCCAAAGCGCACATACGCAACAACTCTACGTTAATATCAGGCTCATTTTCCCAGCAATCGATTACAATATCGGATATTTTACCGCTATTTAAAGCCTGTTTTAATGCTGTTTCATTGACAACGCCACCGCGAGCGGAATTGATAATAATCGGACGACGTACCAAATTGTTAAAAAACTCAGCATCAGCCAAATACTTCGTAGCATACACGCCTGTTGAAGTTAGTGGCGTATGAAAAGTAATCACATCGCTTTCGTGCTGAATAGTAGCTAAATCTACAAACAGGGCAGCACCTTCACGGTCGGCTCTCGGCGGGTCGTTGCGCAGTACTCGCATTCCCAAATGATGCGCTATTTTTTCCACTTCGGCGCCGACATGCCCCACCCCGACAATACCCAGCGTTTTTTCGTTCCAATCAACACCGTTTTTTTCAGATAAAAAACTTAGTGCCGAAGCTACATATTGCCCGACAGCAACAGCATTGCAACCGGCTGCACTACTCCAAAAAATTCCTTTTTTTGCACAAAATTCCGTATCAATGTGATTAAAGCCAATAGTAGCAGTAGCAATAAATTTCACAGAAGAATGTTGCAGCAATGCGGCATCGCATTTGGTTCGGGTGCGAATAATTAACGCATCGGCATCGCGAACAAGTTCCGACGATATTTCTAAGCCATCGCAATACACCACCGAAGCAAATGGCTCCAAAACGCCTTGAATAAAAGGAATGTTTTTGTCGATGACAATTTTCGGTTTCATAATCTTAATTGACCCAAAACAATTAAAAGATAATAGGCAAAGATAACTGTTTTAGACGGAACGAAACACAACTTACGCAGAAATGTTTTTCATTATTTATGCGATTTAATAGAATATTTACAAAAATATAACGGAAAAAGAAGATATTTTTTCAAAATTATGACGATGTTTCGATTTTTTAATGTACTTTTGCCGTCGAAAAACAATTTTTACACGATTAAAATAAAAATAAAGCCGAATTTGCGGATTTTTATAGTGTAACAAATATCAAAAAAACTTTTTATGAGCAAATTACGATTTCAAGCCTTTAGAGAAGCTTGTTCGCACAGCCCTAAAGCTGTGGCAGTTCCCAATGAGCGTCCCGATAAATTTTTCGGCAAATTGGTGTTCACGCGCGAAAAGATGAAAGGCTACATTGCCGACACCATGCTCAATCAGCTATTCGATGCCATTGACAACGGCAAGCCACTCAGTCGCGATATAGCCAATTCCGTAGCGATGGGTATGAAAAAATGGGCATCGGAATTGGGAGCAACGCACTATACGCACTGGTTTCAGCCACTGACGGGCGGAACTGCCGAAAAGCACGACGCTTTTTTAGATAAAACACCCGAAGGTCATGTTTTGGAAGAGTTTTCGGGAAAAGTGCTCTACCAACAAGAGCCGGATGCGTCAAGTTTTCCTAACGGCGGTATCCGCAACACATTTGAAGCGCGCGGTTATTCTGCTTGGGACCCAACATCGCCGGCATTCATTGTGGGCGACACTCTTTGTATTCCCACTATTTTTGTGGCTTACACCGGCGAAGCTCTCGACTACAAAACTCCGCTTATCAAATCCATTTCGGCTGTGAGTAAAGCTGCAGTCGATGTGTGTCGCTATTTTGACCGTAATGTATCAAAAGTTACCGTTTTTCTCGGTTGGGAACAAGAATATTTTTTAGTGGACAAATCACTTTGGTTAGCACGCCCCGACTTGATGCTTACCGGTCGCACACTAATGGGACATGACAGTGCAAAAAATCAACAATTGGGCGACCATTATTTTGGGTCTATTCCCGAACGTGTATTGCATTTTATGACCGACCTTGAAATAGAATCGCTGAAATTAGGTATTCCCGTAAAAACGCGACATAATGAAGTTGCCCCAAATCAATTTGAATTGGCGCCGATATACGAAGAAGCCAATTTAGCGAACGACCATAACTTGTTGCTAATGTCGCTGATGGAACGCATTGCTCACCGTCACCACTTCCGCGTGTTGCTACACGAAAAACCATTTGCCGGAGTCAATGGCAGCGGTAAGCATTGTAATTGGTCATTAGCCACCAATACCGGCGTCAATTTATTGGCTCCCGGCAAAAATGCCGCTGCCAATCTGCAATTTGTAACCTTTTTGGTAAACGTGTTGATGGCTGTCTACAAACACAACGGACTACTGAAAGCTTCCATCAGTTCGGCTACCAACGCACACCGTTTGGGCGCCAACGAAGCACCGCCGGCAATTATTTCGGTTTTTCTCGGTAAACAGCTTACCGACGTACTCGACAAATTGGAAAAAGCTTCAATCGATAAAGGTATCGCCATCAACGCTAAAAAAGAGATGAAACTCGGTGTCGCCACAATTCCTGAAATTTTGCTCGATAATACCGACCGCAACCGCACATCGCCATTTGCTTTTACTGGTAATCGATTTGAATTCAGGGCTGTAGGAGCTTCGGCAAACTGTGGAGATGCTATGCTGACACTCAACGCTGCCGTTGCCGACCAACTCATTAACTTCAAAAAAGAGGTGGACAAACGAATAGAAAAAGGCGAACCGAAAGAACGCGCACTTTTTGCTGTTATTAAAAAATATATTGCCGATTGCAAAGCTATCCGATTTGACGGCAACAGCTACAGTGATGCATGGAAAAAGGAAGCAGCCGAACGCGGACTTGACTGCGAAACGAACGTTCCGCTCATTTTCGACCGTTATTTGTCGCCCGAAAGTATTGCTATGTTTAAAAACACAAATGTACTGTCGGAAGCGGAACTGCAATCGCGTTGCGAAGTAAAATGGGACACCTACACAAAAAAAATACAAATTGAATCGCGCGTTTTGGGCGATTTGGTGATGAACCATATTGTGCCTGTGGCTAATAGCTACCAATCGATTTTACTCGAAAATGTAGTGCGCATGAAAGAGGCTTTTGATGCTGACGAAGCCAAAAAACTCTCAGCACAAGACATTGTTATTATACGTCGCATTGCCGAACATATAACTACCATTGTAGAAAAAGCCGACGAAATGCTTAACTTGCGCCGCGAAGCCAACCACAAAATAGGCGAACGCACCAAAGCCATTGCCTACCACGACAATATTGTCCCGCTCATGGAAGAGATACGCCACCATGTGGATAAATTGGAAGTGATTGTGGACGACGAAATGTGGACTTTACCGAAATACCGTGAACTAATGTTCATTAAATAACGGTTTTTCTAAAATTTATCATTAGCGAAAGGAGATTTATTTAAAAGTCTCTTTTCGTTTTTTTATGGCATAAAAGAACAACTTTATTTGGTACAAGTTTACTTACATGCGCGCTAAGTAACTGCCAATATTTTATAGTGTGCCCAATAATTATTAATTATTTTAAATAATCTTTTAGTTTGTTAAAACTAAATCCTAACCCATTAAAATTAGGTTCTAAGATAACTGATTTAACAATAGCTTTTCCAAGTCCTGGTTTTAATTCCTTTTTGATTTGAAAATCTGCTAAATCTTTTTTACTCTCAATATCTTTTGTAACTTTCCTCATTAAATCAAGGACATCTGTTTCTGTCTTGCAACACTTTTTCAAAGGAATCAAAATATAACAAAAGTCCTTATTCATTTTTTTTCTTCCTAAATCAGAAAATTCCCTAAATCGGTGTGGATTTGTTTTAGTTATTAAAATCGCAGGAAGTATATTTTCTGCATTTTCTCCATTAATACTATGCCACGACAATACTTCATTATCAAAGTGCCCTATTTCACCAACTCCTGTGATAATTGCAGAATCATTTTTTGAAGCCCAAGCGGCCAGATTCTGAAAATTTTTTCTTATCACATCAGCTAATGGTTCTGACCAACCATAATCCAATATGTAGATAAAATAATCTCTCTTTGCTTCAGAGGAAAGAATTTCAAGGCTGTGAATCATTAGTCCCATAGTAGTATCTTTTTTAAGGTTCGGCTTTCATTAAAGTAATCCTTTTGTCGATGGCAATTCGTTGTAATACCTATCACGTTTTACTGCCATTTTTATAGCTTTGGCTAAAGCTTTGAAAATCCCTTCCAATTTATGGTGTTCGTTCACGCCTTCAGCTTTAATATTGAGATTCATTTTAGCTGCATCGGAAAACGATTTAAAAAAATGATAAATCATTTCAGTCGGAAAATCGCCTATTTTTTCGCGTTTAAACTCTGCATCGAACTCCAGCCATGCGCGACCACCAAAATCGAGTGCCACTTGGCACAAACAATCGTCCATAGGTAACATAAAACCGTAGCGTTCAATGCCCCGTTTGTCGCCAAGAGCCTGATTAAAAGCTTCTCCGAGCGCGATAGCCGTATCTTCAATAGTGTGGTGTTCATCTATTTCCAAATCACCTTTTACAGTAATATCCAAATCGCAATGGCTGTGTTTGGCAATTTGTTCCAGCATGTGGTCAAAAAAGTGTAATCCGGAATGAATGTTGCTTTTTCCTGTTCCGTCCAAATTGAGAACTATATCAATGTCCGTTTCTTTGGTAGTACGTTTGATACGAACAACGCGCTCGCTCTGCGCCACAAACTGAGCTATTTGCATCCAGTCGTCGGTTTGTAACACACAGTTTTCGGACAAATCCGTAGTCGATTTACCTATTAAAATGGCTTTACAGCCCAAATTTTCAGCCAACTTAACATCGGTCAGACGGTCGCCGATAACAAACGAATTAGCCAAATCGTAATCACCGGTAGTATATTTTCCCAACATTCCGATATTGGGTTTACGAGTCGGTAAATTATCCGCTTCAAACGAAGTATCAATTAAAATATCATCGAAAATAATACCCTCATTTTCAAGAGTTTGTAACAATTTCGATTGTACAGTATCAAAATTTTCCTGTGGATAGACATCTGTTCCTAAACCATCTTGATTAGTTACCATAACCAACTCAAAATCAGTTTTTTGTCGAATATATGCCAATCCTTGTATCACTTTAGGAAGAAATTCCAATTGCTCTAAAGTGTCAATTTGGTAAGTTACAGGCGGTTCCACCACCAACGTGCCGTCACGATCGATAAAAAGTGCTTTTTTCATAAAAGAAGTGGTTTCGTTATAAAAAATTAATCGTAAAAATAGTTTA
>Ga0255342_1005076_pt1 | contig 12959 bp, 13 predicted proteins | sample wastewater_treat_3_FD_192416 | JGI IMG/M metagenome (GOLD analysis project Ga0255342, IMG submission 192416) | Wastewater microbial communities from Lulu Island WWTP, Vancouver, Canada - plant14 | ecosystem: Engineered > WWTP > Wastewater > Unclassified | place: Canada: Vancouver, British...
ACCCTAGCACTAAAATAAAAGCAAATACAGTTAATAAACCAATAGTTCTTTTCAAATTCCTCATTTTGACTCTCCTTTACTTATATTTAGTATAGCATAAAATCAAGCAAAAAAAAAGACCTCAAATGAGCACACAACGTATGAACGATAACTGTCTAGAGTAAAATTTAGGCAGTTTTTTCATTTGAATAAAGAAAAGCACCTTTTGATGTTATCTCTGGTGCTGTATGTTATTTTTAATTATTCAAATACTTTTTGTAAATAAACTACTATGACATTAATCCACCACCACCACTATCTTTATCAGTATAGGCACTACTCCAACCGGTTGCACCTTCAATGCTAATAGATTTTGGAGGCTGAAGATTTTTCTTACCATACTTGTTACATATATTAGAAAAAGGGCAATTATTAATGTTTGGAGAACATATATTTGACTTATAAAATTCAGTCATTTTTATGTAATCAATCGCATCGATAGAATCGCAAGGTAACATTCTTTTAACCACATGAGCGGTATTCTTTTCACCTTTCTTGTAACATATTTGACAGGTCTTATTCCTGCTAGAATGCCATAAAAATTTATGTGAATATTTATCGCATTCAAATTGAATTAGATTTTCTTTGCACATTGTTTTGCCTATGACGTTATAAATCAAATAATCTAAAAGACATGGACTTGAAATAACTTCTTGTGGATATTTATTTTTCCATTTTATCCATACATTTCTCCAGGCGAGAGCACTCATATCATCAATATATGAATATTGTATTCCAAAAAAATCTAAAAAACTTGAAACAAGAGGAATATCAGTCTGCAAAATTCCAGTTCGAAGAGCTACTTTTATAGTATTAACATCACTTGCTACATTTATAGAATCAAAACCTATTGGATTTTTCCATACATTTAATACAACCATATCTCTTAAAAACATATCGGTTTTTTTGTTTCCATAACCAGCCCCTTGACATTTTAAAATGTCAGCTTTGATATCATTTAAATCTTTCTTATAATAATTGAATAATTCAAATGGGGACTTTAACCCTCTTTCTAGAATAAAATGAGCTATATTTTTCGCATAACTAACCCTCTTATCATTTTGCGATAACTGGGTTGTTCCTATATTTTTTATAAATTGCTCTGGTTCATTATAAATGCTATTTAAATCAAAAATACTTGGATCATCAAGATATATCTGTGCTAGGTCTTTAAAACTTCTACTTCCTCTAAAATCTTGATTGGCCGTTAGAAATCTTACTTTACATATTTCTTCTTCATTTAAACCATAAGTATCATAAATATCTTCGAACGCTTTACCTTTTGTTTTTAAATATAGATCGTGTAAAACATTTGCAACTTTTTCGCATTGAGTATCATCAATTTTTACATTTAGAATTTCCTTATAATTTTTATCCCAATATTTATGAAACTCAGAAAAGTAATTATAATTTCTTCCTAATGTATATATAGTTCCTATATCTTTGTGAGTAGTAAAAAGAAATTCGTTCATTTCCTTAACAATTTGTCTAGCCGATTCTATATCTAAAGATTTACTAGGAGAAAAAGACTTTATTTTATTAACAAAACTATCTAATTCGGTCATTCTTTGTCCTCCTATATATTCATTAGAACATCATTCTCTAAATCATTAATATTATAAACTGTATCTAGAACATCAAACGTTTCTTTTAAGTTGTTTTTAGCAGAATTCCATCCCAAGCCATCCGTAAGCCAAATAAATGTGAATCCTTTAATCCCCCTTGATTCTAATGCTAATGTCTTATAGCTTCTTGCTGTTTCATTTAATTTAGAACCACCAGAGGCATAGAAATTACATTCGCAGGCATAAACATGATTGTTTTTTAATATCACATAATCAAATCTTTTCTCGGTGCTTCCTGAATTGGATAAAGCAGATAGATCTAAACCTGACATCTTTTCTAAATCAGATAAATACATCTCTTTAAAATAAGTTTTACCTTTCACAAATCCTGCCTTAACAATAAATGATTCAACTAGGTCTTCCATTAAATGACCACCACGATTTTTTCGACCGTTTGAATTAAGTCCTGTTTCAACACCTAAAACATAATCAACCAAATTATTTATAATGTGATTTTGCATTAAGTCAAATAAACCAGTCTTTTTCATAAATGATTTATATTCTTCTATTGATTGTGTCTTCTTAGAGAAATCAAATAATATGCTTCCTTCTTCATCCATACAAAAGATTTCAGATTCTCTCTTGGCAAGTAAAATAGGTATAGCTTTTAAAACTTCTGGATATTTTGTTACTAAACCTTCAAATTCACTATCTATATTTTTGCTGCCAATAAGACTATTTAAAATGTTTAATTCTACCTTTAGTCCCTCAGCATTCGCATAAACAGTATCAAAATCAATATAATATGTATAATTTGCAATACTGCTTCTCATTGTTTTTAGCCATTCATTAAAATTTCTTGCCATAAAATTACTCCTTCGTTTCAAATCTTTTTATTGTTAAATCTAAGTATTCTTTTGATTCATCTATTCCAATATATCTTCTATTAAGCTTACTACATGCAATACCAGTTGTACCACTTCCATTAAATGGGTCTAGAACCAAGTCTCCTTCTTGAGTTGAAGCAAGTATAATTCGTTCTAATAATGGTACTGGTTTTTGAGTTGGATGCTTTCCATATTTCTTTTCCTTTTTAGAAACCATTGGAATGTTCCATACATCTTTCATCTGCTTGCCATCATTTATCTCTTTCATCAATTGATAATCAAAATAATGTACACCTTTCTTATTAGCTGTTAGTTGCTTTCTGGCCCATAGGATAGTTTCAGTTGAGTGAGTAAAACATCTACATGCTAAATTTGGTGCAGGATTAGCTTTCTGCCATGTAATATTATTTATGATTGAAAAGCCTTCAAGTTCTAGTGCTACACCAATTGAGTATATATTATGTAAAGTACCACTTATCCAGATTGTACCATTATCTTTTAATAAAGTTCTACATAATCTAATCCATTTTCTATTGAATGTTAGCTTTTCTTCTGGTGATAATGTTTTATCCCAATCACCTTTATCTACTGTTACTTGTTTACCTGAATGACAAGATATTCCTCCGCTTGATAAAAAATACGGAGGGTCAGCAAATATCATATCCACTGATTCGGGTTCAAACTTTTTTAACAGTTTTAGAGAATCACCCAAATACAATGTAAAATCATCTTTGTTAAAATATGCTTTATTCATAATTAGTAATAAGCACCTCTTCAACCTCCCCACGACCATCGGCCTTAGAGTTAATCATTCTTTTAGCTGGTACAACATTTATATGAAAATCTTTATATAGTTCTCTAATAAATTCCGTATTATGGTTACTAAGCATTGCATAAACACCTTTATCTGATAGCTTTTTATATACATTTGCTAGTCTTTTTTGTTCATCTTTACCGAATGCATTTTTATCATATGAAGTGAATGAGTCTTTATCTTCCCATGTATCATATGGTGGGTCAAAGTAAACAAAATCACCAGCTTTTGCATTTTTTACAGCTTTTTCAAAATCTTGATTAGTGATTACACTTTTTTTAGTTTTAAAGAACAATCTTAAATTTTCAAAATTGTCTCTATCAAAGCAATTAACAGTTTTTTTCTTGCCTGATGGAACATTAAAATATCCCTTTGAATTAACTCTATACAACCCATTAAAACAAGCCTTATTTAAATAAACCATTCTTGCTGCTCTAATATAAGCAGGTAGTTCATTAAAATGCTCATCCTTATCCATTTCACGAATCTTATAGTAATATTCTTCAGAATGATTAGATTCATGTATCATTAATTCTTCTTTTAATTTATTGAATGATTCTTCATCCTGGAAGCAATTATAAACAGCTATTAATTCACCATTCATATCATTTATTGAAAATGAATCAGGTTGAATCTTAAACAATAACGCTCCGCCGCCAACAAAAGGTTCATAATATTTATTAAACGATTTAGGCATATGAGAATTAATAACTTCTAATAATTGAGTCTTACCACCAGCCCATTTGACAAAAGGATGAACCAAGTAATCTTTTTTATTTGTAATTTTAACTGGTTCTAATCTATGGCCTAATGAATTGAAAATCTTATCAACAGTTATATATGAGACACCATTAACCTCACCTGATTCTATTCTAGATATCTGAGCTCTATCAATTCCACATAGCTTTGATAGCTGTTCTTGAGACAATCCAGCTTCCAATCTATAAGATTTAATTTGAGTTCCAATAACGGCTAAATTATCATCCATTTTTCGTGCCTCCTATCATTATAAATAGTGTATCATAATTTTGTGTATTTTTCTACACATTTGCAACATTTTTCTACATTATTTTTATATTTTTTTCTATATATAAATCAAGAATATCATCGAGTCCATCAATTCTATTAACAACCTTAATGTTTTCGTGTTGTTCCAAATAAAACTTAGTAAATGCAAAAGCATCAATTTCCAACTCTTGGGTAATATAATTTGTACCATCATCATTAATGTTAGAAGAATTGATTATAGTAGGTAATAAACGTTTCCATCTAACAGCAGTTTCAGTTTGAAATAAATTAGCATAAAAAATTTGAAAAACATGTCTATATTCGTGAGTGAGACATTTAGCACATTCCTCATAGTCGTTTTTATATTTAGTGTTAATACTTATGTACTCTTCTTTAAAATAGATGCGTGAATCTTCATCACCTAAACCTTCAAATTTTACTGGTAATATATCTAATCCCAGATGGTTTGCTATCTCTTTTGATAATTGTTTTATTGTCTTATTCAACTAGTTCACCTTTTTCTTTCTTCTTTCTCTTAGTGCTCTTACATTATTTCTGATTCTAGCAGCCTTGCATGATGCATTATCACAATACTTTTGAACGCTATTATTCTTAAGGAAGAATGTACCACAATTAGCACATACACCTAATGTGCCTTCATTCCATCTATCTCCACCATAATCTAAATCTTCATCCTGTTGTGGAGCATTAGAAGCTATCATTCTTGCTAAGGTATACCAACAAATATCGAACACCGAGTTAATCTCAGCTCTAAATTCAGCATTACCTTCATTATCAATATATTTAAGTTTCATTCTTACAGGTGGTATATATGAAATGATTCTTGAATATATTTTCTTTTTATCTTTTAATACGTTCTTTCTAAAAGTTTCTTTAGATAATAAATCTCCATAAATGTTATGAGCTTCTCTTTCCTTTATGAGAGTTTCAATGAAGTCACCCGTATAATTATCCTTTATCCAATTTTGCCTATCTTCACGTGTAAGGTTAATCCCCCTATCGTTTTTTACTCTCTTATATTTTTCATATATAGAACCATTTATAAAAGATGGGCCACTATCATTTAAATTGTAAGCATAATCAACATTACCTCTAATTAATTCAGAAAACGCATGCCAGTTGATAACTACATCATATAAGTCACATAGATCTTGCATAAAATCATAATATTTAAAAGAACCATCATATACTAAATCGATTGGTATATCAGGCTCTATACCTAAAAGGTCTGCTTCATATTTTTCATAAAGCTTGTTTATGTCATATGGATGAGCTACTTTTTTACACCATTCAATAATCTTATCAACTGTTTCATATTTAGTTTTACAATTCTTATCTATGTCATCCGCAAGCTTTAATAATGATATAAGTAATTTCTTTCCTGTAATTGTATTATCATCATCTAAAGTAGGCATAGAAAGTAGATTCTTATTCACAATCATGTCTTCATTTATTAGATTATATTTTTCAATAGTTACACCATCTTCAAACATATAATCATCATATCTAACGAGTCTATAAGCAGTATCTGCTATACCACCTATCTCGGTAAATCCGAATCCTTCCTTAAACACTTGAGCGAAGGATTTTTCTTTTTTGTAGTGATTTCTCATATACTAAAAACCATCCTTTTTGATGTAATCGACTTGTAATCAACCGAAGTTAGTTTTCGATTACATTATATAGTAAAATGACATCGAACACAAGAGATTGGATTGATTTTATTTGAATTAGATTAAATAAATTCGCTATCAGGTTTAACTCAATTACTTGATAAGGATGGTTCAAATAAATTGAGTAGATCATCTGCCTGTTGTGTATCAACAAATATGGAGGTAACTGAAATGGAAAAAACTACAATGACAGTACACGAACTTGCTATCCAATTAGGCATTTCGATTCCTAAGGCTTATGAGCTAATTAAAAGTCCAAATTTTCCATCTATAAGAATTGGTTCAAGAATCATTATTCCTATTGATGAATATAAGAAATGGCTAAAGGAGTCTAGTGGAGGTAAGGCTGATGAAATCAATAACAATCTATAAATCAAATGTTAGAGGATTACCACAAAATATCAGATATGACAATAAAGTTATAGTTAATAATATTGAATCATTTAGTAAGGCAATAACACTAGATTATGTATGTGCTACCTATAAGGATAATATTAGAAGCATTAAAAACTTTATTAAGGCGGATTGCTTACCTGTTGATATTGATAATGACCACGCTGAAGATTCATCTAATTGGATTAGCGTTGATGATGTTAAAAAGGCATTCCCTGAAGTTGGATTTTATGTTCAATATTCAAGACACCATTTAATATCTAAAAATGGTAAAAAGGCTAGACCTAAGTTCCATGTTTTGTTTCCAATAGATGAAATAACTAATGAGGCTAAATATTCATCTTTAAAACAAAAGGTTTATAACTATTTTCCTTTTATAGATAATAATGCACTTGATTCAGCTAGATTCTTCTTTGGAACATCTAATCCACAAGTTGAACTAGTTGAAGGAGATAAAACATTATCTGAATTTATATGGGACAAAGAATCTGAAAAGTTTCTAATGCAAGATGCTCCAATACTTGAGGGTAGTCGTAATTCTACATTATCTAAAGAAGCTTCAAAAATTATTAAAAGATATGGCGATACAGCTGATGCTTATAATGAATTTTTAAAGGTAAGTGAAAGGTGTACGCCACCCCTAGATAATGCAGAACTCAAACTCATATGGTCTAGTGCTACTAAGTTCTATAAAACAAAGGTTGTAAATAGTCCAAATTACATTAAACCAGATGAATATAACCAAAAGGAAGATATTAAATGGGATTCACTTATTCCACTTAATGAAAGACCACTCTTACCATTTCCAATTGATGTGTTTCCTGATGCTATTAAAAATTATTGTTTAGCAGTAAGTGAGGCCACACAAACACCAATAGATATGGCAGGTGTAATCGCATTATCAGTTTTAGCTTTATCAATGCAAAGAAAGTATCAAATTCAAGGTAAATCCGACTGGGATGAACCACTTAACTTATATGCAATGGTTGTTGCGGAACCTAGTGAAAGAAAATCAGCTGTAATTAACCAAATGATAAAAGTAATACATGCATTTGAAATCAATTATAACGAGGCTCATTCAGTAGAACGAGAAAAGTCCGAACTAGAATATCAAGCTCTTATCACAAAGCGAAATAAACTAGTTAAAGATGTTGAAAAAGGTAAAGCTACCACATCAGAACTCGATGAAGTGATAACTAAAATAAATGGCTTTAAAAGGCTACATAAATTAGTTTTAACAGCTGATGATGTTACACCTGAAGTTCTAGCTAATAAGTTAAAGGAACAAGATGAATCACTATCCATTATATCTAGTGAGGGTGGTATATTTGATGTTCTATCTGGTGCTTATTCTAAGGTAGTTAATATCGATATTTTGCTTAAAGGCTATTCAGGAGATTATGTAAGGGTTGATAGAATTGGTCGTGAATCAATTTCTCTTAAAAAGCCAAAACTTACAATCCTACTTATGGTTCAACCAAGAGTACTTGAAACAATTCTTAATAATCCAATATTTAGTGGTAGAGGACTTAATGCAAGATTTCTTTATTCAATTCCTAAATCAATGGTAGGTTCTAGAAAACTTACTACAGATGTAATAAGCGAAGATACTAAACAAGCTTTCTATTCTCTTATTAATTCAATATTAAATGAAGATACAACCTTTATAGATACAATCTCACTTACTGATGATGCCTATAAAGAACTTGAAAGATATCATGATAATTTTGAATTTAGGCTTAAAAACGACCTTAAGGATATTGGTGCTTGGGCAGGCAAACTAGTTGGTAATATCTTAAGAATATCAGGACTATTAACTAGAGCATTTTGCATTAAGTATGACCCGTTTTTAAATGATGGAACACCGCTTGTTGATGGTAATTACATAGTCCAAAAGAAAACAATGTTAGATGCCATTAAGGTAGGAGATTATTTTCTAGATCATGCTTTATATGCCTTTGATATGTTAGGCCTTGATACCACTAAGAAAAACGCCAAAAAGATTATTGATTCTTTAATTAAACAAACGCCACATAAAGATAATATTACAGCTCGTGATGTTATGAGGCTTGTTAGGTCATTTAAGACTAAAGATGAAGTAATACCTGCATTAAATCTATTATGTGATTATGGGTATTTAAAAGAATGTGAATCTAATCAAACTAGTATTGGTAGACCAAAAGGTCAAAGCTATCTTATTAATCCTAGCATTTACACCATTGATTCAAGTTAAGAATATTGTCCCTTTTGTCACATTGTCCCTATATATACAAAATATTAATTAATTTATTTATTTTATAGATTTTTTTATTAAAGATTTCTTTCTATATAAGGACAAAAGGACATAAAGGACAAAACTAATATGACCTGGGCCCATCAAATCTCTGGTGCTATTAATCTAGACACCGGCCAGGGGTCTCACGTGTAAAATCGCGTTTTCAAAGGGGGTATATACCCTAAAATCAAACAAACATAAAAAATGGAGGAAATAACAATGATTAAACAAGTTTATTTAGGTACCGACTTACCTGAAAAAGTCGATTTAGAAAACTCAAAATATAGAAGTGTATTTGTGCTTCCTAATAGAGTTTATGGGCAAATAACCATATTTAAAAGCAAGCGTATAACACCTATGCCTTTTATGGTTGGTTATAACCACTCTACTATCTTCTTTAGAACTTATGAAGAAGCAAGAGAGTACGTAAGAAAAAAATTTGAGAATGGTAAATATTAAAAAATGGAGGATTAAAAAAATGAATAACATTTACTTATCAAAATACGCAAGTGCCGTAGAAAATGCACTTAAATTAAAACCTACTGATGATGTTTATGGTGACATCGAGAAATTAAGACCAGATGGCTATATTGAACTTCCAATTGATACATCGATTCTAGATAAACATAACTTATTTAGAAAATACATGAATCTTGTTGAAACTGATACAGCTGATGGTGTATTAACAATTAATACTTCTGCATCTTTACCTGTTGTAGTTGATGAAGATAATAAAGCCTTTGTTGAAGATGAATCAACAGCTGAACTTAGATATAAAGCTTATAAATTAGGTTTAATTGTTAAAGCCAAAGGTTCCACTGTCAATGATTTAAAAATCAATATGACCGATTATTTAAGAAAGACTTTATCTAAAAGATATGGTAAAGCTGAAGAAAAGCTAATTCTTAATGGAACAGGCGTTAAAGAGCCACTTGGCTTGTTAAATTATGATCTGGGCTGTGTATCAGTTCTTGAAATCACATATGATTCTGTAATCGATTTATTCTTTTCTTTAGATAAAGAATATAGGGATGAAGCTATCTTTATTACCAATGATGAAACAGCACTTATATTAAGAAAGTTAAAAGATGATTCAGGTAATTATTTATGGAATAATGCTGATTCAACTATCTTAGGTAAAAAGGTCGTTATTTCTAATTATATGACAAATCCAACTAAGCCACTTCTATTTGGTAATTTCACTTATCTTACTTTCCTTTTAAGAGAAAGAATCGCAGTTAAAGTATTGAAAGAATTATATCTAGAAAATGGCGATATAGGTTATGCATCCAAAGAACGCTTAGATTTCAAATTAACCGAAGTAAATGCTTGTAAGGTATTAATTCTTGAATCTCTAGAAAACAATCAAAATTAAGGCGATTTAGGGGCTAATTTAGGGCTTCTAGGTTAGCTCCTATCCTTTTGGTGAATAGCATGGATAGATTAAATTATAATACTAAAATCGGTGACACTGTCTATGTTATTAACAGTCCTGCCACCGATAAAAAAGATGAAGATTACATAAAGAAAAAGGTTGAAAAAATGATTCGTAGATCTATTGAAATACCCATCATTCAAATACCTTTAAATAATAAAAAATAAGTGCTCGTATTACTTGATAATAATCCCTTTTAGAGTTATGTATATACACCAAAGGAGGTTATTAAAATGAGCACAAATGAACTTAAAGCAAAGCTTTACAAACTGGTTGACGATACCAATACCTCAAGAAAAGGAATTGATTATTTAGTCAATTATTATATTCACTCACTTGGTTGGAGCGAAGATGAAGCAATCAAGTATGCCATTAAGTTATTTGAAGATGGTGTAATTGATGAAATTAAAATCATTAACGGAAAGGAGGCAGACTAATGCTACAAGAATTAAATACATCAGCACAAAAGATTACAGCATTATACTGCCGTCTTTCACGTGATGATGATTTACAGGGTGATTCAAACTCTATCATCAATCAAAAGAACATCCTACAAAAGTATGCTGATGATAATGGATTTAAGAACACAGTAACGTTCGTTGATGATGGCTATTCTGGTACTACTTTCAATAGACCAGACTGGCAAAGATTAATGGAATTTGTGAATCGTGATGAAGTGGCGACAATTATCGTAAAAGACATGTCTAGACTTGGTCGTGATTATTTAAAGGTTGGATACTTCACTGAAATACTATTTCCTGAAAATGGAATTAGATTTATAGCTATAAATAATGGCGTTGATTCAGATAAACCAACTGATAATGACTTTACCCCATTCTTGAACATTATTAACGAATGGTACGCTAAAGACACTTCTAAAAAGATACGAGCTGTATTTAAATCTAAAGCTGATAGAGGTGAAACACTAACTTTTCTACCTCCATATGGCTATATGAAAGACCCTAACGATAAGCACAAATGGATTATAGATGATGAAGCTAGTGTTGTTGTCAAAGAGATATTTAGATTATGTATAAATGGACTAGGCGTTAGTAAAATTGCTAATGAACTTAATAATCGAAATATTATGCCACCTGGCTATTATAAAATTAATCATGGGCAATGGAATAAAGATTTAGATTATTCAAATACAAAATGGAGTCCTGCTATTGTCAGTGAAATACTTAATAGGCAAGAATATATAGGTAATACTGTTATTTTTAAACCAGACCCATATAATCGTAATAAAAGAAAATTCAAACCAATGAAACCAGAGGAGCTTAAGATAATTGAAAATACGCATGAAGCAATTATTGATAAAGACACCTTTGATGTAGTCTCAAATATTAGAGCCCATAAGCGTAAAAATACCAAGTTAGGTTATGTTCCTAAACTTGCAGGTAAACTTTATTGTAGTGATTGTGGCGAGGTTTTATATTACGTGTGTCCAAGAGAAAAATATCGTAATCCTGCATATTTTGTTTGTAGCAGTTATAGAAAGCATAGATGCGAATATACTCACGCTATTAGAGAAGCTGATATAGAAGCTATTATTCTAGCTGATATTAAGAGATTAACATCATTCGTAAAGAACAATGAAGATGAATTTGTAGCTAAAGTAAGTGATTATTCTAAATCAGAACTCAATAAGGCGCTAAAAAATGCTACTAAAGAAATTGATACTGCTACAGCGAGATATAAAAAGCTTGATTCAATTATTCAAAATCTATATGAAGATAAACTAGATGGTAATTTAACTGATGATAGGTTTAATAAATTATCAGAAAGTTATGAGCAAGAGCAAAAAAGCCTCGAAACTCGCATTAAAGAGCTTCAGGACTTTGTTAATAAAGAAAATGAAAAATATCTCAATGCATCTTATCTAATAAACCTAGTTAAGAAATACACTGAGATAAATGAATTAACGGATGAGATAGTTCAAGAATTCATCCAAAAGGTAGTCATACATCATAAAGTTAAAATAGATGGTGTAAAGACTCAACAAGTCGATATCTACTATAATGGCATTGGTCATATAGAGATATAAATTAGTTCTGTTTTTAGTCAGAACATCCTCCGAACACTGCTAGAGTAAAATCTAGTGGTGTTTTTATTTTAAGGTAATTGTAATGGTTACGTCACCATCGCCTAATAGGTCAGTTAGTTCGCTTTTAGATAAATTGATGTGACCTAGTTTTGTATAAGCCCATGTATTTGAATCATAGAAGATTACTATTTGGTTAGATGAATATAAAACAATGTCTCCTGGCGAAGTAGTAATTCTGGTATCAGCTGATGTAATTGATGTTCCTAAAGAACCAACTTGCTCGAAACTACCATACATATGCATTTCGATAGTGAGGTTATCTTTCGCTAGTTTCTTTAATGCTGTAACGGAATCATTATCAAGCCAATTAACATCAACTTCAGTATTACCAATTTTTAAAGATAAAGTTTTATTCATAAGTTCATCATCCTCTTTAGGTTGTGTTGTAGTATCATCACTTGTTGTATCAGGCTCCTGAGTAGTAGGTTGGCTTGGCTCAGTGGCTGGATTCGATGTAGATCTACCACAAGAAACTAGAGTGCACATTAAAACTAGAGTGCACATTAAAACTAGAGTTGTAATTAGAATTATAAATCTTTTCATAAAGGTCACCTTTAGGCTTATTATATTACAAAATCATAAAAAAGAGAGGCAAGCTACCTACGAAATTAAAATCGTTGATATTTTGCCTGCTCTAAGGTCTTTTTTCTTAGTATATATCCTTAATTAAATTCTCTATATTTGCATATAAATTTTCTAAAGGTAGGGCAAAAGGTAAATGAGCATTATTAATTGTTTGCTT
>Ga0255342_1005078_pt1 | contig 12953 bp, 8 predicted proteins | sample wastewater_treat_3_FD_192416 | JGI IMG/M metagenome (GOLD analysis project Ga0255342, IMG submission 192416) | Wastewater microbial communities from Lulu Island WWTP, Vancouver, Canada - plant14 | ecosystem: Engineered > WWTP > Wastewater > Unclassified | place: Canada: Vancouver, British...
CAACGGCCAGGGCGACGGCTGCCATTCTGAAGGAGCTTTGTATATGTTGGCGCGCCAAAAGTTTCAACTTAGATATACCGGTGACTATGCTATCGGATAATAACACGGACGGCAATAGCCAGGCGACCAGAAAAAAAGCGCGGGAGCGTGTGGAGAATCCCCGAAAACACGGGCATCCGCCGTACCGCGTGGCTGTCGCGCACGGAGGTCCGGGTGCCCTCGGCTCCGTCGGTCCCGTAGCCCGGGAGCTTTCGAGCGTATGCGGCACGCTTGAGCCGTTCCAGACTGCGGAAACGCTGGATAAGCAGGTTACAGAACTCGAGCTGATCCTGAACAATGCTGCCAGCGCGCCCGTCACTCTCATCGGGCACTCGTGGGGCGCCTGGCTCTGTACCATCATTGCCGCCGCCCGGCCCGGCCTTGTGCGCAAGCTGATAATCGTCGGCAGCGGCCCCTTTGAGTCGCACTACGCCGAGCAGATTATGCCCACGCGTCTCGCGCGCATCGCTCCCGCCGAGCGCGAGCGATGCGGGTCACTGATGCGCGAGCTGCACGCCTCGAATCACGAAGACAAGCGCGCTGTTGTTGAGCGGCTTGGCGATTTGCTGGGCCGAACGGACGATTTCGATCCGCTTCCGCCAGAACCGGACCCGGACGGTCTCGAAGCGGACCTCTCCGTATTTGCCGGGCTGTTCGAAGAAGCGGACGCCTTGCGCCGGAGCGGCGAGCTTCTCGAGATCGCCTCCCGCGTGCGCTGCGCCGTGGTCGCGATACACGGAGACTACGACCCGCACCCGGCTGAAGGCGTCGTCGATCCGCTGACGGGCGTCGTGGCGGACTTCCGCTTTGTGCTGCTCAGCCGGTGCGGCCACCACCCCTGGAACGAGCGGTGGGCGAGGGACGAGTTCTTCGAGATACTGAAGTCCGAGGTAGCCTAACTCATCCGGAAGTCGATATTGGCGGGCGGCGGATACTGGCTGCGCACGCGCTCCCGCAGCGCGGCGTCCACCGGAATCCCCTCCGCCGCCGCAATCCGCCTCTCGTGCATGGCAAACCAGAGATTCGTCAGCAGCACCTCGCCTTCGCGAACCGAGTTGAACTCCTGCTTCAGCGCTTTCTCGAGTTCATCGAGATTGCCCATCTCCAGAGCGGCGGCAGCGGCCATGATCCGAATGCGCTCATTCGCTCGTATCTCGGGGTCAAGGCTTCGGGTGAAATCGCGCAGTTCCCTGTGACGCCCCGCCTGAAGCAGCGAATGCGTGCACTCGACGGCCAGTGGCAGCACCTTCGGCCCCGCCTCCCACGCCTCCAGAAGCTGATCAGCGCATGCGCCGATCTTGCCGCGGCCGCCCGAGAGCCTGGCGATATTCCTGAGCGCCCAACTCGTCCTGCGATGCGCCAGCGAACGCTCCCACGCGCGCCGCGCGCCAGCCCGGTCTCCGGCCTCCCGCCTCATCACCCCAATATGCAGCCACGAGAGCCAGTGATCGCTCTGTCTGCGCCCCGCGGCCGCCGTCAGAAGCCTTCGCCACTCAGGCTGCACCATATAATGCCCCGGCCCCTTCTCCGGCTCCCATTCGGGGAACGCTCCCCCCTCCAGCAGCGAGAGCCACGGCGCCTCGGCCTCTCCCATGGATTCCCCGGGAAACAGCAGTTCCGCCGGAATCCGGTCCGGCTCGCCTGCCGCGTTCAGCCTACTGCGCTCCAGCGCTCCCCAGCCGGACCCGCTGAACAGAATCCCGTTTGGCGCGGCACTGGAAGACTCTGCAAAAGCAGCGTCGCGCTTCTCCACCTCCGCGCGCGGCAGCTTCTGCTCCAACTGGTCTTCAACTGCGCCCCGCGCCGCAGCCCAGTCGCTGCCGTGAACGGCATCCGCCCGAGCCTCGATGTACCCGTACGCCTCCGTCCACGACCATTCGGCCAGCGGCGGCATCGGCAGGCACTCCAACTGCGTGCGCGCGAGGCCCGCCTGAATCTCGATGTACTGCCAGGCCGGCCCACCCAGATAGTTCTGCCAGCGCCTGCCGCCCTGTCCCATCCCGAAGTAGAACAGCTTGCGTCCCGCCAGCCGGTCCGTGGATGTCTGGACGAATCCGCGCCCTTCGCCGTCCACGGCGGCAATCCAACGCCGGTGACCCTCCGGGATCCGCATGAACAGTTCGCCCGCCGCGCCCGCGTTCGTCGAGTAGGTCAGATCCGGCCCCTTTCGTGAAGGCAGATCCTTCACCGTGAGACCTTTCGCGCCGCCCGTGATGACCGAATCCGCCGGAGCGATCACCCGCACATCCTCCGCTTCCAGCACGCCCATGTTCGTCCACCAGTACATCGGCAGAACGCGCTCGTGCGGGTTCACAAGGCGAACGCGGCTGTAGAGGAACGGGGAGCCCGGGGGCAGGTGGAAGTCAATCTGCCAGGGGAAGCAGCGCACCCGGTCCCATTCGTACAGCCGCAGCACGGGGTAACCTCCCGGCGCCGTCACACGCGCGGCGAACACCGGCGAGCAGGTCAGGTGATAGTGCCCGGTGACGCAGGTGTTCCACTCAATGCCCCCGGCGAACCAGGCGTTGCGAAGGCCAAGGTTGGCGGGTTGCCACAGTGGGTTGCGCGCCAGAAGCTCCCGCTCCAGCGGTTTGTGAACAAGCGACACCATCCGCCCGCCCAGCCCGGGCAGGAATGTCGCTTTCAGCAACTCGTTCTCCAGCACGATTGACGAGAAGTCCCGGGGTTTTCGCGCGCGGTTGTAGCTGTCCTGCATCCGGTGCGGCAGCACGAGCGGCTGCGTCCACTGACCCAGCCAGCGCCGCTCTGGCTCCGGCACGGTGTCATCAACCGCAATCCGCGCGTGCTCCGAGCGTCCGCGAAACACAGGAAGCGGGTTCTCCGGCCCGAGATCGGCTGCCGGAATCGTGTATGTTTCCAGTCTCAGTTCTGTCACTAGCTGCCCCCAGAAGGCGTAGGAATGGGGCAGCCGCGGCCGCCCGCACAACTATAGCAGAGGCCGCGCTCCGGGTCACCATGAAAAAACGGCCCCCGGGGCGAAAACCCCGGGGGCCGATGTCTCTTGTCTGAAGCCTTCGCCTCAGCTACATGTCGTAATCGTCCATGCCGCCGCCCGGCGCCGCCGGAGCTTTCTTCTTCTCCGGCTTCTCGGCAACCAGCGTCTCGGTCGTGAGCACCATCCCCGCGATGGACGCGGCGTTCTGCAGCGCGCTGCGAGTCACCTTGACCGGGTCCACGATGCCGGCCGGGATCATCTCGACGATCTCGCCCGTCAGCGCGTTGAGGCCCCATCCGGGCTTCTCGGTGCGCTTCACGTCGTTGACCACCACGCTGCCCTCCAGACCCGCGTTCTCGGCGATCTGCCTGAGCGGCTCTTCCAGCGCGCGCCGGACGATGTCGCCGCCGACCGCCTGGTCGCCCTTCAGCTTCATCTTGTCGAGCCTGGGGATCAGATTGATCAGCGTCACGCCGCCGCCCGCTACGATTCCTTCTTCAATCGCCGCGCGGGTGGCCGACAGCGCGTCCTCGAACCGATGCTTCTTCTCTTTCAGCTCGGTCTCAGTGGATGCGCCGACCTTGATCACCGCAACGCCGCCCGCCAGCTTGGCGAGCCGCTCCTGCAGCTTCTCGCGGTCGTAGTTCGAGTCTGTCTCCTCGATCTGCTTGCGGATGAGCTGAATGCGTCCCGCCACAGCCTCGCGCGAGCCCGCGCCTTCGATGATCGTCGTCTTCTCTTTCGAGATGATGACCTTCTTCGCCGACCCGAGCTGGTTCATCTCCAGGTTCTCGAGCTTCAAGCCAAGGTCTTCGCTGATGAACTCGCCTCCGGTGAGCGTGGCGATGTCGCGCAGCATCTCCTTGCGGCGGTCTCCGAAGCCCGGGGCCTTGGCGGCCGCGATCTGCAGCGTGCCGCGCAGGCGGTTCACAACGACGGTCGCCAGCGCGTCGCCGTCCAGGTCCTCGGCGATAATCACTAGCGGCCTGCGCGCCTGCGCGATCTTCTCGAGGAACGGTACCAGGTCGGCGGCGGCCGAGATCTTCTTCTCGAACACGAGGATCAGCGGGTTTTCGTAAACCGCTTCCATTCTTTCGGGGTCAGTGACCATGTAGGGCGAAATGTAACCCTTGTCGAACTGCATCCCTTCCACAACCTCGACGTCGGTGTCGCGGCCCTTCGACTCCTCGACCGTGATGACGCCGTCGCGCCCGACCTTGTCCATCGCGTCCGCGATGATGCCGCCGATCTCTTTGTCGTTGCCTGCTATGGCGGCAACGTCGGCTACTTCTTCCTTAGTCTCGACCGGCGTCGCCATGGCCTTCAGCTCTTTGAGAGCAACCTCCACCGCGGCGTCAATGCCCTTCTTCACCGCGATCGGGTTGCCGCCCGCCGCGACGTACTTCAGGCCTTCGGTCACCAGAATCTCGGCGAGCACGGTCGCCGTGGTCGTCCCGTCTCCCGCGATGTCGTTGGTCTTCGATGCGACCTCGCGCACGAGCTGAGCGCCCATGTTCTCGTACGGGTCGGACAACTCGATCTCCTTGGCGACCGTCACGCCGTCCTTGGTGATGGTGGGAGATCCCCACTTCTTGTCCAGCACGACGTTGCGCCCGCGCGGTCCCAGGGTCACCTTCACCGCCGCGGCCACCATCTTGGCGCCGCGCTCCAGCGCTCTGCGCGCTTCTTCGTCATAAGCTATCTGTTTCGCAGCCATTGTCTGAGTTCGTTTCTCCCTTCTTGTTGACTAGTCTTTCACCGCGAAGATCGAGTCTTCGTCAAGGATCACGAAGTCCTTGCCGTCCACGGTCACCTCGGTGCCGCCATACTTGGCGTAGATGACCGTCTGGCCTTTCTTTACCGACATCGGCGCGCGCTTGCCGTCGTCCAGAACGCGCCCCGCGCCCACGGCGACGACCTTGCCCTCCTGCGGCTTCTTCTTCGCCGAGTCCGGCAGGAATATCCCGCCCGCGCTCTTCTCCTCGGCCTCGGACGGCTCAACCACGACCTTGTCAAACAACGGTTGTATCATCGTGTCTCGACTGTTCCTCCTCGCATGCTGCTGTTCGTTCAAACCTCCGGATTGGCAGTCCGGGTTACCGAGTGCTAATCCGCAAGGGATGTTATCTTTGACCCCGGTGGATGTCAAGAGGCGGAGGAGCGCGGCCGAGCGATCACAGATGACGGATGGCAGATGGCAAAAAGAGGAAACCGCGCCCCTGCTCCGAAAGTGTCACTGCCGCCGCGCAGGAATGACACGCGGGCAACTTTTGCTCAAAATACAGGCGGCGCACCACGGGCGCACAACCCTCGACCCTGCGGGGCCGCTGCCAAAAAGGAACATCCATGAGAAGCGACAAGATCAAGAAGGGCTTTGACCGTGCCCCCCACCGCAGTCTGCTCAAGGCGACCGGAGTAAGAGACGAAGATTTCGACAAGCCGTTCATCGGCATCGCCAACTCCTACACCGACATCGTCCCGGGACACATCCATCTGCAGGAGTACGGGAACCTGGTCAAGCAGGCCGTCCGCGATGCGGGCGGAGTCCCCTTCATCTTCAATACCATCGGCGTGGACGACGGAATCGCGATGGGGCACATCGGGATGCGCTACTCCCTGGCGTCCCGCGAGCTTATCGCCGACTGCGTCGAGACCGTCATGGCGGCGCACTGCCTCGATGGAATGATCTGCATCCCGAACTGCGACAAGATCGTCCCGGGCATGCTCATGGCGTCCGTGCGCCTGAACGTCCCCACCATTTTCATCAGCGGCGGCCCGATGGCGGCAGGCAAAACCCCGTCCGGACGCGCTGTGGACCTGATCTCGGTCTTCGAGGGCGTCGGCGCGTTTCAGGCGGGCAAAATCGGTGAGGACGAGCTCAAGGAACTCGAGGATTTCGGATGCCCGGGCTGCGGTTCGTGCAGCGGCATGTTCACCGCAAACTCAATGAACTGCCTGTGCGAGGCGCTCGGAATGGCGCTGCCGGGAAACGGCACCATCCTCGCCATTGACCCGAAACGCGAAGAGCTTGCGAAGCGCGCCGCCGCGCAGATTCTGACCCTCGTCGAAAAAGACATCAAGCCGCGCGACATCATCACGCTGGAGTCTCTCGACAACGCCTTCGCGCTTGACATGGCCATGGGCGGCTCCACGAACACAGTTCTTCACGCCATTGCCATCGCCAACGAAGCAGGGGTTAAGTATCCGCTGCAGCGGCTGAACAGCCTGTCCGACCGCATCCCGAACATCTGCAAGGTGAGCCCGTCTCGTCCGGACGTGCATGTGGAGGACGTGGACCGCGCGGGCGGCGTCTCGGCAATCCTCAACACGCTGCTTCAGAAGCCGGGCCTTGTCAACCCGGACTGCATCACAGTCACCGGCAAGACCATCGCCGAGAACGTCGCGGGCGCGGCGTCGCTCGATGAGGACGTGATCCGTCCGCTCGAAAAGGCCTTCTCCCAGACGGGCGGCCTGGACATGCTGTTCGGCTCGCTCGCTCCGGAAGGCGCGGTCATCAAGAGCGCGGGTGTGGACGCCGACTGCCGCATTTTCGAGGGTGAAGCGATCATCTTCGAATCGCAGGACGAATGCCTGGCGGGAATCGCCGCCGGAAAAGTGCGTTCAGGGCACGTTGTCGTGCTCCGCTACGAAGGTCCGCGGGGCGGTCCGGGCATGCCCGAGATGCTCTCCCCGACCTCCGCGATTCAGGGCATGGGCCTTGGCCGCGAGGTGGCTCTCATCACCGACGGCCGCTTCTCGGGCGGCACCCGGGGTGTCTGCCTCGGCCACATTTCGCCCGAGGCCGCCGAGGGAGGCCCGATCGCTCTGGTGCGCGACGGCGACAGAATCCGCATTGACATCAACAGCCGCAAGCTCGATCTGCTCGTGGACGAATCCGAAATGCAGGCCCGCCGCGCCGCCTGGAAGCGCCCGGATTACAAGATCAACACCGGGTGGCTCGGACGCTACAGCCGAATGGTGACCTCGGCCAGCAGAGGGGCGATTATGCAGCTTCCGGACATGCCCGAAGCAGCGGAGCAGAAGTGACAGGGCAAGCGCCGGAGATCGTCTCTGCTCCGCGGGTTGAACTGATCGCGGTCACGGGCTTCCGCAAGCCGGACTGCGCCGAATGGGAGACCGACACGCCAGTGGACGCCGAGCAGCTCATCGAGTACGCGGGCAGGATGTGCTACCAGTCGTGGTCGAACCCGGCCGGGCGCACAAACAAAGAGTACATCGCGAACATGCTCGAACACGGGCACCTGTCGGTCATCGAGCATGCCGTCGCGACATTTGGCATCGAGGGAGTATCGCGGTCGCTGACGCACGAGCTGGTCCGGCACAGGCACTTCTCGTTCTCGCAGGTTTCGCAGCGCTACGTCAGCGAAGACCAGTCGCGAATGGTGGAGCCGGGGTGCATCGCCGCCGACCCGGAGGCGCATCGGGTATTCGTCGAGACGGCGGCGCGGGCGCAGGAAGCCTACAGGCAGATCTACACCATTCTCGCCGAGCGGTTCAGCGATGTGGAAGACCGGACGCTGCGACGCAAGCTTGCGCGTCAGGCGGCGCGCAGCGTCCTTCCGAACGCCACCGAGACGAAGATCGTGATGACCGGCAACTTCCGCGCCTGGCGGCACTTCATCCGGATGCGCGCCAACGAGCATGCCGACGTCGAGATCAGGGCGGTGGCGGTCGATATCTGCAGGCAGCTTCAGGAGGTCTCCCCGGCGGTGTTCGGGGACTACACCATCTCGAAGCTGGGCGACGGCACTGAGATTGCCACCGCGGGCTACGTGTTCGAGTGACCGTGCCCGAAGCGCATATCATCACCCGCGTCTGCGGCCCGATGGCGAACAACTGCTGCGCGCTGGTTGACGCGTCCGCGTCCGTTGCCGCCATCATTGACCCGGGAATCGGCGGAGCGGCGATCCTGGACGATCTGCCGCCCGGCGTCCGTGTCGAGATGGTGTTGCTGACGCACGGGCACTTCGACCATCTTGCGGACGTTGCGGAAGTGATGGAGCGCACTGGCGCGAAGCTGGGCCTTCACCCGGCGGACGAGCCGATCGCGCGGCAGGCGTCCGGTACCGCCCGGCTGTTCGGAATGGAGGTCGCCGGCCCTCCGGCGCCCGATTTCGCGCTGGAGGGTGATCAGGCCCTGCGTCTCGGAACGCTCGATATCAAGGTCCTGCATGTGCCGGGGCATTCGCCGGGCGGGGTGGCCTTTGTGACGGGTCAGACGGCCTTCACCGGCGACACGCTCTTCGCCGGGTCCATAGGGCGCACCGACCTTCCGGGCGGGGATCTCCAGCAGTTGCTCGCCTCCATCCGCAATCAACTTCTTGGTCTGCCAGACGACACGGTTGCACTGCCCGGACACGGCCCGGACACGACAATCGGGCGCGAGCGCAGCGGCAACCCGTTCCTGTTCGGGCTCTAGTCAGACTGCCTTCGCGCCCTCGTCGAGCACGGCCATATAGTTCTCGACCGGCATGTAGTCGGTCAGTGAGTTTCCCGTGCCGAGCGCCCAGTAGCCGTCGCCGAAGCAATCCTCAATCGCCTTTCGGGCGTATGCGCGCAGCTCTTGCTCGCCGGCGCGGCAGATCACGTCCACGTCCAGTCCGCCGAGGGCCGTCACCCGGTCTCCGTACATGCGCTTGAACTCGGCGACCGGCATGATCACGTCTTCGAACGAGTGCTTCGCGTCAATGTGGCAGGTGTCTATCAGGTCGTCGTACACTTCCGCGAGGTTGCCGCAGGAGTGCAGAATGAACGGCTTGCCGGCGGCGTGGGTCGCGTCGGCCATCTCGGTGTATATCGGGAAGACCAGCCGCCTCAGAAGCGGCGGGCTCAGGAATGTGGAGGTCTTGAATCCCAGATCGTCGCCCTGCCTCAGCGCTCCTATCGCCTCGTGCGTCGAGAGTTGCCGCACCGCGCTCGAGTGCAGCTCGCCGATTCTCCGGAACATCTCGTCCACAAGCTCCGGGTCGTCGGCCAGAGCATACGACAGCCCGACGGTGCCCATCATCTGCGACACCCACTCGTACGGCCCGCCGCAAACGCCCCCGACGATCTTCGCCCCGTCCGGAAGCAGCGCGGCGACTTTGTCGAAGTGGCTGAAGTCAATCGGATGGCTCGCGGGCGGCCAGGGGTAGCGCTCGTAGTCTTCGCGATTCAGAATGATCGCCCGCGCTTCGCTTCCTTCGGTGGTTCGTCCATGGCCCTGCGGCATCGGGCAGTTGAGCGATATCTCCATCGGCACGCAGTCGTAGCCCATCCCCAGCCAGAAGTCCACGTACACGCGCCACGTCTCAGTTTCGCCGCCGGGCATCCTGCCGTACGGCTCCCCGGTCCGTCTTTCGATGAAGCCCGCGCTGGCCACGTGCTCGTAGAACGGCAGATGGTCCGGCCTGCCCTCGCGCTTCAACACTTTCAGGAACTGGCTAAAGTCCGGTTGTCTCTTGAATCTGACGGTTGCCATGGTATCCTCCGGGTCTTGCACAGCGCGTTCTGAACGTTCCGGGCAGGAAAAGCCGCCCCCGCGGGCAAACAAGAACGCAACCAGTTGCCGCGCCGGCGGCGGAGGTCACACAGAACGCCAATGAACTTCCCAGTCTGCTCTTGCACAATCTTCGCTATGCTCGTCTTTCTGTCCTGCGCCGCCGGGAGCAGGGCGGCTTCGGCGGCGGACTTCTACGTCTCCCCGCGGGGCAATGACGCGTGGACGGGAACAGCCGCCGCGGCGTCCGCTTCGGATGGCCCTTTCGCCACGCTCGAGCGTGCCCGTGTCGCCGTGCGCCAGCTCAAAGAGCGCGAACCGGGCCGGAAAGAGCCCGTGCGGGTGCAACTTCGCGGCGGGATGTACTACCTCGACCAGACCGTCACGTTCGGGCCGGAAGACGGCGGCAGCGCAGAAGCGCCTGTTGTTTACGAAGCGTATCCGGGCGAGGAGCCCGTTCTCAGCGGCGGGCGTCCGGTCAGGGGCTGGCGCGAAAGCGGCGGACAGTGGACCGTGCATATCCCCGAGGTCGAGCGCGGCGAGTGGTACTTCTCGCAGCTATACGTCAACGGCGAGCGCCGGTTCCGCCCGCGCCTGCCAAAGCGGGGATACTACTTTGTCGCGCAGGAGGTGCCGCCAACAGACAAATCCGCCGGAAAGGGCTGGGACAGGTTCCGGTTCCGCGCGGGAGAGATTGACGCGGATTGGGCGAACCTCAGCGATGTCGAGGGTCTGGTCTTTCACCAGTGGAGCATGTCGCGCCTGCGCGTCGAGTCGGTGGACCGCGCATCGCGCGTGGTGACCTTCTCCGGGCATTCTCCGTCCCCAAGCTCGTGGGCTTCCATCGCGAAGAACAGTCGCTATCTGCTCGACAACGTCGCTGAGGCGTTGAGCGAGCCCGGCGAGTGGTATCTGGACCGCAAGACCGGAGTTCTGACGTACATTCCCCTCGCGGACGAAGACCCCGCGAGCGCCAGCGTCATCGCCCCGCGCCTCGAGCGGCTGATCGAAATATCAGGCGGCGCGGCGGGAAAGAAGCCCGTCACCGGGCTCGTCTTCCGCGGACTCACGTTCGCGCACACCCTCTGGAACAACCCGCCCGGGGGCTACGCCTGCTCGCAGGCGGAGGCCGCGCTGGGCGGCGCCATCTCCGTCGCCTACGCGCACGGCTGCCTGTTCGACGGGTGCCGTATTACCCACACCGGCGCGTGGGCGCTGGAACCCGGCGCCGGATGCAAGAACAATCGAGTCGAAAACTGCGTGCTGACCGGCCTCGGCGCGGGCGGAGTGAAGATCGGGCTTCAGGGGTTTCAGGAAGACGAAGACGCCGCCGCCAGCCACAACGCCGTCCGCAACTGCCTCATCGCGCACGGCGGGCGGGTTCACCCGGCCGCGATCGGCGTCTGGATGGGACACTCCCACCACAACCATATCGCTCACAACGAGATCTACGATTTCTACTATACGGGAATCTCCGTCGGGTGGTCGTGGGGATACGGCCGGAGCCAGGCGCACCACAACGTGATGGAGTACAACCACATCCATCAGATCGGACAGAGCGTCCTGAGCGACATGGGCGGCATCTACAGCCTGGGTCTGTCGCCGGGCAGCGTCGAGCGCGGAAACGTCATTCACGACGTCAACAGCTACAGCTACGGGGGGTGGGGCATCTACTTCGACGAGGGAACGACCGGGATGCTGGCCGAGGACAACATCGTCTATCGCTGCAAGACGGGCGGGTTCCACCAGCACTACGGGCGCGAGAACATCGTCCGCAACAACATCTTCGCCCTCGCTCCCACGGCCGGGCAGCTTATACGCACACGCAACGAGGAACATCTCTCGTTCAGCATCGAGGGCAACATCGTTTACTGGAAGGACGCGCCGCTGCTCGGCAGCAACTGGCAGGGCGGCGATCCTCCGCGCTTCGTCCTGAACCGCAACATCTACTGGAATGCTGGCGGCGAGCCCGTCCTGTTCGCCGGAAAGACGCTCGACGAGTGGCGGCAGACCGGGCACGATGCCGAATCCATCGTCGCCGATCCGCGGTTCAAAGACCCGGACAACGGCGATTTCACCCTTCTGCCCGGCTCGCCCGCCGGGAAGATCGGCTTCAAGGCGCTCGATGCCTCACGGGCAGGCCTCAGCCGCGCCCTCGCGTTCCAGGACAAACCCGCGCCGCGAGCTTTCCCGGAGCCGCCGGAAGGGCCTCCGCCCGTGGCGGTTCACGAGGATTTCGAGTATCTGAAACCGGGCGACAGGACGCCGGACGCAACGACCAGCGAAGAGAACGATGTTGCGACGGCGCGGGTCACGGATGAGACAGCGTCCTCCGGGCGTCACTCTCTCAAGTTCACCGATGCCCCCGGCCAGAAGCACGAGTTCAACCCGCACGTCTTCTTCGATCCGAACTTCCGGGAAGGCGTTCTCAAGGGGACGTTCGACCTGAGAGTGGAAGCCGGCGCCGTGCTGTACAACGAGTGGCGCGATGCCAGCAGCCCGTACAACACCGGCCCGGCTCTGTATATCGGCGCGGACGGCAGGGTGCGCGCGGGGCAGCGCGTTCTCGCGGCCATCCCGCACGGCAAGTGGGTGCATTTCGAGATCACTGCCGGCGTCGGAGCGAAGGCCTCAGGGAAATGGAGTCTCACCATGCAGGCGCCGGGGGCCGACCTGATGCGCTTCCAGGATCTGCCCTGCAGTCCGGATTTCCGGACCCTTCGATGGATGGGATGGACAGCCAACGGAACGCAGTCCGCCGTCTTCTATCTCGACAACATCCACCTGGACCTCGCGAACGAATGAGACGAATCCTTCTGTACTGCTCGGCGGTGCTGTGCGCCGTCCTGTCCGCTGCGGGCGTTTGCCCGGGAGACCAAGCGATGATACCCGATGATTTCCCCCGTTTCGGCGTTCCGGGATACCAGCAGGAGATGGAAGCCCTGCGGCGTCTCTACTGGCTTCACTACCCAACGGCCGGACCGAAGGCCACGCTGTGGGACGAGTGGCTTCCGATGCCCGCGCTGTGGCCGGCCGTTGACAGCACCGGCTCGGCCGTCGCCATGCGGATGCAGTGGAGCGACACGCTTGGGGGGCGCTTCATTGATCGCGATGGGTATGTTTCCACCCACCAGCATGCGTCCATCGCCCACCAGCTCGGCTGGCCGTTCCCGTTCTGGAACCAGGGGCTCGGCGGATACGGATGGCACTTCTCGTTCAAGGACACCGTCGGCCCGCCGTGGCGCGAGGAGAAGCTGAGTACGCCCGAGGGCTGGGCGCCGTCCGGTCTCGATGACGGGGGCATTGGGGACGATGGGTGGGAGCTTGGCCTGAAGCAGCCGCTCGCCACCCTCGCCACTCCCGCGCGGACGATTGAAGCCTTCCAGGCCCCTTTCATACAGATTCGCTGGCGGTCGGATGCGCTGGCGGGCGCGCAGCCGTACCTCGAATGGACAACCA
>Ga0255342_1005081_pt1 | contig 12950 bp, 8 predicted proteins | sample wastewater_treat_3_FD_192416 | JGI IMG/M metagenome (GOLD analysis project Ga0255342, IMG submission 192416) | Wastewater microbial communities from Lulu Island WWTP, Vancouver, Canada - plant14 | ecosystem: Engineered > WWTP > Wastewater > Unclassified | place: Canada: Vancouver, British...
CTGCGGAAGAGCTAACCGAGTAACCCACAGCCAGTAGAAACAACCGCACAGGCGCGAACAGGTTGCGGGAGGTCAGCGTTTGCCTACAGCTTGTAGCTTACCACTGCCGCGTCCGTCTTCCTGATTGTCTCAACTGATTGCTCGTAGTTCTTGATGCCCACTGCCACGGCCAGGCACTCTATCAGGTTTACCTGCACGGCTCGTCGACAGAGGCTCTCTGTTTCGACAGTGTCAGTGGCGCGGGTGAGCAGTACTATGTCGGAGACTTTGCATATGGGCGAACGGTCGTGGCCGGTTATGGCTATGGTGGAGGCGCCCGACTGTTTCGCTTTCTCCAGCGCGTACACAATCTGGACTGAGGTGCCCGAATCGGATATGCCCAGGGCCACGTCTCCCTTGGCGAGGAGGCTTGCCGACATGAGCTGTATGTGCGGATCGGTTATCGCGATGACCGAAAGCCCGAGCTTGAGCCACTTGTGATACGCCATGTCTGCAATGAAGGCCGATCCGCCCACTCCATATATCTCGACCCTGCCTGCCCCAGCCATGCACTGTACTGCGCGTTCGAACTGCCCCGGATGAATGGCCGACTCGAAACCCTGGAGGGCCCGCACAGAATCGGCGGTGACTTTGCGCAAGATGTCGGCTGTGCTGTCGTCCCGGGCCACGTTTTCGTGGAAGTGCTTGGTGGGCGATGACGACTCAACCGCCAGGCTTATCTTGAACTCGTAGTACCCACGGTATCCGATCCGCTTGCAGAACCTTATGATCGTCGCGTCACTCACCGAGCAGGCATCGGCCAACTCCGATATTGAGAGGTATACGACCTTCTCGGGGTTGCCCAGGATGAATTTGGCCAACCTCGCTTCAGCCGGCCCCAGCGAAGCGGCTGCGTTCCTGATCCTCATCAAAGGCAATGTAAGGCCTGCATGGTGTGGCTGTTCGGGAGCGGCAAGACTACCCATGATGGCTGCACCCCTGTCTTGAAGCAAGTTCGACTAGGCTACGGACTTGATTCGCCGCCGATCGCTCGCGTCCTGCAAAATGATGATATCAAAATTTCACCACAGTAAGGAGGAAAAGTGACATCTGAGTAGAATACGTTCTCCTGATGAAGCAATACTTCATGTCGGTGCGAAGGTTACATAGCAACAGAGCAATGGGTTGAACCGGGGGATTCGCAATGAAACGTGCTACAGTCGAAGCAAGATTTGCACATGCGGTGAGCGGAGTGGTGATCTGGGCAGCGGTGCTTTCGGTGGCGTTGCCGCTTGTTTGGATTTTGCTCACGTCGCTTAAGCCGGTATCGAGAATATACCAGATGCCCCCGGTTCTTTTCTTCAGGCCCACGCTGCAAAACTACCACAAGGCCCTGGTGGAGAATGATTCTCTGCGGGTAGCATTCCTAAACAGCCTGATCGTGGCCGTGACCACCTCCGTTATTTCGGTGGCTCTGGCGGCGCCCGCGGCCTATGCCATTGTGCGTTTCGTGAAGCGCAACTACAGGGCCCGCGTGGCCATATTGGCGATGCAAATGTTGCCGCCGGCGGTCCTGGCCATTCCTATAGCCCTGGTCGCTCGCCGGCTTGCCATGTACGACAGCCTCGTGTCGCTCACTATCGCCTGCCTCACCATTACGCTGCCCTTCTCCATCTGGCTGCTATCGGCTTTCCTTGAGGGCGTTCCGGGCAGCTTCGAAGAGGCGGCGCTCATCGACGGGTGCAGCCGGTTCACCGCCTTTCTGCGCGTGGTTGTGCCGGTGGCTACCCCGGGGCTGGGGGCAGCGGCGATCCTCAGCTTCATATTCGGCTGGAACGAGTTTCTGTACGCACTGGTCCTGACGGGGAGGACCAGCCAGACGCTGCCTGTGGCGGCATGCGGGTTCGCAACTTCCCAAGGGGTGCAGGTAGAGCTGCTCACGGTGGCGGTTGTGCTGATGGCTCTGCCGGCCGTCCTCTTCGGTACGGTAGCCCAGAAGTACCTGGTTGAGGGGCTTACGTCCAACTCACTTAAGTAGGGTGCAGGATTGGGAACGGTTTTGTGGGGGAGGTGCCAACGGCAGAACCAGGGTCAAAACCAGCAACAAAACCAGCAGCAGTGTCACAGTGGAGTCGCAGTAAAACTAGCATTTAGGATCTAGGAGGGTACGAAGATGAAGTCAAAGGCCATCCTTGCCCGCGCGCTTACTACGGCGTTGGTCCTTGCCATGGCGCTGTCGCTTGTGACGAGTGTGCAGGCTGCTAAGGAAAAGTCCATTACCATCCTGCTCGAGACTGTTCCGGACTCGGAATACGTGATCCGGCTAATCCCAGAGTTTGAGAAGGCCACCGGCATCAAGGTCAATGTTGAGAAGACTACGTTCATGGTTATGAGGGACAAGCTCATGACCAACGTGCTGTCGGGACGCGGCCAGTACGACGTGATAGTTGTAGACGCCCCGTTCTGGACCGGCCAGTTTGTGAATGGCCGTTGGATCATCCCTCTCGACGACTACATTAAGGAAACGCCTTCGGTGGACATGGGCGTGTACTACCCGTCCATGCTGGACTTGGCGGGTGTGTTCGACGGCGTGACTTACATGCTGCCGTTCTACCAGTACAACATGGTGATGCTCACCAGGTCCGACATTGTGGACGATCCCAAGATCCGCAAGGAATACAAGGCCAAGTTCGGCAAGGAGCTCGATTTCGACAACCTCTCAGTTGAGGAGTATGTGCAGGTAGCCAAGTTCCTCACCCGCGACACCAATGGCGATGGCAAGGTGGATATCTGGGGATCGATCATGACTCCCAAGAAGTCCGACACCTACTGCGACTGGGCCAACTACTTCTTCGGCCTGGGCGGCGACTTCTACACCAACAAGAAGGTCACCATCAACAGCCAGGCGGGGGTCAAGGCACTCAACCTCTACATGGACGCTCTGAAGAACGCGGCGCCGGCAGGCTCCATGGGGTTCTCGTTCGACGACGCCCTCAACGCGATGGCGCAGGGCCAGGGCGCCACGATGGTCACGTTCAACTGGATGCTGGGCCCGCTGAACGATCCTGCTAAGTCGAAGGTGGCCGGCAAACTCAACGTGCACCCCGTGCCCGGCGGACGCGGAGTATCGGCCGGCTGGGGCTGGGCCATTCCGTGGAACGCTCCCGACAAGGACGCTGCGTGGCAGTTCATCTCGTGGGTCGAGTCGGCCAAGATAGCGCGCCAGCGCGCCCTCATGGGCGGTGCGCCCACCAGGCGCGACATTCTGGAAGATCCGGAGCTTAGCCGCAAGTTCGCCGCCTACTACAGCACCCTGAAGAAGGTCCTGCCCACGGCGGTTCCGGCCATCCCGATGATGCTGGAGCAGATCAGATTCGAAGACACCGTCAACGACTACCTTGGCGCGGCTCTCCTCGGCGAGATGTCGGCCGAAGATGCGCTGAACAGAGCGGCAAAGGAGCTCTCGCGTCTGCGCTAGGGACGTGTTGACAAGCTCATGTGCGACTGAGCCCGGTCCGTAGCACGGGCTGGGTACGACCTAGTGACCAGAGAGGGGATCTATGATGACGGAAACACCAGTCCATCAGAGGAAGAGGTCTGCATATACCGCACTCGGATTCCTGGTCCCCTCTCTCGTCATACTCGGCGTGGCGGTGTTGGTCCCGCTACTGTACGTGATCTACTTGAGTTTCACAGACTACTCTTTCATCGCGCCCACCCAGAGCCAGTTTGTGGGGATTCGGAACTACATCGACGCGCTGTGGCAGCGCGATTTCAGGAACTCGCTCTGGGTGACCACTATATTCACCGTGGTCACAGTGGGGCTTGAGACCATTCTGGGGCTGATCGTGGCCCTTGCGCTCCGGACGAGGCAGCGGTATTCGCGGGCGTTCTTCTCGGTGTACCTCATGCCCACGATAATCACGCCGATCTCTACGGGCCTGGTGTGGGCATACATTTTCCATCCGACCTTGGGCGTGTTCAACTACCTGCTCGGGCTGCTCGGGGTGCCCACCCGCGCCTGGCTGGGCGAGGGAGGAACGGCGCTGCTGTCGGTGTGCCTGGTGGATGTGTGGGAATGGACTCCTCTTGTCGCGCTGATGCTCTACGCCGGCCTGGTGTCGCTGCCCCAGGAACCGGTGGAGGCGGCTCACGTGGACGGTGCCACCAGGTGGCAGGTGTTCAGGTACGTGACAATGCCGCTGATTAAGCCAGTGGCCTTAGGAGCAGTGCTCATAAGGGCCCTGGACGCGCTCAAGACCTTCGACATTGTGTACGTGCTCACAAGCGGCGGGCCAAGCAACCGCACGGAGCTGTTGAGTTTCCACATCTACAGGCACGGGTTCCTTTACGCGCGGTTTTCGTATGCCACTGCAGTATCGGTGCTGCTCCTTGTGGGGATACTCGTGTTCACTTTCGTCCTTGCGCGGATGACCATGAATGAGGAGAAGGCATAGGCCATGGCGGTGTTCCTCGGGATCGATATCGGAACTAGCGTAATCAAAGCCGTTGCGGTGAGCGGGGGCGGTGAGATCCTCGGCGTCGGGCGGCACGCCTACGCTGCCTCGAGATACAAAGGCGGATGGGTGGAGCATGACCCCGAGGCTTACTGGACCGGAGCGTGCCAGGCTGCCCGCGATGCGTGTCAGGGCGGGAGGGCCGGCCTGGAAGTTGCCGCGATTGGGCTGACCGGGATGGCGCCCAGCACTGTGTTTGTGGGCGCTGACGGGGAACCGCTGGGGCCGAGTCCGATCTGGCAGGACATGCGCGCGCGCGACGAGGTCGCCCAGTTCTGCGCCGCAGCCACGCCCGACTTTGTGCGTCGGACCACCGGGATGATCCCCAGCCCTTCGTTCTCCGGGCCCAAACTGAAATGGATGGCGCGCAACGCTCCCGACATATACGAGCGCACGCGCGTGATCTTGGACGCCAAGGATTTTGTGGCCATGCGGATGTGCGGGGCAGTGGCCACCGACGAGACATCCGCTGCCAGCAGCCTGCTTTTCGATCTCGGCAGGCGAGAGTGGTCGGCGCCGCTCATCGACGCCATGGGCGTGGATGGGGCCAAGCTTCCGCCTGCGCTGAAGTCACTCGCCGTTGTGGGAGCGACGAACAGCGGCTTCGAGAGCCGAGTGGCGAACGGAAGCGAGGGCATCCCGGTAGTGATCGGCGCAGGCGATTCGCTTGCCACGGCGTTCCTGTTCGCCGCGTCCGAAGATGGCGGGCCGGGCGGGCCGGCACTGGAGATATCGGGCACGTCCACATGCTTGACGCGGCAGACGCCTGGGCCCGCTGTCGACCCGGGCGGCAGGCTCATGTGTTTTCCGGCAGCCGACGGCCACAGCTACTGCATCGAGGCGGCGATCCACACTACAGGGGCCTGCCTAGATTGGATCTGCCGCACACTCGGCATGGAGCTCAGCGACGGATTCGACTGGTCTGGGATGGAGCGCATCCCCGCCGGCGCCGACGGTCTGGTCTTCCTTCCATATATAGGCCCCGGCGAGCGCAGTCCTATCTGGGACGATTCTGCGCGCGGCGTGTTTGTCGGGATCACATCGATGCACTCGCCCGAGCACATGGTCAGGGCCGTCATGGAGGGCGTGGCCTTCGCCCTGCGGCAGAACCTCGAGGCTATGGAGGAACTGAGCGGCCCATGCGGCATCATCGAGTCGGTGGGCGGGCCGAGCGCGAACCGTGTATGGCAGCAGATAAAGGCGGATGTGTTGGGGCGCCCGGTGGCAGCGCTGGCTGCTCGCGAGGCTACGGGCTGCGCTGCGGCAGCTATGGCGGCGGCCGGCATCGGTCGGTGGGATGCTGTGGACGCAATTCGCCGCGCGAATACGCGCAGAACAGCCGTCTATCTCCCGATTTGGGCCAACACAGCAATGTACGATGAACTATACGGAGTCTTTATACGATCATACCAGCGCCTGAAGGAAGAATTCGCCACGATTGCACAGCTGCTTCGTGGTCATAGCTCGTAGCTAGACGGAGGTTTCACGGATGTTCACATATGCGCAGCACATGACGGACGATCAGATAGGCGCTTACAAGACCTTCACGAAGGATGAATATGCACGGCGACTCGACCGTCTTCAGAGTAATATGGCGAAGCACGGATGCGACGTGCTCCTCCTGACCAGTCCTGAGAATATAACTTACGTCACCGGATACCGGACATGGTACTTCTCGAGCAAATTCCGCCCGGTGATATGCGTCGTTCCCCAGGCGGGCGAGCCGGCCCTGGTCCTCAGAATTCTGGAAAAGAGCACTGTACAGCTGACGTCGTGGGCGCCCCACGTCTATTGCTGGGGAAGCGCCAGCCGCAACCTGGGCCCGCTTCAGGCGGCTGATCCGGCGGCAGCCACGGCTCTGGCAGTGCGTGAGCTCGCGGGCAGCCCAGGGACGGTGGGAATCGAGGCCGGCGAGGGAACTAGGTTCAATGCTTCCCTGACTCTCCTGGACGAGCTGCGGGCGGCCATGGGCGGGATCAGGTTCATTGACGGCACTCCTGCCGTTCAGGGCGCCCGCATGGTCAAGACAGAGTGGGAGGTATCCCGCCTGCGCGAGGCTTGTAAGGCGACGGAGGACTCGATCGAGGCCGCGTTTGCCCGCATAAAGCCGGGCGCGACTACCGAATCCGATGTTGCCAGATGGATCGCCGCCGGCATGGCTGAGCGCGGCGTGGACCGGATCTCCTACCTCACTATCATCTCAGGCGATGCCAAGTACTCTACCTTCAATGCCTACGCTACAGGCAGGCTCATACGCCAGGGCGACATCGTGTTGGCCGATATAAGCGGGCACATAGACGGATACGCCAGCGACCTGACGCGCACGGCCATAGTCGGTCGGCCCAGCGCCGAACAGGCCGGGATGGCCCAGGCGGCCAATGACTCTGTGATGCGCTGTATCGCGGCGATGAAACCTGGGACGCCCATATCCCGTATCAGCCGGGTTGCGGAGGATACTATTCGGGATGCTGGATATGGGCAATATGTGGTCCACTCCAGCGGGCACGGCATCGGGCTGGACGTAGTTGAGTACCCGATGATACACCATTCCGAGGAGACTGTCCTCGAGCCGGGCATGACTTTCGCCGTGGAACAAGGGGTGTACCCATTCCGGCCACAAGATGGCGCGGAGGGGATATACTGGTGTTTTAGGACTGAGGATGTAGTGGTTGTGACTGAGACCGGCGCGGAGTTCCTGTCAGGCCCCGGCCCTGCCCTGATCGAGTTGTAGCGATCGGCACGGCGCGATTTGCCGCTTGCGCTCCGCACGGTGGGCTGATATAATTACTTTACGCCAAGCGCGTATGAAGTGGGGCAATAGCTCAGCTGGAAGAGCACCTGCGTCACATGTAGGGGGTCACAGGTTCGAGCCCTGTTTGCCCCACCACTTTTTAGCCGGGAGTATGGCCAGTCTCCCGGCTTTTGTCGTTCTTCGGCGGAGCTCTTGCCACTCCTCATCCTCCATGGGCTCGGGGAACGGGGGTTTGTGGTCGGCCAGCGCTGCGGCTGGGTTGGCATCGAAAAGCGCTGTGGCGCCTTCTTGACCGATCTGGGCTGCGACCGCCTCAAAGGCTCGGGGGATCATGCCGTCGTATGCACCGGGTACGTGGGCGTCCGAAGCGATGAAGTGGCACATGCGGCGATCGATCATGTCGACGGCGCACTGCTGGGCGATCGACCCGTAGGCTCCCACAACGCTTCCCGCCTCCAGCTGCATCAAAGCCCCACGCTTTATCATTGTCAGCATCATATCGAAACGCTGCGACAGCTCATGGTTGCGTTCCGGATGGGCAAGCACCGGCACGTATCCTGTGGCCGCCAGTTCGAACAGCACGTCTTCCGCGTATTGCGGCACGTGTAGCATAGGCAGCTCCACCAGCGCAAACCGGGTATCTGCGCCCAGGGTCGGCACATCGCCTGCGCCGAGCGCGGCGCGGACTCCCGGGTCGAGCATGATCTCGCCACCCACGTGTAGCTCCACACGGGATGCCTCAGGATCGGCTGCGGCTGCCGCCCGAAGCTGGGCGACGGCGTCTGCAATGACTGATGCGCGCAATGAGCGTCGGTGCGATGCGCAGTGCGGGGTGGCCACGATGGCACGAACCCCGACGCGCTGCGCCGACCTCATCATCTCCAGAGAATCCTGGATTCTGGTCGGCCCATCGTCCAAGCCGGGAAGCACGTGAGAGTGGATGTCGAACATTCATAAGTCCCCCTCGGCCTTAGGATAGCATGAGGGGCGGGCGGGCGGAAGGTCATGGCGGCCCGGCCGGCATCTCCCCACACAGTCCCATGTTCGCAGCCATAAAATGTAGGAGGGAAACAGGGGCTTTTGTGGAATGTACCATACAAATCGACGCTAACCTAGGCTTTCCACAATTGTGCGTGGTGACCTGCAAGTGTATTGGAGACCATGTAGGTGGATCGCAGTGAAATATATGGTATTATGGTTACTGTCCATGAGTACATGCCGAGTGGTAGGGGCCGAATCTGGGCTCGACGGACGTCGGTGTTCGGGGGCAGGGGCTGAATGTTAAGGTTATTCGATAGGCGAGGGAATGGAGCCAACGGCAGGGATCCGAGGCAAGCACTGGTGACTCTTCACAAGCCCAAGTCCGCGGCCAGCGAGGCCTACCGCATGCTGCGGACCAACATCCACTTCTCAAGCGGCGGCGACTCCCTCAAGGTGATAGTGGTAACCAGCACTTTCCCGGAGGAAGGCAAGTCGCTCACCGCGTGCAACCTGGCAATCACGTTTGCCCAGGCGGGAGAGGATGTCATCCTTGTGGACGCCGATATGCGGCGGTCAACCCTGCATGAAGACTTCGAAGTGCCGAAATCGCCCGGGCTTTCAGAGGCCATCATCTCCGGCAATGTCGGGGCGTCGCTTGCGGATGGGCCTGTGGAAGGGCTGAGGCTCATGGCTGCCGGCACCGCTCCCCCAAATCCGTCCGAGCTTCTGCACAGCAGGCGCATGGACAACCTCCTCGACGACCTGAAATCCCGATCGAATCTGGTCATCATCGATGCGCCGCCTGTGCTGGCGGTCACAGACGCTTCTGTGTTGGCTTCCAGGGCTGACGGAGTGATACTCATTGTTGACTTGACGTTATCTGACAGAAACGCTGCGAAACGGGCCATCGGTGCGCTGAGGGCCGTGAACGCGCGAATACTGGGCACTGTCATCACTGGTCTCGAACCTGCCCGCAAACGTTATGGCTACCATCACTACTACAATCAGTACTACTACTATGATTCAGAACATGGCCCAGAGAAGAAAGACAGGGCCCATCGAGGACGAGCAGTCCAATAGAAGGGGATCGTTAAGACTTGAATACGTATCGGATCATACCCAGAAAACGGGTACGCTTTGTCGTCCCCCCGATTCCTCTGTTTTATGCCGCCCTCCTGTTGGCGGCGATGCTGCTGGCGGCCATCCCCGGCGCCGCCCAAGGCGAGTCGGCCAGGCTTTCCGAGTATGTTCTGGGCGAGGGAGACGTCCTGTCGATCAGCGTCTTTGGGGACGGGGATCTCGGCATGACGGTGCCGATCGGCCCGGACGGCGACATATCCGTCCCTCTGGCCGGGCGGATCAAGGCAGGCGGACGTACCACACTTCAGCTTGCCGCGGATATCGTCTCTGCTCTGTCTACATATATGAAGAACCCCTCTGTGACTGTGAATGTGGCGCAGTACCGAAAGACCCGTGTGGTCGTTCTGGGTCAGGTCGCGCGCCCCGGGGTTTATGAGCTCCCGGGCGATGCGGGCGCTATTGCCGCCATTGCCACCGCCGGCGGCCTGACGGACATGGCCGACGTGGCCGGCATAACCCTTGCCTTTGCGTCCGGCGAGGCGGCCTGCGTGGACTATGAGTCTGCCCTGACCGATCCTGCCGCCGACGTCATGCTGCAAAGCGGAGCCGTCATATACGTCCCCCGCGCATACCGCCAGGTGCTGGTGATGGGGGATGTGGAGCGGCCTGGTTCTTACCCGGCTATGGGCGGCGCGGGAAGCAGGATGACTGTGCTCGATGCCATAGCTGCCGCGGGCGGAGTCCGGGGCGATGCGCGCAAAGCCGCAGTAGTGTGGAACGGCGTGCGCGATGGAGTTGCGGGCAGCGCGGAGGCCGGCCTGGGCAGCTTGATCGACGCTCCCGAGTCTGATGCGAACATTGCGCTGGAGCCGGGAGACGTGCTCCTTGTGGCCGAGGGGCCTGAGGACTACGTGTCCGTAGTGGGCGAGGTGGCGAGGCCCGGGGTGTACCCCTTGCAGCGCGGCGCCACCATTCTCGATGTGATCGCCGCCGCCGGAGGCCCGACCGCGAGGGCTGATCTGGGCCGCGTCCGGGTCTACCAGGGGTCCGACGTCCAGGGCGCGTCCACATTCGCCATTGCCTCCGACAGGCTGCTCTTCGAAGGAGATATCAAAGCGAACCCCGAGGCCCGTGCGGGGCAGCTCATAGTCGTGCCGTCCGGCGCCGTCAAGATACATGTCACCGGGTCGGTGGTTCGTCCCGGCCCTGTGGACCTGATGCACGGCGCCACACTGGCTGAGGCCGTAGCTGCTGCAGGCGGCCTGAAGCCCGATGCCGATGGGCGGCATGCGGTGCTCACCCGGCCAGACGGGCAGGGCGTATCGGCGAGCGAGATGGATGTTGAATCATTCTTTGCCGGCGGCGCGCAGGGGGCGGCCCCCGCTGCGCAAGACGGCGACTCCATATTCATCCCCGCTCTTGACCACCGGGTGCTGGTCATGGGCGAGGTGGCGCGGCCGGGGGCGTACCAGCTCCAGCGCGGAGCGAAGCTTCTGGACGCTATAGCCGCGGCGGGAGGGGCTACTGCCAGGGCTTCCTTGGATAGTGTTACGGTCTACGCCGCAGGAAAGCCTGGTCAGGCTGACCAACGCGCAATCGGCGAGGGGCGGGCGCTCTTTGCCGGCAGCGCACAGGACAACCCGGAGCTTTCCCCCGGCGACATGGTAGTCGTCGGCTCGCGCGCGATCTACGTGAGCGTGGTTGGGCGAGTGGCCCGTCCAGGAACGTACGAGCTGCTTTCAGGAGCACGCGTTGTGGACGCCCTGGCGGCGGCAGGGGGCGTGGCCTCCGGCGCCGACGCGGGCGCCGTGGTGCACAGCCGCAGGGGATTCGAGACTGGTTCGGCCACTTTAGACGCCGAAGCGCTGCTGCGCGATCCGAGCCTCGACGCCAACGCGCTGCTTGCGGATGGGGATGCGCTATTCGTGCCGGAGGCCCGGGAGCAGGTTGCCATCATGGGAGAGGTGGCGAGGCCTGGGGTGTACCCTGCAGGGCGGGGCACGACTTTGATGGATCTTCTGGCTGCGGCGGGCGGGCCCACCGGCAAGGCGGACCTTGGCCGGGTGAAGGTATATGAGGGCCAGGGCGGGAAGGCCGCGCTGGGCGCTGATACCGGCGCCGACAGCCAGCCGGGCGACCTGACGGGCTTGAGCCTGGCGATCGCAGATGAATCTCTGGTGTATGAGGGCAACATCAAGGCCAATCCGCCTGTCGTGGCGGGGCAGGTAATCGTGGTGCCGTCCGCCGGGATACGGGTGCAGGTGGCCGGGCATGTGCAGCGTGCGGGGGCTTACGAGCTGAAGCGGGGAGCCGGCATTGCCGAGGCGATCACCGCCGCGGGCGGGGTGGCCGCTGCCGGGGACGGGACGAAGGTTGTAGTGACCAGGCGTGACGCGGGGAGCGATGGCGAGGCAGGCGCTGCTCGTGCCTTCGAGATAGATGTAGATGCGGTCCTCGCGGGCGGGGCGGTCGGCCTTGAGCTCGCGGACGGCGACACGGTGTATGTGCCGGAGCTCGCCGGGCAGGTAGTGGTGCTAGGCGAGGTCGCCCGGCCCGGGGCGTACAGGCTGCCCCGAGGGGCGAAGCTTGCGGACGCGGTGGCTGCCGCAGGCGGGCTGACTGCCCGGGCATCGCTGGAGAATGTGACGATATACGCGGGCGGGGACGCTTCCGTGGGCGCCGGGGCTCCGATCGGGCAGGGCAAGGTGCTGTTCGCCGGGGATGGAGCCGCAAACCCGACGCTCGGCGCGAGCGATGTCGTGGTAGTCGGGTCCCGCATGATCAATGTGACCGTGGTGGGCGCTGCGGCGCGGCCGGGGGTGTATGAGATGGCCGCCGGGGCGCGTCTGCTCGACGCAGTGGCTGCGGCGGGCGGGGCATCGGCCCTGGGCGATCCCAAGCACGTTGTGCTGACGCGTGGAACCGGCGGATATGCCACTGGAGCCGATGCCGGTGTGGGGCGTGCAATTGCCGGGATCGACCTTGATGCGCTGGGGCATGACCCGAGGAGCGAAGCCAATGCCGTGCTCGCCGACGGAGATGTGGTCTACATCCCCGAGGCCCCGGAGAAGCTGAGGAAGCAGCAGGCCGCGGTGCTTGGGGCAGTGGCGCGTCCGGGGGTCTACCCAGTAGATGAGGGCACTCGCCTCATGGAGGCCATAGCCGCGGCGGGCGGGCCGCTGGATGCGGCGGACCTAGGGCGTGTGAAGGTGTACCGCGCGGGCGAGCCTGCCGACGGAGTGGACCTCGAGGTTGCGGACGACCGCCTGGTATACGATGGCGACATCAAGGCCAACCCCGTGGTTGAGCCGAGTTCGGTGATAGTAGTGCCCGGAACGGAAGTCCGGGTGTATGTGGCTGGTTTTGTCGCACGGCCGGGCCAAGTTGCGCTGAGGCGCGGAGCGACGGCTCTAGATGCTATAGCCGCCGCTGGCGGAGTGACGTCCGCCGGGGATGGAACGCGCGTAGCCTTGGCGCGCAAGACGGGCGAAGGGGCTTTCTCCCTGGAGATCGATGTGATGTCGGCGCTTGACGCCCGGGAGGCACAGGGCAAGGCACCGGTTGCGCCGATGCCTGTGCTGGAGGACGGCGACGCGCTGTTCGTTCCGGAGGCCGTGCCTGCGCACACATTGGTGCTGGGC
>Ga0255342_1005084_pt1 | contig 12944 bp, 9 predicted proteins | sample wastewater_treat_3_FD_192416 | JGI IMG/M metagenome (GOLD analysis project Ga0255342, IMG submission 192416) | Wastewater microbial communities from Lulu Island WWTP, Vancouver, Canada - plant14 | ecosystem: Engineered > WWTP > Wastewater > Unclassified | place: Canada: Vancouver, British...
TCTGTCGATAAATCCGCTGGGATAACGCGGCTGTTGATGGCATCGATCACGAACGGGACAACCTGAACGTCAACGATGCCATGCCTATCAACTTTTACCAAGATAAGGGCTGAGCGGCTTGTATCCGCCAAGCCATACGCATCGAAAAGCGCATTGCCTAAGCTATAAAAAACCAGTGTGGAGCCATTCTCGGTCTCAATCCACTCGCTGGGCTGCAGTACATGTGGATGATGCCCCCAAATAAGCGTGGCTCCAGCTTGAGCAAGTGCCTGAGCAACTTCTTTTTGCCGAGGGCTTGCGCCGGCTTGGTATTCTGTACCCCAATGTACCGATACAACGACGAGCGCGCCTTGGTTTTTGGCGGATTGAACTTCGGCAGCTGCGGCTTCAATATCAATAGGCTGGGTAACATCATCGAAGGCGAGAAAAGCCAAACTTAAGCCATTCACCTTTTGTTGATATGGGCTGCTCATTGCTCCGTTTATCCTCGGGAACCCTATGCCGATTAATTTTTGGCTCTCGAGGGCAGCCATGGTTTGGGTCAGACCATCCGGGTTGCAATCGAGCGCGTGATTATTCGCCAAAGAGAGCAAATCTAACCCCCAAGCCTTGAGCATTTTGGTGTTTTCAGCAGGTGCGCAAAGATTATAAGAAGACGCAGAAGTAGCCTGCTCCTCTGGCGTTCCCTTTGGATCGAGCGGAGATTCGAGATTGGCTAAGGCCAGGTCGGCTGAATTGAGTTGAGCCGCTAGGGCAGAAAACGAATCAGCTTCTGGCTGCACGCCGCGGGCCAAACTGATATCACCCAGTAAAGCCAACGTAACAATCTGTTTGGTATTCTGGTAAACTGGGTCACTGGCTGAGGTAGCCAGAATGCAAACACCCGCCAGGGCGATGAGGATCACTGCCCTAGCGGAATTGCGGGTTTTCATGGTGCGATGAAGCTCTGTGTCCATTCAGGCTGAGGTGGATTTTCTCCAGCAGCGAGCATTGTTTGCCAGGCTTCATCGGTCAGGCGCGCATCCGAGGGGACGGTAAATTCATAGTACGTGTAGACTGCTCCCGCTCCTATGCGCCACGGGGTATCTGGGAGCACTACGTAGATGATTGCCGGCTGACCGATGGCTTCCTCTAAAGCGCTCACCGTGCCATCGGGGGTCATACCAGTAGCCACATCAGCGACCAAGGCGGCTTTCTGGTCTGAAAGGTCGCGGTCAAATTCACCTGAGGTATCAGCGGCAGCTAAGGTCATCTCCTCCAATACGCCTCCCCAATAATACAAATGACGATATTCGTCCTCGGCGAGGGTATCTCCGGCTAATTCGCGTTCAGAAATATCCTTGAGGAAAGTCAATTCTTCCATAAGGTTTTCGAGGTTGCCGCGCGTCAGGTCGCTGAGCAAGTTACGCTGTTCCAACCCATCATAGGTCATTTGGCAAAGAGCCAATAAGCGGGCGTAGGCTTCAGGGTTGGGTTCAACGTAACCACGGGTTATTTCGGGTTCCCCTCCGCCCATTTCTGCCATCACCTGCTTAGCATAGAGGATGGTATCGTGCTTGAGCTCCGTCCAGGAGCCAAGCGCAGTTTGAAGGTCTTTGCGTGCCCAAGCTTGGGTTTGCATGAATGGCGGGTAACTGGGACCTTTGGGTTCGATCAGTGGTTGCAACGCATAGAGCCAATTCCAATAAAGGTTTTGCGTCCAGGAGTCCATTCCCAACATGGAGATTTCATTTCTCACCTTTTCCAACTGCGTGTTGTAATTGGCATATTGCGTTTCGCCCATCTCATCGAGGATGTTATAAGCTTCTTCTGAGCCCATTGCTGCAAAAAAGTCCAATGCTTTGGGCAACCCTCGTGGTTTTTCTAAGCTGCCAACATTCCGCCAAATGAGCTGACCGAAAACATAAGCGTCCAAGGTGAATCGTTGGCCCATAAAACGAAAACCTTTGGTAACTTGCTCCTTATCTTGCCAGATCCATACCCACATCGAATTGATTTGAGGCGGAGGCAGGTTCTCGGCAGCTTGCTTGAACTCGGCAAACAAGGTCTCATCAGCCAATGCCATTGCGTCAGCATTGGCACCAAAGACCTGATCTATGATGGCGCCATACTCGTGGTAACCCAAATCATCCGCCTTACCCACAATGAAAACAGTGGGGTCATAGATGTTTTGCCAAAGCTCAACTGCTGATTTGCCATCGCTCGCCTTTGCCGAACGCAGCGCTTGGACGACCAGTAATGCCCGACGGGTTTCAAAGTCATCATCTAAGCGGAAAGTCATTCTGCCATACCACATCATGGCACGGAAGTAACGTTCCAAAGATTCACTGCGTGTGTAGTGGCCGCGTGGCACATATTGTCCATAAACCTCGATAACTCTTTTATCAGGTGGCAAATCTTCGCGGTCCCAAATAGGTGAGAAATCGCTGCTACTGGCAGAGAGAATGAGCGCGAGTTCCGCATTGACGAGAGGTTGCGCCTCAGCCGGAATGGGATCAGGCAAGCCCAAGAGCTGCGCGGCAACGCCAAAATAAGCCACATTCCGCAAAGCGGGTTCCTCAAGCGTGGTGCCTTTCAAGGTTTGATACTGCTGAGTGCTTGCCTGCATCATGGTGCTGGTGAGCAGTTCCAGATCCTTGATGAAGTATTCCGTTTCCAGATCGCGTAGCATCTTATCAAAGATGAGGTGGTAAATGTGATAGACCGAGTCGGTGGTAACAAAAACGGGGATATCGTTGTAACGCATGGAATCATAGATTTGGTAAAACTCTTGCTGATACTCTGAGCTGGATGGAACCACAACGAACCCATTTTGGGTTAGCAAGTTACGTTGGGCATCGTTGAGCTCAAGCATATCCATACCTTGCACCTGCGCCAGGTCTACCGGAATGGTGTAAGCATCCCCTCCAAAAGAGTTGGGCAGGCTGACCGAAAGGGATACATATTGGGCAAAACCTTTAGGATAGACATCTTCCAAATCGATCATTGTGGTCGATGTAGGTGCTATTTCGGAAGGTATGGTTGCTGTGGGCTGTTCCTGAGTCAGGGAAGGGACGCTAGGCGCTTCTTGTGTTGATGGACCAGATGTCGCTGTTGGTTTTAACTCTCCTGGGCCGATACAGGCACTGAGGAGAAAACTCAAAGCGAGGATGACAACCGTTAACTTGGTTACGTGTTTTTTCATTTTTCCTCCTTAAGGGGTCAGAACGAAGAGGCTGCCCTCGCTGCTTTTCGAGAGCGCCATTTGATGAAAGCTCCCTTCAATTGAAGAGACGGCATTAAATCCGAAAAAGTTCCAGCGCCAAATCTTTAACGCATGGGCGATGCCAGAACCATGAGTGGTGTAGCTTCCTTCCAGCGTGGCTAATTCCTGCATGCCATCACCATCCAGGTCGGCGGCAGTAAAGGTAATGATAGGATCCGCCAAAGCTGAGCCCGCCCAAAGCTCGCGATATGCTCCGTGGTTCCAACCAATCAGAATGATGTGGCAGGATTGATTTTGAGCATCATGAAAAGAGGCGATGCGCCCCCCATGCGGCAGCCATGCGTCCACCGGCCAAGGGTGGAACTCACGCCAAACGAGCAAGGTTGCCTCCAACAGCCCGTCATGGTTGAGGTCAGTGAAAGCTGCCTGTGTGACGTTCCATTCTGGCGGGCTCTGCCAGACTAAATTTTCATTTGCATAGATTGAAGCTTGGTGATTAATCAGGGATAGATGTTCGGGTAAACCGTCCTCGTTCAAGTCGCCTGTAGTGAGGGGCTCGACGGGCTGTAGGTTGCTTGGGAGCTGGACGGGTTCCAAGCCGGAGGCTCCGAGGTGCCAGGCTCGCGGCAGAATAGGTGATGTTAAAACAAAGATGAAGGGAAGGAGAAAGCTTGAAAGAAGCCAAGGGCTAACCTTTATGCACTTTGAATGCCTAGCCAATGCCGGCGGGCGGCTTTCAGCCGAGTTCGAAGACGGTGCCATAGAGGTCATTGGCAACCTTTATGGATCGCTCAAAAAGGTTAAACACATGGAAGCAGCCCTCATGTTTCATCTCGCTGCAAGGATACAAATGGACTTCGACTTGATAATTAAAATTATTATAGCACATTTAATTTACTCAAAATAATCACGCGATGGAGAAAAACCCCTCATCTCAGCGGCAAGTATTTATGAAGTAGTGTATTTAAAATCGTTTAATTGACTCGCCTTGTGGGTTATGTTAAACTTTTTCAAATCATTGAAATATCCTTATTGAGGCTACTGTGCAAGAAACTAAAACGATCGTCAGGAAGACTGCATATCTGGATGCGCTTAAAGAGCGCGTCTTGGTATTCGATGGCGCTATGGGCACGATGCTGCAGAGTATGAAGCTCACGGAAGCCGATTTTGGCGGAAAAGCGCTTGTGGGCTGCAATGATGCCTTGGTCCTTTCTTCTCCGGAAGTCATTGCGAGTGTGCATCGTGCTTACCTTGAAGCCGGCGCTGATGTTATCGAGACGGACACCTTCCGCTCTAACCGCATCACCTTAGCGGATTACGGCTTAGCTGACCGCGTCATCGAGCTCAACCGCGCAGCTGCACAGCTTGCCCGGCGTGTGGCAGACAGCTTCAGTACGCCTGAAAAACCGCGCTTTGTAGCCGGCTCCATGGGTCCTTCGGGCAAACTTATTTCCACGGATGACCCGCAAATGTCCGATATCACCTTCGAGGAGTTAGCCGACGTCTTCCGCGAGCAGGCTGTAGGTCTCATTCAGGGCGGGGTAGACCTGCTGCTGCTGGAGACGCAGCAGGATATCCTTGAGGTGAAAGCAGCGATTGCCGGCATTCAGCGTGCCTTTGAGGAGGAAAGAGTCATCCTGCCAATTCAAGCTCAGGTCACCCTGGACGTGAACGGCAAGATGCTTTTAGGTTCGGATATTACCGCAGTGACCGCCATCCTGCAGGGGATGGGGGTGAGCGTGATTGGCATGAACTGCTCCACAGGACCAGAGCACATGCGCCCTTCCGTAGCTTACCTCAGCGAGCATGCCACCCTACCCATTTCGGTGATCCCGAATGCCGGCTTGCCGATGAACGTGAATGGCGAAGCGGTTTACCCGATGCAACCTGAACCGTTCTCGGACCTCCTGGCGGAATATGTGCGCGAATATGGCGTACGCGTCGTGGGCGGCTGCTGCGGTACGCGCCCGGAGCATATCCGTGAGCTGGTGGCTAAGCTGCCCCAAGCTTTACCAGAACGCCCCGCGCTGAAACCCGAGGCGGAGTTAGCTTCACCGGTGCAAGCGGTGCAGATTGAGCAGCAGCCGGTGCCTTTCTTGGTGGGCGAACGGCTGAACGCGCAGGGTTCACGAGCTTTCAAGCGCTTGCTGCTAGCGGAAGATTTTGACGGCATGCTGCAGATTGCGCGCGAGCAGGTGGAAAATGGTGCGCATGGGTTGGACGTGAGCGTGGCGCTCACCGAGCGCAGCAATGAAGCTGAATTGATGGCTAAATTGGTTAAGCGCCTGTCATTAGAGGTGCCAGTGCCGCTGATTATCGACTCGACCGAGCCTGAGGTCATCGAAGCAGCACTGCAGAACACACCAGGGCGCTGTTTGATTAACTCGACCAACTTGGAATCGGGCGAAGCCAAAGCCCGACGAATCTTCGCGCTGGCAAAGCAATACAGCGCCGCTGTGCTGGCGCTCACGATTGATGAGCAAGGTATGGCAAAAACCGCTGAGCGCAAGCTGGAGGTGGCGGAGCGCATTTATCACTTGGCTGTGGATGAATGCGGCTTACAGCCTCAGGACTTAGTATTTGATGACTTGACCTTTACGCTCGCCACGGGCGAAGAGGTGTACCGCAACTCGGCGGTAGAAACCTTGCGGGGTATCACACTCATCAAACAAGCTTTGCCCGGTGTGCATACATCATTGGGCGTGAGCAATGTGTCCTTTGGGCTCTCGCCCGCCTCGCGCAAGGTGATCAATAGCGTCTTTCTCTATCATGCTGTTCAGGCTGGCTTGGATATGGCTATCGTAAACCCAGCGCAAATCAAGCCTTATGTGGAAATTCCACCGCAGGAACGCGAACTTGCCGAAGCCTTGATTTTCAATAAACACGAAAATGCGCTAGCTGATTTGATTGCTTATTTTGATGCCAACCCTGAAGCAGCGGGGGATGAGGGGCAAAAAGTTGACCCATTCGAAGGACTAAGTGCGAGTGAACGCCTGCGAGAGCGCATCCTGCGCCGGCAAAAGGTTGGCGTGGAGGAAGATATCGAGGCGATTATCGCGGAACACCCCGAGCAGCCTAAGAGCCAAACCGCCGTGGAGATTCTCAACACCATTTTGCTGCCAGCAATGAAAGAGGTCGGTGACCGCTTTGGCGCCGGTGAGCTGATCCTGCCTTTTGTGCTGCAATCGGCTGAGGTAATGAAAAAAGCAGTAGCACACTTAGAGAATTACCTCGAGAAAAAGGAAGGCGCCAGCAAAGGTAAGTTGGTGTTGGCGACTGTTTATGGCGATGTGCACGATATTGGCAAAAACTTGGTCAAGACGATCATCTCCAATAACGGCTATGAGGTGGTTGACTTGGGCAAGCAGGTACCGGCAGAGATGATCATTCAGACTGCTATCGAGGAAAACGCAACAGCAATTGGCTTAAGCGCGTTGCTCGTCTCGACGAGTAAGCAGATGCCCTTGATTGTGAATGAATTGCACCGACGTAGGCTGGACTTCCCGGTGCTGATTGGTGGGGCTGCGATTAACGCGCGCTTTGGTTGGCGCATCCTCAAGTGCGATGATGGCGAGCTATATGCGCCTGGTGTGTATTACTGCAAGGATGCCTTCGAAGGCTTGGCGGTGATGGAAACCTTAGCCGATCCGCAGCGCTACCAAGAGAGCTTAGCTGACCTGCGGCGTAAATCGGAGCACGAATTTGCCTCGGAACGCACCATAGCAGAACCCGCTAAGGTAGCAGCTAAAGAACGCAGCCTCCCACCAGCGGAGTTTATTCCTACCGTCTCTGAATGGGGTCCACGGGTAGTGGAGTCTATGCCGCTGCCTTTGGTGGCGGATCACCTGAGCCTAAATGAGCTTTACCGCCTCTCGTGGGGCGCAAAGAACGCGCATGGCGAGGAGTGGCAGCGTCTGAAGGCTGAGTTTGACGCCCGGCGCCTGAAGATGTTAGCTGATGCTGAAAAACATGGCTGGCTCAAACCACAAGGTGTTTATGGCTATTGGCCGGCGTTAGCCGATGGCAATACCCTCATCCTCTATGACCCAGCGAGCTTAGAAGACCCCGAACCCCGCGAGCTGGAACGTTTTGAGTTCCCCCGCCAGGCAGGCGGAGAAGGAATATCTCTTGCGGATTACTTCCTTCCAGTTGGGTCCGAGCGGTTTGACGTGGTGTCGCTGCAAGTGGTGACGGTGGGGGAAGCCGCCAGCCAGCACTTTGCTGAGCTGGAAGCGGCGCAAAATTACTCTGAGGCTTACTTTGTGCATGGCTTGGCGGTGCAGATGGCGGAAGCTGCGGCGGATTACCTCCATGACCATATCCGCAGGGAATTAGGCTTGCAGGAGAAGCAAGGCTTGCGCTACTCCTGGGGTTACCCGGCTATTCCGGATCTGGCAGATCACCGTAAGGTGTTCGACCTTCTGCCGGCTGAAAAAGCCTTAGGGATGAGCTTAACACCAGCTTATCAGCTCGTGCCGGAGCAATCCACGGCTGCGATTATCGTGCATCATCCTTTAGCGAAATATTTTAATGTGGGTGTTAACCGCATCGATCAGCTCCTTGGATAATAGTGCGCTCTGAGAGGGAACTCATGCGGCCTTCTCTCGTCTTTAAAAATGCAGCAAGAGCCTGCGCTTATGTTGATGTTGGTCTGATGCAGTACAATAACGCTTGGAGAATAACTATGATCAAAAATAAGTTTGGTTTCTTCCTCATTTTTCTTACCGTGATGGTATTCGTTTCCGCCTGTAATGGCAGTGTTCCAAGTGCCACGCTTATCCCTGGCGAGCAAACTGCAGTCGTCCAGACCCTTACCGCCATGGCGCCCACGCAGCCACCTGCCACGCCAACACCAACAGTGACGGTGACCCTGAAACCTTCAGCGACCCCTACCAAACCGCAGACCTCGGTCGGTCCGGATGTGTTCCCAGAGGGTGTGAATCCACTTACCGGTTTGAAGGTCGAAAACCCCGAGCTGCTCAAGCGCCGGCCGGTTTTGGTCAAGGTGGCTAATTATCCTGCCGAAGGCCGTCCGCATGCTGGGCTTTCCTATGCTGATATTGTTTTTGAGTATTACATTGGAGGGGGATCCAACCGATTTAACGCCATTTATTACGGTCAAGATTGCAATAAGGTTGGGCCAGTGCGTTCTGGAAGATTGGTGGACCCGGAGTTGACCCGCATGTATCAAGGGGTGTTAGCGATGTCTGGCGCTAACCAAGAAAATGTATTCCCGCGCATCACCGAATTGCTGGGTGATCGAGTCATTACCGAGGGCAACTGCCCGGGGCTCTGCCGCGATGATTACACCGTAATGGGCGTGTTTGCCAATACGGCTGATATCACCAATGTGATGAAAGCCAAGGGCGTTGAAATCGACAACCCCGATTTAACTGGCATGCTCTTTGATACGGTTGTTCCTGCTGGTGGAGAACCGGCAGAAAAAGCAACCCTCTTCTACTTTGATTTTAACAAAGGGGATTGGACCTATGACGCTGAAAGCGGCAAGTATTTGCGTTGGATTGAGAATGCCTATAACTATAACGAAATGATCCCGCTTGTGGACCGCCTGACTGATGAGCAATTGGCTTTTTCCAATGTTATTATGGCTTACGCCAATTACACCGAATACACCAGCGTGCTGCATGCAATTGGTGTGTGGGATAACACCGAAGGAAATAACGCGATTCTCTTCCGTGATGGGCAGGCTTACCCAATTATTTGGAAGACGGTCGACCCAGATAAGCCGATGGTGTTTTTGGATGCCGAGGGCAACCCCTTCCCGCTCAAACCCGGCAACACCTGGATCAACCTCATCGGTAACAGCTCTACGCTCGTGAAGTCGGACGGAACCTGGAAATTCACTTTTAGCATGCCATAGCCTCCGTGAAAACCCTAATTGTCTCCGATATCCACTCTAACGCCACGGCTCTGCAGGCAGTTTTGGAGGATGCCGGAGCGTATGATCGCGTCTGGTGCTTAGGGGATGTGGTGGGGTATGGACCCGAGCCCAACGAATGTATAGAAATCCTAAAAACACTGCCTAATCTGACTTGCCTGCTAGGCAATCATGACGCCGCCGTGATGGAATTCATCGACTTGAGGACTTTTAATGACGAAGCCCGCAGGGCGCTGGAGGTGCAGATGCACCTGCTGAGCGAGGAATCCCGCCAATTCCTTGAGCTTCTGAAGCCAAAAGATGTTCAAGAGGGAGTAACTCTCGCCCATGGCAGCCCGCGCGACCCGATTTGGGAATATGTGATGAGCGCTAAAGTGGCGGAGCGCAATTTTTCTGCTTTTGAAACCCAGGTCTGCCTCATCGGACATTCCCACATCCCGGTGATCTTTGTGGAAAATGAGCGTAGAACTCCGCAGGTTTTAATGCCTTCATCCGGCGATATGTGGCGCTCACAGCAGCGCTTTTTGCTCAACCCAGGTTCAGTTGGGCAGCCGCGTGACCGTGACCCGCGTGCAGCTTATGTGCTCTGGGATAGCGAAGAAGACACCTGGACATATCACCGCGTTGCTTATGATGTTGATCGTGTGCAGGAAGAAATCTTAGCCTTGGGAATACCCACCATTCATGCGATGCGCTTAGCATACGGGATGTAAACCGATTGTGCGGAACAGCGAACGCTATTACAGCGTCTAACTGGTAGATCTCAAATTCGAAGAAGAGAAAAGGAGTGAAAATGAAGAAGAGTTGGAAAGTATTAAGCTTGCTGCTCATCTTCCTGTTGGTGGGTTGCGCCGGAAGCAAGAACGCCGAAGAGCCTGTAGAAGTTCCAATGCGGCCCCCTTTGTTGGAGGAGAGTAAGTCAGCCGATTCGGGCACAACGCTGGTTTCCAGTTCTGCGCAAGGGGAAACTACGGAACGCTTAGTTGTAAAGCGGGCTGATATGCGCGTCTCGGTGGCAGATCCGGCAGAAGCGATGCACACTGTGATTCAATTAGCTGAAAACATGCAGGGCTATGTGGTCAATTCCAACCAGTGGAATTCCACGAATAATGGTCAGACTTATATCTATGCATCGGTAATGGTGCGGGTGCCGGCAGAACGGTTGGATGAGATCATGCAAAAAGTGCGTGAATTAGCCGCTGACCCTAAAACGGGAGTCCTTTCTGAAAGTGTTACCGGTGAGGATGTAACTGCAGAGTACGTTGATTCGCAAGCACGCTTGCGCAACCTCCAGGCAGCTGAAGCGCAACTGGTCGAGCTGCTGGATCAGGCGCCAGACTTACAATATACGCTGGACATCTTCAGAGAGCTAACAGAGATTCGCAGCCAGATCGAGGTGTTAGAAGGCCGCATCAAGTATTTGGAAGAATCTGCCGCGCTTTCTGCACTTAGCGTTGAGTTCGTGGCTGAAGCCTCCCTGCAGCCTCTCCAGATTGGACCCTGGAAACCTGCCGGCGTTGCCAAGGATGCGATACAAACGCTGGTCAAGGTTGCTCAGGATGTTGGTACAGCGCTCATTAAGTTCGTGATTATTTGGGTGCCCTTCTTGCTGCCTATCGGATTAATCGTTTACTTTGTGCGCAAAGGCGCTACAAAGCGCAAAGCCGCACGAGAAGCCCAACCAGCACAAGTGCAAATATCTGACACGCCGAAAGATTAAGCACTTCGAGCAAGATTAATCAAGAGAGCTGCTCTGCAGTAATGGAGCAGCTCTTAATTTATGCTGTATAGTGTGGTCCCTAGCATTTTATTCATTCTGCCAGGCTTGCAGTAAGGTCTCGAAGGGAATCGGACCAGCACGCAGGAGCACAGGCTCGGCTCCAGTGCAATCGACAATTGTGGAAGCCTGCCCGATCTTGAGCTTGCCGCCATCCAGGATCAAATCCACCCGGCCGGCGAGTTGGGCAAAAACTTCCTGTGCGGTTTGTGGATTGGTTTGATCCGAGAGGTTTGCGCTTGTTACCGCTAAAGGACCTAAGGCTTGCAACAGCTCCAGGGCAAAAGGGTGGTTTGGCATGCGCACGGCTAGACCCGGGTAGGGTGTGAGCTCACTGGGCAGATGAGCTTGCTTAGGCAGCACCAGTGTGAGCGCTCCGGGCCAAAACCGTTCCATTAGGCGCTGTGCCTGTGGAGGGATGTTCTCCACCAACTGGTCTAACTGCTCGAGCGTGCCAATGAGCACCGGAAGCGCCTTGAGCGTGGAGCGGCTCTTGGCTGCATAAATGTCGCGTAGGGCCGCTGAGTTGGTGGGGGCACAAGCTAAGCCATAGAGCGTATCGGTCGGGAAGACGATCAGCTTGCCGGCTTGCACGTACTCTTGGCTGAGCAGCAAGGCTTTTGGTTCATTAATCGGCAAGACAAGGGTATTTCTAGCGTTCATCTGATGGCTCGCGTTCGATAGTAAGCAGACGCTCTTTGCCGGCTAAGTCTGGCAACAGGGTGATCTTAGCTTGTGGGAAAACCTTATTTGCCAGCGCTAAGGCAGCGCTGCCTGTGGTGGCTTCGATTTCAAAGAGCAGCAGACCAGGCGTGCGGATGTGTGCTGGGGTTAAATCTAAGCAGCGCTTGATTAATGCCAATCCGTCCTGCCCGCCATCCAGCGCCAGAGCGGGTTCATAGGGCAGGCTGTTGACCTCGGCTAACTTGCTGGTAGGAATGTATGGTAGATTTGCACAAATCAAATCAAATTGCCCTAAATCTGGTGAAATCAGATCTGCCTCCTGGAAAGCGATGCGATCATCCACATGATGGAATTGGGCATTGCACTGAGCTATCATGAGCGCCTCGGCAGAAATATCCGTTGCTATAATTTGTAACGCAGGCAAGTTAACCGCTAAGCTCACAGCAATGCAGCCCGAGCCGGTGCCCACATCGAGCGCATTGGTTGCGGTGGGATGCCGACGCAGCCAATAAAGGGCTGTTTCCACGAGCAGCTCCGTTTCTGGTCGGGGGATGAGTACTGCCGGGGAAACCTCAAAGCTGAGCCCGAAGAATTCCTGCTTGCTGGTGAGATAAGGCAAGGGTTCGCCTTGTTTCAGGCGGGCAATTAACGCTGCAAGCTTGGCTTGCTGGGTGGCGGAAAGCTCTGCTTCGGGGTGGGTTAAAATCCAGGTTTGTGGTTTTCCGGTGATGTACGCCAGCAGAACTAAGAGAGTTTGTTGGGGGAATTCAACCTGTTGTCTGATTTCTGGGGAGGTTTGGCGTAAAAAACCCCCCAAGCTAAGCTCAGCTGGCTTCATAGCTTGCCAAACGTTCGGCTTCATCGGCTAATTGCAGCTCGTCAATAAAGGTATCCAGCTCGGTTCCTTCCATCACGCCGGCTAAGTTGTAAGAAGAAAGATTAATGCGGTGATCCGTTACGCGTGATTGCGGGTAGTTATAGGTGCGGATTTTTTCGGCGCGTTCGCCGGAACCAATTTGCGAGCGGCGGGTGGCGTCCAGCTCCGCTTGTCGTTTTCGCTCTTCGATCTCGTAAAGCCGTGCGCGCAAGACGCTCATCGCGCGGGCTTTGTTTTGCAATTGTGAGCGCTCATCCTGGCACGAGACCACAATCCCAGTAGGGATATGTGTGATGCGCACAGCGGTCATATTCTTTTGGACGTTTTGACCGCCAGCGCCAGCAGATTTATAGACATCTACTTGGATATCTGACTCGGGAATGTCGATTTCGACGTCCTCCACCTCGGCTAAGACGGCGACTGTGACGGTGGAAGTGTGAATACGTCCCTGGGACTCAGTCTCGGGTATGCGTTGAACACGATGGACACCTGATTCGTATTT
>Ga0255342_1005099_pt1 | contig 12906 bp, 19 predicted proteins | sample wastewater_treat_3_FD_192416 | JGI IMG/M metagenome (GOLD analysis project Ga0255342, IMG submission 192416) | Wastewater microbial communities from Lulu Island WWTP, Vancouver, Canada - plant14 | ecosystem: Engineered > WWTP > Wastewater > Unclassified | place: Canada: Vancouver, British...
AGGTGGTTTTATATCAACCGACTGTGGAGCGGTCGCCTTATTTTTATTGGCATTAAGAGACACCAGTTATGCCTTGATTTCCGATATAATTGGCTTGCTGATATGATGGAGGGAGAGAAAGATGAGTTATGATAGCCCAGAAGAGCGGCGAGAGAAAATTATGATGGATACTATAAAGTCCAAGGACGCCGAAATCGCCCGCCTCAAGGCCGAGAACGAGCGGCTGAAGGAAGAACGTGACGATGCGTTGGCTACGCAGATTCCTCCGGATAGTGGGGCAATCCGTAAGTTAGGTGAAAGGTTGGCTGACTTGTTGGATGAGGATGATTGGAATAATGCTGAGCCATTACTACTGGCCGCACAGCAATCCATCACCACCGCTGAGCAGGAGAACGAGCGGCTGCTGGGGAAGGTGGAAGCTTATGAGCCAATAGTGGCTGCCGTAGAAAGCCACCTACAAAGGGCGATGCAAATCCTGAAGGGAGGGAAAGATGAGTGACTTCAAAACTACACCGATAAAGAACAGTTACGAACTGATGATTGATAGGCTGAAGGCAGTCATAAGTGACAAGGACGCCGAGCTTGCCCGCCTCAAGGCCGAGGACGAGCAGCTGTTGCGTGAACTGAAGAGGAGGACGAAGAATGAAGGCACTAGCATATCGCGTCGGCGGCGAAACATACTGCTGCGTGTGTGCAGAGCAGCTTACGAACATTACCGGTTTTCCACACCTATTTTTCGCAACGAACAAGCCAAAGAGCGTTGACGAAGACAGAATCTGCGCGAGATGCGGACACTGGTACGGTAGCCACGATGCGGGTTGTGCAGCAGAGCGGATCGCTGCAATGATTACTCGAAACACGTAAGGAGGGAAAGCGAAGGCATGCAGATCACGAACAAGATACTGGAGAGGGCCGGTCTCACCATCACGCGGTTGATGCAGGCCCACGTCACAAAGATCAACGAGATGTTCATGAATTCCGACGACGGGGCGAAGATCAGTCTGTCGCTGGCCATCGAGCCCGGACCGGCCATCGGGTCCTTTCGGTTCGAGGCCGGTACCTATCCCTGGAGGTAGTACCTGCTTCGAGGCCGGTACTCACCCCTCGAGGACCAAAGGCCGCCCTCCATTCCTCTTTTGAAATGGAAAGGAAAGGATAATGTCCAGAGTTATAGAATGGCTTTCGTTCTCCGACGTGGTAACCGGCCACGTCGAGAACTATACCGTGAAGCAGTTCGGCGACCTACCAGACGACAGCCTTTCGACCTATACGGTCGAAGACTGTCTCAGAGCCATCAGCAAGTACGTAACCCGCAACATGCGGGAGAATAGAAGGGGTCATAAGGAGGCCATGCGGGACATGGTGAAGATAGCGCATTATGCCGCCGCTGCTTTCTGGAAGATGGCCAAACACTCAGCGGCCCCAGAAATAAAAGACATAGAAGAAGGGAGGTAGCTTCTATATGAGAGACTGGAAATACTTCGCAGCACTTAACAACAACCTGCTCGAGTCCAAGTATGCGACGCAAGAGCGGGCTCGAGACGCCATAACAAAGTTCGAGCAGTTTGTGAAGAATGGCCTCCGAGCCAGAAATATGCATGAGGACGAATGGTACTACTTTTGTCCCATCACGGGCAAGCAGTGTCGCACAGATTGCGTCTGCTTCAAAGAGCACTCCATCATTCCGCGCTCTTCACGACAGCCCTCCTCCTCAGGAGCTTTCGTAGAGGAAAAATGGTTCTCGGTGAAGAACTGGGAATGCACTAACGTCCAAGTATCAGGAATCGTTTATATAGAACGTATCTGAAAAAGGAGAAAAACGATGGCCGAACGTAAGACCTGGCAAAGGCGGGCCGGCATCATGCTCTGCTATCCTTTTGAGGAGAAGAGGCTAGCAAAATGGCAACCGCCTTTCATAATCCAACCCAAACTGGATGGAGTACGGTGTCGTGCTATCATCAACGAGAACGGGGACGTTCGCCTGTTGTCGAGTGAGATGCACGAGATCGTCTCCGTTCCCCACATCTCGGCGGCCCTCCAACATAGCGGTCTTCGCTCCATAGAACTCGATGGAGAACTTTACATCCACGGAAGATCGTTCAATGACATAGTGAGCATAACGAGCAGAGAAACGAATATAAGATGGGACTATGACGAGATGCAGTACCACGTCTTCGACATAGTATCTCCTCTTGTCCAGGCGGAACGCACTCTCCTCCTAGAAGGAGATATAGGTCCCACCTTAGAAGGAGAAACCATCAAGATCGTAACGTCCAAGCTGGCAGACAGCGTAGACTCCATAATGGACAGCCTCGATAATTATTCTTCTTCCGGCTACGAAGGCATCATAGTACGAAACTCATTCGGCCTATATGTCAGACGGCGAAGCACAGACATTATGAAATTCAAACCGACACGAAGCGACGTTTGGAAGATCGTCGGCTACCAGAGAGAAATAGACAAAGACGGAAACCCGAAGGAAGCTCTCGGCTCCCTTCTCTGCGCTTCTGAAGAAGGAGAGCCATTCTCTATAGGAAGCGGCTTTACGAGGCGGCAGAGAGAAGAATTCTGGGCACACCGCGACCTCTTAATCGGGCTCTACGTCCGTGTTAAGTATCAACATTTAACGAGCAGTCGTGGAGTGCCGCGCTTTCCGATTTTCTTAGAGCTCACGGAGGCGTAGACGGAACGGAGGCGGAACGGAGGCGGAGATGATTTTCTGGGATCTAGACGGTGTAATCCGCGACATTAGCAAGGCAACCTTCGGCTATCATATTCCAACGTGGGATCATCGAGATGCACTTGGAAAGAATTTGGTGCAGAAGGTAAACGACAACATCCATATTCTGGTGTCGGCGCCGCCGACCGAGTATAAGGATATGATAGAAAATGCCTATAGCATCCTCGACGAACCTATTCATATCCTTACAGTACAGCCAAGAAGGTGGCAGGCCTACACAAAACTCTGGATTCTAAACCTCCTTCGCAACGTTGAGGCGAAAATCACTATGTTCCAAAACGTAAGTGATAAGTATAAGTACTTCGCCGCCATTGAGGATGCCCTCCTGGTCGAGGATCACCCCTGTCTTCCCTCATACAAAAGAGTCGTCTTGGTAAGACGACCATGGAATTCTTCTGTGAATCATGCACACAAGGTTATTAACAATGTCTCAGACATGCATTTCTTCTTGACAAAGGAGGTCTTAGGTGGAAAAGAAGAAAAAGAAGACTAGAGCAGAACGTCGTTCCCTGAGAGAAGAGCGGTACGCGCTCCTATTCTCTACCATCCAAACCTCTTACGATAAGAACCCGGACTTTGATATGCAGATCTTTCTCAAATCACTTCCGTCCGAGTTCAGAGGACTAGCGTGCCTGGCAGAGCGGGACTTCCTAAAGATGAGAAAGGAGCGAAAAGTATGACTACCAAGACGTTGAAACCAAGACCGCAGGATGCTGACTTCCAAACCAGACTCAAATCCCTGTGCCTCGAGTACGGCATCTCATTTCATGTGTTCGCTGGGGAGTATGAGAAGACATCCGTACAGAAGGAGGGCCGCGCCGTCGTATCCCTAGCTGGATCTGTGGAGAAGATCCTGCGCCTCGTTGATGCTCTAAACTACCTAATGCCAGGAGTCATCGTCAACGGCGTGGTACGAGAGATCAGCAAGATTACCTGCAAGGACTGTCCAGACAGGGACACCTGTCCAACAAAGGATCTATTGACAGAAGGGAGGCGGTGCAATGCCTAAACCATACCCAGTACCCGAGCACGAGTCGTGGTACATCCACGATTCTTCCAAGATTCAAGAGTACCTCGAATGCCCACGCATGTATTTTTATCGTTATGTAATGGGCTGGACACCTGACTCTTTTAACAACCACACCTACTTTGGAGAATGCTGGCATATTGGTATGGAGCATCTCATCCTCCACGGCTATTCCACGAAAAGCGTGGCGGAGGCTGCTCGCCTTCTAACAGAGCATTACAGGAAAAAGGTGCCAGAAATAATGGATCCCTCTTATGCCCCCAAGAACCCCGGCAACGCGCTCGTTGCCCTAACTGGATACATAGTGGAGTACGCCGGTGAAAGATTCGACACTTTATACACAGAGATCGCGGGTACCGTACCTATTAACGAAAGGAACGTTCTGCATTTCAGAATGGACTCTGTCCTCAGAGACGATAGAGGCTATTTTAGCAGGGAACATAAAACTGGTTCGCAACTTAGCCGAATGTGGCTCGATCAGTGGGCACTATCGTTCCAATGCGGGACGTACAATCACGTTCTTTATTGTCTCTTTTCACCAAACGAAGTCTGGGGAGTGGAGATTAACGGTACGATCTTCAACAAAACCAAGATCCAATTCCAACGCGTTCCCTCCAGACGAACGTTGTCAGCTATGCAGTCATGGTTCTGGCACGCCAACGAGTACGTTGCGCGCATCGAAGAAGACTTTGCACGCCTCAGGGAAGCCTCGAAAGACGACGAAGTCTTAATGTGTTTTCCTCAAAATCCGACAGCGTGCACAAAGTACTTCGGCTGTCCTTATCATGGCTTTTGTACAGCGTGGAGTAATCCACTAAAGTATGCAGACGAAGCACCACTTGGCTTCCATATCGAATGGTGGAATCCGGCCGATCAAGAAAGAAAGCCAAAGCATGTCTTCGACTTCTCTAAGAAGGAAGTTAACTTTATTTTAACAGGAGGTGTATAATGTCAGAGGTCAAGCGTCTTACTCATCACAGCGTCAGCGGTATTATAGAAAACCTAGAATACACTTCGTTGAAGTGGGATAAGATCTTTGACGAGGTCGTTCTTCGCCTGGAGGATGGCGATCGCCGGCACGTCGTCCCTCTCAGGAACATCAGCCGCTTGACGTACCGCCAGTCACATGTGGAGCCGGCCGCGGCAGAAGATAAAAAAGGCGAAGGCAAAAAATAATTGTTGACAACTACGGAAAATTGTGATATGATCTTCAAATAACATAATCGAGAGGAGGAACTATTATGGCAAGAACAATCATTATCGAACCCTGTCTCAACGGCTTCGTCGTCAAGGTAGGCTGCCAAACCGTCGTATTCAACAAGTTAGATACGCTGATGCGCCTACTTTCGGAGTACTTCGTCACTCCAGACCTCATCGAACAGGACTTCATAAAGAACGCTCCGACGTGGGCTCCTGGCGTTCCCGAAGAATCCCTAACCCCAACCGATTCATCCTGCCCTAGCATCATTAGGAGGAGGTAAAATGCCTTTAGACATTCAAAAAGAGCTATCAGAGATTAAGCAGTTGTATACCTCCGACGCTCGACATAAGTCCTTTAATGCTATCATATATGGAGACTCCGGCTCTGGTAAGTCCTACTCTCTAAGGACAGCCCGACGCCCTGTCTTGGTCCACTCCTTCGATCCGGGAGGGCAGAAGGGGAATAGGAAGTGCGTAGAAGAGGGGTGGTTCTTCGTAGACAGCAGGTGGGAAAACGAAGATCCCATGCGACCTTCTGTATTCCAGGCGTGGGATAAGGAGTATCATCGCCTCCTTCATGGCGGCATGTTCGAAAACATAGGAACGTTCGTTCTTGACAGCGCAACTACCATGGCTGGTACTGCCATGAATGTCGTCCTGCAAAAAGCTGGCCGTACCGGAGGACATCCGTTTCAACAGGATTACGCACCAGCTATGGCCATGCTGGAGGCGGCATACAAATCCTTCACAACCCTACCGTGCGACGTTATCTTGATCGCACATAGCGACGTCGACAAGGACGAAGCAACTGGTAGGATGTTTATCGGCCCTCTCTTTATCGGTAAGTTGAAGATGCGGATACCTCTGCTCTTCGACGAACTCTATTACGCCCACACGAAGGAGTCTTCCGCCGGTATTAGGTATGAATGGCTAACGCGCTCGACAGGCCTTTTCAAAGCGCGAAGCCGCCTCGCCGCAGAAGGCAAGTTAGAGACTTATGAACCCCAGGACTTCAAGAATATCCTGAGAAAGGCGGGACTTTCCGATGCTGACCGTGCAGGAGTATAGTGAAATTTTGCGGATGACGTTTATGAAGAACGTCGAACGTCAGACTTCATGGGGTAGGGAACAATTAAAGATCATGTTTATGGAGACACTGATCGAGGCTAATAACATCATGCTCAAGGAGTGGTTCCGGCGAGCGGGAGGAGGTGAAAAGCAAGAGTAGCGGCTTGAGGTTCTGCACAAATAACAACAATTGAACAATTGACCTATTGAGAGGAGGTTCTTTGACATGAAAAGTTGGCTTTTGATTATCGCTGCGGTTGTGTCGTTTGCTTCTCCGGCCTATGCCTTCATGGACACCATCAACAACGGTCCTCAGGCAGAAGCAAATGTTATCGACACCAACATCAACACCAACACGAACGTGAACACCAACACTAACACCAATGTGAACGTGTTGGGACAGCAGCAAGGGCAGTTGCAGGGACAGGCACAGAAGCAAGCGCAGGGGCAGTTGCAAGCGCAGGGCCAAGCCATCATCGGGTCGGCCAACACTAGCAACAGCAACAATTCTTCTCAGGAAGTGACCTTCATTAGCCCCGAGAACAAGCGCGAGCTGCCTGGCTTCTATGGTTATCAAGCCCCTCAAGGGTTTGCCTACCGCGGCCCTTTCGAAAAGGGAGTGGCTGGGAAAGCCAAACCCTGGCGTATGAGCAAGAAGCAGTGGGCCTCGGCCGAATTGGACGGCTTCTACTCCGCCTGGGACAGCGCCAAGTGCAAACTGTTCCAGATCAGTCCGGCCAAAGATGCATCCGAGACACTGACTATTGGGACGAAGGACGTTCCTATTGCGATCCTCGAGTGCGAGGGCGCAAGCGATTTAGAGATTTGGGGTGCTGCTGGGAAGAAGGCTCTGGAAGCCGGTGCGAAGTTCATCGAAGAAGCTGCGTACGCTGCTACGTTTATTAACAAGAGCAGTGGTTGGAACCTCGGCTTCGGCGGCGGCGTGACAGCCGTCAACGGTGGCAACGACGTGTATGGTGCCTCCGTAGGAGGCGGTACGGGCATCGGTTCTGCTTCTTCTGAGCCGATCGAAAAGATCAAGGTCGTCTTTTTCCTGTTCTAACACAATCTTCTGTGAACCATTCACATAAGGTGGGCGCAGAAGAATAAAACACCATAGGAGGTTTTAGTATGAGCTTCATTGAGCAGATTGATTTCACAGGCGTATTTGAACCGAAGGTTGTCCCGGCCGGCGAGTACCAGCTCCGCATCGTTTCTGTGGAGCGCAAGGTGTCCGAAAACACGGGCAACGTATACCTCAACGTACGTTTCGAGATTCCTTCCGAGCCGCAGTCGAAGGACGTCTTCGAAATGCTTAACCTGCCCATGCCGAAGGATGACCTGAAGACCGCCAACATGAAGAAGTCGGTCCTCATGGCTTTCCTCAAGGCCTTCGGCTATAATCCCGCTGAGCCTATCGATGGCGATCGCCTTCGTGGCCTGATGGGCTGGGCTATTCTGAAGGAGGAGAAGGACAACACGTACGGCGACAGGAACCGCGTGAAGCAGTTTGTCGTTCCTAAGTGATCGGTCCTAGCCTCACAGAAGGGGCGTCTATCTGACGCCCCTTTTATTGAGGCTACTGCCATCAAAGGAGGTGATAAAACATGCGGCGCGTTTCTGTTAATGTCGAAGATGAACTGTTCACCAAGCTTGCCATAATCCCTTGGGGAGCGAGGCAACGAATTCTTGTGAGAGTCCTCGAACAGGTTGTCAAAATGATCGAGGAGCATGGAGAGATAGCTATTGGTGCTATCATGTCAGACCGCCTATCACTAGTGGAGGTATTCCATCATGGCTCGTCTAGAGGATCTTCGCCACTCCATTCTATATCTGCCTCCTTCGGAAGCAATCAGAGTAATCAGCGGCGTCAGAGCGAACCGACGGATTCCGAAGAAGGTAGCGTACCAGAAAAGGGTGGAAGGGGCGGAACCAAAACGTAAAGCCGTTGCGAAGAAAGCAGTCAATTCCACAGAGAACCTTCTAGCCGCCATCAATCCTGCACAAGCAGAAGCTTTGTTGGCTCTTCTTCAAGGAGGTAAGAAGTGCAACTAAGTACTATACCAAGATCAGCAATCGTGTTTGGAGAACGCTTTCGTGAGGACTATGGCGATCTTAACGAACTGGCGTCTTCAATTAAAAAGGAAGGAATTATTCAACCACTCGCCGTTCGATACGACGGCGACAATAAGTATACGCTCTTAGCCGGCGGGAGGAGGTTTCGTGCCGCCGAGATTGCGGAGGTAGATGAAATCCCGGTCCGCATTTATCCTGCGTCTATCTCAGACCTAGAAATGCGCTCCATCGAACTAATGGAGAATGTCTGCCGTAAGGATCTGACGTGGATCGAAGCCGCCAAACTGCGGAAGGAAATTCACCGCCTTCAAGTACAGATCCACGGTGAGGCGAAGAGTGCTACGGGTGAGGGTTGGTCGCAAGATAAGACCGCGGCCCTTCTCGGCGTCGACCGCACCACTATTAGTAAAGACCTCCAACTCGCCGACGCCTTGGAACATATTCCTGTTCTAGAGCGAGCGAAGACGCGTGCTGACGCCGTGAAGTTGCTAAAGAAATTAACAAACGAGGTAGAAAGGGCTCATTATGCAAGGCAGATAATGACCCAGCAAGAGACCTCTCCTCTTGACCGCGTACGGCGGGAGATTGCGAGCAGGTTTGTTGTCGGTGATTTCTTCGAGATGGTAAAGCAAGTCCCCAACGGCAGTATTGACTTCGTAGAAATCGATCCTCCTTATGCTATCGAATTGCAGGACAAGAAAACCGCGAACTCAGAGGGTCTCGAATACTACAACGAAGTTGATAAAAAAGACTACGTCGATTTCCTGATTGGGACTTTACAGGAAACTTGGAGAGTCATGGCCGAGAACAGCTGGATGATTATTTGGTTTGCTCCTGATCCCTGGTTTGAACCGATCTACCTCGCTATGAAGGCGGTCGGCTTACGTGGTAATCGCCTTCCTGCTGTTTGGGTCAAAGGTACTGGGCAGTCACTCAATCCAGAAAGGAGCCTAGCAAACGCGTACGAAATGTTTTTCTATGCAAAGAAAGGAGACCCCAAACTTTACAAGGCGGGCCGAGTTAACACTTTCATGTATAAACCGGTGTATAGCAGAAGAAAGATCCACCCAACCGAGAGGCCGATCGAAATGATGGAAGACATCCTCATGACCTTCAGCCCTATGAACGGACGAGTCCTCGTGCCCTTTGCGGGTAGCGGGAATACCATTCTGGCCGCCGCCAACAAAGGTATGACTGCTTTTGGTTACGATCTGTCTTCTCAATACAGAGACGCATTTGTACAGAGGGTATTTGAGAGTCGTCCTCCACACTATAAATCCTACTCGGAGGTTCTGGAAGATGCAGGTTAATCCTACGAAGCGCCTCGTTTATGGCGAGGGCGATAAAGACGCCTCGATCGTTATAGTAGGCGAAGCCCCTGGTGCCACGGAGGTGAAACTTGGTAGGCCTTTCGTAGGGCAGTCTGGCCAAGTATTAGACAATCTCCTTAGCAACGCGGGAATTCCTCGTTCTGCCTGCTATATCACTAACGTGGTAAAAGAACAACCGCCGAACAACGACATAGAAGTCTTCTTTAAAACGCAAGGACAGCGGGTGTCCTGTACTCCTGAGTTCAATGCATATGTTCGTGCGTTGCATGAAGAACTCTGGGCCACAGATGCCAACGTCTACGTTGCGGTAGGCAATACCGCCCTTTACGCCTTAACACAGCGGCACGGCATTATGAAGTGGCGCGGTTCGATTCTCCAGGGATTCTTGGAACATAATGGGCAGTACCGCTTTATAAAGGTCGTTCCAACAATCCATCCGGCGACCGCTCTGCGTCAGTACATCTTCGTTCACTATATCTCCTTCGACCTTAGGCGTGTGCGAGAGGAAGCAACGACGCGGGAAGCACAGTTGCCAGAACGCCACATACGCCTCCGTCCTTCTTTCAACGATTGCCTCTCCTTTCTCGAGCGATGCTCGGCGTCACAGATGCTTGCTTTCGACATCGAGGTCATGAATGGTGAAGTATCATGTATCTCTTTCGCCTACTCACCTACTGAAGCTATTAGTATTCCATTTATGGAGTCTGGCTATCGTGACTACTTCACTCTGGACCAGGAGTATGAAATCTGGCGTGCTATCGGAGCTATTCTTGAGAATGAGAACATTCAGAAAGTAGGACAGAATGTGGCTTTCGATGCGACGTTCCTATTTCGTAAGTACGGCTTCGTAACCCGTCCTATTCAGGATACTATGGTTGCACAAGCCATTCTCTATCCAGACTTCCCAAAAGGCCTTGACTTCATAACGAGCATTTGGACTAGGGAACCTTACTACAAAGACGAAGGAAAGAAGTGGTTCCGCTTTGGTGGTAGCGACGAGGACTTCTGGCTATACAACGCGAAAGATAGCGCAGTATGCTTAGAAGCCTTCCCTAAAATCTATCGGGAGCTTCAGGCCCAGGGCAATGTGGAAGCCTATGAACGCCAACTAAGAGTAATCGAACCCTGCATTTTTATGCAGGAGAAAGGTATTCTTGTCGACGTGGAAGGCTTAACAAAAGCGTCTGTCGAGGCTGAAGAAGAGATCAAGTCTCTGACTGACGAGCTCCGCACTTGCTGTGGGTATGACGTCAATCCCAACAGCCCTAACCAACTAAAAGATTACTTTTATGGCAAGAAGAAGGTACAGCCTTACATCAACAGAAAGACTGGTTCCGCAAGCGTTGACGGTCAGGCCTTAAAGCGGCTTAGCAGAAGAGGCTTCAAAGAAGCAGACCTTCTCCTACGCCTGCGTAAACTAACCAAACTTAAAGGCACCTATTATGACGTTACGCTTGATGACGACGGTCGTTTACGCTGCTCTTTTAATCCAGTAGGCACAACTACTGGAAGATTGTCGTCATCAGAAACCATCTTCGAAACAGGCACGAATATGCAAAATCTTCCTCCGGAGATGCTGCGCTTCCTGCTCGCTGATGCTGGCTACATTTCGTACCTAATGGATCTTTCACAGGCAGAGAATCGGACTTTGGCATATATCGCTCCAGAACCATCCATGATTAGAGCGTTCGAGAATGGTATAGATCTTCATCGCCAGACAGCCGCCCTCATCTTCAACAAAGCACTCGACCAAGTATCCGACGAAGATGGGAGCGCGCCAATCGGTGGAGGTACATTCAGCGAACGCTTTTGGGGAAAGAAAGCAAATCACTCATTGAATTATGACTTCGGCTTCAAGTCGTTCGCACTCCTGTACGAAATACCTGAAGCGGATGCGAAATTCATAGTCGACCGATACCACACTGTCTATCCCGGCGTGCGTGCGTACCACGCTTGGGTACGCAGTAAGTTATCTAAGACTAGAACGCTAGAAAACTGCTTTGGTCGTAAGAGGCTTTTCCTCGATAGATGGGGCGACGAGCTATTTAAGGAAGCATATGCCTACATTCCGCAGAGCACTGTCGCAGAGAAACTAAATGACCACGGCCTCTGCTTCGTCTATTACAATCAGCAGTGGTTTTATCCAGTCGAGCTTCTAAACCAGATCCATGATGCCTTAGCATTTCAGATCTCGACAAAGCACGACTTCAAAATCCACGCAGAATGTATTCTTCGGATCAGAGATTCCTTGGAGTCTCCTATTTCTTGGGGGGCGACCCAGTTCAGTATCCCCGTTGATTTGAAGGTAGGATTTGGGATGGATAAGAAGAAGTCCAAGGAGGTTAAACTTCGTGAGTACGCGACAGTTGAAGGACTGGCTCGACTCTTATCTGATCTACACGGAGAATACCGAGCCTCCATTCATGTATAGGCAGTGGGTGGGCATCTCAACCATTGCGGCGGTCCTTCAACGAAAGTGTAGTATGCGGTGGGGAACCATTACGTTCTATCCCAACATGTACGTAGCACTTGTAGGACCTGCAGGAAAGTGCCGCAAAGGTACCGCGATGAGTCCAGGAGCCGCCATGTTAAAAGACCTTGGGGTAAAACTCGCCGCGGAAGCTATAACAAGGGAAGCCCTAATTCGTGAACTAAAAGAAACGACTAACACAGTCGTAGACCCCCTCACAGGGGTCATCTATATGCACAGTTCATTGACAATCTACTCTCAAGAACTTACAGTCTTCTTGGGGTATAACAACCAACAGTTGATGATGGACCTAACAGACTGGTTTGATTGTCGAGATGTCTGGGTCTACCGCACTAAGCATCAAGGCACCGATGATATTATAGGCGTCTTCGTCAACTTGATTGGTGCTACTACCCCCGAATTACTGCAGAGTACATTGCCTATGAATGCCATAGGTGGCGGCCTAACCAGTCGAATGATCTTCGTTTTTGAGAAAGAGAAAGGAAAATCAGTTGCGACGCCCTTCCTCTCTGAGGAGGCAAAACGCCTAGAAAAAGCGTTACGCCTCGACCTCGAGCGTATTATGATGATGTCTGGAGAATTTAAAGTGACCGAGGAGTTTCTTGGGAAATATGTAGAATGGTATACCTTCTTCGATCAACAGCAGCATGAGTTGATAGATCCCAGGTTTGCTGCATATTTCGAAAGGAAGCCAACGCACTTAATGAAACTCTGCATGATCGTGAACGCTTCACGAACGAGTAGGATGGTTATCGAAGGCGAGGACTTTGACAGAGCTCTGGCTATCATAGATAGGACAGAGAAGAATATGCAGTATACCTTCGCCGGCGTTGGAAGATCACAGGCCGCTCCTCTGATGAATCAAGTTCTAGCGGTTCTCGGAACACGAAAGAAGATAACACTCGCGGAACTATCCCGAATGTTCTACCGCGACGCCTCTGCGAAAGACATGGAAGCCGTTATACAGACCCTC
>Ga0255342_1005114_pt1 | contig 12863 bp, 12 predicted proteins | sample wastewater_treat_3_FD_192416 | JGI IMG/M metagenome (GOLD analysis project Ga0255342, IMG submission 192416) | Wastewater microbial communities from Lulu Island WWTP, Vancouver, Canada - plant14 | ecosystem: Engineered > WWTP > Wastewater > Unclassified | place: Canada: Vancouver, British...
CCCGTCGCATCACACCCGTTCGTTCCGATTCCCGACTTTGACACTTTGACACCCGCTTGACACCCGCTGGAACCCCGACCATACTCGTCCCATGGAGGCGTTTTGTGGATGAAAGTTCCTACACGCCTGGCCGTCCGCAAGCAGGGTGCCAGCGTCCCACAAGTTGTTGGTGTCATCCCAAACATACACATTGCCTTCATTCAGCCCGCCGTCCGTATTGGTCATAAAGACGCGGTAGCCTTCAACATCCGGGTCTGCGGGAGCGGTATCGCTGGTAATGTCCACAATATCAACGATGCGGGTTTCGAGATCGACGGAATTCGCTTTATTAGACAGCGCGACCCAATCTGTAAGGCCCGTGCCACCAACGATAATGTCGCCGTTCATGACACCAACCATCTGTCCAGCGGTAACCCTCTTGCCATCATCCCATCCCGTGCCTACCGCGTATTCGTATATCTTTCCTTCGGAAAAGGAGCCGCCATCAGCCGTGCAAAAAGCGCGATACCCATCGGCAGGATCCACGGGCATAAGTGTCCCGGTAAGCGCATGAGTAACGATGTTGTTTTCATTACCTGTGGACGTGAAGTAGCCGCTTACCGTCGAATACAAAGCGTAGTCGCCGGGGGCCGAAGCGCAGTCATAAGGCTGTCCGAGCGCGTCGGTACAAACGAGGTTTCCGCTCGTCGGCGTACCAACAAGCAGGGCGTATTCGGAAAGCAGGTCGCCGCTGTCAACAACCTGTCCGGTAGCATCCAGCGTGGCGATGTTGCCAATAGCGGTGGGAACGGCTAAATCCTGCTTCGTCAGGAATTCCGCACCAATTTCAGCAAGCGCGGTTTCCACGTCGGTTCCGGTGTAGTAGGTCGCAGTATCCTTGATTCCAATAAGGGAAGCGCCGGACGTGGGGGTAGTGTCGGCAAGGGTGCCCCAAATGTCGGCGGACGCGGACATGAGATACCAGCAGCCAACGGTATCATCCGGGGGAACGGCGGCCGGAGAGGTAGAACCACTGGGGCAGTCGGTAGCGTCGTAAAAGTACATGCCGGTATCGACGTTGGCAATCATACCCTGATAGCGGGCACCGTATTCAATGGCCGAAAGCAGGGCCAGTGTAGAAACGGGCGCGTGAATGGCGCGGTCAGCCTTGAGAATGATTGGCTTCGCTGTCTGGTTGGCAAATCCGTTACCAAACGTAAAGATCGGTCAGCGACATGCAGAGGTGCTGCGGCATGTTGGGGGAGAGCTGTCCACCGGGGCAAATCAGTTCGATCATCGCGGCGAACTGGCCGAGCTGGCTGCCCAGCGCGCAGATCATGGACAGGTCCATGCATTCCTTGCCGTTGAGGCAGTCTTCGGCAGTCTCGCATCCGCAGTATCCGGAGCCGGAGGTCATGCCTTCCATGCCGGGCATCATGCCGCCGCCCATGACACCCATGATCAGGAGCATCAGGTCGTAGCAGCTCTGGCCCGGGGAGCAGCAGGCCGAGGCGCCGTCGCAGGTGCCGGCCGGGTCGTAGCACAGCCCCTTGGTCGCGCCCGAAACAGTCGCGCAGCCCATTTCACCACCGGTTGATGTGGGCGGGCAGTCGGATGCGTCATCGCACTCTGCGCTGCAGGAACCGGGTACCGGCTGGCAGATGGCGCCGGTCGAGTCCATGCAGGAGTAAAGGGGATCGCCAACGCAGGTGCAATTGGGACCGATCATGGCGCAGTCCTCGTCGACCAGGCACTGGACGCACTGTTCGACGCTACAAGCAAAACCATCAGGACAAGGACCACACTCGACGCCGCAAATCGGATCTGGACCACATTCCAGAAAACCACAATCCGGTATGCAACAATGACCTTCGGTGCAGTACGAACCTTCGCCTATGCATTCTCCGCAACTGCCGCCACAACCGTCGTCGCCGCATTCCAGGTTATCGCAGTCGGGCTGGCAGCATTGATCGTTGAAACAAATTCGGCTGGCGCAAAATGCTTCTTCCGAACATGGGGAAGTCACGTCGCCACAGTAAAGGATCTGGCACTGGGGTGGGTCAAGGGCCAGATTGCAGTGTTTGCCCTCGAATGGCGGACAATCATTGTCCGTCGCGCAGTAAGGACCGGTCACGCATTCAATTTCATGCGTATCGGTTTCCGGACGGACTTCCGCATCGTCCGGTTGCATCGCATCTTCCGCATCGACGGGAATTGATGCATCCGCATCCAAGAATACATCATGTGCATCCGTCACTGCGTCGGGAGCGCTGGAATCAATCGCAGCGTCGGACTCTTCGGCATCGACAGGGCTGATATCCCCGGCATACTCATCCGTCACCGTATAGTCACTGGTGTCAACGGAAACGTCCATCACCGCATCCCTGGCATCAGTTGACACGACATCGACCGCGTCGGCCGTTGTGAATGAATCAACCATCGTGTCGGAAATCACAACATCGGCATCACCCGTGTCAACGCCGTTTCCACACCCTGTAACAAACATACCGGTCATCAGGCACGCCGTCACGAATGAAACTACCAACCCCTGTGATCTTGTTGAATCGGTCATGGTCTGCCCCTTGCGAAGACTTCACCGTCTGAATCTTGTCGTTGAACCATATCATCAAAGTCATTTCCGTCAAGTGTTCAGACTGTGACGATGGGTTCCAGCGCACCGGCCAACATTATATCATCAAAGTCATTTCCGTCAAGTGTTCAGACCGCTATCAGGAAGACCGGCGACAAAACGGGGACAACACCCCGTATCCCCAGCTCTGACGCGGGGTCTTAACTTCCGGTTTAATGTGTAGGCGTTACAACGCCGGTTCGCGATATTCAATAAAATTGAACACTTCCAGCAGACAGCCCAGCTGACGGAACGTCAAAATCCGTCCCAAAACGACCCATTTCGACCCTGAACGGGGACAAATCTCCCATCAGAATGCTTCCGGTCGCTATCGCCAAGTAAAGCATCACATGTAAACTAATTATTGACATCACAACATGGACTGACGATACTTTGCTCGGAGGGTGCCATGCCTGGATTTGCAGTAAGACTTCAAGAAGTCATGACAGACAACGATGTCGGGGTCGCCGAGGTGGCTAGAATGGCCGGGGTTTCCCGCCAGACCATCTATAACATCATGCAACCCGGGTATGACCCCATCAGTCCCGGCGTCCGCAAGGTCGCCAGCGCCCTGAAGGTCGACCCGCTGGATCTCATCCCCAGACAGGACGACGTCAGTGTCCAGACCGCAACGATTCTGGACGTTCTCCGGGCGGTGGCCGCCCGCAAGGAATCACGGGCCTTCGAGGTCCTGCCCGCACTGCTCGCCGAAGCCGACCCCACCCTTCTGCCTTCCATCCGCCCGTCAAACGACGCAGAGGTGCGTGTCCTTGGCGCCGCCCTGGCCATGGGTGCGGAACTGACCGGGAAGGCGCACCTGCGTTCGCTGGCGGAAGCCCTGCTGCGACTGGAAGACCCGCACCATGCGATTTTCTTCGGGAAATTGCCTGTGGATCCTGTAACGATCATCGAACGAACCCCGAAACCTCTCCGGGCGCACCGCGTCTTCGGCGCCTTTACCGAAGACCTGTTCAGGAGGCACCTTGCAAAGGACTGACACCCACCTTCTGCAACTGAAGGAAATCAGGGATTTCATCAGGACCCTCGATCGTGCGATTCCCGATCCGGGGACTGATATCACCTTGATTGTGGGCGCCGCGGTGACACTCCTGTGCGCCGACGATGAACGCCAGACCGACGACATCGACACGCTCGCCGGTTCAGCACTTGAAATTGCCATGCAGGTCGGGGCGCGCCAGAATCCCCCGGTGAATGTGAGCGCCCGCGGCGACATGTTCGACAACTACCTTCCCGAAGACTGGGAAAGCCGCCGCAGGCAGGTGTTCCCGTTTTCCCCGGGATCCCATCATCTGCGGGTTTTCGTGCCCTGCCCCGAAGACCTGGCTGTGATGAAGGTGTTCCGGTTTCTGGCGAAGGATCAGGACGACCTTTACAGGCTTGCACACTTGCCGGACTTCGACCGGAATCTGTTCCAGAAATCCTTTATTTCAGTCCTCAGGTTTTCGGTTGGCGACAAGCGTCGCGATGCACTTTCGTTTGCGCAGACGTGGAATGCCCTGTTTACTTCCGAACCTCCCCTCGATACCGACGAGGTGATGCGTCGGGCCGGGCTCGCCTGAACGTCCTGCCGGCGCCCCTCAATCCGGCGACAAAACGGGGAAAAACCCGTCAGCCCCAGTCCTGGCACGGGGTAAACGGCGAATGTGATTCGCGGCATCGGCGAATATCATTCGCCGCTACGGGTTAGGCTGTGACCCGTGTGCACCGTGCCTCGTAGGGGCGAATGACAATTCGCCCTCCCCTCCCCAAACGGGGACAAAGACGGTGACAACCGGAAAAGTGAAAGTTAACGACGGGTAATGGCCAGCAGACAGACCCCTGATTACGAATCAGAAAGTCAATTAAACAAAATCAACAACTTACACCGCCGTTTCCGTGGTCAGGATCGGGGAAGGGGTTGGATTTGCTGAAGATCGAAGGAACTGCAGGCCGGCGTCCAGGCCGTCCGCATCGGCGCCACCGGCGGCGACACCCTGTCCGTCAAGAACCTGTTCGACATCCCCGTCAAAGGCATCGTCGCCGCCAGCAGGAAGCCGCTCTAAGATTCATTCAGTGCGGACAGTTTGACAGGCCCGATGAAACGTCAGCCGCCCGGAGGCGATATCCCGGTGGATGGATTCCACCCCAGCCATATCCCCCAAAATCATGGGCAATGCAACGGCCCTGTGCCCGCCACTGGCCTTCGAGCGCACGCCTGGTGCTGCGAGCCGTCCACTTCCGGCAAAGTACCGTCGCCGCCACCCCGAGGCTGCTGCGCTTCACAGGGTGGTACGAGACCACGTCCAGGAACTTCTGGCCGAAGCCCGACGCCGGTACGACTCGGGCGCGGGGTATCCGCCGTTCGTGGAGCACGAGTTCTCGCGCTACCTTGCCTGCGGGATGCTCCAGCACGGATTCGCCCGTCTACGGTGTCCCTCGTGCGGGACCGAGCGACTGGTGGCCTTCTCCTGCAAGGGTCGCCTATGCCCGTCTTGCTGGGCCCGCCGGGCTGCAGACACCGCCGCGGACCTCGTGGACCGGGTCCTGCCCGAGGCCCGCTACCGGCAGTGGGTACTCACGCTACCCTGGGAGATGCGGTATCACCTGGCCACAGACAAGGCGTTCCTGTCCCGGATCCTGCCAATTAGCATGTTCTGGCTCCTGATTGTTTGTTCTTTTTGGCGTTTGATCTCTTCGTTACAGTTTTAAAACATGTCCGGGGGCATCCTTCCGGACCCAAAATCTCCCGTAGCCACTCCGACTGTCTCTTGGTGACATCGTCCGGGCGAAATATACGATTGCTAACGTGCACGTTCATCCTTTTGGCCCGGACGGGCCGCTTCGCGTCCTTCATGTCAGCTAAGAGACGTCGGGTCCCGGCAACTCCCGATAGCGCCCTCCAGGATTGCTCCCGGACCATGTTGCAGGGTGCCCTCTCGACCTTCTTTTAGCTCCAAATCCTGCAGAACAGCAGGAACGTCTTCTTGAACCCGTTCCCGCCTCCTGCCCCTGTCCCCGCCTCCTGCCAATCAGCGATTGCAGGGGTTCTCCCCGACGGGCTTGTCTGAGAGGGCGCAGCATGAGTGGCAGTCTAGGCCATCAAAAGCAGCGTGGCATGGTGTGTTGTCGTAGTAGAGGCCGTCGTAGAGGCCGCTGACTGGATCATCGTCCTTGAACACGCCAGTAGCACACAGGTGCTCACACTTCGCTCGTGGGTTGTCTCCTGGCGTTGTTTCATAGAACATCTCAAACACAACGCTGCAATCCGCTGGGTCGTCGGTGTCAATCGAACACTTCAGAGATTCATTTGGGCGGCAATCAGATGGTCTGCCACCACAACCAGGGGCTTCATTCACTGTGATGCTAAGTGTTGCAGATCCTTCACTTGCGCCGCCGCTATACGTGACCACCAGCAGGTACATACCTGTGTTTTGCACAGTCCAGGTCAGATTAGAGGCCATCTCCTGACCATCGTTTACAACAACTGGTTGTTCACCATAGTTCCCGTCCGAATCGGCACGACCATACAAGGCAGCAACAGCTTCAAGCCCATCCAAGCCAGTAGCATCAACCACCAACCTATCCCCGGCTACCAGTAAAATCGGAAACCCAGAGGCCTGGCTGGCGTCGCTGAATTGCACCTCTACCGTCCCATTTGCACAAAACTCAGCAGAATCCTGCTGAACGAGCTTGGCCGGCAACGAGGGATCTTGCGACGACTCCCCGGCGTTGTCGCAACCCATCACCAACACCACCATCACACAACCTAGCAAGCCAATAAAAACACTAGTCGTTTTACGCATCTTGTCCTCCCAAATACAGGCAACCAGCGAATGCCGCAACCTGTCCAACACTTTTAACTACCGTTATGTCACACAACTAATCAACTCAACAACGGAAATAATAGTTTTTTTTTTGAGATATCAATCGAAATTCACCTTTGCCCAAATTTACGAAGTTGTCATGTATATTCACTTGTCTGGCCAACTTTTGACATCAATGCCGATTCGGAGTGCTTCCAAGGGGGCTCCCCAAATTTACCATCAGGCGGTACAATAGTACGGCTTAGTTTTGGAGGATTTGGCATGACAAAGCTTTTGGTTAGGATTTTGTTGGTGTTGTCATTGTTGCTGCCTTGTACGGCGCTTGAAGCAGGCTCGCCTGGTCGTAGGGTGCCTCCACCTGGGCGCAACGTTCCGCCGCCCGCTCCTTTGCACTATATTGACTATCTGGAAGACGCGATTTCTGAGCTGGATAATGCCTTGGCTCAGTTGGATCGGATGCCTCCTTCACGTCATCGAGAGCGAGTTTATCAGGCAGTTACAGCCGCTAGGACCAAGCTTCTGTCAGGGCTACGTGGTGCAAAGGCTGAAGTCGAGACAGAGGTGGTTGTGGAGCTTCCTCCAGCACCGATGGACCACAGGTTTTTTGGAGAACTGCTAAACCGTCTGAAAGAGCTGTCCTTTGGTAAGGATCAACTGGCGTATCTTAAGGATGCTTCTCGAACCAGTTATTTCGTGACCGAGCAGGTGCGTCAGGTTATGCGTGTGCTTTCCTTTGGTGCTGACAAGGTGGAAGCTGCAGCCATCATGTATCCAAGTGTTTTGGACAAGGAAAACTTCTATCGTGTTCAAGATGAACTGACCTTTGAATCAGATCGTGACAAGCTTAGGGAGCGCATCGGAAGCTTTTGACAAATCAAGCAACCACAAAAGATCCCTCGCCAGGTCTGATTCCAGCCGAGTTTGACTTGGCTTCCTATCGTTTTGAGCTGCCGCCACAGCAGATTGCACAGGTCCCGGTGAAGCTTAGGGGTGAATCCAGGCTGATGTTCCTGCCGCGTGAAAATGGCAGCCCCCAAGATCTGTCCTTTTCGCAACTCCCGAATATGCTAAGGCCTGGGGACCTTTTGGTTTTAAACGACACCAAGGTTATTCCAGCTAGGCTGTTTGCAAGAAAGTTGACTGGTGGAGCAGTCGAGTTGCTGGTAATCGAAAGACACGGCCTGGAATTTAGGGCCATGTTTGGCACCAATCGAGGCTTGAAACCAGATGCAGTCTTGGAGCTATTGCAGCCAGATCGCAGCCCTTCAGGTGTTTTTGTTACGGTCAAATCTTTGGTTGGTGATGGTACGGCCGTTTTGAGGCTACAGGAAGGCGACATCGACTCGAAGCTTGCCCAGATGGGCCACATGCCCTTGCCGCCATATATAAAGCGGGAAGATGACCGTTATCGTGACCTCGACCGCCGTCGCTATCAAACGGTTTTTGCAGCCAATCCTGGTGCAGTGGCCGCACCTACAGCTGGTCTGCATTTCACGCCAGAGTTGCTTATCAAGCTTGCTGACCATGGTGTCCAAACTGCCCAGCTAACCTTACACGTTGGCCCTGGAACCTTTAAGCCTATTTTGGCCAAGGATGTTCGTGAGCACGACGTTGGATGCGAGCATTTCCACATTTCGCGAAAGGCTGCTGACGCTATAAATCAGGCCCTAGAGGATGGCCGACGTGTGATTGCAGTAGGTACAACCGTCACTAGGACCCTAGAGTCGGTGGGCCAGGGAGGGAAAGTTGAGGCAGGGCAGGGCAGCACAAGGTTGTTAATCACTCCGGGACATCAATTCAAGGTGATTTCAGGGCTTGTAACGAACTTTCACCTGCCAGAATCCTCCCTTTTAGTTTTGGTATCCGCATTTGCAGGCCGCAAGCGCGTTTTAAGCGCCTACAACCATGCTGTGGGCGCCGGTTATCGCTTCTTTTCTTATGGCGATGCCATGCTTCTTTTGTGACCATGCAACCTATGGAGGCTTAATGCCCTTTTCCTTTCAAGTCCAGCATTCTGACCCAAATTCATCTGCCCGTACAGGATTATTGACGACCTGGCATGGAACCATCCAAACACCTGCATTTATGCCGGTTGGCACCTTGGGAACCGTCAAGGGGCTGTTGCCATCTATGGTTTCTGACATGGGCTATGGCTTAATACTTGGCAACACCTATCACTTGGCTTTGCGACCAGGGCCTGAAATCATCGCTGCTCACGGTGGCTTGCACCGTTTCATGGACTGGGATGGGGCTATTCTTACTGATTCTGGGGGGTTCCAGGTATATAGCCTAGCTTCTTTGCGCAAAATTAAGCCTGAGGGTGCCATCTTTAGGTCTCACATTGATGGTTCTTTACACGAATTTACACCTCAAAAAGTAGTGGCGATCCAAGAGGCTCTTGGGTCAGATATTGCAATGGTTTTAGATGTTTGCCCGCCTTCAACAGCGGCGCGGGCTGAGATTGATCAGGCCTTGGAATTGACCACTTCGTGGGCACACATGGCGATTGAGGCCAGAAAACGCCCAGATCAAGCTATGTTTGGGATTATTCAGGGTGGTCTTGATGAAAATCTGCGTCGCCAGCATGCCGCAGCCATAACGGCCCTAGATTTCGAGGGTTTTGCCATAGGTGGACTGTCTGTTGGGGAGGCGCCCAAGGATATGTATCGCGTAACTGCGGCCACCACCCAGGCGATGCCCAATGATAAACCGCGCTATCTGATGGGCGTTGGAATGCCGGCTGATTTTGCGCGGTGTGTTTTGCACGGAATCGACATGTTTGACTGCGTTTTCCCCACAAGGGCTGGGCGCACCGGCCTTCTTTTGACCAGCCAAGGGCGGATTATCATTAAAAATGCCGCCTATAGAGATGACATGGGGCCTTTGGATCCCAAATGTGATTGCATCGCTTGTACTAGGTACACTAGGGCTTGCTTGCGACATCTGTTTGTTTCCAAGGAAATCCTGGGATCGGTACTTAATACCTTGCATAACCTTCATTTTTACAAGAGATTAATGGAAAGAATCCGGTTGGCCGTGGTGGATGGTTCCTTGCCACAACTGGCCGATGAAATGGATGCATTGTTTGCCACCGACTTGGAAGGAGAGGCTGGAAATGGAGTCGAAGAAAGGTAGTAAAGCTGTTGTTGCAGGAGCCATTGGGCTTGCCCTTTTAGTTGGGATTGGGATCGGGTTTGTGATGCGGGGCGAGCAGGGACAGGGGCAGGAGCAGGAGCAGGGACAGGGGCAGGGTCAGGGACAGGGGCAGGGGTGGTTTGATGCTTCTGAGGTTATTTATCATGGGATTCCCACTAGGGTGCGTTTTCGCGTGGCTGATGGTGGCGATGAACTGATGGCTCAGGTTTGGAAAAGGTTTGATGAAATTGGTAAAGAGTTTAACTCCTTTGCACCTGATTCTGAGGTGAGCCTGTTTAATAATGGCACCGTTGATATGAGGGCTGTTTCAAGTCGATTTATGGATTTGTTGGAGATGTCCAAAGTTCTTGCGGTCCAAACTAAAGGAGCCTTTGATCCAACCATCTGGCCTCTTAAGATGTTGTGGCGCAATGCTCAAAAGCTTGGGGCTGCTCCTACTGACGACCAGATTGTCTCAAAGAAGAATTTGGTTGGATTCGACAAACTTGTGATAGCTAGAAGAAACGCCATCGCGAAGAGGCGTGACTCGGACACATCATTTGATCCAACCTCTGGTCCAGGCTTTGTTAAGCGCCTAGTTGATGGAATGGCCTTGGATTTTGGTGGAATTGTAAAGGGCTACGCAGTTGACTTGGTGGCTGAGCTTTTGGCTCAAAACGGGGCTACAGATTGGCTGATTCAGTGTGGAGGCGAAATTTCCACTCATGGAAAATCGCCCTCTGGCGAGCCTTGGCAGATTGGCATTCAGCATCCCCAAAAGAGCGATTCAGTGTGGGGTAAACTGGCCGCCAGCGACGATCTCCACGTTTCCACCAGCGGCAATTATGAACAGCCAGTTAAAATAGGCGACAAGGTTTACCACCACATAATTGACCCCAGAACGGGGCGTCCTGTTGAATCACAAGTCCTCGGCGTTACCGTAGTTCTCGAAAAGGCTAAGTATCCAAACGCCAAGGCAGATGCATATGCTACGGCTCTTACCGTTTTGCCCCTGGAACAGGCGAAGGCCTTGGTAGAGAACATTCCTGGGTTGTCGGCACTGTTCATCATTCAGGAAAAGGATGGCTCAGTGTCTGAAGCGCTAGTCGGCAGGATGAAGGACTGCTACAGCAGGTAGGACAGGGACGGGGGAAGGGTGAAGGGGGCCAGGGACGGGGCCTGGGACGGGGGGGACTGGGCAGGAGCGGGGCGTTGGTTTAGATTGGTTTACTTTTTACCTGGTTTTGCGTTCCAGATTCTCAGTAGCAGCACAAACCCTAGTATTGCGAAGGGTAGCAAGAAGAACGGCCAGTAATGCCAGTTCTTGGTCGTCAAATATCCAAGCGAAATACTTTGAACAGCGGTTCCCAAATATACAAAACCGTCGATCATTCCAACTGCTGTTGCAGCACCCTTTCGACCACCAAAGTCCATCGTTGCCGTTCCAGACAACAAGCCGTGGGTTCCGATTACTCCAAGTGAAATAAAGAACATCAAGGCTCCCAGGAAAAACGGCGTCAGTGTAAGCACAGGTCCTGCAGACAAGCGTCTGGAATCACCAGCTCGCCCAACCTTTAAGGGGTCATTCATTGAGAGCTCGACTTTTTCACCGTTTCGCTCAACTAGCAGCTTGATTGTGCCGTCGGACACTGCCAGATTTTCTGCAGTTCGTTTTGGGCTTGAGGTACAAAGGCAATTCTCCACGTCCCAAACTACGCCCTCGCCCTCGCAAGTAGCTGGAATACATGCAAAAGCCTTGGAAACAGCAGGCCAATCAGCCAAATCGCCAGTACCAGCGACCTCCAAAATGATATCGTCCTTTTTCAGGACTTCCTCATTCTTGCCAACCCAGCCAACCTGATTCGTAGTTCCACCAAGGGCAAAAATCATCAGCACAATGCCAACAGTCAGTAGGGCATAAAGCCCACCAGCCGCAGGTGCGCGCCGACTTTGGAAAAACAGGTCGCTAATCCAACCAGCGACATTTCCACCAATGACTCCAGCCACGAACAGTATTCCACCCCAGCCTGCCCACATGAATGGACTTAAGGCTATCAGCGCCCCGGACACGATTAACGTGGCCTTTCGCTTCCCAGATTTAACCTTGCTGGCCAGGAAGAAGAACACAAAACCAACGACTAGCATCCCAACAACGATTCCCCAGTGGCTCCAGTCGCCATCTCTGAGAGCATGATTGGAAGGCAGCGCCCACACTTCCTTTGCATAGATTGGGAACCAGTGCATTACGCCATTTCTGATTACACCAGTGCAGAACTCGATGAACGCAACGGTAAGGATAATTGGATTGGTCAAAACGCGCTTAACGATGGTAAAGATCGGTATGTCGGCACCCTCCTCACCTGAAGAGGCGTCACCGGTATCAAAATCCTCAAAACCAGCCTGGGATGGGCGATCCTTCAGTAAGAACAGTTCAAGCGTAAAAAAGGTGTAAAGCAGCGCAGAGGGTACGAAAAACACCCACCAAGGGGCGCCCTTTCCATCAGACAGTGTATTTGCCAGGCCAAGAATCCAACCGTTTACGGTGAAAGCCAAAAAGATTCCAGAGGAAATCATGGTCCCAAAGATCCCTGAAAAACCGCCACGTTCCCGCACGTGAAACCATGAGGCGTTAACCTTTACAATAGCCACCGCCGCGGCACTCTGGAAATACATGTTAAAGGCATAGAGCACTGAAAATGCTGTTGTCAGCTTGATTTCAATGGCTCCAGGGTTAGTTAGAATCGACTTTACGAAAAGCCCCATCAGCAGATTCATGGTGCCTGAACCAAAGGAGGACACCAAAATCGCCTTTTTACCGCCCAACTTGTCCGTCAGAGGGCCATTAATCAGAAAGGACAGGGCATAAACAAAGGTCCCAATCCCAAAAATCAGGCCAAAATCCTCCTTGGTCATCAAATCCCCAAGGGCGTTTTTGGCCACCGTAAGGTTGTACCTGCCCATATACAAAAAGGCATAGGTCAACCCCATCGGGAACCAGTTCAAAAATCTTCGGGCCTTGTACGAAGAGCTATGGCCTGCAAATTCCGCTGCCACGAAAGCCTCCTTTGCAAAAACAGTCCCAGCGATTATGAACCTCAAACGTTTTGATGGCAATGACGGGGGCGGGGTCAGGGGCAGGGTGCGGGGGCAGGGACAGGGGCAGGGGCGGGGGGATGCCCGTGCTGTTTAGCAGGATTTGGAGCTAAAAGAAGGTCGAGAGGGCACCCTGCAACATGGTCCGGGGGCAATCCTGGAGGGCGCTATCGGGAGTTGCCGGGACCCGACGTCTCTTAGCT
>Ga0255342_1005122_pt1 | contig 12851 bp, 9 predicted proteins | sample wastewater_treat_3_FD_192416 | JGI IMG/M metagenome (GOLD analysis project Ga0255342, IMG submission 192416) | Wastewater microbial communities from Lulu Island WWTP, Vancouver, Canada - plant14 | ecosystem: Engineered > WWTP > Wastewater > Unclassified | place: Canada: Vancouver, British...
CTCGAGGAAGTACGGATAAAACAGTTACTTTAACTGCTACCTTTACATATAAAACTTTAGAAGAAATTAAAACTTATCAAGTTAAAGTTTTAAAAGTAGAGTATGTTCCTGATGATTATGCGGGATACTATGAGGCAGCATCAGGAAAAACTGGAAGAGAGTTAAAGTTAGCTTTACATTCTATTATCTCTGGTCATACTACTTATAGTTATAGTAGTCTAAGGACTTATTTAAGGGAAACAGATGAAGATCCAAATAATCCTGATAATATGATTTTAATGTATACAGGAGTTAGTTATCCGAAAAACGGATCAACTCAAGCTTGGAATCGTGAACATACTTGGCCTAAGAGTCATGGAGGTTTTGGAGATAGTCCAAGTGCAGGAACTGATATGCATCATTTAAGACCTACAGTTGTTAATGTAAACTCTGATCGAGGTAACTTAGATTTTGATGAAGGTGGAGTTAAAGTTGAATCAGCTCTTGGTTATGGTGAAGGTTCTAGTTTCTGTTATCGTGTTACAGGTGTTAGCTTTGAACCTCGTGATGAGGTTAAAGGTGATATCGCAAGAATGATGTTTTATATGGCAACACGCTATGATGGTGGTGATGGCTGCCCAACTGACTTGGAATTAAACGATAAAGTTGGAAATGGTAGCACGCCATATTTAGGAAAACTATCAACTTTATTAAAATGGCATGAGGAAGACCCAGTTGATGATTTTGAAAGAAAGAGAAATGATGTTATATATAGTTATCAAGAAAATAGAAATCCTTTCGTAGATCATCCAGAGTTTGTTTATTCAATTTGGGGAACAAAGGATAATTTAAAACCATTATTTAAATCAAATAGTGATTATTCATTTATTTATACATTATTAAAACCAATATATTATATAGAAGAAGGAGAAAAAGATGAAAAGATTATTTAAATTTATTTTGTTATTTGTTTTAGGATTGTTTGTAACTTTACTTGCAATTCCTAAAGTTAAAGGATTTGGTAATATCACTTATGAGCATATTATTACAACTGTAGGTGAAGATCCAGCAACATCAGTTCGTGTTAACTGGCATTCGGAAAAGTTAAATACTTATTTAGAGTATACACTAGCAAGTGATACATCTTATGCCAATGCAACAACTGTAACACCTGAAACGCATATGTGGAGTTTACCAGATCAAGAAACAATTAATGGAGTTACTTATAGTCATGAAGGTTTTAACCGTCAGTATTATTTTGTAAATAGGGCTGTGATTGAAAACTTAACACCAAATACTGAATATCGATATCGTGTTGGTAAAGATGGAGTTATGAGTGCTGACTATACGTTTAAAACAGCTGAAGGAGATAATTCAAACTATACGTTTTTAGCTGTTACTGACCCTCAATATTATAGTGATGCTACAGCTGCTCATTATAATGATATTTTAGGTAGAGCATATCAACTTGAACCTGATTTTCGTTTTAATGTTTTATCTGGTGATATTGTAGACCGTGGTGGTAAAGTATCACAATGGGATATGTTATTTAAATTAAGCAATATTAAGAAAACTATTTTAGCTCCTGGTGTTGGTAACCACGAGTATTATGATGCATCAAGCACACCTAAGACTTATAATAATACATATTTTAATGAACATTTTAATACTCCTCAAAATGGAGCAGAAGGTGTAAAGGGAAGTAGTTATTATTTTAAATATAATAATGTTTTATTTGTTTCTATTGATACAGAAGCAAGTGGAACAGCTGCGGTTCAAAAAGAATGGTTTAAAGAAGTAGTTACATCTAATTATGCTCAATATATTGTAGTATTTATGCACCGTAGTTTTTATGGTTCAATTTATGCTAATGTTTCACCAGGGCTTCAAGCAACATGGCAACCTTTATTTGATGAGTGTGGAGTTGATTTAGTCTTAACAGGACATGATCATGTTTATATGAGATCACATAAAATATATCAAGGACAAGTTGTAGCTAATGATCATAAAGGTGGAACTGTTTATATGACACTTGGTTCAGCTGGTTCTAAATATTATGATTATAATAATACTTATGCAGCATATCATGCAAAGTGGATTCAAAAAACAACAACAGGTACATTATTTACAGTTAAAAATGATGGTTTATATTTAAAGACTTTTAATAAAGCTGGTGATATTTTAGATGAAGCAACTATTTTATCTAATCGTTCACAATTTACTAGTCATTTTGATAAGGAGTCATTCTTAAGTTCAGTTTCAATAACAAGAAACAAAGATGACCAAACTAAAGCTAACTTAAGTTTTAATACTTCTTATTATGGTAATATTGGCCACGTAAAGGTGGAAGATAAAACTGGCAGAGTATACTTAGATACAGTACTAAAAGATGAAGCTATGACTAGCTTTCTATTTAGTGGATTACAATTAGATGATGTAAAGGACTTTGTAGTTAAGTTTAAGAAATATGACGGAACAGTAATTACAAAAGATATTCACTTTATTAACTCTTTATATTATGGAAGAATTTATGATCTTAGATTTAGTGATCAAGGAGAGAGAAACTATTCGATTATTTTTAGAGAAGAGTTAGATGGAAATGTATTAGATAAATATGAGATTTATTTTGATGATGCTTGTCAAGCAGAATATCCAGTAGGCACAAGAAGAATTAATATAACATCTGTTCCAGCTGACGTAAGAGAAATTATTTTAAAACTAAAAGCTGCAGATGGAACAATACTAGATGAGTATTATTTTGATGTAGCTTTACCTGTAGCCTTAAGTGTGGGTGATGAAAGCTATGATGTAAATGTTGGTAAGACAATTGAAATTGAAGTAAGTCAAGTTCCAAACCATGGTCATGAGTTAATTGTAAAGTCTGAAAGTGACAATTATAGTTATGAGATTGTAGGTAATGTATTAAAGATTACAGGTATTAATGTAGCGACAGAAAATGTAACTATAGGGTTAGTTGATAATGACGCAGAAGTGACATTTGCTTTATATATTTTAGATGCTACGCCAGGCGAATTGTTAGATTTTGAAGTTGTAAGAAACAATCAAAATATTGAGGTTTCATTTACTGAAGATATTAATCCTGAATTAGTAAAAGAGTATAAAGTTTACTTTAATGATGCATTAAAAACTACTTTACAAAAAGGTGCAAATTCATATAGTTTTAAAGAAACAAAAGCAGGAACTGTTAAAGTTGAGATTATTGATAAAGATAATAATGTAGTTAAAAGTTATACTTCTCAAGTAGGTAAGTTTACTGAGTTGAGTTTAGCCCCTGCAACAAAAGACATCTATAAAGGTGATGAAATAGAAGTTGTGATTACATCTCATACTGATAATTTAAGTGTTGAGGGATTAAGTGGTTTACAAATTAGTGCAATTACAAATAAGAAGTTTACGGTTAAAGGTTTAGCATATGGAAACTATGAAGTTAAAGTAAAGAATCTAGATACTAATGAGACTGCAACCCTTACACTAAAAGTGAAACCAAAAACTATTAATGTTGTTATTGGTGGTTTAGAAGGTAAAGAAACAATTACAATTAATGAAAAGGTTAATTTGGTTGTAGAGGTATATTTAGATGGAGAACTTGCTACTTTAAAACCAGGAGATGTAGTATTTTCATCTAATAATCAAAGTGTTGCAACAATCTCTAATACTGGAGTTATTGAAGCATTACAAGCAGGAGATGTTAAGATTTCAGTACAATATGGAGACATTACTAAAACTTATAATCTTGAAGTATTAAAGAAAAAAGGTTGTAATAGTCAAGCAATTGCTTTAGTTGCTTTATTGCCTTTTGCCTTTTTAGGTTTTAGAAGAAGAGAAGATTATTTTGAAGAATAATATAGGTTAATAAAATATAAAAAAGCAATACTTTTTAAAGGTATTGCTTTTTATTTATAACTTGAAGAAACAAGGTAAAAGTAGTATAATACTAGTAGTATTTTAGAAGAAATGAGGAAGAAAAATAATGAAGAAACCAACAATAGTTATTGGCGTTATTGGTGCCGATGTACACGCAGTAGGTAATAAAATTATCGAATACATTTTAAAGGAAAATGGATTTAATGTAGCTAATGTAGGTGTGCTTTCTAGTCAAGAAGACTTTATCAATGCAGCTATAGAAACTAATGCACCGATGATATTAGTATCATCGCTTTATGGTCAAGGAGAACTTGATTGTAGAGGGATGAGGGATAAATGTATTGAAGCTGGTATTCCTGATGTTATTTTATATGTAGGTGGAAATATTGTTGTTGGGAAGCAAGACTTTAAAGATGTAGAGAAAAGATTTAAAGATATGGGATTTAATCGTGTTTTTCCACCAGGAACACCTTTTGAAGATACATTAGTTTGGGTAATAGAGGATCTAAAGGCTTTAGAAGCAAAAGGAAAATGAAATATTTATTATTAGATTTTGGATCTACTTATACTAAATTAACTGCTGTTGATATAAGTAAAGCTAAAGTTATTGGCCATACAGATGCTATAACTACAATTAATACTGATATTAAAGATGGTTATCATGAATGTTTAAAAAAGTTAGAAGCTAAAGTTGGTAAGCAAAAATATGATAAGATTATTGCTTGTTCTTCAGCTGCTGGTGGATTAAAGATGGCAGCAATAGGCTTAGTTGAAAGTTTGACAGTAGAAGCAGCAAGAAGAGTTTGTCTTGGCGCAGGAGCTAAAGTTGATTTAGTTGTTTCAGGTAGAATCAATAAAAGCCAAATGGAAGTTATTACTTCAGGTAAAATTGATATTGTTTTACTTGCGGGGGGAACTGATGGTGGAGACCGTGATACAGTACTTGAGAATGCCAAAAGGCTAGCTCAAGCAAAGGTCAAAGTTCCAATTATTTATGCAGGTAATAAAGAATGTCAAGATGATATTAGTGAGATTTTAGGTGAAGCTAAGATTAAACCTTATACTTGTGAGAATGTAATGCCTCTTTTAAATCAATTAAATATTAAAAACACTCAAGAAGTTATTCGTGAAATCTTTATGGGTAATATTATTAAAGCTAAAGGAATTGGAAAAATTGAAGAAGAAATAGATGAAGTTATTTTCCCAACGCCAAAAGCTGTTTTAGAAGCAGCGACATTATTAGCTGATGGATATTTAGATGAAGAAGGATTAGGAGATATTATTTTAGTTGATGTAGGTGGAGCTACAACGGATATTTATTCTATTGCTTCAGGTGTGCCATCTAAAGTTTCTGTCTTACAAAGAGGATTAGAAGAGCCTTATGCTAAGAGAACAGTAGAAGGTGATTTAGGGATGAGATATTCTGCTTTAGGTATTTTAGAAGCTTTAAGTTTAGAAGAGCGAAAGAAATATTTAAAAGATGGAATTGATATTGAAAAAGAAGCTAAAAAAAGACATGATAATATTGAGTTTTTGCCAGTAACTGATTATGATTTTAAAGTAGAAAAAGAAATGGCTAAGGTTGCTTTAGATAATGCAATCTCAAGACATGTAGGTTTTCTAGAATCTGTTTATACTCCATTTGGAGTAATGGAATATCAAACTGGAAAAGACTTAACAAAAGTAAAGTTTGTTATTGGTACTGGTGGAGTATTAATTAATAGCAAAGATACGAAAGATATTTTAAGTTCTATTACTTATACTTTAAAAAAGCCAAATGAATTAAGACCATTAAAGAGTGAGTTTATGGTCGATAAAAGTTATATCTTATCAGCTATGGGACTATTGAGTATTGATTATCCAGAAGTAGCTTTAAAAATTATGAAAGAAGAAATTGTGAAGTTATGAAAGTAAGAAATAAAAAATGGACTGAAGAAGAATTTTTAAAAGTTAGAGAAGAAGTATTAAAGTCGTGGAAGACTGGTTCATCTCCACTTTTAAATTTTGAGGTTTCAATTCCTTATCTAAAGAGCCTGCCAAAGAAGAAAAATATGGCTTATGTTTTAAATGAGGCTAAAAGTAAAGGTAGAACTTTAGTTCAACCTAGAGCAGGTGTAGCTAGTTTAGATAAACATATTGAACTATTACAAAAGTTAGAAAAAGCAGGAGCTGATGCTCTTCCTTCTACAATCGACTCTTACACTAGACTTAATCGTTATGAAGAAGCAGAACGTGGTTTAGAAGAAAGTAATCGTGTTGGTAAGAGTATGCTTAATGGCTTTCCGGCTGTAAATCATGGAGTTGAAGCTTGTAGGAAGGTTGTAGAAAGTGTTAATGTTCCTGTTCAAGCAAGACATGGAACACCAGATTCAAGACTTCTAGCGGAGATTGTTCATGCAGCTGGCTTTACTTCTAATGAAGGTGGAGCTATTTCTTATAATTTACCTTATGCTAAGTCAGTATCATTAGAAGATACAATTTACTACTGGCAATATTGTGATCGCTTAGTAGGTTACTATGAAGATCATGGTGTTAGGTTAAATAGGGAACCTTTTGGACCATTAACTGGAACTTTAGTTCCTCCTTGTATTACTAACGTAATTGGAATAATTGAAGCACTTTTAGCAGCTGAACAAGGAGTTAAAAACATTACTGTTGGTTATGGCGAAGGAGGGAACTTCTCTCAAGACTTAGCTGCAATTAATGCTTTACAAGACCAAACAGAATATTATTTATATAAATATGGCTATAAAGATGTAGAGGTTACAACTGTATTTCATCAGTGGATGGGAGGTTTTCCTCAAGATGAATCTGAAGCTATTGGTTTAATTTCAATGGCATCAACGGTAGCTGCTTTATCAAAAGCTACAAAAATGATTTCTAAAACACCTCATGAATCTGTAGGTGTACCTACAGCTGAGGCAAATGCGATGGGTATTAAAGCATCAAAGTATATTTGCAATATCTTAAAAGATGAACCATGCCCTGTAAGTGATAGGTATTATGATGAATATTACCAAATTACTAAAGAAGTAGACTGTTTACTTGCTAAGGTTTATGAAGTTGGTGAAGGTGACTTAGCCGTTGGTGTAGTAAAGGCATTTGAATATGGAATTTTAGATATTCCTTTTGCGCCTAGTAATTATAATGCAGGTAAGGTATTACCAGCAAGAGATAATAAAGGTGCGATTAGAATTTTAGAATTTGGTAATTTAGGTTTAGATGAAGAAATAAAAGATTTTCATAGAAGAAAATTAAAGATAAGAGGACAAGCAGAAGGTAGAGAAGTGTCAATGCAAATGACAATTGATGATATTACTGCTGTATCACGTCAAGAATTAATAGGTAGACCAAGAAAGGATAAATGATGAAAGTAAAAGACGTTTTATTTACAAAATCTTACACAGGATTTTATTTTGATGATCAAAAAGCAATTAAAGCTGGAGCTAAAAATGATGGCTTTAACTATTTAGGAGAGCCAAAGACTCCTGGATTTACAAAGATCAGACAAGCTGGAGAAGCTGTTTCCATTCAAATTATTTTAGAAGATGGTAGTGTTGGTTATGGTGATTGTGCTGCTGTTCAGTATAGTGGTGCAGGTGGAAGAGATCCTTTGTTTTTAGCTGATGATGCGATAAAGTTTTTAGAAAAAGAAATTAAGCCATTACTTTTAAAAGAAGACTTTAGTGAGTTTAAGAGTTTAGCTGAAAAATATGATCATTTAGTAATTAATGGTAAAAGATTACACACTGCGATTCGTTATGGTGTAACTCAAGCTCTTTTATCAGCAGTTGCAGCTTGTCATAAAGTAACAATGGCTGAAATTGTTCGTAAGGAATATAAAATTAAAGGTAAAAAATATAAACCAGTTCCTGTTTTTACTCAAAGCGGTGATGATCGTTATGTAAATGCAGAGAAGATGATTATTAAAGAAGCAGAGATTTTACCTCATGCTTTAATTAATAATGTAGAGACTAAACTTGGCAAAAAAGGTGAAATCTTAAAAGAGTATTTAGTATGGCTTAAAAATAGAATTAAAAGTTTAGGTAAACCTGGATATAATCCAATTATTCAAATTGATGTTTATGGAACGATTGGTCTTGCCTTTAAAAACAATGTTAAGAAAATGACAGAGTATTTAATTGATTTAGAGCAAACTATCGCTCCTTTAAAATTAAGAATTGAAGGCCCAGTTGATGCTGATTGTAGAGAAGAGACGATGGCTTTATTAAGAGATATAAGAGCAGCTTTAGAAGCTAAAGGCAGTCAAGTAGAAATCGTAGCTGATGAATGGTGTAATACTTTAGAAGATATTAAGTATTTCGCCGATAATAAAGCAGGTCACATCTTGCAAATCAAAACTCCTGACTTAGGTGGTATTAACAATACGATTGAAGCAATTCTTTATTGCAATGAAAAAGGTATTGGATCATACTGCGGTGGAACATGTAATGAAACAGATATTTCTGCAAAGACAACAACACAAATCGCTTTGGCATGTTCTGCTAGCCAAATCCTAGCTAAACCTGGTATGGGAGTAGATGAAGCAATAATGCTTGCACGTAATGAAATTGCTAGGGTATGTGCTATTGCTAATTGGAGATTAAAATGAAAGGTCAAGCTGGAACATTAGAATCTAACGATTGTTTAATTACGGTTGAAAAGAGCAGTAAGTTAGAGATCATAATTAATAGTCCAGTTGCTTACCTATACGAAGACGAAATAAAAAAGACTATTTTAGAAGTATTAAAAGAAGAAAAACAAGAGAATTTAAAGATAGTGATGGAAGATAAAGGAGCACTAGATTATACAATTAGAGCAAGATTAATTGCTGCGATAAGGAGGATGAAGTAATGAGAAGAAGTTTACTTTTTGTTCCTGGGGATAATCCAGGGATGCTTCAATCAGCTGGGGTTTATAATGCTGATTCAATAATCATTGACTTAGAAGACTCAATTTCTCTTCCAAATAAAGATAGTGCTCGTATTTTAGTAAATGAGTTTTTAAAAGATCATAAATTAAAAAAGGAAGTAATTGTAAGGATAAATAGTTTTGATAGTCCTTATTATATGGAAGATTTGGAATTATTAGTCTCTGATAACATTGATACGATTTTACTTCCTAAAGCTAATTTAGAAAATACAGTAAAATTAGATGCGATTCTTTCTAAGTTAGAAAAGTCTAAAAAACTTAAAAAAGTGATTAAAATTATTCCTTTAATTGAACAAGTTGCATCATTATTAGAAGTAGAAGAGATTGCTTTATTAAACCGAGTTGATGGTATTTTACTTGGAGCTGAAGATTTAACTACTGATATGGGAGTTGAAAGAACGAAAAAAGGTTTAGAGATTTTCTACCCAAGAGCTAAAGTAGCTATGGCATGTATTAATGCAGGGATTGAGGCAATTGATACTCCATTTACTGATACGAGAGACTTTATCGGTTTAGAAGAAGATTGTCATATGTCTAAGGGATTAGGATTTAAAGCTAAATCAGCGATTCATCCTAATCATATTGATATTATTAATAATGTCTATTCACCTTCAAAAGAAGAAATTGTTTATGCTATTCAAGTTTTAGAAATGGCTAAGACTAACAAAGGTGCGTTTAGTATTAATAATAAGATGATTGATAAACCAGTTATTGAAAGAGCGAAAAAGACAATTGAAAACGCTAAGGCATTTGGGTTAATCTAATGAAGAATAGTTTAGGACGTAAAATCCCTAAAGGGTATCCTTTGTTTGAATCATCAAAAGCTTTTGAAAATAAAAAAAGAGTCTTAATACCTGAAGTTAAAACTAAAAATAGAGAAAAGTTAGTTAAATCTTATTCTGAAGTTTTTGATAAATTAGGAATTAAAGATGGTATGACTTTATCTTTTCACCATCATTTACGTAATGGGGATCAAGTTTTAAATGCTTGTATGGAAGAAGTTAAGAGAAGAAATTTAAAGAATTTAACTATTGCATCAAGTGCAATCTTTCCTAATAATGAGATTTTAGTTGAGTTAATTAGAAATAAGAATGTTACTAACATCTATACTAACTACTTAAATGGACCAGTAGCAGAAGCAATAAGTCATGGAGAATTAGAAGGAATCTTAATTATGCAAACTCATGGGGGTAGGGCAAGATCAATTGAAGCGGGTGAGCTAAAAATTGATGTGGCTTTTATTGCAACTCCAGCTGCTACTAAAGAAGGTGATGGTAGTGGTGTTGATGGTAAGAATCCTTGTGGGGTATTAGGATATCCAATTCCTGATATGTTATATGCAAAGAAAAAAGTGGTGGTTACTGATACTTTAGTTGATAAGTTAACTATTACTGATATAAAGAAAGAATATATTGACTATGTTTTAATTGTTGATTCAATTGGAGATAGTAAAGGTATTGTAAGTGGTACTACCCAAGTAACTTTTGATCCAATTGGTCTAAAGATTGCAAAAGATGCAACACAGCTTCTATATGAACTAGGTGTAATTAAAAATGGTTTTTCAATGCAAACTGGTGCTGGTGGAACATCGCTAGCTGTTGCTAGTTTTGTCAGGGAAAAGATGTTACAAGAAGGCATTAAAGGTAAGATGGCAAGTGGAGGAATTACTTCTTATTTTGTTTCTATGCTTGAAGAAGGACTTATTGAAGAGATAAGAGACGTTCAATGTTTTGATTTAGAAGCAATTCAAAGTTATAAGAAAAATGAAAAACATTATCTTATGAGTGCATCTAAATATGCTAATCCTTATGATGAGCCAGTAGTAAATGATTTAAGTTTTATGATTTTAGGTGCTACCGAGATCGATTTAGACTTTAATGTTAATGTAACTACATCTAGTAATGGTGTGATTATGGGAGGATCTGGTGGGCATTCTGATGCTGCTTATGGTGCAGAAATTGCTTTAGTTGTAGCTAAGACAATGAATGCTAGGATTCCAATTATTAAAAAAGTTGTAACTACAATTACAACACCAGGTAGTGATATAGATTGTTTAGTTACAGAAAGAGGAATCGCAATTAATCCTAAAAGAAAAGATTTACTTGAAAAATTAAAAATGAGTAAATTAAATATTGTTTCAATTGAAGAATTGATGAACTTAACTTATCAGTTTACAAGAGAACCTAAGCCTTTTGAACACAAGGATAGAGTTGTTGGTTTAGTTGAATATCGAGATGGAACAATAATTGATGTATTATATCAAGTTTAAGACCTTCGGGTCTTTTTCTTTATTTAGGTTTTGATTTGTGTTATAATATTATATAAGGAGATAAAAATGGGCGATAAAATTATTCCAAGAACAAAAAAAGATCGTGAACAAGAAGAATTAAAAGCTTACATGGTAGATGATAATGTCTATTTTGTAGTTCATGCAAATGTACCTTATAATTTACTTGATAAGTATTATGATGATTTTCTTGTAGAGTATTTTTATCTTTATTTAAAAAAAGAGTTTAATGTTATTGGTGATAAATTTGTTTATGATAATGATGGTTCATATTTTTTCTTGCATCTTGACTCTAAAGACCCAATTTTCTTAAAACAAAGAACTGTTAGGATTGAAGAAACTCATCCATTAGGAAGGTTAATAGATATTGATATTTATCATAAAACAACTAAATCAATTAGAAGAGAAGATGCTGGGCTTAAGTTAAGACGTAAATGTTTTATTTGTGAGCGTGATAGTTATCAATGTAGGTGGGAGAAAACTCATACTGATTTAGAATATAGTACTTATATTCAAACAATGATCTTAAATTTTCTTAAAGACAAAGTTCAAGAATTATCTTTAAAGGCAATGATTTATGAGCTTGATTTGGATCCTAAGTTTGGTTTAGTTACAAAAACTAGTCAAGGAAGTCATCCTGATATGGACTATAACTTGATGAAAAATAGTGCTTATTTTTTATCAAGTAAACTAAAAGATTATGTAACATTAGGTTTTGAAACAAAATTACGTGATAATTTATATCCTGATATTAAAAACTTAGGTAAAAAACATGAAAAAGCATTATTAGAAAATGCAGGTGGTGTAAATACTTATAAAGGATTACACTTTTTATTAGGATATACTGTTACTGCTTTTGGCTTTATTTGCTCACATAATGTAAAGCTAAAGGATAGATATAGAGGATTAATAAATAAAATTAAGATTTCAGGGCAACCACTTTTCTTTGAATTTTTAGGTGAACCTCAAACTACTGGAGAAAAACTATTCAAAGCTTATGGAATTTTAGGTGCTAGAGGGGAAGTTTTTTATGGTTTAAGAACTGCTCAAAGGGCTTTAAGAGTATTAGAAAAGTATGGGAATTTATCTAATGAAGCTCTAACAATGGCTTTAATTGAGATAGTAAAAAGTACTACTGATACTGTACTTTTTGCAAGGGCTAAAACAGAAGAAAGCTATCGTTATTTTAAAGATTTAATTACTTCAATCAAAGTTTATGATGAAGAAAAAATTAAAGAAGTTACAGAAGAATGTATTAAAAACAATATAAGTATTGGTGGGTCCGCTGATATTTTAGTTGTAGCGATATTTTTATATTTATTAAGAGAGGAGTTTTTTGGTCGTGAATAAGAAAATTGGTGTATTTGATTCAGGATTAGGGGGGATTACAGTCTTAAATTATTTGAAAGATTTTTATCCTAATTATGATTTTATCTACTTGGCAGATAGTTTAAACTGTCCTTATGGAGAAAAAACAAGTAAAGAAATAGAAAATTTAGTTACGAAAAACACACTCTTTTTAGAAAGTTTAGGAGTTGAATTAGTAGTTATTGCTTGCAATACTGCTAGTGCAAATAGTGGTGCTGTAGAAAGATTCACACAAATTCCAATTGTTAGGATTATAAAACCAACAGCCCTAGAAGCATTAAAAAAGACTAAAACAAACAATATTTTAGTCTTAGCTACGAACCTTACAATTGAAAATAAGGCTTATGATAAGTATTTAGAAGGAGTAAATATTTATTCAGTAAAGGGATCAAGGCTTGTT
>Ga0255342_1005127_pt1 | contig 12847 bp, 12 predicted proteins | sample wastewater_treat_3_FD_192416 | JGI IMG/M metagenome (GOLD analysis project Ga0255342, IMG submission 192416) | Wastewater microbial communities from Lulu Island WWTP, Vancouver, Canada - plant14 | ecosystem: Engineered > WWTP > Wastewater > Unclassified | place: Canada: Vancouver, British...
CATTTACATCAGAACCTGTTACTGTTACAGTTAATGGATTGTTTGCTTCTTGACCGGTATATCTACTTGCTGCTGTACAACCAGTAGAAGCAACAGTAGGCTCTCCTGTTATATCTAATGATATGACCTCTGGTAAGCTATTTACTCTGTAATATCCTTTAAGTATTTCTGAGTCTCTTGTACCATTGTCACATCTGTTTCTAGAATATACATTAGCACCTACAAAGCCTGTTGAGTTTTCTGTAAAGATAGATGGATCTGGTAAGCCAGATACTTCATTTATTGGATGATCTTCCGGTTTGTTATCTGATGTTACTGCTAGTCTATCACTGAATTGATCTGCTTTGTTTACAAAAAATCTATATCCATAATCTCTTGCACCTGTAGGTTTAGAAACTAGATTAGCTATTATACTAGTTGGAGAGGATGTAGAATTTACTGGTAGTTTTATTACTGTTGGTGTTGATACATCCTGAGAGAGATTTGTACCTGCCAAACCATCAATATCTATTCTTATTGTACTAAGGTTGGAGGGGTTTGTATTGGTTTCTACAGGATAACAAAGTCTAATTGCTTCTCCACAACGATTATTACAGTTATCATATTTATCACAGCTTCTTGCTATTGCTGCACATCCAGTATTTGTTTCTGTATATCCATCACCACACTCTGGAAGTGTACAATTATTACATGGTTCACAGTTAGGATCTACAGGATCATCTGGTATTGATCCTGATCTACAACAATCTTTGGAAACGGTATTTCCATTTACTTCATTCACATATGTGGTTTCCTCATAACAGTTACAATCATAAGAACCACACTCCGCATTTGTTGAACACAAAGATCCTTTGTAAGGACCACTTAAACATGCTCCTTCACCTCCATAATAGAGACGACATTTATAATAACAAGTATCACAAACCAATGTTGTGGTTGTACCACACTTATATGTAGAACCACAACCACCTAGAACCGCATTAGACTCACTCATCCCCCCGTCGCATAGTCTACTGACATCTCCAGAATAATCACAAAAATAATCAGTATACTTTCCGAATGTACAGCGATAATTCTCACATTTTTGATAAATAATTCTTTTTGACCCAGGGTTACAGAGTGGTCTAGATGGATCTCGCTGCTGACAGCTATACCATCCAAAAGCAAAACTTTTTCCTACAAGTAAAAATAGAAAAGCAACTAGAACCAATGTTATACATTTAATGCCTTTCTCTTTCATTTAGTTATTATTATAATAAGATTAATCTAACATAATTTCATATAAAGGACTAATTGAATTCATATCTACATTGTTTAAATCTTCTTGTCCTAAAATATAATTAGCATAAACATCCTTACTTAATACTCCCTCTGTATCTAAAGATGCATATAAATCCCAGTTAGAGCAGATTGGGGTATAAAGAATCTTAGCATTAATCCCTCCCTCCCTATCACCTCTATAATTACAAGTATTGACCATTATCACTCTTTCTTCTGCTGTCCTCTGCCGTTGTGAATAAAGAAAATTAGGTATAATTCTTTTACCAATAAGGTCCGTGAAAGCATCAATATTTTCTGGAGTAACATAGTGAGTGGTGTTTGTCTCTTCATTGTAGTAATTAAACCCTTTTACCCTTGATTTTAGTACAACTTCCTGATTACGAACTATTGTCCTTATCCTTACTACCAAATATTCACCATCAACCGACATCTCTTCTAAATCTGCGGATACAAAAGAGATATATTGAAGACCATGACTCTCATGCCATGAACCTGAACTCTCCTGAAAATAAAAATAGTTATACCCTAACTCTCCTGGGGGGATAAAGAATGGTTCTTGTATTCTCTCCTGAGTAGCAGTTGGTGAAGGTGTAGCTGTTGGTGTTGAAGAGGGTGTAACAGTAGGTGTATTTGTTGCTGTTGGAGATGGTGTTGATGTAGAAGTAGCTACTGAAGTTTCAGTTTCCTTAGATACCTCTTCTTCCTCTGTAGAAGCCTGAGTAGTGAGTACTGTCTTAGTCTTCTCTACAGGTTCTGCGACTAATGGATTACAACCAACTAATTTTGTAAAGGCTACTAATGCAACTACAGAGCCAGCAGCTATTTCCCTAATTCTACCTAAACAGGACTCTTTGCTGTCTCCTTTTTTGTCCTTATTGTTACCCCTATCTTGTTCATTCTCAAATCTTTCAAAAGGAGACTCCTGTGGAGTACCAAGTTGAAAACCACTTGAAGATTGTTCTATCTCTATTGGTATCTTTAATTCACTCATAGTTTTATTAATTAAATTTATTCAAGCATAATTTCATATAAAGGACTAATTGAATTCATATCTACATTGTTTAAATCTTCTTGTCCTAAAATATAATTAGCATAAACATCTTTGCTTAATACTCCCTCTGTATCTAAAGATGCATATAAATCCCAGTTAGAACAGATTGGGGTATAAAGAATCTTAGCATTAATCCCTCCCTCTCTATCACCTCTATAATTACAAGTATTGACCATTATCACTCTTTCTTCTGCTGTCCTCTGCCGTTGTGAATAAAGAAAATTAGGTATAATTCTTTTACCAATAAGGTCCGTGAAAGCATCAATATTTTCTGGAGTAACATAGTGAGTGGTGTTTGTCTCTTCATTGTAGTAATTAAACCCTTTTACCCTTGATTTTAGTACAACTTCCTGATTACGAACTATTGTCCTTATCCTTACTACCAAATATTCACCATCAACCGACATCTCTTCTAAATCTGCGGATACAAAAGAGATATATTGAAGACCATGACTCTCATGCCATGAACCTGAACTCTCCTGAAAATAAAAATAGTTATAGAAATCCATATTATAATGCTCACGATCAATTCTTTCATTAAGTTCATTTAATCTAGAATCTTCTTCTAATATAAGTAATATATCTACCTCATCCATATTCTTCATAGTAATATTACTAAAAGAATATTTGAACAGAGAACCTTTCTTGTTATAAACAACCTCCATATTTACTGGTGTAAGTAATTGATATTTTGACTTTACATTCTCTGTATCTATTTTCTCATCTTCTTCACAAATAACAACCTTTTGTAACTCCCTTGTTTTATCTGTTCCAATAACTAGTAGATTATGACAATGCCCTACCTTATCTTTTTTAACAGCTACAATAAGTGCATTACAATTTACTCTAATAGTTCCACCTTTCTTACTATACTCACAATCTTCTAACAGCTCCTCATACCTATCTAATGTAAACCATCTACCTGTATTAATAGCTTTAGTAATATAATCTTTGTATACTAAAGATATAATTCCTAATGCTAAAATTAAAAAGGAAACAGTTAGAATAACAATAGCCTTCTTTGTAGCAGTAAATTTCATATTAAAATCCTAACTAAAAGGCTAAATTTTGTCAATAAACAAATGCTTACATTATCCTAGACTTAACACTCTCTCAACATTATATACTAAATCTTTTTTGTCACTCGTATTCTCTAACAACCACTCAAGATACTCCCTATCTGTTTTAACTAAATCTTCTAGGGAATATCCTGTATATTTCCCAAAATTAATAGTTCGTATAAATTGAGGTTCTTTAGAAATAACCATCATGTTCTCAGTAGAGAGAGAAGAATTACTTTTTAAGTATTCAAATAGATTTTTAAGTACATGCACATCTCCCATTGCATCATGAGCAATAATCGCTCCCTCTTCATTCTCCTTTTTGTAAAGACCTAAATAGTACCTAAGATATTGTAATGAATAACTCTCCAAATCTCTTTTACCATCATCTTCGCTTAGCATATTTCTTGCAATTTTAAGTGTACATATATATTTAGGAATATCTATTCCCTTCTTTTTTAAAACATCCATGTCAAATTCCGCATTATGTGCTACCCAGATGTATTCTTTTGCTAAACCATTAAGATAGTCTTTAAGAGGAACTTCAGAGAATAAAGTCATTGATGAGTTATCTTGTATCATTTTTGATTTAAATGGTGGTTTGTCTTCAAGAAATTCTGGTGTAATATGATGAACAGCCATTGCTCCAAAAGAGATTTCTTGTTCCGGTTTGAAGTATTCATTAAATTCTTTACCATCACTAGTAACAAAGGCTAGTTGAATAATGTCTTTACTTTGTACATCTGTTGTCTCTGTATCAAAAAAGAGAAATTTGTCATTCATATCTTACAGAATACCAATAGTGTGGTTAGAAGACAATAGTTAATGTATACTCTTGGTATGGATTTTGAACTTTCTGTAAAACAAAAGAATATTATCAAAGATATTTTAGATTGGTACAAAGAAAAAAAGATTCCATATCTTACTCTAGGTGGCTATGCTGGTACAGGGAAGACAACAATCCTAGGTTATCTTAATGAAAAACTTCATAAAGACTACAAAGGTATTAGTATTGCATATTGTTCATATACAGGTAAAGCTTCCCAGGTATTAAGAAAGAAACTTCAGGAAACTGGTTCATTAAAACGCTCAGACTATGTTGGAACTATTCATAGGTTAATATACAAACCAATTTTAGATGAGGATGATAATATTATTGGTTGGGAGAAGATATCGGTAGATGATTTTGAATATGATTTAATTATCATAGATGAGGCATCTATGGTATCTAGTGATATATGGCAAGATTTACTCTCTTTTGAGAAACCGATATTGGCTGTTGGAGATCATGGACAATTACCTCCTGTTGAAGGTAAGTTTAATCTAATGTTAAAACCTATGTTGAGATTAGAAGAGATATATAGGCAGGAGAAGGATAATCCTATTGTTGTAATTTCAGAGATGGCAAGAAAGTATGGTGAGATTCCTAAGATGGAGTATGGGAGATATGTAAAGAAGTTCTCTAGAGAAGATGAGGATGTTATGGAGTTTCTTACAGATCAACTATCATCATACAACGAGAATATGATGGTTTTAGTCGGATACAATCATACTAGGAACAAGATAAATGATGGTATTAGGCAACTACTTGAGTTTGAATCTCCTCAACCTCAGATACAAGACCGAGTTATATGCTTAAGGAACAATGCGGAGTTAGGTATATTTAACGGTATGATTGGTACTTTACAATCAATTGAGAAGGTATCTGTAGCTGATATGTTGGAATATTATCAAGCAGATATTCTTTTTGATGGTGAGGATGAAGTCTTCCACCTCCCTATATCAATTGAACAGTTTAGACAGAGAGAGACATTAAGGAATGTTAGTAGAGATATTAATCTTTTTGATTTTGGTTATGCTTTAACTGTACATAAGGCACAGGGTAGTCAAGCTGAGAAGGTTATACTTTTTGAAGAGAGATTTTCTAAGATGGATGATGATATGTGGAGGAGATGGTTGTATACAGGAGTTACTAGAGCTGTTAGTGAATTATATATTATTGGAGACTAGAAGTTTATATAATTTAAATTAAGTTTTTGATATACTCAAACAATGGAAAGACTTAAATCTAAAAGAAAACTAAGTAGAAGAGAAGGAGAATTATTTCAAAGAGTTGTTCTTTTTACAATTTCTGTTGCAGATAAATATAATGATAATAGAGCATATGAGGCAGCTTTAATAGGTTTGTATGTAGGTCTAAAAGCTTATACAGATAAACAACGTGCTTCCAATTTAGAAACATACCTACATTGGTTTATTAAGACATCTATAGAGTATGAGTTGGGATATAAGAATAAGGATACAAAACTTTGGGCTGAGAAAAAAGAAAATGCAGGGGAAAAATAAGTTCTTATTTCTCCCCTGAGGGTCATTATATTGTTGCTATTTATTTGTTGTTACTTCGCTTCTGTATCTGTTTTGGATTTACGTTCTCGACTAGAAAGTTTCCCAAAAGGTGAGCCAGCATCTTGGTAATCATTGCGTGCTTGATGATGAGCAGCACCAAAGTTGCGTTCATCAGAATCACCGTATTGCTGTTTGTTCCACTTAGCCAAATCTTTGTTTGTGTGAGTCGTTTGTTGTTTCTTATTGCCTGGGCCCATTTCAATCTCCTTGTTTTTTGAAAGAGCAACAGTATAACTTCCCAGTGTGATTGGGGCAAAAAAACCTTTACATTGCAATATCTCTTAATACTATTGAAAAGGGAAAGAAAATTTTTTGAATTTATATTTCTTCTACAAAAGTCTTTTTATCGCTAATGATTAATAAGGAGAAAGTGGAATATATAAGGTATTCGTAATATAATGAGAATATGATAATACGAAACAATAGAGAAGAAAATTTAATTACAGAAGCAGCTAAGATATCAGTAGGAATACTATCTAAACTTGGAGATATGGTTAAGGAGGGAGTTACACCTCTTGAGATTGATGAGTATGCAGGAGAGCTTTGTAGAAAGTATAAGGTGCATCCTAGTTTTAAGAGAGTTAAAGACTATCACTACAATACATGTATCTCTGTTAATGATGTAGCTGTACATGGTATTCCTAATGATATTCCCTTAAAGAAAGGAGATTTAGTATCTATTGATTTTGGTGTTGTTTACAAAGGGATATATACAGATCATTGTTGGACATGGTGTGTAGGTAAGGCAGATAAAAAGAAAATGAAATTACTTCTTGCTGGTAGGAATGCTGTTGAGAATGCCATACCTAAAGCTATAGTAGGTAATAGAACAGGAGATTTAGGTTATGAGATGAGAATGGAAGCTTTAAGAAATGGTTTTAATACATTAAGCATCTATGTAGGACACGGCATCGGGAAAGGATTACACGAAAATCCTGAAATCCCTGCATTTGGTCAAAAGGGAGCAGGTGCTCTTCTTGAGGATGGTATGGTTATTTGTATAGAGTGTCAGGTTGTTGATGATATTGATAATGTTGTTATTGATGAAGATGGTTGGAGTGCTAAGACTGTTAATGGTGGTAATGCTGTTATGTTTGAATATATGGTTATTGTTAGAAAAGACTCCCCTACTATACTTACTGATACATTTAAATGGGGTGTAGAGAAAATATAGTTAATATGCATATATCAAAAATATTACGTAGTCTAGTTACTTCTTCTACACAAAATCTTTCTATTTCCGTATCTAAAACAGGTATTGTTTATAACAGTTATCCCACTCCTCCTTATCAAACAGATATGTTTTTGATTAGAGATAAGAGGAAAGGAACTCAATATGAAATATATGCTATTAATATTAATGGTGTATATGAGGTAGTTGAGATAACAAAGATAGAAGGAGACAAAGTTGTTAGTAGTATAGATAAAGATGAGGTATATAAAACATTGGTAAAAGAAGTTGAGGTATTATTAGATTTGTAGAAGATTGTCTAGAAATGGTATAATTAAGTAGTAATGGTATTGAAATGCAGAAAGGCTCTACTGCGGGATACTTTCTAAGTATTACGATGGAGATTGCCACCCTCCCAATATCATAAACATATTTCCATTAGATTGCTTTTATTTATCATTTCATGGTATAATACTATAGGATTGTAAAAGATCCTAAACTGCTCATTAAAAAGGTCTAATTATTCTCATAGGTTTAATAACGGCATAGAGGCATTTATTTATTTAGATGTTTGTTTGTCGTTATTAAATCAAAAAAAATTTCCCCCTTTCGGGGAGAAAAGGAGAAAAAATGAAGGAGAAGTTAAAAGAAGGACTGCTAATCACAGTCATTCTTTTTGTATTCTCTCTCTTCGTAAATTACATCCTCTTTAAGGGGATGGAAGAGAGGGAAAGAAGGGACGTGGCGTGGGAGCTTCAATATGTTCCACGCTCAACGGAGGGAATACACCCTCCTAGGGATTATATCCCTACCACAAAAGAAGAAGAAGAATTCCCTTCGGGGAATTATATTCTTTTGAAAAACATTTACGGAACAAACCTGTTCCGTCTCTTTTTCTATTCCGATGACAAAGAAATTTGTCATTGGGAAGATGAAATCTCACATCCGTACTCTTTTGCAGAAAAGGGTACGATTTACATTTCGGAGCAAAATTGCTCTGGAATGGAAGATTTAGTTGTTTCTTGGGATCTTTCCCAAGAAAAAGCTTCCCTTAATGGGGAAGATATTCCTGTCTGGACCCTCACGGGATCCAGATATTTTAAAAATTAGACCTTTTTGGAAGGACCGTACATTAGAGCTTTAATGCTCAACATTTTACATGTGTGTACGGTTCCTCTCCAAATCTTTTTACACATTCATATTCATATCTATGCTAAAATACATCTGTCTAAGTTGTATCTTAATGTATATATGAATAATCAAGAAAATATCTATGATGTTGCAATAATTGGTACTGGAGCTGCAGGATTAAGTGCAAGTATATACTCAAGTAGATACAAACTAAAAAATATTGTTTTTGGAAAACTACCAGGAGGAACGATTACCGAAGCACATAAAGTGTGTAACTATCCTGGTATTGAAGACATTACTGGTATGGAATTAGGTATGAAGATGTACAACCATGCTAAAAAGGAAGGTGGAGAGATAGTTAATGAAAGTATTGTTGATATAGATAAGGATGGTGATATATTCAAATTAATTTCTGATAGTAAAGAGGAATACAGTGCTAAAACGGTAATATTAGCTACGGGTACAGATAGGAATAAGTTAGTGATACCAGGAGAAGATGAATATTTAGGTAAAGGAGTATCATACTGTGCTACATGTGATGCTATGTTTTACAGAGATAAAACAGTTGGAGTAATTGGGGGTAGTAGCTCTGCCACTATGTCGGCTGTAATGCTCTCTGATATTGCTAAAAAGGTATATATCATATATAGAGGTACTGAATTAAGAGGAGAACCTACATGGGCTCATCAAGCAGAAGAAAAAGAAAATATTGAAATTATCTACCAAACACTCCTTACAGAACTGTATGGAAATGAACAATTAGAAGGAGTAAAGCTTTCCAGGCCTTACAGGGGCTCTGAGACCCTCAAATTAGATGGTATTTTCATAGAGATAGGTTCTGAACCAAATATTGTATTACCATTTAAAATGGGCATTAAGACAGACGACCATAACTATATCCTTGTAGATAAGGAGCAAAAGACAAGTATGGAAGGTCTTTGGGCTGCAGGAGACTGTACTACAAACTCAAACTATTTTAAACAGGTTGTAACAGCTGCAAGTGAAGGTGCAATAGCTGCAAACTCTATATACACATATCTTAAAGAGAAAAGCTCTAATTAATCTTTCTTCTGTGAGTTAACAAAATCAACCCATTCTTGTAGATAGTTTGAACTAGACCATATTTTAGGATCTCCTACATTGTATTCTATTGTTGCACCAATTTCTTCTAAAGCTGCTACTTCGATAGCTAGAGGACCTGTAGGAGGGTGAACCCTATCTCCACCTTTAGTAAATACATTAGGACGAACAATTTTTAATGGTTCACTACTATCATATTTAGTTGGATGGTCATATATAACTACATAGTCAACATCTTTCAGATTATCTACAATATATGCTCTAACATCTGCAGGAAGAAAAGCTTTACCTTTCTTAGTAACACACTGTTTATCCCCATTTACAATTACAACTAAAACATCACCAAACTTCTTAGACTCCCTTATACAAGAAATATGTCCTGGATGAATAGGATCAAAAAAACCAGAGGTAGCTACAATCTTCTTTCCTTTTAACTTCTCCTCCCTTAACTTAGGGAAATCTTCTAGAGGAATAATCATATTGAAATATTTACAACTTAGTTAAACATTTTACCTACCCTACTCTAAATTGTCAAAAATTTTGTAATAAGGCTTGTAGTGTTTTTTTACTTTCAAGTTTTCTCTTGAATTGAAGGGATATAACTAAAATTTTAGCGAAATTCTGTTAACTATAAGATGTTGACCACCACAACCCGTTGGGGTATGGTTTAAACCACAACACAATATATTGTATTTTTGGGTTATGAAATGTCCGTTTTGCGAGTGTGAGATTACAAAAGTTGTTGATAAGAGAGATAACAACGAAGACAGTTCTACAAGAAGGCGAAGGCAATGCCTTCGGTGTGGTAAGAGATTTACTACATATGAGCGAATAGAAAGCTTGGATGTCAGTATTCTCAAGAAAGATGGCTCTTTAGAAAAATTTGATATACAGAAGATTATTAAGGGTATTAAGAAGGCTCTAAATGATAAAACAGTGTCAGATAGGGATATTGAGGATTTTGCAGAAGAGGTAGAGAGATATATATTAAATAGTGAAGATCCTGTTACTACAAAAGAAATAGGTTTAAAAACCCTTGAGTGGTTAAAAGAGAGAGACACTTTAGCATACATACGATTTGCTTCTGTATACAAAGAATTTGAAACTTTAGAAGATATTAAAAAAGAAATTAAGAATTTAGAAAATTAAATTAAAAAAGAAGAAAGATGACTGCTCAAAAATCTACCCCCAGAAAGAAATCTCCTATGTTTAAAGTTAAAAAAAGAGATGGAAGAATTGTTTCATTTAGGAAAGATCAGATTGTAAGAGGAATATACAAAGCTGCAAAAAGTGTTGGAGGAAAAGATAAGCGTAGAGCAGAAGAAATTGCAAATGAAGTTATAAAAAGATTAAAAGAGAAATATGCAAAGAGAGATGTAGTAAAAGCGAAGGAAATTGCTGAAATTGTTTCGCAAACACTTATAGATATGGGACATACAAAGACTTCCATAGCATACGATCTGTTTATAGATCTTAAACATCAAGTAAAAAATATTAAATCATTGATAGATGCAAATACTCTTGTAAAAGATTACATTGATAAACTGGATTGGCAAGTTAATGAAAATAGTAATATGGCATATTCATGGCAAGGATTAAATAACTATATTTCTACTACAGTTCAATCTAATTACTGGTTACATAGTATATATCCCAAAGAGATTTCCGTTGGAAATATTAACAAAGATTATCATATTCATGATTTAGGAATGTTAGCTACATATTGTTGTGGGTGGAGTCTAGAAGATCTTTTGTTAAAGGGTTTTACTGGAGTACCTGGTAAGATTTCATCCTCACCTGCCAAGCATTTTAGTGCAGCATTGGGACAGTGTGTTAACTATTTTTACACTCTTCAGCATGAGGCTGCTGGAGCACAAGCATTTTCTAGTTTTGATACATTCCTTGCTCCATTTGTAAGATATGACAAACTTTCATACAAAGAGGTTAAACAGAAGATGCAGGAATTTCTTTACAATATGAATGTACCTACGAGGGTTGGATGTCAGTGTGTGTCAGAGGATACAGAGATTTTAACACCTGATGGTTGGAAATCATATGAGGATATTGAAAAAGGAGTTGTGATAAAGACATTTAACTTGGAAACTGGAGAGATTGAAAATCAAACGGTAACATCTGTTTTTAAGAAAAAATATAAAGGGCATATGTTTAACCTTAAAAACAGGATACAAGATCAGTTAATATCTCCTAATCACAGGGTCGTTAGAAAACTTTTTAACGGTGATAAATATATCCTACAGCCCATTGAAGAAGTTATGGCATTGAAATCTCCGTTTATTATTCCACTTTCTGGGAAGAATAGTAATAAAGCATCATCTATGAGTGATGAGCAAATTGCCCTCATGGCATGGATTATCTCAGAAGGTAGTATTGAGAGAGGTGTTAAAACAAGAAGTTGTAAGAGAGTTACTATTTATCAATCAAAGATAAAGAATAGACAGAAATATAATGAGATTAAGAAGTTATTGGATCATTTTAAATTCACATATTCTGAAAATGTAACAGTGGGTTTAGGAAATCCAGTTGTAGGATTAAGATTAAATGCAGAGAGTTCTAAAGTTATACATAAATGGTTTGGTTCTGATAATAGTGTAAAACATATTCCAAGCTCTATACTAGAACTAAATGAAGAACAATCGCATCTTTTCTTAGAAACATATATGAAAGGTGATGATTGGAAGGAAGATAAGATAGTTACAACAGATATTGAGGTTGTTAATCAATTACAGATAATTGCTACTAATTGTGGATATGGTTCTACTGTATTAGTAAGAAAACCTACAATTGGAACTAAGGATATCTTTGTTGTCAGGATTATTAAACATCAAGAGACATATATTAAGAATGTCAAGAAAGTAGATTATGAAGGTATCATCTGGTGTCCACATACAAAGAACGAAACCATTATTGCAAGGAGAAATGGCAAGGTGTTCGTTACTGGTAATACTCCATTTACAAATATAACTATGGATTTGATACCTAGTGGTCAACTTGCCCAACAAGGTGTCATTATTGGAGGTAAGATTCAAAAAGAAAAATACAAAGATTTTCAAAAGGAGATGGTTATGATAAATAAAGCATTTTGTGAAATTATGATGGAAGGAGATGCGCAAGGGCGACTCTTCTCCTACCCTATTCCCACTTACAACTTAACTAAAGATTTTGATTGGGATAACCCTGACTATGAACCAATCTGGAAGATGACAGCAAAGTACGGAATACCATATTTTTCTAACTTCATTAATTCTGATATGAAACCTGATGATGCTAGAAGTATGTGTTGTAGATTAAGATTAGATAACAGAGAGTTGAGAAAAAGAGGTGGTGGACTTTTCGGTGCTAATCCACTAACAGGTAGCATTGGTGTTGTAACAATTAATCTTCCAAGAATTGGGTATGAAGCTAAAAACAAGAGAGACTACTTCAAAAGACTTAATAAACAGATGGATCTAGCTAAGAAGAGTTTGCAGATTAAAAGGAAATTCTTGGAAAAATATATGGAGAAAGGACTATATCCATATTCTAAATTCTATCTAGCAGATATTAAGAAACGATTTGGTGAGTATTACAAGAATCATTTTAATACAATCGGTATTTTAGGATTAAATGAATCATTGATTAACTTCTTTAAAGATGAGAAGAAAGATA
>Ga0255342_1005128_pt1 | contig 12847 bp, 8 predicted proteins | sample wastewater_treat_3_FD_192416 | JGI IMG/M metagenome (GOLD analysis project Ga0255342, IMG submission 192416) | Wastewater microbial communities from Lulu Island WWTP, Vancouver, Canada - plant14 | ecosystem: Engineered > WWTP > Wastewater > Unclassified | place: Canada: Vancouver, British...
GATTTGGCTTCCCCAATGTGAGGAACATCTGCGGACGCACGGCGTCCGTGACCCTGACCCACGCGGCGACCGAGAACCCGTCCACCTTCAGGACAGTCTGGATGTTGCTCACGCTGAAACCGGTTTGCCCGTCAAACGGATACCCCGCCTGTTTCGGCGCGGCCCATACGGAGGCCGCCGCCAACACGACCACCGCTACCAACATGATTCCCCTCATATAGTCCTCCCGTTGCATTGTTTGCATTAAACACGGAAAGCTTTGGGAGACGCAACCCTTTTTTGGAACGAGCGCTTCCAGAGGCGGTTATGTTACACTCTCTCCCATGCAAGCGCTTCCCTATTGCCTGAACATCCACCCCGGCGAGAGTCTCGCCGCTGTTCGTGATGCCATCACGACGCACGCGGTCGCGGTCAAGGCGCGCGTCTCTCCCGCTCATGCGTATCCGCTCGGTCTGCGTCTCTCTAACGCTGCGGCCCAAGAACTGCTCGACTCCTCCGCGCCGTCGCTGGAGGACTTCGAGGAGTTGCTCGCCCAGCACGACCTGACGGTCTCCTGCATCAATGGTTTTCCGTACGGCGCGTTTCACGGCACCGTCGTCAAGGCCGCCGTTTATGAGCCCGACTGGTCGAAGCCCGAGCGGCTCATCTACACCGGCCGCCTCGCCGAAATCCTCGCCGCCCTGTTGCCTGAAGGCGCGACCGGCAACATTTCGACCGTGCCGATCGGCTACCGGAATCCGAGTCCGACAGAAAGCGGGAAGAGAGCAGGCGCCGAAGAGCAGCGGATGGCGGTGTGTGTGCGGCAACTCGTCGTTATGGCGAGGATCCTCAATGACCTTTCAGTCCATGAAAACCGCGAAGTCGTTCTCGCCCTGGAACCTGAGCCCGACTGTCTGCTAGAAACCACGGACGATGTCATCCACTGGTTCGAAGACGAGTTGCTCTACCAAGGAATCCGCTGGCTCAGCAACAATCGCCAGCGCACGCGCGACGAGGCTGAAGCGCTACTGCGCCGCCACATCGGCATCTGTCTGGACACCTGTCACTTCGCGGTGGCTTTCGAGGACCCGCTGACCGCGCTGACCCGTTTCGAATCCGCCGGTCTGCGCGTCGCGCGCATTCAGCTCAGCGCCGCGCTGCGCACCACCGTTTCAGAAGACGCCCTACAACGCTTGCGCGCCTTCATCGATCCGGTCTATCTGCACCAGACCAAGATCCGACTGCCGCGTGGCCAGATCGCAGCGTACCCCGACCTGACCGAGGCCACGCTGGACGCCGCGCGCGAACAGACCGACTGCGAACTGCGCACGCACTTTCATGTGCCGCTCTACTTCGAGGGCGACGGCGTGCTGGCCTCGACCCACACCGACCTCACACCGGCTTTCTTTGAGCACGTCCGGGCGCGCCGCATCCCGCTTGAAGTCGAGACCTACACCTTTGATGTTCTGCCGCCCGACCTGCGCGCCCCGACAGTGGTCGACAGTTTGGTGCGCGAGTTAGAATGGGCTTTCCGCGCTACGCGCGGAGTTTGAATTTAGGATTTAGGAGTTAGGAGTTTTTTCACTTCGGCGTTCGACGTTCTCCCGTTCTGTGGGCGGCGTTTACGCCGCCGGACGAGCGACGCTCGTCCCTCCCGACGCTGCGCGAGCCGGATCATGGGCTGGAGGGCGAGCGTCCCCGCGAGCCGCAGCCACTTGAGAGTTGAACGTTGAGCGTTGAGCGTTTTCCCGGCACTCACCTCTTACCCATTACCTCTCTACTTGGTCGTCTGTCACTCCTCCTCCGCGTCCCCGCCCTCTTCGTCCAGTTCGCCGGTCGCATCCAAGATGCGCGCGGCCTCGACATATATCGGGTGTTCCTTGTCCTTGTAGATCTCTTTCATCATTGGCACCTTGATGTCCTCGTCGTGGTTCAACCCGTCAGAAAAAATCTCATCGAGAATGTCCGGGTCGATGGTTTTGTCGAAAAGAATCGGATACAAGATCGGGAACTGCTCTTCCGGCAACAGGTGCAGTGCCGTCTGGATGCCGTCCATTTGATCTCTCTTATCAAGTTTGGCAAACTCGCGCTTAAAGGCGATGGCTTCCTCGGCGGTGGGCGCACTGGTCTTTTCAGACAGCGTGTCGATAAAGTTTTCCCAAGCCTCGATAACCTTGATGCGTTCTTCCGTCATCTCCTCCGCTTGAGGGGTCGGAGCGGCCGCCCCTGGTGTTGGCGCGCCCTGTCCCGCCCGCACACGCTCCGTGCGTCTTCCCGCCGGTCGCTGGGGCGGCGACACGCGCGCCGACGGCATCTTCCGTCCGGACGGCTTTTTCGGATCGGTCGGAGTAAGCGCCTTGGCGATGGGCTGCTCCGTGACGACCGCCTCCGACTCTGCCGTTTTCGAGCGCAGAGCCACAAACGCAATAACGGCCGCCACCAACGCAACGACCGCCAACCCGAGCCAAACTGTTTTTTTATCGCGCATCGTGCAACTCCTTAGTCCCCACATCGCTATACACTAGTTTCTACGTCCAAACACTTCGTCGTTTACACTTAGTTCCTACACCCAGTCGTTACCACCCAGTCCAAACACTTCGTCGCTGGCGCAGTCGATTAAGTTTTGGGGACTAAGTGTGGGAGAGACTAAGTGTTTTCGACCAAGTGTGAAATAAAAAAACAGAAACTAGAAAACCAGCGGCTTTTATGACCGCTGGCGTATCCGATTAAGTGGCACCCCCTAGGGGAATCGAACCCCTCTTTCCAGGATGAGAACCTGATGTCCTAGCCGATAGACGAAGGGGGCAGTGCCTAAAAACAAACTATGGTGCACCCGGAGGGATTTGAACCCCCACACCTCTCGGCATAAGAACCTGAATCTTACGTGTCTGCCAATTCCACCACGGGTGCGAATAGGGTGAGAAGTATGCCAAAACCCCCTCATGCCGTCAACCCCCCCACATCTTTTTTTCGCCTTGGGCACTTGACTTCCCCCTCGGTAACTCGCTATAGTGACACCCGTTTCTGAAGCCAACGTAGCTCAGCTGGTAGAGCAGATCATTCGTAATGATCAGGTCGTCCGTTCGATCCGGATCGTTGGCTCCATTTTTAACCTCGAAAACCGGTGGTTGTTGTTTTCGGGGTTTTTTGTTTCGGGGGCCACTACCATGCACGCACCCTGTCCGCCAGAGCGGCGGCGCTTCATTACTTCTGTGCTCGTGCCTGACCGCGTGGGCCTGCTGCGCGATGTCACGCGAGGCGTCTTTTCGCTGGAAGGCAACATCGGCGGTATCCGCCAGACTGTTGTCGACGGCTTTTTTAACTTGGTCTTCACCTCGGAGCACCCGTCCCAAATAACGCCCGAGGCCTTGCGTGCGCTGCTGGATTCAACCTTGGAGTCGGAGGCGGTCGTGACCGTACTCGACAGCCCCGAGGTGGTGCCGACCGCCGTGCCCCAAGGCGCGCGGTTCGTGGTGACGACGCGCGGCGCGGACAAGCCCGGCACGATTTTCGCCATTACCTCTTTCCTGGTCGACCACAACATCAACATCGAGGATTGGATGGTTGAGGAAGAGGACGGCAAAATTGTCTACATCGCGCAAGTCGTAGTGCCCGAGACCGAAGACTTTCGCCTGTTGCAAGAGGCGTTCCGCGATGCCATGGCAACGCACGGTCTGACCGCGCTCCTTTGCCACGAAAACATCTTTAGAGCCACCAATGAAATCGGCCCGATCAAAGCCCTGATCGAGGAAACGCCCAACGCAGAAGCCACTCCCGCGCTCCCTTGCGAAAGGGGCGGCGAGTGAACCGTCCATAAAGTCAACGATGTCCACAAAGTCAACCATACGCGATACCGATCCCGATTTCGATACCGATCCCGATGGAATGAAACCTTGACCCCCATCCCCCGAAACCCTGAAACCTGAAACCCTGAAACCCTGAAACCAAGCCCCCTATGCTCGCCCGACAAGCTGTCCTTTCAACCATCCGCATGGTGCGCGAGGAAAACCTCGACGTGCGCACCGTCACGCTCGGCATCAACCTGAATGTCTGCGCTAATCCCGATCCCGACCGTCTCGTTGAGGCGGTTTACGTGCGCATCGTCGACAAGGCCGGCAGCCTTGTGCGTTTCTGCGATGAGGTCAGCGACAAATACGGCCTGCCGATCGTCAATAAGCGTATCGCCGTCTCGCCCGCCAGCCAGTTGCTGGAGGGCCACAGCGTCGAGACCGCCGTGCGCCTCTGTCAGGCACTCGACGCCGCTGCAGAGAAGGTCGAGATCGACCTGCTGGGCGGCTTCACCGCACTGGTACAACGCGGCATCACGCCGGGCGAACGCACTTTGATCGAGTCGCTGCCGCAGGCATTGGCCGCTACGCACCGCGTCTGCTCCTCCTTTAATGTAGGCACTACCAAAGCCGGCATCCATGTCGATGCGGTGAACCTGATCGCGCGCAAATTGATCGAAACCGCCGAGATGACGCGCACGACGCGCGGCTTCGGCTGCGCCAAGGTCGTGGTTTTCGCCAATATGCCGGAGGACAACCCCTTCATGGCGGGCGCAATGCTCGGAGCGGGCCAGCCGGAGTGCGTCATCAATGTCGGCGTCAGCGGACCCGGCGTGGTCAAGCGCGCGATCGACCGCTTGGTGCAGCACGACCCTGCCGCGACGTTGGACGAGATCGCCGAGGAGATCAAACACACGGCGTTTCGCGTGACGCGCACAGGCGAGTTGATCGGACACGAGGTGGCCGACCGTCTGGGCGTCCCGTTCGGCGTGGTCGATCTCTCGCTCGCGCCAACACCGCGCGTGGGCGACTCGGTCGGCGAGATCTACCAGAGCATGGGTGTGAGCCGCATCGGTGCGCCGGGCACCACCGCCGCCGTGATGCTGCTCAACGACGCGGTCAAGAAGGGCGGCTCCTTCGCCTCCAGCGCGGTCGGCGGGCTCTCCGGTGCCTTTATCCCTGTCATGGAGGATCATGCGCTCTCCAAGGCAGTGGCCGATGGCACGTTGACGCTGGAGAAGCTAGAGGCGATGACGGCGGTCTGTTCGGTGGGCCTCGACATGATCCTGCTGCCGGGCAGCACCACAGCCGAGACGCTGGCCGGCATCATTCTGGACGAAGCGGCGATCGGCATCATCAACCGCAAGACCACCGGCGTGCGCGTGATCCCCGTGCCGGACGCGCAGCCCGGTGAGTTCGTGGACTTCGGCGGCCTCTTCGGCTCGGGCGTGGTCACGCAGCCCGCCAGTCCAGAGGGCGCGGAAACCTTCGTCAATCGCGGCGGCCAGATCCCTGCGCCCATTCATAGCCTGATGAATTGACGTTGAACGGTTCCAAGCAGCGTTCCAGAATGCCCTGCATGTAGGCGATCAGCACACCGTAATTGACGATCGGCACGCCTGCGGCCTTAGCCTGATGGATGCGGTAGCGCATCTCGCGGCGATTGAGCATGCAGCCGCCGCAATGGATGATGAGCGCAAAGCGCGACAGGTCACGTGGATAGGTCATGCCGCTGGTGTGCTCGAAGACGAGGTCACGACCGGTATGCTGGCGTAGCCAGCGCGGGATCTTGACCGTACCGATGTCATCGCACTGCCGATGGTGCGTACAGCCTTCGGCAATCAGGATGCGGTCGCCGTCCTTTAGCGCCGCGACCGCTCGTGTGCCGCGCACCTGTTCCGCAAGATCACCCTTGTAACGCGAGAAGAGCATCGAGAACGAAGTCAGCGGCACCTCACGCGGAGTCTCAGCCGCAACCCTGGCGAACACCTGCGAGTCGGTAACCACCATCCGCGGCGGATGGGCGAGCGCGGCGAGCGTCGTACGCAGCTCGACCTCGCGCGTGACCAGCGCCAGCGCGCCGGTCTCCAGGATATCGCGCACGGTCTGCTGCTGCGGCAGGATCATACGACCCTTGGGCGCGGCGGCGTCGATCGGCGTGACCAGCACGACCACGTCCCCCGGATGTAGCAGGTCGCCGATCAGCCGGGCGTCGTCGATGTCGTCCGGCGCGGCCTCCGCCAGCGCCAGCTTGAGTGCCTCGATACCCGCGCGGGTAGTGGACGAGACCGTCAGCACCGGCGCCCCGCTCATTTCGGCGACTTGGCGCAACGCATCAGGCGAAGGAGTCTGGAGGTCAGCCTTATTGAAGACCGTCAGCAGCGGGATGCCCTTGGCGCGCACCAACGCGAGGATGTCACGCTCGCATGCGTCGATCCCGGACTCTGCCTCCAGCACCAGAATTGCCACATCGGTCTTGTTGAGCACATCGCGTGTGCGTTCGACACGCAATGCGCCCAACACGCCTTCGTCGTCCAGGCCGGGCGTGTCGAAGATCACGACCGGACCGAGCGGCAGGAGTTCCATCGCCTTGGAGACCGGATCGGTGGTCGTGCCCTTGACCTCCGAAACGATGGCGACCTCTTGGCCGGTGAGTGCGTTGATCAGGCTCGACTTGCCGACATTGCGTCGACCGAAGAGCGCGATGTGCACGCGCTCACCTTGTGGGGTAGTGTTGAGGCTCATGACTGGATGATAGAGAGTGTCCGGTTTGGAGGCTCCAGTGTAAACGCGCCCACCCCGCGTCGTCAACGGTTTCTGGTTGAGCGGAAAAAATTTTGAATTTGCATGTTTACACTACACATCTCTCGCTCTTTTTTGCTACAATACCGCCCGAACACGGATACGGTTTGTTTTTCCGGAAGCGAGGTGCTCATGATGCGTGTGAAAAAGTGGGTTTTTGTGATCGTTGCTGTGCTGTGTTGTTCGGTCGTCCGGGCTCAGGGTGCGTATGCTCTGACTAATGAGATTACGAGTGCCGAAGTCATCTTCACCAACTCTCTCGGGACGGCTGCGTTGGATGGAACGATGATCGTCTTCGAAGGGCGGTTGGACTCCGACATGATGGTGGCTGCCGCGCAAGGTTCCAATAGCTGCGATCTCGCTTCGGTACGGCTGCTCGCCCAGATCAAGCTTTTCGACGAGCTACCGAGCGCAAGCGAAGTCGGCGCTGCCCAAGGCGCGGTCGCCGCACTGCGGAGTGCGCCGGACTCCGCCACCGGAACCTTTTACGTCTGGGGCACCACCAACACTGTCGCCCCCGCGATGGAGTGGTTGCCGCTCTACCAGTCGGACGGCACGACGCCGTTCACGGTGACCGATGGCTCGACCAACTACATCACGTTCGCCTTTAACTACACCGATGACAAGTATCAGGTCTTCATCGGTCCGGAGCCGAACTCTCAAGTCGCCTCCACTGCCGTGGACAGCTTGGTCATGGTTGACAAGAGCGGTATAGGTGGTGTCAGCCTGATGGGGGTGGGCGGCCTCGAGAGAGTCGCCTCCGCCGCTGGTGTGGTCGGCCCGCTCTCCTCCGTAATCGGCTTTAGCGTCTACGCGACAGCTGACGGCATCTTGTTCATTCTGGACCCCGTCGATGAGCAGGGTTCGGGCACCTTCATCGTCAAGGCTTACATAAACGGTGCGTGGGTTAAAGTCGGTAGCGTTGAGTCCAAGGGCTCGGGCCACTACGAATTCCTTGCCGACTCTCCCTGCCCGTTGCAGGTCGGCCAGTCCTATGCGTTCCAAGTGATCGACGAACTCAGTAATCCGCATAATCTGGATTCGGTTGCGATCAAGACGATCAAGATGGAGAGCGTCGTGATGGAGCCCGATGTGATGGTCGTTACCTTCAACACCGAGGCGGGCAGGAGCTATCAGGTCATCAGCGCGGAGAGTCTGACCGCCAGCGAGTGGGTGCCCACCGTGATCTACATCCCAGTCGACGGGGGCGAGGAGGATTACACCTCGGAGCCCTTCACGGCCACCGGCGCTACGACCACCGTGAAAATTCCGCGCAATACGCAAAGGGCGTTCTTCAAGATCCGCAAGGTGAACTGAGCCGATTGTTGCGACCACGCAGTGGTTCGCAACGGCGAGTGTAATAGTGGCGGCGCTTCGCGAGACCGGTCATGGAACTGGAGGGCGAGTGTCCCCACGAGCCGCCCTCCGCGCTGTGCGCGGAGGAAAAGCGGTGCCGCGACCCGCGCACAGCGCGGCTCTTGTCACCGCACTCCAGATCTCGGACGCAAAATTTGGAGTGCGGCGGCAAACGGTGTCCCGCGCGACGCCGCTTTCCGGGCAGAAGCACAGAGCATGGCGGTGTTCCGCGAGACGGGTGAAAGTCTGGCGGAAAAGCAAAGCGGCACTTTCACTCCAGCGGATCCACCCGCAGCGCCGCTTCGCGCCGCCGCAGCCAGAAATCGCGGAACGCCGCCTGAAACTTTTCCATCTCCACTTCGGCAAAGGCGATCTGCGTGGCCGCGTGCTGATCGTGCGACACGCTCAGCGCCGCCAGATAGTCGCTCAGCACCCGCGCATGCGGCGGGTCGCGTTCCAGCGGCACGCCCTTGTGTAGGTAGTAGACCAACCCCCACGCCATTGCGTATTTCAGGCGTCGCCCGGCCGGCGTGCCATCGTAAAACATCTCGTAATCGGTTTGCAGCAGAAAGGGAAGCAGTGCGACCGCAGTCTCAAGATTGTCCATCAGGATCGGCGTCCGCACGGGATCTTCAGGCAGCGTTACGCGGCCTTTGCTGTCAACCTGCGCATGCTCGAACAGGCAGGCATGCCCCTCGTTCAGCCAAGGCGCGGCCCCCAGCATGCAGGTGGCGTGGGAGAGGTATTGGTGAAAGGACTCGTGACGGACGATCTGCATGATGGCTTCCCGGTTTACCTGCTGGTAGAGCACCAGTTCACGCCGGGCCGGCATCCACATTCCTGACGACCACGCATACGCCTCGCCGACATAGCGCACGTAATCGTCGCGCCCCGCAAACAGCCGCAACAGCGCCACGTCCGGCTCATGAGTCAGCGGCGGCACCAGCCGCTCATAAGCGCGGCGCAACGCCGGCAACATCTCCTTCAACTCGAGGATCAGCGACTTGCCCACCTCGGTGCGGACATCCGACAGAATAATGTATCCGTCGGTCTCGGCGAACCACCAGTCATCATAATTCTCAACGCTCCGACGCGCTTCGACGCGCACCGGGTGGTTGGGCTGGTCGGGTGCCTTCTCGCCAGTACTCAACACCGAAACCTCTGTCGCCGTTACGCCCTTCTCTTTGTTCAGCCGCGAGGGCAAGGCCAGCGCCGCCATGAAACCCTCCTCGAACACTTTGCGCAGCACCGCCTCATCCGGCGCACCGGCGGCGTGTAGCACCACTGCGAACCAGCCGGTCGACGGCGCATTGCCGACTCGCCGCGGACGGAAGGCGTAGACCAGTGTGCCCGCTTCGCCGCACGGATAGGCCAGCACCTCGTCCAGAGAAAACAGGTTGAGCTTAACCGTCTCCGGCTCGTAGACGGGGACACCCGCGAAGGTCGCCACCCACTCGTTGATCTGTGCGCGCTCACGCGGATCGACCTCGTACGCCGCATCGCGCAGCCGCAGGCCGAAGCGGGCGCGCGACACCAGTTCGTCGTCGAACACCGGCAGGCGCTGCGCCACGCGCCCGAGGATCAGGCGGTTGCCGGCATCATCGCGCCAGCGTCCGCAACACTGGCTGGCGTACCACAGCTCGTAGGGGTCGAAACGATCCTCGCGCGCCAACATCTCGCCATCCGTCAGCAGAAAGGCACGGGCGCGCGGCATCGGCAGTGGCTCGGAGACGGCACGCGCCAGGCCAGGCATCATAAAGCCGAGGTTCGGATAGTTTTTTACCGGTCCGAACGCCACGTCCGCCTGCACGGCCAATGCCGCGAACGCTATGATTACGCCTGTTGCTCCGAGTTTCATACCGTCCATTCTCCTATGAGACTCTTGCAAAACCCTTTGTTTGCAGGTGTGGCACGGGCATCTTGCCCGTGTTTCATGGGCGAGACGCCCATGTCACGAGGGGTTTTGCAAGAGCCTCCTGTTATTCGCGCACGATTTCGTAGAGCAGCGTCGCCGACTCGGGTTGCGCGTCGACCGCCGCCGTGAAGGCGAGCCGTCCCTTGACCACGTGCGCGGGAACCTCAGCTACGCGCCGCCCGCTGGTCGATAGCGCGTACACTTTGAACGCATCCGCCGGCTTGACCGCCAGCCGGATCTCTGCCTTACCGTTGCGCGCCAGATGCGGCAGACCGCCCCACGCCAACAGAACCTTGCGCGACTGCTGCGCGTAGCGGATGCCGCTGTTCTGAACATCGGTCAGGTGCGTCAGCAGCAGACGGCGCGATGTCTGCACCGATTCACCTTCAAGCGTACTCACCCAGACCGTGGCGGCGGTATCACCGACGTCTACGATCAGGTCGCCCGCATTGATGATGCCTTTCTCGGTAAACCCGCCGCAGGTGCGGGGCGTCTTCAGGGTGAACTGGCCGGTCGCCCGGTCGATCTCCACCGCGCCATCGCCCGCTGGCGGCAGCGTGTCGGCCCCAGAGGTCAGTAGCGTACGGATCGACGCGCTGTCGGTGTTATAGACTTCTGGATAGCGGCCGGACCAGGTCGTGCCGTCGGGCGCACGCTCGGCCACCAATGTGCCGAGACGCGCATACCACGCCAGCCACGGCCAAGACGTGTGGTTCTGGGGGATGCGGTCGCGCATGCGCAGCACGTCGTCCTTGGGCAGCACCATGGCATAGGTACGCTTGAGCGGCGCGAGGTCGCCACGCAGGAAGAGACAGATCGACGCCCGTTCCGCCGCCAGAGAAAGCGGGTCGCCCGCCATGTCGAAATAGCCCATGGACGCCCCTTCCGGGCGTATCAGGGTGTCGCGGTTGTGGCTGAAGGCAAAGCGCCAGAGTCCGCCCCAATCCTGCAACGCGCCCATCGCGCCAGTCACGATGCCGCCCACGCCGCGAAAACGGCCGGGGCCGGAGTAGTTGTATTCGGTGATCGTGAACGGCTTGTCCAGCAGGCGCGTGAACACCACGCGTTGCGCACCGAGTGCATCATTTTTGAGCGGGTTCGCGTTCGCGCAGCGGCTGGGCAGCCGCCACGGCTGCTCAATGAAGTGCGGATGATCCACATAGAAATGGTCATCCACAAAATCGAACAGTTCACTGCGCGGCACCTGATCCGGGGCAAAGTTAGTCCAAGAGCTGCGGTCGGTCACCAGCGCACGGCAGCCCATCTCATCGCGCAGGAAAGCCTTGAGCCGCGTCATCAGCCGATCCTCCATCTCCTTGAGGAAGAGCACAAAGGCGGCGGTGTGGCGGTTGCCCGCATAGATGTTGTCCGGCAACGTGGCGGGCAGGTCTTTGAATGCCTCTGGTTCGCGTTTCTGGCGCTCGGCCAGCCATGCCGCCCACGCTTGCTGCCACTCAGGGATCTCGCGCATCTCGCGCAAGAAGTTGCCGAAGTTGCCCTCGTTGATCAATGCCAGCCAAGCCAGCGCCGGCTCGTCTGCGTAGCGTCGGCCGGTGTACGGATTGACGTGCGTCAGGAGCTGACGGGAGAAGTGGATGAGATTCTGGAAGGCGCCTTCATGCACCGGCACCAGTATTTTGTAGGTGTTCATCGCGATCTTGCCGTCACGATCGATCCCCACGCTGCGCCAAGGCACGGAACGCGAGACAAAGAGGTCGGTGGTCACGTACACACCGTTCGAGATGCAGGCCGCCATCAGCGCATCGAGACGCGCCAGATTTTGCGGGTTGAGCGTGGTGCCGTCGGCTGAACCTTCCACCAGACCGCCATCGTGATGGTGCAGACGCAGGGCGTTGTAACCAATCCGGGCCAGCCGCTCGGCCAGACGCGCCGCATCCGTTGGCTCCAGAAAGTTGGCGGTGAAACAGAGGTTCACGCCGTAGAAGCGTTGCGGTACGCCGGGCTTGCGTTCGAACTCGAAGTGCGGTCCCTTGGCCACCACCCAGCCGTGCCGGCCGGCCGGGGCGTCGATCAGTCCGAGGCGCGTAAAATCCAGTGCCGAGCCAGCCAAAATGTCGGTCTCCTGCTTGAGCGGTATCCACTCCGAACCGGCCTTGATCGTCAGCGGTTCGTCGAAGACTAAACGCTGCGGCTCATGCGCGGCGAGGGCAAAGCGCACGTCGAACGATTCGCCCGCCTTGTAGGTGCGCGCGGCGAGTCCGCCGATCCGCACCGAAAAGGTCGGTCCCCACTGGCGGTCGTCTTGAATCAGCACTGAAGTCGGTTCTGGAAAGGTGAAAGCGAGGCGTTTTTGACCGTCGGCAGAGGCGAGTGTGAGTGCACGCGCGGTACGCGACACAACCATCAGCGCACCATGCTCACGCGGCAGCGTCCCCTTTTTATCATCGCTCGTCCAGGCACCGCCGGCCCAGCCGTCGATCGGCAACGTCAGCCCGACGTACAGCGCGTTCAATGCGATGTCGCGCTCGGGCTTAAAGGTGTAGCGCGCCTGGATCGCACCGTCAGACGCGATTTCAAAACGCGCCTGCCCGCGGATCGTGCCGCTATCCTTGACCTGAAGGGTGAAAGGGTAGGCGCCGTCAGGCGTGCGCTCGAGTGCGCCGGACGCCCGTTGGCTGTGCCACTCCGGCGTAAAAAGCTGAGGGGCAAGTTCGCATTTCGGCTCGCCGAGTTCCAATGTCGCGCCCGTCGTCGCCAGCGCGTCAGCAGCCTGTGCTGCGTTCATGCAGCTTACGGCCAAGATACATCCGATCCATTTTTTCATTTCGAATTCTCCTTCTGTAGAATTTGGAGACGGTGGCAAGCGGTATTCCGCGCGACACCGCTTTTAAAGCACGATTAAGTGTATCCGCGCACAGCGCGGCTGCGGCTCGTGGGGACACTCGCCCTCCAAATCATGTTAACCATGTCAATCATGTCAAAGCGGATCCGTCTCCTGCAAGAAAAGCCGGAACACTTTGGTCGTGTCTTCGCCGAACTCCCGGCA
>Ga0255342_1005134_pt1 | contig 12830 bp, 10 predicted proteins | sample wastewater_treat_3_FD_192416 | JGI IMG/M metagenome (GOLD analysis project Ga0255342, IMG submission 192416) | Wastewater microbial communities from Lulu Island WWTP, Vancouver, Canada - plant14 | ecosystem: Engineered > WWTP > Wastewater > Unclassified | place: Canada: Vancouver, British...
TCTTTCATTAAAATACGTAAAACTGCAATCATTTTTAAACTTAAAAAATATCTTTCTTCAATTGGAAGTAATAGATCACGATATTGATAAAGTGGCGTGTCTTCATGTTCGATGTAAGGTCCCATTCCAATCATATCAATGTCGAGTTTTTGCATAAATAACAAATCATTGGCTAAATCTTCAATAGTTTGGAAAGGTAAACCAATCATTACACCTGTTCCTGTGATATAACCTAGTTTTTGTAGTGTATAAAGATTTTCTATTCTTCTTTCTAAATTATGAAGTTTATCCTGTGGATGAATTTTTTTAAAAATGTCAGGATTTGAGCTTTCAATTCTTAATAAATATCGTGTGGCACCAGCATCAAACCAACGTTTAAATGTGTCAGTTTTTTGTTCACCGAGAGAAAGTGTAATCCCTGGTTTTTTCTCACACATTTGGGTAATTTGTCTTAAAATATGCTCAACTTTATCAATAAAAGCAGTATCACTTCTTTCACCTGATTGAATAACTACAGAACCCCAATGACGGTCTAAAGCATATTTTACAGAATTGAAAACTTCTTCATCACTAATCATATATCTCTCAGCATTTTTATTGCCACTTCTAATTCCGCAATACAAGCAATTTCTAGTGCAAATATTTGATAGTTCGATTAGTCCACGAAAGTAGGTGTAGTTACCAATATATTTAGTTTTAATTTCTGCAGCTTTATTAAAAATTATTTCTGCATTATCTTTATTTGCTGATAATAAAATTATTAAATCATTTTTACTTAAAACGGATTTTTGAAGAATATCTGCTATTTTGTTGTGCATGTATTTGTTATAGTTTTATCTAAACAAAATTAACAAGTTTATTTGTATATTGTTTACGATGGTTTTGAAACTATTTTTTAATATTTTGTTCTGCAGCTTTTAAAGTGTTAAGTAATAAAGCTACTCTTGTCATTGGACCAACACCACCAGGTACTGGAGTAATATATGAACATTTTTCGGCAACATTTTCAAAATCAACATCACCAGTAAGTTTATATCCACTTTTTGTTTTATTAGATTCAATCATAGTTGTTCCAACATCAATTACGACAGCACCTTCTTTAACCATATCGGCTGTAACAAACTTTGGACTCCCCATAGCAGTCATTAAAATATCTGCATGGCGACAGATTTCTGCAATATTTTTTGTTTTACTATGCACAACAGTAACAGTGCTATTCATAGCTTTTTGCGACATTAAAATACTAAGTGGACGACCTACAATATTACTACGTCCAATAATAACACAATGCTTTCCAGAAGTTTCTATTCCATATTTATTTAGAAGAATAGTGATGCCCATTGGAGTTGCAGATTTAAAAGAATCTAAATCTATTGTCATTTTTCCAACATTGATTGGATGAAAACCGTCCACATCTTTTTGTGGATCAATTAATTCTATTACTTTTTGACTGTCAAACTGTTTGGGTAGTGGTAGTTGAACAATAAATCCATCAATTAAAGGGTCTGAATTTAATTTGTCAATAATTTTGTAAAGTTCTTCTTCAGCAGCATTTTCTTCTAATCGTATTAAACTAGACTCAAAGCCAACTTCTTCACAATCTTTCATTTTATAGTTAACATAAGATTCAGAGCTTGGATCATTACCAACTAATATAGCAGCAAGATGTGGAGCACGACCACATTTTTGTTTGATTTGCAAAGCTTTGATTTTTATTTCTTCTTTTATTTCCTTTGCAACTTTATTTCCGTCAATTAGTTCCATAGTAGTCTGATTTACACTTGTTATTTAATTATTTGTTTTTACACTATCTCATTCTTCTTGCCATTTTTTTCTTAGTTTTATTAGATGAAAGTGCTCTCATCATTTTTTTTGTCTCATCAAATTGCTTTAATATTCTATTTACTTCAACAACAGTAGTTCCAGAGCCGTCAGCAATTCTTTTTCGTCTGCTTCCGTTTATAATATTAGGGTTTCTGCGTTCTTCTAAAGTCATGGAGTAAATTATTGCTTCAATTCCTTTAAAAGCGTCATCGTCAATGTCTAAATTTTTAATTGCTTTTCCAAGTCCAGGAATCATGCTCGCGAGGTCTTTTATATTCCCCATTTTTTTAATTTGCTTAATTTGAGCTAAAAAGTCTTCAAAATCAAATTGGTCTTTAGCAATTTTCTTTTGTAGTTTACGAGATTCCTCTTCATCAAATTGTTCTTGTGCTTTTTCAACTAAAGAAACTATATCACCCATTCCCAATATACGGTCAGCCATACGTTCGGGGTGAAATACGTCAATAGCTTCCATTTTTTCGCCAGTACCAATAAATTTTATAGGTTTATTGACAACTGAGCGAATTGAAAGAGCTGCTCCACCACGTGTGTCACCGTCTAACTTGGTTAAAATTACACCATCAAAATCAAGTCTGTCGTTAAATTCTTTAGCTGTATTAACTGCATCTTGTCCAGTCATAGCATCAACTACAAAAAGAATTTCTTGAGGATTAACAGCTTTTTTAATATTTTCTATTTCATCCATCATTTCTTCGTCAATTGCCAAACGACCAGCCGTATCAATTATAACTAAATCATGTCCATACATTTTGGCATGTTTAATTGAATTTTGAGCGATTTTCACAGGGTTTTTATTGTCTTCTTCAGCATAAACTTTTACGTCAATTTGTTCGCCAAGTACTTTTATCTGTTCAATAGCAGCTGGACGATATACGTCACAAGCAACTAAAAGTGGATTTTTGCCTTTTTTGGTTTTTAGCATATTAGCTAATTTACCACTAAAAGTAGTTTTACCCGAACCTTGAAGCCCTGACATCAATATAACAGCCGGATTTCCTTTAATATTTATATCAACAGCTTTCCCACCCATCAACTTTGCAAGTTCATCATGAACTATTTTAATCATTAATTGATTGGGCTTTAAAGATTTTATGACATTTTGTCCAATTGCTTGTTCGCGAACATCGTCGCAAAAAGTTTTTGCTGTTTTATAGTTTACGTCAGCATCAAGTAAAGCTCTACGAACATCTTTTAATGTTTCAGCAATATTTATTTCGGTAATTTTACCTTCGCCTTTTAATAATTTAAAAGACCTTTCTAATCTTTCCGATAAATTTTCAAACATAATTACTCTAAAATCAATTTCTAAAGTTGCAAAAATAATAAAAGTTTTATAATTTAGCTCCGTGATAAATTTGTTTTTAAGTCTCTATTTGTTAATAAATTTATGTTAAATAGCAGATTGAATAAAAAACTGAGATTTATTATTTTTATTTCGATAAAAACGTTACATTTTTGTTGTTTGAAAAAATTATTGTAAAACTTAAAATATTTATATTATGTCAAAAGATGTTAAAAGAACTTCGCAAGATTTTATTGATTTAGAAGCAAAATATGGTGCACATAATTACCAACCACTACCTGCAGTGCTTGATAGAGGTGAAGGTCCTTTTTTATGGGATGTTGAAGGGAAAAAATATTTTGATTTTCTAAGTGCATATTCGGCTGTAAATCAAGGACATTGTCATCCTAAAATTATAAATGCTTTAATAGAACAAGCAAAGAAATTAACTTTGACTTCGAGAGCTTTTTATAATTCAACTTTGGGTGATTATGAAAAATTTATTACCGAATATTTTGGTTATGACAAAGTTTTACCAATGAATACAGGTGCCGAAGCTGTTGAAACAGCTTTGAAATTAGCTCGTCGTTGGGGAGTTGTAAAAAAAGGAATTCCAAATGATGATGTGAAAATTATTTGTTGTGAAAACAATTTCCATGGTCGTACAATTACAATCGTAACTATGTCGAGTGATCCAGATTCTTATGCTAATTATGGTCCTTTGACACCTGGATTTATTCGTATTCCTTATAATGATGCAGATGCTTTAGAAAATGTTTTAAAAGAACATGGAAAAACTGTTGCAGGTTTTCTTTTAGAGCCAATTCAAGGCGAAGCAGGCGTTTTTGTTCCAGATGATGGATATTTAGCAAAAACTAAAGCAATTTGTGAAAAATATAATGTTTTATTTATTGCTGATGAAGTACAAACTGGTATTGCTCGTACAGGAAAATTATTAGCCTGCGATCATGAAAATGTTCGTCCAGATATTATTATACTTGGAAAAGCACTTTCAGGTGGAGTTATTCCTGTTTCGGCAGTTTTAGCTGATGATGATATTATGCTTACAATAAAACCCGGCGAACATGGCTCTACATTTGGCGGTTTTCCATTAGCAGGAAAAGTTGCTACTGCTGCTCTTGAAGTTGTTAGAGATGAAAAATTAGCAGAAAGAGCAGAATATCTTGGCAAAATTTTCAGAAGCGAAATGAAAAGCATAAAATCTGATATGATTCAATTGGTTAGAGGTAAAGGTATGTTAAATGCTGTTGTAATTAATAATAAACCAGGAAAAACTGCTTTAGACGTTTGTATGCAAATGAAAGAACTTGGCGTGTTAGCAAAACCTACTCACGGAAATATTATTCGCTTTGCACCACCTCTTATAATTACTGAAGAACAATTGCGTGAAGCTATTGAATTGGTAAAAGAAGCTTTTAAAAAATTTGAATAAATAATTATAATTAAAACTATCTCAAAATTATTTAGAGATTAAAAAAATAAATGCTGTCTTAGAAGTTTTTTACTGCGTTACCAAGTTAAAAACTTGGGTACTTCTAAGGCAGCATCTTTTTGTTGTTTTGAAAAGTGCAGATAAAATATTACAAAGAATAAAAGAAGGTGAAGGACTAAATTTAGACTTTAAGCATTCGATAAATGATGCTAAAAAAATTGCACGTTCTTTATCAGCTTTTGCAAATACAAAAGGTGGAAGTCTATTGATAGGAGTGAGGGATAATGGAAGTATTGCAGGAGTAAATTCCGAAGAAGAATATTTTATGGTAGAAACTGCTGCACTTATTTATTGTAAACCTTCTATAAAGTTTTCTGTAAATAATTTTAATGTTTTAGGAAAACAGGTTTTAGAAATAATAGTTTCTGAAAGTGAAACTAAACCTCATACTGCCCCCGACAACGATGGAGTTTTTAAAGCTTATGTCAGAGTAAATGATGAAAACATTATAGCCCCTAAACCATTAGTCGAAGTTTGGAAACGTCTGCAAAATAATGTAAAGGGAGTGAAAATTAATTTTGATGAAAATATTTCTTTTTTATTAAAGGAAATTAATCAAAATGGCAGTATTTCAAAATCTCAGTTTGTTAGGCATACAGGAATAAAAAGCTATGTAGCCAATAAAATTTTAACAAATTTAATAATAATGAATATTTTAGATTTGGAAATCACAGCTTCTGAGACAAGATATGTTTTTAATAAAAATTTTGATTTTAATAAGCATGAGTTTTAATTACGAATATCCACGCGCACTAAATACTGTAGATGCTATAATTATTTCGAAAAAAGAAAATAAAATATTATTGATAAAAAGGTTGAATGAACCTTTTAAGAATTTTTGGGCATTGCCAGGTGGCTTTATTGAAATGGAGGAAACTTTGTTAGAATCTGTAAAAAGAGAGGTTCTAGAAGAAACATCATTGGACAATATTAATTTGAGAGAATTTAAAGTTTACGGCGATCCAGGACGTGATCCACGTGGAAGAACTATAACTTTTGTTTATTATGGATATTGTGATTCGCCTGAATTAGCACAAGCTGGAGATGATGCTAAAGAGTTGGCATGGTTTAGTTTAAATGAGTTACCAGATTTAGCTTTTGATCATAAAAAAATAATAGATGATTTTTTATCATTGTTGATTTAGATATTTTAGTTTTATATAAAAAAAAACTGCGACTAAATTTAATCGCAGTTTTTTTTATTTGTTTTTAGAATGGTAAATCATCACCAGGGTCGCTATCTAGCTCAAAAGGAGCATCATCAGCACTAAAAGGTGGAGTTTCCATAGGTGCTTGTCCTACATTGCCTGGAGAGCTAAGTTCAATTTTCCAGCACTTAAGGTCTGTGTACCAATTGCCGTTGTATTCACGACTTTCGGCATCAAATGAAACTCTTATTGTGTCTGATTCTGTAAAATTGTTTAATGGAACTCTGTCACCCCAAATAGTAAAACAAACTTTCTTTGGATAATTATCTAATGTTTCGATTACAAAACTTTGTTTTTTCCAAGGACCATTTCTGCCTTCACCAGTTACTGGATCTAATTTTACAATTAATTTACCTTCTAATTCCATATCAATTTTTATTAAAATTTAATACTAGCGTGAGCAGCAGCTAAGCGTGCAATAGGAACTCTGTAAGGAGAGCAAGAAACATAATTTAAGCCCATTTTGTAGCAGAATTCTACAGATGCTGGGTCGCCACCTTGTTCACCGCAGATACCTATTTTAAGATTATTTCTGGTAGCACGTCCTTTTACAACAGCCATTTCAATTAATTGTCCAACACCTTCTTGGTCAATAGTTTGGAATGGGTCAACAGGAATAATTTGATTTTCTAAATAATCGTGCATAAATCCACTTATATCATCACGGCTAAATCCAAAAGTCATTTGAGTTAAGTCGTTTGTACCAAAAGAGAAGAACTCAGCAGTTTTTGCCATATCGTTAGCTAATAAGCAAGCTCTAGGAATTTCAATCATTGTACCATAAGCACAGCTTAATTTAATTCCAAATTTATCTTCAACTTCTTTTTTAACTTTATCAAATAAAACTTTTGTAATATCTAATTCTTTTACATCAGCAGTTACAGGAACCATGATTTCAGGAGTAACTTTTTTACCTTCTTTTATTAGTTCTGCAGTTGCTTCAAATAAAGCTCTAAATTGCATTTCTGTAATTTCAGGATAAGTAATTCCTAGACGTACTCCGCGATGTCCCATCATTGGGTTGGTTTCGCTAAGAGCATCAACTCTTTGAGCTACTTCTTCAGCAGAAATACCAATAGCATTTGCTATTTCTGCTTGTTTATCTTTTGTATGAGGAGCAAACTCGTGTAGAGGTGGGTCTAATAAACGAAAAGTTACAGGAAGACCGTTCATTACAGCCATTGTGTCTTTCATGTCGCGTTTTACGAATGGGAATAGTTCGTTAACAGCAGCTATTCTTTCTTCTTTTGACGAAGCTAAAATTAATTTACGAAGAATAAATAATGGCTCATCAGCACCTTTACCATAGAACATATGTTCTGTACGGAAAAGTCCAATACCTTCTGCACCAAATTCTATAGCTAATTTAGCATCTTCTGGAGATTCGCAATTTGTACGAACGCCCATTTTACGATGTTTATCAACTAAAGTCATAAATTTTTGGAATAATGGATTTTCTGAAGAGTCCATTAGTTTAATAACTGTATTATATACGTTACCTGTAGTACCATTAAGAGTAAGGATATCGCCTTCTTTAATAACAATATCAGTTCCTTTAACGATTGCTATTTTTTCGTCTTCTCTTACTTCTAAGTTACCAGCACCAACAATACAGCATTTTCCCCAGCCACGTGCAACAAGAGCTGCGTGTGAAGTCATTCCACCAAGTGTAGTTAAAAGTCCGTCAGCAACTCTCATACCTTCAACGTCTTCAGGATTTGTTTCTTTACGAACTAAAAGAACTTTTTCTCCTCTTTTTGTCCATTCAACAGCATCTTCGGCAGTAAATACTACTTTTCCAGTAGCTGCACCTGGTCCAGCAGGCAAACCTTTAACTATTGGTTCGTGGTTTTTCTCTGCCGCAGGGTCAACTATTGGGTGAAGAAGTTCGTCTAATTGACTTGGCTCAACGCGTAAAATTGCAGTTTTTTCATCAATTCTGCCTTCTTCTAACATTTCCATTGCCATGTTTAGAGCAGCTGTTCCAGTTCTTTTACCTACACGGCATTGTAGCATATAAAGTTTACCTTCTTGAACTGTAAACTCAATATCGAGCATGTCTTTAAATGTATCTTCAAGAGTAGTTCTAATGTCGTCAAGTTCTTTATATATTGCTGGGAATTGCTCTTGCATTGACATTAAATGCTCGTTTTGAGAGTTTTTAGTATCGTTGTTAAGTGGGTTTGGAGTACGAATACCTGCAACTACGTCTTCTCCTTGAGCATTAACTAACCATTCTCCATAGAATAAGTTTTCACCGGTAGCTGGATTTCTAGTAAATGCAACACCTGTAGCCGAAGTTTCGCCCATATTTCCAAAAACCATAGCTTGAACGTTAACCGCTGTACCCCAATCATCTGGAATATGCTCAATTCTACGATACGAAACAGCTTTTTTGCCATTCCAGCTTTTGAAAACTGCTTTAATACTACCTTCTAATTGTTTTTTTGCGTCATCAGGGAATTCAGTACCTAAAACAGCTTTAATTTTTTTCTTGAATAAATCAGAAATAATCATTAAGTCTTCAGCAGTCAATTCTGTATCTGATTTATAATTTCTTTGAACTTTATATTCTTCAAACATATCGTCTAATTGGCGACGAATATTTTTGTCAAGGTCTTCTGCTTTATCCATTACAACGTCAGCATACATCATAATTAAGCGGCGATACGAATCGTAAACAAAGCGTGGATTGTTAGTTTTTTTGATTAATCCAGGGATTGTATTGCTACTTAAACCGATGTTTAAAACTGTATCCATCATACCAGGCATTGAGCTACGTGCACCAGAACGGCAAGAAACCAATAGGGCATTATCAGGGTCGTCGTATTTTAATCCCATTTCTGCTTCTACTTTTTTCATAGCAGCCCACACCTCGTCCATCAATCCTTCAGGAAGTTCGTGATTGTTGTTATAATATTCGGTGCAAGTGTCTGTTGTAATAGTAAAACCAGCAGGAACTGGTAACCCCATTAAAGCCATTTCGGCTAAGTTTGCTCCTTTACCTCCAAGAAGCTCCTTCATTTTTGCATCTCCTTCAGCTTTTTTATTTCCAAAGCTGTAAACTCTTTTAATTTTTGTCATTTTAAAATTTGTTATTAAGTTTTATTAAAATTAATTTCTTTATTTTTCATGCCCACAAATATATAATTTTTTTACAACATTTAAAATATTAAATGTTTATAAAAGTATAAAATTTGCTGTTAAAAGTTAAAACTTAATTAATAAGTAAAACCACCTAGTTTTTGTATGTCAGTTCTTATATTTACACACATGATAGGTATTTTTTTTGAAAGTTCTATATTTCTTGGGCGTTGTACATTAGTAATAATTCTTTTGTATTTGTCTGTCATAAATAATACAATGTCAGCTTCAATTTCACTTATGTAATCATATAAATGGTCGGCATAATTTTCTTCTGGCAATACTTTCACTTCAAAATCTATATTTTCTCTTTCGAAAATTGTACCAGCAAAGTTTAAATTGCTGTTTAAGTTTTGCTTTCTTAGAGAATTTTTAAAATCTGGATGTACAACATAGACTTTAGATTCAAATATGTTTGATAAGTATTTTACCCATAAAAATTTTGCTCTTGATTTTTTGTCAGAGTCGATGGGAACACAAATCTTGTCATATTCGCCATAATGCATAGGTTTTTGAATTAGAATAGATGGCATTCTATCAAATTTTTTAATGAGTTTCATAGCTTTATCAATTGTTTGCAAGCCGTGAGTTCCCATAACAGCAAAGTAGGCATTGATTTCTTCGCCATAATCATTAATGGTTTTAAAAAGATTTCCGACCCTTACTGTAGCTACAGTTTTGTGGTTATTATGTTCTTCAGAAAATTTTTTAGCAACTTTTTCTAATTCTATTAGCCATTCATCAGCATCTTCATGGTTTGATGCTACATAAAGCATGTGAATAGGATAATTTGAAGTTTTAGCTAATTCATAAGCGTGGTCTAAAGCATAGTTAGATTCGTTGCTAAACTCATAAGGAACTAAGATATTTCTTTCCATAAATTTAATTTTTTATTAAACTGTTTTATTCTGTTTGTAAAATAAATATTTTTAAAAATATATAATTTATTTAATATAAACAAATATAGTAAAAAAAATATTATATTTGACAAAATCTTTTTTAAACTTTTCAAAAATATTAATAATTATGAATTTTGACTTAATAGTAATTGGTTCTGGTCCTGGTGGATATGTTGCAGCAATTCGTGGAGCTCAATTAGGGCTTTCTGTTGCAGTGGTTGAAAAATCTGAGTTAGGTGGCGTTTGTTTAAATTGGGGTTGTATCCCTACAAAAGCTTTGCTAAAATCTGCTCAAGTGATGAATTATGTTAAGAATAGCGAAGCCTATGGTATTATTAATGATGGTACAGCTAAGCCAGATTTTGCTAAAGTAATATCTCGAAGTCGTGATGTTTCTGCAAATATGAGTAAAGGAATAGAGTTTTTATTTAAAAAGAATAAAATTACAGTTATTCGTGGTTATGGAAAATTAAAATCTGCTAGTGAGGTTGTTGTTACAGATAGTGAAAATAATTCTGAAACTTATTCGGCAAAGCATATTATTTTAGCCACTGGTGCTCGTTCACGCGAAATACCAGGAATCGCTATAGATAGAAAAAATATTATAACTTATCGCGAAGCCTTATGTTTAGAAAAACTTCCTCAATCAATGGTAGTTGTTGGTTCTGGAGCAATAGGCTCAGAATTAGCGTTTTTCTATTCTTCAATGGGTGCAGAAGTTACATTAATTGAATTTATGCCCGAAATAGTTCCATTAGAAGACGAAGAAGTTTCTAAACAACTAGCCCGAAGCTTTAAAAAAGCAGGAATTAAAGTGATGACAGGAACTGCTGTGAAAAATGTTGATGTAGTTGATGGTAGATGTATTGTGAATTATACTGACAAAAAAGGTGAAAATACTATAGAATGTGAAGTTGTTCTTTCAGCGGTTGGTGTAACAGCTAATATAGAAAACTTGGGACTTGAAGAATTAGGAATAAAAACTGAAAAAGGGAAAATTTTAGTTGACGAATATTATAGAACAAATGTAGATGGAGTTTATGCTATAGGCGATATAGTTCCAGGACATGCTTTAGCACACGTTGCTTCGGCTGAAGGAATTTGCTGTGTTGAAAATATTATAGGTTTAAATCCACCTGTTGTTGATTATTCTAACATTCCTTCATGTGTTTATACAACTCCTGAAGTTGCTTCTGTTGGATTTACTGAGCAAAAATTAAAAGAAATGGGAAAAGCTTATAAAGTTGGAAAATTTCAATTTATAGCCTCTGGTAAAGCTGTTGCAAGTGGATTTAGAGATGGATTTGTAAAACTTTTATTTGACGAAGAAACAGATGAACTTTTAGGAGCTCATTTCGTAGGTGATAATATTGCTGAAATGATTTCTGAAATGGTAGTTTTAAGAAAATTAAAAGGAACAGCAAAAGATTTAATAAATTCTATTCATCCACATCCAAGTTTATCAGAAGCAATAATGGAAGCAGCAGCAGCTGCACATGGGGAAGCAGTACACTTATAAATATAAAATTTAATATACCATTCTACCTTTTGGTGGCAACCATAATGCACCAATGGGTAGGGTGGTAACCATATTTAAAAGGAAGACGACCAGGCTTAATGGAATCAATAGCTTGTTTTAGATCTGGTTGGTTTCTTTCTGCAAAAAGTTTTATTGGACCATTATATTCGCCATAAAGTTTTACATCAAATTTAGACTTTAAATATTTGTATGGAATTCCAGATGGGTCGGTAACAACTTGCGAAGCATTATCTAAAATTATATTTCTAATTTTTGAAAATGTGTCTCTAAAGCATAAATATGACGCAGCCTTGAGATAAACAGTATTGTTTTTTGTGTAGTTTGTTATGAATTGTAGTTCATGTGGTTTGGTAAACATTATGTCGCAAATATCAAGACTTAGATAAGTAAGTTTTTTTAATTCTTTTGTGTCTTTTTCACGATAAACAAATTCAACACCATTATTAAATTTCTTTTTGTAGTTATATGCAAATTCTTCATCAGGATTTTCAACACTTATATCGCCTTGTTCATTTATACTTGCTGGATTTATATTTACAATAACTTTATCATGACGATTTAGAAAATACATTATAATTGGAATCGTTCCATTGATAATATCAGAGTTTAATACAACTTTCATTGAATTAGTTTGAAAAAAACTTAAATTTAAGTTGTGTTGAATTGCTTGTTGTATATTTGATAAATAAGATTTTGTACCGTATTTTTCTATATCTTCTAAGTCAGGAATATCGCCAACATTTTCTAATCCCATCATTACAAAATGTTTAGCTTTTGGGAACATTGCATCGAGATAATTAAAATCTGGACCACCAAAAGGATAAAATACTGTGTCACCATAAGTTAAGTTTTTTTCTGACCAATCAGAAACAATGTCTAATACTTGTTGACTATGAAGATTCCAACTTTCACTATTTGCATTTGCATAATTTTTCCAATCAGGGTCTGAAAAATACTTAGAAAAATAAATGGCTTCTTCTTCAGGTTGAGTGCCACCTATGTAATTTGCTATTTCATTAAAACCTTTGTAAGAAAATGTGTCATAAACATGAATAGGTGCTTCAATAGTTTCTGTGTCATTATCAGCAACTTGAGCTTCTTTTTTCTTATTATTACATGATAATATTACAAACGAAAAGAGAAATACTAAAATCCAAACTTGTTTCATAATTAAAATTTTTTGTCAAAAGTATAAAATATTACGAAATTGACAAATGATACTTATAATAAAAAACAATTGGGTTTAAAAGATAAATTATTTGCTAAATCTACCAAAATTAATAAACCGCTTGATTCTTTCTTGTAATTCTATGAGAGTTTCATTTTTTAAAGCTGAAATTAAATCTTGTGCTTTTAGTTTTTCTAAATTTTCTAAATCTTTATCTGAAAAAGAATATTC
>Ga0255342_1005140_pt1 | contig 12808 bp, 10 predicted proteins | sample wastewater_treat_3_FD_192416 | JGI IMG/M metagenome (GOLD analysis project Ga0255342, IMG submission 192416) | Wastewater microbial communities from Lulu Island WWTP, Vancouver, Canada - plant14 | ecosystem: Engineered > WWTP > Wastewater > Unclassified | place: Canada: Vancouver, British...
TCAGTGGAATGTTAAATTTACGAGAAAAATTAATAATAAATTGTAGATCCTCAATATCTCTAACTCTTACTACAGCTTGAGGGACAGTATCTATCATTCTATCAACAATTTGTGGTAGACTCCCCATATCGTGGGAATATATTACTCTTTCTGCTTCTTCAAAATTTACAAACTCACCATCCCCAAAACGTTCTATTAGCTCCTCTTTAGCTTTCCTTGTTAATTTCATAATTATTTTCTTCTCCTGCTTAAATTTTTTAAGTTTAATAATTTGAATCTTATTTCAAAATAAAAGTTCAAATTTCACTTTTTGCTCATAAAAATAAATTCTATAATACTTTTGCTTCACCAGTTTTAAATAGGGCATATTTTGCTAAAAGTGGACCAATTATTTGAGAATATATAACATTAGCGAGAACCACAGTAGTTATAAAGTTAAATTCTGGGAATACATTTCTTACAGAAATAGCAAAGCCTATTGCAACGCCAGCTTGTGGCAACATTGCATAGCCGAGATACTTTGATACTTCTTTTGGTGCTTTCGCAATCCATCCTGCTAAATTTGTTCCATAAATTTTTCCTATTGTCCTTAGTGTTATTGTGGATACTCCTAAAAGTCCTATATTAGTAAGTGTTTTTATATCTAAACCAGCACCAGAAACAATGAAAAATAAAAGAAATATTGGAGGAGTAAATCTATCAATCATATCATAGGTCTTGCTTGCTTCAACTGAAAAATTACTAAAAGTGCCACCAAGTGCCATACAGCATAGAAGCGGAGAAAGGTTAAACTCAATACATAGACCAGCCGCTGTAATTACTGTACCTAATGATACCATTAAAGTAAAATCGTTTGACTTTTTTTTCTTTAAGGCAAGCGAAAGCAATAAACCAAATATGAAACCTATTCCAAGAGATAATATTATTTCCATAAAAGGGGTAAGGATATAAGAAATTAATCCACCTGAAGCAGTTTTACCTGTTATTGTTTTACCAATAACAACAAATAAGTCGAATAATATTATAGCAACGGCATCATCAATAGAAACAGCAGCAAGAAGATAGTTAGTAAAAGGTCCTTTTGCATTATATTCTCTTATAACCATATATGTACTTGCTGGAGCAGTAGCAGATGCGATTGCACCCAAGAGAAGTATAGCAGAAACCGGTATTTTGATAAATGGATTTAAAAGAAGAAGTCCAACAATCACAATGATTGTCGTAAAAATTGCCTGTAATATGGATAAAATTGCTCCTTCTTTACCAACTTGTTTTAGGTTTTTAATTAAAAATGTATCTCCGATTGAGAAAGCTATTAAAGATAGAGTTAGTTGGGTAATTATAAAATCATTTTTGAGAATTGTTGGATTTACAAGATTTAATAGCGTTGGGCTAAACAACATACCAATTAATATGTAGATCAACACAGCTGGGAGTTTAAATCTTTTAAATACTTCTGCTCCGATAATTGCAATAATAAATAAAAATCCTACATTAAGTAAAATATTGTTAACTATCATTATTTTCACAATTATCAATGGCTGGAGCAAGACCGAATACAGTAATGATAGGTATTGTAAACATTATTCCTGAGCCTGGACTGTTAAAATCTATAATTTTATTTATCTCTTCAATTGCTTTTTGCAAGGTTTGATCTGTCCTTATAACAGAAAAAATAGTGTGATTTTCCACTTCATTTTCGAAATTAGATAAAAGTTTTCTAAGAGAGCTAAAAGCTGGCAATTCCTTGCTTAAGATTCTACCCATTCCTCTTGATTCAATTATAGTTGCGCCCCTTATATCAATCTCTAAGAATTTTTCGAGAATTTTATTAACATTTGTATATTCATTTACGACAATTACTAATAAATACATTTTTTTAACTCCTTTATTAGTTAGTATTTATTTTTTCACTAAATAATGTATTAATAATTTATATAAATTTGTAAATCTTTATGAAATAGAGGAGAAGAGAATGGAGAATTTTACATTTTTTAATCCTACAAAAGTAATTTTTGGAAGGGATGTAATTTTAAAGCTTGGAGAAGAAGTGTCAAAAATAGGCAAAAAAGTTCTCATTCTTTATGGGCAGGGGAGTGTAAAAAAGAATAATGTCTACGATAAAGCGGTAAAAAGCCTTATCAATTCTCATATTACTTTCATTGAACTGGGTGGTATAAAATCAAATCCAGTACTCTCAAAGGTGAAAGAGGCAATAAATATTGCGAGAAGCGAATCAGTAGATGCTATAATTGCTATTGGAGGTGGCTCTGTAATAGATACTGCCAAGGCTACTGCTGCTGGTTATTATTATAGTGGAGATATATGGGATGCTTTTTCAGGTTCAGTAAAAATTGAAAAAGCTCTTCCAATTTTTACTGTCCTTACTATATCTGCAACTTCTTCTGAAATGAATAATGGTGCTGTGATAACAAATGAAGAAAATAATATGAAGGTTTCATTCTTTTCAGAAGTTACATATCCAAAAGTTTCATTCATTGATCCTACTATACAGTTTTCACTGCCAAACATTCAGGTTGCCTACGGTGCAGTAGATATGATTACTCACATATTTGAGCTTTATTTTAACTGTACACCAAATACAGAAGTGCAAGACTATATTGCTACTGGCATTGTTAAGACAATTTTAAGAAATACTGAAATTATTCTTAATAACCCTTTCGATTATGAGGCAAGAGCTCAATTTGTCTGGGCTGGAACTTTGGCTCTTAATGGAATAAATGCAGCAGGAAGAGGTTTGGGGGACTGGGCAACGCATAAGATCGGACATGCTCTATCTGCTATTTATGATCTTCCTCATGGAGAAACATTGGCTATTGTTCTGCCAGCATGGATGAGATATTGTATGAAGGTTGATGTAATGAGGTTTGCTAAAGCTGGGAGAGAAATGTTTGATATTAATTCTGGACTATCACCGGAGGAAACTGCAATAAAAGGAATTATGAAACTTAAAGACTGGTTTGGGAGTATAGGAGTTAAAACATCTCTCGTAGATGTAGGTATCAGAGTAGATGAAATACCACAGATAGCATCAAATCCAAGCATTACATATCCTGTTGGGAAACTTAAACTTTTGAACAAAGATGATGTTATAAATATTTTAAGACTTGCAAACTACTAAATTTGGAGGTTAGAAAATGGATGAATTAGATACCGACAAAGAAAAGGGATTATCAAGTAGTGAGGCAAAAGCAAGATTACAAAAATATGGTCCAAATAAGCTTTATGAGAAGTGGGAAGTAAAGTTTTGGGACATTTTCAAAGAAGAAATAACCGAGCCAATGATAATTTTTCTAATTATAGTAGCAATTCTTTACAGTATCTGGGGCAAATTAGTTGATACTATTGCAATATTTTGTATTATTCTTGCACTTGTACTCGTAGAAATATTTAACGAATATAGAGCAAAAAAAGCTATAGCTTCTTTATCAAAGCTTTCACCTACTAAAGCAAAAGTAATTAGAGATGGAGCTTTAACCGATATAGATACAGAAGAAGTTGTTATAGGTGATATAATAATATTGGTATCAGGTACAAAAGTGCCTGCTGATGCAAAACTATTGGAATCTTACAATTTAACAGTCGATGAATCATCATTAACTGGAGAATCCATTCCAGTTGAACTTGACGCCGAAGCAGATACTCCTGAAAATGCTCCATTAGGAGAAAGGAAAAACTTTGTTTTTGCAGGAACCGTAGTAAAACATGGAGAAGGAAAAGGAGTTGTAGTAGCGACAGGAAAAAATACAGAACTCGGTAAAATAGTTGGTATTGCCAAAGAGATAAAAGAGCCAAAAACTCCACTCCAGATTGCAATGAAGCAGTTATCTGGTTTTCTTGTATGGTTCGCTATATTTTTTAGTGCTTTGATCCCAATTTTGGGAATTATGAGAAATCCAGATCAATGGAAAGACATGATTCTAACAGGACTTGCTCTTTCATTTGCAACAATTCCAGAGGAGCTACCAATAATTATTACTATGGCTCTTGGTATAGGTGGTTATGAATTGTCAAAGCAGAAAGCCATAGTTAAGAAGGCCCGAGCAGCAGAAACATTAGGAAGTGTTACAGTAATAGCAACTGATAAAACTGGAACAATTACAGCAAACAAGATGGAAGTTGTAAGAGTATGGCCAGAAGAAAAAAAGGTTGAAATATGTAAAGCAGCTCTTAGTGCAATGCCAAAATTTTTGCCTGATTCAACTGATCAAGCAATTGCAATTTACGCTGAAAAGTTTGTATCCCCTGTAGGGATTGGGAAAATATTAAAGGAATATGGTTTTGAGAAGGGTATTAGGGTGCGTTCCATATTAAGAGAAGCAGAAGATGGAGAAGTGCTTTATTCTACAGGAGCACCTGAAGAGTTAATAGAACCAGGTATTGATGAGGCATTTTCATCGGAAGCAAAAAAAGTTCTTGATGAAGAAACTGAAAAAGGTAGAAGAGTTATTGGGTATGCTGTAAATTCAAAATTTTTAGGTCTTATTTCTCTTGAAGATCCTCCACTCCCTGAAGTACCAAAAGCAATAAGAGCTTGTCATGATGCAAAGATAAAGGTTAAAATGATTACAGGGGATTACCCAAAAACTGCAAAATCTATCGCTGAACAGGTTGGCATCATATCAGATTCAAAAGTAATATTAGGTAAAGATATCGATTCAATGAATGATGAGGAGTTAGAAGAAAGTGTAAAATTTGCTTCAGTCTTTGCAAGAACAACTCCTCAACATAAATATAGGATAGTTAAAGCTTTGCAGAAAAATGGTGAAGTTGTTTCTGTTACGGGTGATGGGATTAACGATGTGTTAGCTTTAAAAGAAGCTGATATAGGTATTGCTATGGGTCTAAGAGGAACAGATGTTGCCAAAGAAGCCGCTGATATGATATTGGCTGATGATAATTTTGCTACAATTACCAATGGTATATGGGAAGGGAGAAAAATCTTTGATAATCTCACAAAGGGCGTAAGATATTATCTCTCCTGTAAGCTCGCCTTAGTATTAATATTTCTTCTACCTATATTAATCAATTTGCCACTTCCTTTTGCTCCAATTCAGATAATACTCTTAGAGCTATTTATGGACCTTGCTGCGTCTGCTACATTTGTTGCAGAACCAAAAGAGAAGGATGTTTACAAAAGACCTCCAAGAAACCCTAAAGAAAAATTTATAAACACTGAATTTGTATCAAATATCATTGTTTATGGGTTAAGTTTATTTCTGGCTGTTACATTATGTTATCTTGTAGGGCGTAGTATAACTGGTGGAGATTTAGTAAGATCTCAAACAATGGCATTTTCAGGCTGGATCTTTGGACATATATTCCTTGCATTTACTCTTCGTTCAACTAAAGAGCCCCTATCAAAAATTGGTATTTTCTCAAATTTTGCAATGATCATATGGGGAGTGGTAGCAATTCTAACCCTGTTTATTATAATGAATTTTACCCCTCTTCAAATTGCCATCAAAATCGCTCCTTTAAAATGGGGGGAGATTTTCATAGTAATTTTAATATCGTTTGTTTGTATCTTCTGGCATGAACTAAGAAAAATTATAAGTAAGTAATTCTGTTCCAGACCCCTAATTAATTGTACCAGTTCTTCTTTATGAAAGTTATAATAATTCCTCCGAAAATAATAACTCCAAAATTATAAATTATATTTGGTAAAGAGATTGAATTGTAATTATATAAGAGGCACAAAAAAGGGATTATAGACAATATTTTCATGCCTTATTGTGGCAGAAATACAAAGAGATGTTAATATGAAATATAATAAATATAATTACATACTATATCTTAGAATTAGATAAGCCAACTGAATAGTATTTATCGGTTATTTGTAAAATAAAGTAGAAATAAAACCGTGAAGCTGGGCATAATTTAAGATTGAGGAGGTTAATAATGGATACAAAAATAAAATTACCACCTTTAATTGTAATTCTTGTTTGTTTCCTTCTAATATTCAGTGGTTGTAGATTTTCTGCAACGAAAGATAAACTAATAATTACTTCTCCTGAACTTATTCCTGAGGACGAGGCAGAAATTGCCCCATCATTTGAGTTACCAGTAATAGCTAATGAACAGGAAGTTAATAATAAAAAAATTATCTCACTTGATGAATTGCTAAAAGAACCTTCTGTAAAGGTTGTAACTCTTCATTTTTGCTTGATTGATGAAATGTCTTTAGGTTGGACTTATAAGGAGCTCTACGAACAAAATAAATCAAAAGGATTAATTTCATTAATGATTATTTATTCTTCTCCAGAAGATATACAGAAACTGGTAAAAAAGACAAATATTACAATGCCAGTATTGCTCGACTCTAATAGAGCAGTAAAAGAGTTATATAAGATTTCATCGAGCCCCTATATTTTTCTCATTGACAAATCAGGAAAAATAAGATATTCAAAAGCTGGATATATGCCAGAAGATTTAGAAGAGTTTAATCAAGCAATCGAGAAGTTATTAGAGTTTTAATTTTAAAGCAACAATTTAGTGGGCAAAGACTAATGGTATTACCTTAATATCGGGGAATGAGTTTAATAATAAACTTTTGCAGATATTTATGGTTCTTCCAGTTGTTGAAACATCGTCAAGGAGAATAATTGATGATGCAGGCAAAGTTTTGCCAGCAATGTAGAATGAATTTTCAAGGTTTTGTTTTCTCTCGGTTCTATCAAGTTTTACCTGGTCTTTCTCAAATAATTCAAATTTTCTTTTAAGAATATTGTTATTTAGCTCAATACCTGTTATTGCAGAAATCTCTCTACCTATTATCTCGCACTGGTTTACACGCCGTTTTATAAGTTTTCTAAGGGATATAGGTACGGGGATAATTAAAGATGGTTTTGGGTTAAATTTCTCTATGATGACATAAGAAAGTAACTCTCCAATTATTTTCCCAGCAGGGATTTTTCTCGAATATTTAAGCTTTTTTACAAGGATACCAATACTGGCTCTATATTTCCCATAATAATAAATAGTATCTCCAAATTCACTTATAAAGAAGTGGCTTTTACTCTCAAGATTTTTAATTTCCTTCTTACATGAAGAGCACAAATATTCACAACTGCTTTGTTTGTTACATACGAGGCATCTTACTGGATAAATCTCATTCAGTATCTTTTCAAGCATTCTTAAAGAAAACTTTTAAAGTTTCTACATTAAGACTATTTTTTTCTTTTAGTTCCTTAACTTTTTCTGTTAATTGCATGTTAGTTGCACTGGTTGAATAAAATTTATCAAATTCTTTTTTCATTTCATCCAGATTCATATTGCCTTTAAGTGCACAATTCAGATTAAGGATTTTAGAATAAGCTTTTACCTTTGGGTCGTAGAGAAATGGAAGAATTGGTTTTTCATTTATTGCCAGAAAAATTATAAAATGAAGTCGCATCCCAATACCTAAATGTGCTCTTTTAAGCAGGGAGAGCATTTCAGAAGGCAAAAGGATTGTTTCTAATATGTATGATTTATTTTTCATCTTAGTGGCTATTTTAGATGAAAATTCATAATCCTTTAGATAATAAAATGGAGTAAAGAGACAAATTTTACCAGTTTTCTCTGTTATATAGTCAAATAATTTCGAGAAATCATCTATTAGGTTTACAGTTTCCTTAGAATACCCAAGAGACACAGCTATGAAATCGTTCAGTTCACTGTATGGTTCTATATTTATTAAATCAAAACCTTCTGGATCCCTTCTTTCGAGGTAATGACTTGAAAATGTATTTTCAATGGAAGATTTCGGTAATGATGACGAGAGATAATTTTTAGGTTGCAAAGAGGAGTTAGGCTCGAGCGATAAGTTATTTCTTTGAGAAAGTGATGAATATGAACTAAATTCGCTAGCCTCAAATGAAAAAATTGGGTCAACCGTTAATTGGATTTTTTTAACGCCAATTTTATTGAGAAACTTAAGGGAATCCTCATCACGCACTGTTATTTTATCAACTTTATTCAATATTAAACGCGACAAAAATCTATTGAATTTATACTTTAGGGGACCTACTCCATTTGCATAAATAAGAACTTTATTATTAAGTAACTTTGCAATGCCAATTATACTAAGATAATAGAGAGGGCTTTTCCAGCTTGTAACATCTTGTATTAAGCCTCCTCCTCCACTTATTACATAATTTGCTCTTCCAATCTCTCTTAGAACTGAAAATATATCAAACCTTTGAATGGTAAAAATTCCATCGTTCAAAGTTGAAGTGGCATAAGGGTTTGCAGATAGAACAGAAATATTATAATCCTCAGTACCAAGAATGCTTCTTAAATCACGAATTAAAGTTGCTAATATTGCTTCATCACCTATATTACTATATCCGTAATATCCTGAAATGAGGATATTTTTCTTATTTTTCTTACCTCTTTTTAAAATTTTATAGAAAGTGGGGATTGTGGAGAGTAACCTTTTAAGCCTTTCTCTTGGTTGAGAGAACACTCTGTAGAGCCATTCAATGTTAAGTTTTATAAATATGCTTGGTGCTCTTTTTACTTTACCTGCCCATACATCAAGACTTCCACCTATACCAATAGCTATTTTAGGTTTTAGTGCTTCTTTATGCCTATTTATGAATATTTCCTGCTTGCCGGCACCTAAACCAACAAATAAAATATCAGCGTTACTATTATTTATCTCTTCAATTATTCTTAGTTCTTCTGCTTCAGTAAAGTATCCATTATGAACCCCAGCTATATTAAGCGTTGGATAGATCTCTTTAATTGATGAAGCAATGGTTTGTGAAACTTCTTCTTTTCCACCAAGAAAATAAACTTTTAGGTTTTTTTGAACACTAATCTTTAATAATTCTTCTGCAAATTCAATTCCTGCTATTCGCTCAGGTATATTCTTGCCCAGACTTCTTCCTAATATCAAAACACTAATTCCGTCAGGTAAAACAAGCTCACTATTATTTATGGCTTCTTTTAATTCTTTATTTTTTAACGCTCTTGTTATCATTTCGATATTTAAGGTAACTATCTGGTTGCATTTTTCTCCCATTAGGAAGCTTTCAGCTTTTTTAAGAGCATCTATTTTCCGCAAATTATCGAGAGGAATACCACTTATATTAATTCGCTCTTCACTTAAATTTTCATAGAGGAGAATGGTTTTTTCAATCATTTTCTCCGTAGTGAAAAAATTTAGAACAGTTTTAATGCCAGTTTTTACAAATATCTCTTTTTTCTTGTCATCATTGAGAAGTGAGTAAACAGCTTTGAGCAGGTCGGATTTATTATTTTTTATGTAACCGTTGTAGTTATCAATTATTATTTCCCTTATACCGCCTACACTTTTTGATACTACAGCTCTTTTTGCATACATACTCTCAAGGACTGCTATGCCTAATGCTTCAGCTTTTGGAGTAAAAAACATTAAATCAGTTGCCAAAATGTAAGGAAGAGGGTTTTTTTGAAAACCAGCAAACTTTACATAATCAGAAACACCATTTTTTTTAGCATAGTTTTTAAGATTATCTTCTTCCTCTCCACCACCTATTAATAAGAGATGGATATCAATATTAAACTTTTCTCTTAAGTCTCTTATACAGTCAATCATATATTTGTAGCCTTTTACTTTAACAAGCCTCCCTAAGCTACCTAATACTTTTGCACTATCACTAATATTCAAATTCTCTCTAATTTGTTTTGCCTGCTCGATATTAGAGTTATCAATTAAACTCTCTAAATCTACACCGTTTTTTATGATTGTTATTTTTTCTCTTCCCAACCCTCTTTTTTCTAAAAGATTAGCAATCTCATAAGAGACCGCAATGAAATAATTCGTGCGTGATAGAGTGAATTGGTCTATGCAGGCAAAGATTATTCCCTTTAATAGGGAGTCGTAGTCATATAATGGATTACTATGATATGTAGTTATGATAGTTATCGGAGTTCTATAAAGTGCAATTCTCCCATACATATTTGCTTTAAGTCCGTGAGTATGAAGAATATCTAAATTTGCGTTCAAAGCCCACTTTTTTATTTCTTTTAAAACATTAAGGCTAAGTTTTGATTTAAGTGGATATGTTGTTAAATTAACATTATCTATTTTTTCTATAGAGTGTGATAATGCTCCACTACCTAAAGCAAAAAAATAGATTTCGAATCTATCCCTTGGTATATTTTTTAGTAGAGTTAATATGTGAGTTCTTGCTCCACCAGCATCTCCACCATCTGCTAAATAACCAATTCTAATTTTTCTCATTTTATTTGTTGTGTAGAAGTTTCAGAAAATTTTTTTCTATCTTCAATGAATTTTTCAATATAGATTGTTCCATTTTCAAAATAAGTATATTTAACGAGCTCAATCGAATATGGAAGGACTTTTACTGTATCCAAATCATATTGAGAAAAGTAAGCACAAACAAATATTAACCTCACATTATTCCACCTAACAATTGTGCCCGGGAACTTTTTATAAACCTCTTTTTCAAAAGTTTCCTTGTGGTCCAATAACCAGCTTAAATATGAAAGCCCCTGAGAGAGAAGCCCCGGAGAATATGTTTTTTTGTATTCAACTATGCAGGGAGCCCTCCTTATATCAATCCCAATTGTATCTATTCTTAGAGAGTTAGAAAGCTGATACTCAGTTTCTAAGAAATAGAAGTCCAATAGTTTTAGAGAGTTCCTTTCAAAAAGTTTCTGAATGAGCTTTTCCTTCTGTATAGGAGCTTCATTTATCCTTTTTACATCAAATCCTTTTATTTCATATAATGGCATCTTAGTTTATAGTATAACTTCATTTTTAAAAAATTTCTTTATCAGTAAAATTAGAAATAGATATAATATATTTGTAAAGGAATTTTTTATGGAAGAATATTTATCAGTATTTCTTTTAGCAATGACACCAATTGGAGAATTGAGGGCATCTATTCCTGTGGCATTAGGAGTCCATAATATGCATTGGCTAACTTCTTATGTTATTTCAGTATTTGGTAATATGATACCCCCTATAATTATTCTTCTTTTTTTAAAAAACTTTTTTGAGTTTTTATCAAAAAAGTCCAAAAAATTTGATGATTGGCTTAAGAAATTTTGGGAGAGGCAGGATAAACATTCTCGGTTGGTAAAAACTTACGGATTTATAGGGTTGATGATTTTTGTCAGTATTCCTTTACCTGGAACAGGAGCTTGGACTGGTGCATTTATTGCAGTTTTTCTAAATATGCAAAGGATGATGGCGCTACTTTCAATATTTTTTGGAGTATGTATCGCAGGAATAATTGTAACTCTTGCAAGTCTTGGAATTATCCAAATTGCTTTTTAATATTATATCTATAACAATTAGGATCTTACTTTTATTATGACATCAATGGAAAATTTTGAGATTTACGATTACGATGCTGTTTCAAAAGAAATAATTGAATTCCTGATAGACAAATTAAATTTATTAAACAGGGGTGGAGTTGTATTAGGGCTCAGTGGTGGGCTCGACTCCGCAGTTTGCGCCTATATTGCCGTAGAAGCTTTAGGAAAAGATAAAGTTTCTGCACTCTTTATGCCGGATAGAGATAGTAACCATCAAAGTGAAAGAGATGCTTTTGCAATATCTAAAATTTTGGGTATTGAATTAAGAAAAATTAGCCTTTCACCAATTTTAAGTAAGATTGGAGTATACAACCTTGAGCCTCTTCCTTTATTAGCTCCTCTTATTCCGCTTAAAATTAAAGAAATATATACTATAGGTAAATATAATAAATTAAAAGGAGCGGAAGAATCTACATTCCTTAGAATTTTAAAAAGTGAGGGAGACCCGGAACTTCGAAAAAGTGTTGCTTATTATAGTATTAAACATAGACTTAGAATGCTTTTACTTTATTACTGGGCTGAAATAAAAAATTATGCTGTATTAGGCTGCTGCAATAAAACTGAAAAACTAACTGGCTTCTTTATTAAGCATGGAGATAGTGCCTCCGATATTGACCTTATTTCTCATCTTTATAAAACTCAAGTAAGGGAGCTTGCAAAATTTTTGAGAGTTCCAGAAAAAATTATTGATAAGGCTCCCTCGTCTGACCTTATACCAGGCGTAACAGATGAATTTGCACTTAAATTAAGTTATAGTATGCTCGATAAAATATTGTATGGAATTGAACAAGATTTGAAAAACGAAGAGATCGCAAGTATAGCACATACAGATAAAGAAACTGTCCAGTATGTAAAAGAACTTATTAGATGGTCAGAACATATGAGGAAGCTACCTTTTTCAATTTCAGACACCTCACTAACTTGAATAATTTCTAACAGTATTTCTAATAAAAAATAATCAGTATATTAACGTTTCAATGGGACGAATATGCCGTACTTCTAAATTTATACTTCTTTTGAAAACCATACTTCACATATATTATTCTTTCTTGTAAAGATACTTTAAATTGAGGTATAATTATGAAATAACAGACTTTTTCAAAGGTCTCTTTCAAGCAACTTGACGAATATTATCCAAAGAAAACGATAATACAAATTATACTTGATAATCATTCAATTCACACATCAAAGGAAACTAAAGAATATTTAAAACAACACATTGGAAGATTCCAGTTCATTTTTACCCCTAAACATGCTTCATGGCTAAACTTAATTGAAGTATTTTTCAGTAAACTGCAAAGATGTTTTCTTAAGTATCTTAGAGTTAAATCAAAAGAAGAGTTGATAAATAGATTATATTCTTATATTGATGAACTAAATAAAGAACCAGTCGTATTCAGATGGAAATACAAAATGAATGAGGTGCATAATGATATGTTATTTATGTAACTATTTATTAGTGAAATAATCT
>Ga0255342_1005144_pt1 | contig 12805 bp, 10 predicted proteins | sample wastewater_treat_3_FD_192416 | JGI IMG/M metagenome (GOLD analysis project Ga0255342, IMG submission 192416) | Wastewater microbial communities from Lulu Island WWTP, Vancouver, Canada - plant14 | ecosystem: Engineered > WWTP > Wastewater > Unclassified | place: Canada: Vancouver, British...
CAATAAGAGAGCAAGTTATAGATTTCCTGGCAACGTTTCTTCGTGTCTTTGCAATGAAAAAGGCGAGTTAAGGCCTTCTCTCATTTTTTTCGATCTTGGTCTTTCGATGTATCAACTCAAGAGTTCAGGGAAAGGTTTTTCTTTCTATGCAGATGAGCCCCTGGATATGCGTTTTTCTCCATCTGCGCAGTATACTGCCGAAGAGCTTGTCAACCAGCTTCCAGAAACAAAACTGGCAAATGAAATTTTTAAATATGGTGAGGAACGATTTTCAAGACAAATTGCGCATGCAATCGTAGAGACAAGAAAAAAAGAATATATCCATACATCATCTCAGCTGGCTTCGATTATATATGATGCAGTACATGTCAAATATCGCAATGGTCGCATTCATCCTGCAACTCGCACATTTCAAGCGCTTCGTATCTTGGTCAACGATGAGCTTAATCGCCTCGAGAGAGCTTGTATAGATGCCCTGGAATTGCTCGGCCCTGGTGCCGTCTGCGCAGTGATAACTTTTCATTCGCTTGAAGATCGCATTATCAAGCATATCTTCGCTGAAAAAGCAAAGAATAGCCAATTTTCGCTCGAATGGAAAAAGCCAGTAACTCCTACGGAAGAAGAGCTCCGCAATAATCCCTCCTCACGATCTGCTAAATTCAGAGCCATTCGAGCAAATTATCGAGAGGCACAGATATGAATGCACGGCGTTTCTGGATTTTTAGCATAATTATCTGCCTCTTATTCATAGGACTAGTGTACCAAACAACGCGCTACGCTGCTCTGAGAACTGAAGTAAGAGAATTAGAGCGCTCTGAGATGGATCTCCTAAAAGTTGGCAGAGAATTAGATGCAAATATTGCAAAGCTCGCTAACCTAGAGCATATCGAAAGAGCAGCGATTCAAAAAGGGATGAAAGTTGCAGCTCCAGAACAACGTATTATTGTAACTGAGACACAGGAACAGAAGGCTTCGGAGGTGAGCAATAATGGAAAACAATAACCTTGCTTCCGATCAACAGGTCTTGTTCTACGCTGGCGAACTTGCAGGTATCATTGGAGCTACTTGTAAAGGCAAGCTCGATACGCCGATATGCTCCGTTGTCACTGATTCTAGGCTAGCAGAGCCAAATAGCATGTTTGTAGCTCTCAAGGGTGAGAGAACAGATGGCCATCACCATATTCTCGAGGCAATTCAAAATGGAGCAAGGGCAATCCTTGCCGTGCAAGAAGAAAAAGATATAGCTATTGCTTCTATTCGAAATAGCGGTCTAGTTGCGGAAATCTGTCTTATTCTTGCTGATTCTCCTCTTTCAGGCCTTCAGTATGCAGCTCGCGAATATCGAAGAAGGCATAATCTATTCAGAATAGGAGTGACTGGATCTAGTGGGAAGACGACTACCAAGGAATGCATTGCTTCCATGCTTTCGGCTTGTTTCCCAGAAGAAAGCATCGCGGTGAGCCCTGGGAATCTGAATTCCGATATTGGGCTTGCTCTGGCCATTTTTGGTATTAAGCCTCAGCACAAGATAGGCATCTTTGAGATGGGCATAAATCGCAAGGGTGAGATGGATGAGCTCGCTAAAATGTACGAACCTGATATAGCTGTCATAACCAATATAGGGTCAGCGCATGTAGGTATATTTGGCTCGAGAGATGAAATTGCGAGAGAAAAAAGCAAGATATTTTCATATTTCAATGGACAACAGAAGGCTTTGCTATGGGAAGATGATGATTACAAGGTCTATCTCTCTTCAAAAGTGAAAGGCACAGTACATTATTTTGGGCTTCGCAGCACCGAGGGTCTTGGGCGAATCGAAAATAAAGGCTTAGATGGCTGGAGAATCGAATGGAAAGGCCTAACCTTAGATTTTGCCCTTCCTGGCAAACACAATCTTCTGAATGCATGCGCTTCCTTATCAATGGCGATACTTCTCGACCTTGATCCTATTCTTGCGGTTCAAGGGCTTTCGAAAGTTCAGCCTCTCTTTGGCCGCTCACAACTTTGTAAAGGCAAAATCACTGTATTTCAGGATTATTACAACGCAAATCCCGATAGCATGGCTGCCGCAATCGACTTCTTGTCTGGAGTCTCATCCACGAATCGCAAAGTCTTGATTCTTGGTTCTATGCTGGAGCTTGGAAAAGAAAGTGATAAAGCACATCGCGATGTTGGTTTTATGGTAGCGGGAATGAATCCAGAAGCTGTTTTTCTTTTTGGAGAAGAAATGAAAGCGGCCGAAGCTGTGCTAAAAGAAGCTGATTTTAAAGGCATGTTGATGTATACGACAGAAATGAAAAATCTGATCGATGCAGTTTCCAATTACATTAAAGAAGGTGATCTTGTTCTTATAAAGGGATCGCGAGGTATGGCCCTTGAAAGGCTCTCGTGTGTATTTGAAGAAAAAGGACTCATAAACTTGTCTGATTCGAGTAAGGGAGGACATTATGCTCCGTGAGTTTCTTCTTCCTTTGGTAAAGTATTTTACTCCCTTCAATATTTTCAGATATTTGACTTTTAGATCGGCTTACGCTGCAGTTACGGCTCTTCTGATTAGCTATGTCTTGGGTCCATGGCTTATCGATCGATTAAGGGTGCTCAAGTTTGGTCAGTCTGTGCGATTGGATGGCCCTCAGAGTCACTTGACGAAAACAGGAACACCCACTATGGGCGGTCTTTTGATAATATTGTCAGTCTTAATATCTGTTGTGTTATGGATAGATATAACAAGCAAATATTGTTGGATTGCACTTTCAGCGCTTATAGGTTTTGGCCTCATAGGAGCTGCGGATGACTTCCTTAAAATAAAGAAACATAGTTCGGACGGGCTCTCTGCTGCACAAAAGCTAATCCTACAATTTATTGTCTCGACCATAGTCGTCTATGCGATTTACCGCACGACTGGTCCTTCTATCACAAAGCTCTACGTTCCATTTTTCAAAGTCCATGTCGTAGATCTCGGAGTCTATTGGTTGCCTATAGCAATTATTTATGTTGCAACTTGGTCGAATGCGGTCAATATAACCGATGGGCTTGATGGCCTAGCAGTAGGTCTTGTTATCTTTGCAGTTCTCGCTTTTTCTGTCCTTACTTATGTAACAAGCCGAGCAGATTGGTCGCAATATCTAGGGCTTCCATACATAAAACAGGCAAGCGAGCTCACAGTTTTCAATTTTGCTTTGTTGGGTGCCTGTGTGGGATTCCTCTGGTTCAATGCTCATCCAGCCGAGATATTTATGGGGGATGTAGGTTCTCTATCCCTTGGTGGAGTCCTTGCAGTGCTATCGCTCATGGTAAAAAAAGAAATCCTTCTTTTGGTCATTGGGGGTGTTTTCGTAATTGAAATTGGCTCAGTAATGCTGCAAGTAATTTACTTCAAGCTGACTAAAGGGAAAAGGCTTTTTCTAATGGCGCCTCTCCACCATCACTTCGAGCTAAAGGGCTTAAAGGAAACAAAAGTTGTAGTGAGGTTTTGGATAGTGGGGGGCATTTTTGCCTTGATTGCATTGTCGACTTTGAAGATTCAATGAGGTTGGTCGATGAAAGAAGAGAGTAAGATAAAGAGCTCGCTTTTGGATTCGCATCGAATAGATTGGCAAATGGTCAGTGCAATAATCATTGTCTCGTTGATAGGGATAATGACATTATGGTCTGGCTCCATTGGTTTTGCTATACGTAATGGTGGGCCTAACTCGATAATTGCAAAACAAGCGATTCTTTATGTGGTATCTCTTATTTGCATGGCCATAGCCGCGGCAATTCCAATAAAGCTATTGCGAGCGGTTTTACCTATTGCAGTCGTCTTATGCGTAATTGGTCTCTCTTTGCCGCTATTTAGTCCTCTAGGAATGACAATCAATAAGGCGCACCGCTGGATCAGAATAGGTTCGTTTAGTCTTCAGCCTTCAGAAATCTGGAAACCTGTAATGGTGTTATATCTCGCATCTTTTCTCGAAAAACGAAAAGAGCGACTCGTAGAATCAGGCCTGACAGCTTTCCCTGCAATTATCCTTGTTATCGTATCTGCGGTTCTGATTTTTCTACAGCAGGATTTTTCGACCTCAATTCTAGTACTTGCTGTTGCATTTGCTATGCTGTATCTCGCAGGTACTCCATTCATATTTATGACTAATCTGGCATTGTTCTTGATTCTCTATGGTGCGCTTATGATTTTTTCCTCACAGTATAGAGTGCAGCGCTTAGTTGGTTTTCTCATGCCGGACCAGCATACCCAAACAGTGAATTATCAGATGTATAGCGCACTCAGGGCCATTCGTGCCGGTGGTATCTGGGGGAAAGGCGTAGGGCTTGGCACTCTAAAATTCAGCTCTATTCCAGAAGTTCAATCTGATTTTATATTTGCAGCTTTTGTAGAAGAAGCTGGATTTGCTGGTGTCTTAATGGTTATGGGGCTTTGGTTCTTCATACTGGTGCGAGCTGGCAGAAGACTTATTGTATCCGATTACTTTTCAAGGCTTGCAGGTTTTGGAATCATAACCCTTCTATCCTTGCAGGTGCTTTTAAATCTCGCTGTTGTAACAGGAGTAATGCCAACTACAGGTCTAGCTCTTCCTTTCTTTTCGGCTGGTGGCTCGGCAATTCTCATGAGCGCAATTTCTTGTGGTATTCTCATCAATCTATCTCGAAGTGGTCAGACTGAGACAATTATGAGCGCAAGCTTTAGGCAAAAAGGGGCAGCATATGACTGATGTTAGATTGCAAGAACAGATCAATGAGACAAACGCCCAGAGAAAGAAAGAAGCGCGTTCGCTTCTCTCAAAATCTGACAATTATTCCATAGACATCACCAAGGCTACTACACGCTCTGAGACGGCTCTGCCAGGCACTTCCGCAACGAAAAGCTCAGTAAAAAGCATAGATACGGGCGATAAAATTCAAATATCGCAGAGAATTAGACCCTCCTCGGAACAAGATCATCCGGCGTCAAAAGAGAAAGCCAGACCTGTATCCAACGCAAAGATTTCTATACATCCATATATAAGCCATGCTTCACAAGCTTCTGTTGCGCTTTCCGCACAGGCCGAAAAACTCAGCGAGGCTGTTAAGCCAGCCAAACCATCGATGGTTCCTAGGAAAAATAGCGGCTTGCGAATTCTCATAGCAGTTGCGCTATTGTGTATTCTTTCGGCAGGAGCAGCTATCTCACTCCCGCGGCTTGCCAAGATCGAGACAGTTAGGGTAAGCGGCTTGGAAACTATATCGGAGAATTCCATAATTGAGTCCTTAGGTCCGATTGGAAACGAAAATCTTTTTTCGATAAATATAGAACAGATCGCAAATTCGATTACAAATAATCCAAGAATAGCTAGCGCGAAAGTTCATCGGGTTTTACCTTCTACACTCGCTATAGATATTCGTGAGCGTTTAGCAGTGGCATCGATAGCTATTAACACAGAACAAGGCTCAAAACTCATTTTGGTCGATGGCGAGGGCATAGCATTTGCTTCTCTAGATGCAGACGATTCTAATAATCCCGAGCTGCCAGTAGTATCGGGCATTAAATTTGAGCAATTCAACTTAGGTCAGCAGCTACCTGAAGCCATTCTACCGCTTTTTGCAAATCTAGCGGCGATCAAGCAAAATTCGCCTGAGCTACTCAAGGCGTTTTCAGAAATACATGTGGAGAGAATCTCGGCAAACAATATCGAGATTGTGCTTTATCCCATGCATGTAAAGACAGCGGTACGCTTACCGCTCAGATTCAGTGCCGAAGCTTTATGCAATGCATTGGTGGTTCTTGATATTTTACATTCGCGTGGCTTGAGTGATCAGCCAAGCGAAATAGATTTTCATTCCGGCACTGTAATCTATCAAGCAAAGGAGGCAGTCTCTGGCTGATACAAGTATTGTAGTCCTCGACATAGGAACCACTGTTACAAAAGCTATTGTTGGCGGGTTCAATGAGTTGGGACAATTTGAAATATTTGGCATAGGCACAGCGCCTTCGAGTGGGCTGCGACGCGGAGTAGTACTCAATATCGAAGGCACTTTGAATAGCATCAACTCTGCAATTGATGCAGCAGAACTTATGTCGGGAATAGATATTAGAGAAGTTTCGCTCGCTCTTTCAGGTGCGAATATCGAGAGTTTCAATACTAATGGACAGATAGCAGTAACAGGGCGAGGCCGAGAAATTACAGCAGAGGACATAGCTCGCGTTCATGAGGCTGCTCGTGCGGTATCAATTTCAATGGATCGAGAAATTCTTCATGTTGTGCCTCGATCCTATACGGTGGACGATCAAAAAGGAATTCGCAATCCACTGCACATGACGGGAGTTAGGCTTGAATGCAGTGTCCACATTATAACAGGCTCGGTATCAACAGTACAAAACATGTTGAAATGCGTAACTAGGGCAGGTTACAAGGTCGAACAGAGCTATCTGGGAATATTGGGCTGTGCACGCACGGTGCTAACAGAAGATGAACGCGAATTAGGTTGTCTTCTCTTGGATATAGGAGGAGGTACTACAGACTTGATGGTTTTTTCCGAAAATGATCCTGTCTATACCTCTGCTATTCCCTTAGGAGGAAGCCAAATCACGGGCGATATATCGATAATGCTGAGTATTCCTATCGATACCGCCGAGCGTCTAAAAAAGGAATCTGGAGCCGCATGGGCCGAGGCTGTCGACCCTGATGAGACTGTCATTGTGCCAGGATTTGGAGCACGCGAGCCAGTGGAACTCGAACGTAGAAAACTGGTATCGATTGTGCAACCACGTGCAGAAGAGATATTCGAAATGGTAAATGAGCGATTAATAAAGAATGGATTAAAAGAATTGATTAAGGCTGGAGTCGTACTCACAGGCGGATCAGCTCTTTTACCTCATATAGACGACTGTGCACGGTCGGTATTCGGGGTTCCTGTAAGAATAGGAGCACCAGCAGCCTTGCCCGGCCTTGATGTTGGTTTTCGTTCACCAGCATTCTCTGCGGCTGTAGGTATAGTATTGCTAGAGGCAGAAAGAATTGGAATACCAGAACCTTCGACGAGAAAAAAAGCGCGAAAAGGCAAAGAAGGTGGCTTTTCGCTCATAAAATGGATAAAAGACAGGTTTTTCTAATGCTCGCTTAGGAGGAAAAATATGGCGATAGAACTTGTTGATGACAATGGTATAGGAAGCCCAACTGTGATCAAGGTTATCGGAACTGGAGGCGGAGGCTCGAATGCTGTAAATCGAATGATTATGGCAGGATTGAAAAATGTGCAATTCATAGCGGTAAATACCGATTTGCAGGATCTAGGTCGTTCAAAAGCAGAAATAAGGCTTGGAATAGGGTCCAAAATCACGAAAGGGCTCGGAGCTGGAGGAAAGCCAGAAATAGGAGAGAAGGCTGCCATAGAAGACAGAGATAAGATCGAGCAAGCGCTCCGCGGGGCTGACATGGTCTTTGTTACAGCAGGTCTTGGTGGTGGCACGGGTACAGGTTCTGCTCCAATAATTGCGCAGGCAGCTAGAGATCTTGGAGCCTTGACAGTTGCAGTTGTTACAAAACCATTCGCTTTTGAAGGCAAGATCATAAATAGAATAGCAGAAGAAGGCTTTTCGAAGCTAAAACAAGCTGCTGATACTGTGATCGTTATACCTAATCAGAATCTTCTTAGGGTTGTTGATAAAAAAACCCCATTAAAAGAAGCTTTTAGAATTGCTGATGAAGTACTGAGGCAAGGAGTTCAGGGAATTTCTGATCTTATAACACTTGCTGGAGACATCAATATAGACTTTGCCGACGTCCGAACCGTAATGGAGGGACAGGGCGATGCAATAATGGGTATCGGAATAGGTAGCGGAGACAATCGCGCCCAAGAAGCCTCTGAGAAGGCGATCAATAATCCTCTTCTCGATGATGCATGCATAGAGGGTGCTAGGAATATCCTTGTAAATGTAACATGCGGCGAGGATTTTTCTCTCATAGAATATCAGGAAGTCATCGACCTCATTACATCAAAAGCTGCCGAAGACGCACATATTATCGTGGGTGTGGTAACAGATAGTTCGCTAAAAGATGAGGTGAGAGTTACGGTGATTGCGACAGGCTTTGGTCCCATGCGTCAGAAGTCGGGAGAAAAGGTAGGAACAAAAAATACCATTGCAATGCCTTTAGGATCGATTCGCCCAAGCGAATTTCTTAGCCCAGGCGAATGGCCGCTACACGAAGAAAAACCAGCTCAAAACCGAGATCGTGGGAACGAGAACCAGGATAAGCCCAATTTTAGGGATAGTTTTGGCAAAATAAGCTTCGATCCCGAATCCGATAATGATGAATTCGATATTCCAACAGCACTTCGCAATAAGCGCTTGATCCCCGAGGATTTCGGAGGCAGAAGGTGAGTATTCTTGTGCGGCGTTTTCAAGCATATCTGCTCTCTACAAGGAGACGCTCTGTACTTACTGCGGATGCATACATTCGCGAAATCGAGATGCTAGAGAGTTTCCTTTTTCAGTATGGAAAAACGCTGCTCGATGCAAGTGAAGAAGATCTTCTCACATATCTAATTCGCAGGTCACAGTCAGGACTTCAAAGAACAACTATGGCTCGTATAATTGCGAGCCTGCACTCATTCTATCGATTTTGTCTAAATGAAAAACTTAGAGCAGACGATCCATCGATACAAATTCGAACACCAAAGCAAGATAGGAATCTACCTGATGTGCTCGATCCAGATTCCATCGAACATGTATTGGAATGCATTGACATTAGTTCACCCAATGGACTTAGGGACAGGGCGCTTTTCGAGCTTATATATTCTTGCGGACTAAGGATATCCGAGGCAGCAGATCTTAAGTTTCAACAACTCTATCTGGAAGAAAAAATGCTGAGAGTCATAGGAAAAAGAAAAAAGGAACGTCTTGTTCCATTTGGAGACGAAGCCAAGTATTGGCTGACCCGCTATTTTACAGAGGCAAGACCTTTTTTGGAAAAACATGAGAAATCAGATTTTATATTTCTTAATCAGGAGGGCAAAGGCATCTCCCGCAAGGGAATTTGGAAGCGATTTAGTCAGATACGCGAAAAATCGGGAGTCAAAGCCAAGGTCCATACATTTAGACATAGCTTTGCCACTCATTTGTTAGCAGGAGGGGCAGATCTTCGGACCGTTCAGGAACTTCTAGGGCATTCTGATATAGCTACAACACAGATCTACACGCATATCGATGAGGAATCGCTGGGTATGTATCACAAGGAGTATTTCCCACGGAAATGAAAGAAGAATAAGGCAAGGCAACAGAGAAGCAAAAAAATGAAAGCGGAGAACGAGATTATACGCGCTTACCCTCATGGAGGGTCCTCACAAATGGCACTCGAGAAAAAGCATGAGAAAAAAGGTAGGCTTATGCAATTGGAGCTTGATCGCATCTCAGCAATTCAGCCTTCCATGGATAACATTTCTCTTTCCCTAAAGCTCGCTTTCCAAAGGCTGCATTTTCTCAGTTGGCAGGAGCGTATTCTGCTTCTTGAGAATATTCGTGACATGGAGGATTTCCTAGCTCTGGGTCTTGCCGAAATCGAAAGCTTTCTATACCGTTCAATGCACGCACGATTATTGGATATGGGTAGGATATGGGAACAAGCTGAGCGAGATGTCAACATATTAAGTCGATTAGGGGCAAGATTTGTCTGCATTGTAGATAGAGAGTATCCTCCACTTTTAAGGGAAATACATAGAGCACCATTTGGCCTTTTTGTACGAGGCGATACAAAGGCTCTGATCCAACCATCAGTGACTATAGTGGGAACAAGGGGTCCTACATCGAGAGGGGTTCTTGCTGCGCGGCTTCTGGCAAAAGAATCAGCAGATATAGGTGTTGTGGTGGTGTCTGGACTTGCTCGTGGGATAGATGCTGCGGCACATCGTGGTGCAATACAAAGCGGTGCTGGATCTACTATTGCCGTTCTGCCCTGTGGACCAGAGCGAGTCTATCCGCCATCGAATGCAGCTTTAGCAGCGGCTATTCTCGATTGCGGAGGATGCTTGGTTACGGAATATCCGCCAGGCGTAAGTCTAGATAGATATCGGTTTCCGGAACGAAATCGCATTCTTGCAGGATTTTCCAAGCTCACACTAGTCGTAGAGGCTCCAGAGAAATCTGGTGCGCTCATTACAGCGGAATTTGCTCTTGGAGAAGGTCGGGATGTAGTGGTCGCCGCCTCTTGCCTTGGATCTTCTCGAAATGCAGGAGCGGATGCTCTGAACCAGGATGGTGCTTTGGCAATAAACTGTGCCGCTGAACTAGCCTCCATGATCCAGGGCGAATGTACTGGAATATAGACTTTGATGATTTATATCAAATTCAGCTGCAATTGAAGGAGTTATTGAATGGCAGCAACGAGAAAAAAAGAAAAGAAGACTCCTGGAGCCGCTGAGTCGGCTGATGCCTCCAAGCTAAAGACTCTTGTAATCGTCGAATCGCCTGCAAAGGCTCGTACAATCGAAAAATATCTTGGTTCTCGGTATAAAGTTCTTGCCTCTAATGGCCAGGTTATCGATCTGCCAAAATCGCGAATCGCGGTCGATGTAGCGCATAATTTCGAGCCAGAATACATTACTGTGCGCGGAAAGGCCGAAAAGCTAAAAGAACTGACAGAAGAAGCTAAGCGCTCGAGAGCAGTTGTTCTAGCATCAGACCCTGATCGGGAAGGAGAGGCAATAGCATATCAAATAGGGAAATACTTAGAAGAAAAAGCAAAAAATACACCGATTAGCAGAGTCACTTTCAATGAAATAACAAAACAAGCCGTACAAGATGCAATGGCTAATCCGCGCGACATCGATATGAATCTAGTGGAGGCTCAAAAAGCGAGGCGCGTAATAGATAGGCTAGTTGGTTATACGCTTTCGCCGCTTTTATGGAAAAAAGTAAAATCAGGGCTTTCTGCTGGTCGTGTACAGTCAGTTGCTCTCAAGCTTATCTGCGATCGAGAAAAAGAAGTAGAATCCTTCATCCCTGAAGAGTATTGGACTATTGAAGCCCATCTTAAGGCTCATCAGCATATTGTGCGAGCCGAACTAGCCTTGCTCAATGGCGATAAGCCCTCTATCAAGAGTGAAGCAGAAGCAAATAAGATTCTTGCTCTTTTTTCTGGAAAATCCGCCTTGGTGAGCGATATTCAATCTATAGATCGCACAATTAAGCCAAAACCACCATTTACGACTTCGAAGCTGCAGCAGGCTGCTTCCAATAGACTTGGATTTACGAGCACTAAGACAATGAAAATTGCCCAGCAGCTATATGAAGGCGTAGACATGGGGCATCAGCGGACTGGACTCATCACCTATATGAGAACGGATTCTACGAGGATTTCCGAGGCGGCGCTCCATGAGACACATGAATGGCTTACAAAATACTTTCCCAATCAGACTCCGCATACGCCTATTCGATATTCAGTAAGCAATGCAGCTCAGGACGCTCATGAAGCAATACGGCCTACTCGAGTGGATGTTACTCCCGATGAAGCAGGACTCTACCTAAGAGGCGATCAACTGAAGTTATACACCCTAATTTGGGAACAATTCGTTGCTTCCCAAATGAAACCCGCAGTGATTCGGACCTTAACTGCCGACATTCAAATTGGTGATGGCATTTTTCGTACTTCAGCCACTAGTTTCATAGAAGAGGGGTTCTATAAAGTAATTCGCCTCGCGGCTTCCAAGGAGGAACGAACAAGCCATTATCTTCCATTCGAGAAAGGTGAAATGCTCCTGGTAGAAAAAATTGAAAGCGAACAACATTTCACTCAGGGTCCTTCGCGCTACACGGATGCCTCAATTGTGCGAACTCTTGAGGAGCTAGGAATTGGAAGGCCTTCTACCTATGCACCAACGATCGAGACTCTCATTGAGCGATATTATGTCCAGAGAGATAAACGCCAACTTGTCCCAACACAGCTTGGTAAAATAATAAATGACATTCTTTCTAAAAATTTTCCAGAAGTAATCAACACTGGATTTACTGCAGAGATGGAATCTATGCTCGATAAAGTCGAAGAGCAGAAAATCGATTGGGTAAGTGAACTTAAAAAGTTCTATTTCCCCTTGGTGGATAAAGTCGAAAACGCTTTGAATGCCCTAGAGGATATGCATGGGGTATTGGATGAGAAGACTAATGAAAAGTGCCCGATCTGCGGCCGTCCTCTCATAAAAAAGCTAGGAAGGTTTGGGTATTTTCTATCTTGTTCAGGATTCCCAGAATGCACCTTCACTAAATCCGTACCGCTGGCTATTTGCCCAAAATGCGGAGGCGATATCGTTCCGCGTGTTTCGAATAAGGGCAGACGAAAGAAATTCTATGGCTGCTCGAACTATCCCGAATGCAGTTTTAAGACCCTTTATAAGCCAACAAATGCTACTTGCCCAAAATGCGGCTGGTTTCTTGTTGAAAAATACGACAAAAAGAATGGTCATTGCAAGATTTGCATAAACCCAGATTGTGATTACCTCCACTCGAGTCAACAGAGTGGAGACAATAGCGGAGAGTCATGAATCATGGATGCGCGACTTTTGGACTATCTTGATTACCTTGGTTCTGTGAGAGGCCTTTCGTTTAGGACAGTGGAAGCATATAGGCGGGATCTCGCGCAATACGAGGTATTTCTCGAAGGGAAAGACCTCGATGAGGCAGATGCAAGCGATATTAGAACATTTGCTGGTACTCTTGTGATGGAGAAAAGAGCGGCTTCATCTATCAACAGGGCTTTATCTGCGGTACGCGGTTTTTATAGATATCGGATGAAATTTCATGAAAAAGGGAAGGATCCAGCGCGAGAAGTAGAAAATGTGC
>Ga0255342_1005149_pt1 | contig 12796 bp, 9 predicted proteins | sample wastewater_treat_3_FD_192416 | JGI IMG/M metagenome (GOLD analysis project Ga0255342, IMG submission 192416) | Wastewater microbial communities from Lulu Island WWTP, Vancouver, Canada - plant14 | ecosystem: Engineered > WWTP > Wastewater > Unclassified | place: Canada: Vancouver, British...
CCGAGGAGTCCGCGACGAGGAATCTCTGCCCGCGAGAACGTCCCAGACCTACGAACGGCAGGTAGTTGTCCAACCACGAGATTCCTCACACCGAGTTCGGAATGACAACCCGGCGGCACACCGAGTTCGGAATGACAGCCCCATGTCATTCCGAGGAGTCCGCGACGAGGAATCTCCGCCCGCGCAGACGTCCGGCGCCCCGAACAACGCACCACAGGAGAGCGGCCGATGACCGCCCCCAGCCTGCAGATTATCACCTGGAATCTCTGGGTCTCGGCGCCGGTCTGCGCGCTCGCGGCCTCGGCCATGGTCACCCTCATCGCGGGCGCGTTCTGGCCGGCATTCGCGCGCTGGCTCACGCCCTGCCTGGCGCTCGGCGGAATCGCGCTCACCGCGGCCTTCACCATTCTGGCCGGGATGCTCGGACTCCCTCCGGCGGGCATGCAGGTGATGGACAGCTTCACGGTCGTGTTCGACCTCATCATCCTCATCGCGGCCTTCATCACCGTGCTCGTCTCGAATCACTACGTGACGCGGGAGAACCTGGAGCGCGGCGAGTATTACGCGCTGATGATGCTCTCCGCCTCGGGCGCAATGCTGATGGCGGCCTCCGACAACTACGTTATGATGTTCCTCGGGCTCGAGCTGCTCTCGATTCCGCTTTACGTTCTTGCGGGGTTCTCGCGGGGGCGCTCTGAGAGTCAGGAGTCGGCGCTCAAGTATCTGCTGCTCGGAGCGTTTGCGTCGGCGTTCTTCGTATTCGGCGCGGCCCTGGTGTTCTCGGCAACGGGGAGCACGAACATCGTTGTCGCCGGCGATGCGACGGAACGGGCGCTTGTGGGGACGACGCCCATATACGTAATCGGGCTGGCGATGATCCTCACCGCGCTTGCATTCAAGGTGGCGCTGGTGCCGTTCCATATGTGGACGCCGGATGTGTATCAGGGCGCTCCCACGTCCGTGACGGCGTTTATGGCCGTTGTCGCGAAGGCGGCGGGCTTCGGCGCCCTGGCCCGGGTCGCCGCCGCCGGCCCCGAAGGATCGTGGACGGTGCTCCTCTGGGGCCTGTCCGCCGCGACGATGATCTGGGGCAACCTGCTCGCGATCTCTCAAAACAACATCAAGCGCCTGCTTGCGTATTCGAGCATCGCGCACGCGGGCTACCTGCTGATGGGCATTCTGGCCGGAGGGCGCGCGGGCATCTCGGCCGTGCTGTTCTACCTGCTCGCCTATGCCGCCATGACCTTCGGGGCGTTCGCGGCGGTCATCATTTTGGCCGGCCGCGGCGACGGGGCCGAGGACATCGAGGACTATCGCGGCATCGCGCGGCGCAGCCCGCTGCTCGGCTGGACGATGGCGATCTTCATGTTCTCGCTCGCCGGGCTGCCGCCGTTCGCGGGGTTCTTCGGCAAGCTGTACCTCTTCAGCGCCGCCGTGGAGGCGGGGTATCCGGGTCTGACGGTGCTGGCGGTCCTCACGAGCGTTATGGGCGTGTTCTACTATCTTCGCGTGACGGTTGTGATGTGGATGCAGGAGCCTGAAGCCGAGTCCGGCCCCGCCGCGCAGACCTCCGCGCCACTGCTCTCACGCCTCGTGCTGAGCGCCCTGGCGGTTGCCGTGCTTGCGCTCGGCATATTCTCGTCGCCGGTGCTGCGATGGACAAACTCCGGATCGGCCGGTCTCGAGCGCTCGGCTGAAGCAGCGATCCAGATGACGCTGCCCGAGCCCACGAACGCGCCCGCGGCGCTCTCCGGCGGCAGCCGTTAGGCGTCGGGCCGCAGGAATCACCCGGCGCGCCGGATAACCACACCTTCGTAGAGGAGATTCCATGGCTCTGATTATTACAGGCGGCAGCATTGTTGACGGCACGGGGGCCAAAGCGCGCCCCGGCGATATCCGGATAGACGGCGGAACGATCACCTGGGTGGGCGAAGGCAGCAGGGACGGCGCGGAGGTTCTTGACGCCGGCGGGAAGACCGTCTGCCCGGGATTCATTGACTTTCACTCCCACACCGACATGACCCTGCTCGTCAACCCGACGGCAGAGAGCAAATTGGCGCAGGGAGTGACGCTGGAGGTCTGCGGCAACTGCGGCTCCTCCGACGCTCCCATTCTGGACCCTGAGGCCCGCGAGCATGCGCGCAAGTCGTTCGAGAAGATGGGCGCGTCCTTCGACTGGGGCTCCATGGGCGAGATGCTGGACGTTCTGGAGCAGGCGGGAACAGGCGTCAACTTCTGCACCTTTGCGGGGCATGGCAACATCCGCCGCGAAGTCGTGGGGCGGGAGGACCGGCCCGCGACCCCGGAAGAACTCGCCCGGATGCGCGACCTGGTGGCGCAGTGCATGGACGAAGGCGCGGTGGGCATCTCCACCGGGCTCATCTACCCGCCGAGCTGCTACGGATCAACCGGCGAGTTGGTGGAGCTGTGCAAGCCCGTGGGCCAGCGGGGCGGGCTCTACTCGACGCACATGCGCAGCGAGAGCAAACGCCTCACCGAAAGCGTGGCGGAGGCGATCGAGATCGGCGAGCGCTCGGGCGCGGCCATCCAGATCTCGCACCTGAAGGCCTGCGGCGCCTCCAACCACGGCAAGGCGATCCGGGCGCTGGAGATGATTGAAGAGGCGCGCGGGCGCGGCGTGGATGTCAGCGCCGACCAGTATCCGTACATCGCGACGAGTACCGGGCTGGGCACGATGATCCCGGAGTGGGCGCACTCGGGCGGCTCCGGGGCTCTTCGGGCGCGTCTCGAAGATTCGGGCGAGCGCCAGCGTATCGTGGAAGAGATACGCAAGTCCAACGAGCCCGGCGGCTGGATCTCCGACAGCGGCGGATTCGACAGCGTCGTGATTTCCGGAGTGCGCACCGACGAAAACCGGTGGACCGAAGGGCTGACGCTGACCGAGATCGTGAGCAAACGAACGGGCAGAGACCCGGTGGAGGCGATGCTCGACTTTCTGCTCGAAGAGGATTTCGGCATCGGGATGGTCCACTTCTGCCTGTCGGAGACAGATGTGAAGGCGGTTATGCGAACGCCGTACACGCTGTTCGGCTCGGACGCGACGGCGAGAGCGACATCCGGCCCGATGGGAAAGGGCAAGCCGCACCCCCGCGCATTCGGGACGTTTGCGCGCATTCTGGCGCATTATGTGCGTGAGGGCGGCGTGATTCCGCTGGAGACCGCCATTCAGAAGATGACGTCGCTGGCCGCTGACCGGCTGGGCCTGAGCAACCGCGGACGGCTGGCGCCGGGCGCGGCGGCGGACATCGTGGTGTTCGATCCGGGAACAGTCCGGGACACCGCAACATTCAAAGAACCGAAGCAGTTGGCCGAGGGAATCGCGCATGTTCTCGTGAACGGGGAGTTCGCGCTCCGCGATTCGCAGATCACGGGAGCCCTGCACGGGCAGGTTATCCGCGGCATCGGCGCGCGCCACTGAGAGGGAGAGGCAGGAGCGCCAAAGCGGTTCTCAGGGGTAAATGATATGAACAGAGAACGTCGAAGTCTGGTCTGGTTCATCATCGGGGCGTTTGTGCTCGTCGCCGGAACGATTGCGCTTGGCGGGTGGCTGGCGGGCGGAGGGCCCACCCGGGCCTTCGCGAAGCCGGGGCAGATCGTGTTCATCAGCGACCGCACGGGCTCGCCGGACGTCTGGATAACGGAAGAGGACGGCTCGAACGCCAGGCGCCTGATGGCCGAAGAGGGCGAAGAGCGAGAGACGGCATTCGCCCCGAAGGGTGACTGGATCTATTACACCGCCGATTTCGGCGCGCAGGAGCTTCAGCTTTGCCGGACGCGGCCCACGGGCAAAATGGCCGGCCGCATGCTTTCGAGCGGCGGCGCGCAGAGTTCGCTGTCCGTCTCGACCGGCGCGCTGAAGGTCGGCTACATCAGCAACACGCAGGTGTTCGCTATCGGCCTGGACGGCAAGAATCCCGAACGCGTGCTTCCCTCGCATGCGGACGAGCAGCTCAACCTGCCGCAGCTTGCGGCGATGCCCGGCGGACTCCCCGGAACCAGGCGCTACTCGTCTGCCCGGCTGTCGGCCAGGCCGGGCTGGATAGCCGCCATGTCTCAGGGATTCGACAACCAGCGGCTATTTGTGGGCCTGGGCGATCACTACGTGACGGCGACGCTGCTGGGAGCCGACGAGCAGCCGCTGGTGGGCGAGGAGTGCGGCTTCGCCTGGGCTCCCGACGGGGCGCGGCTGGCGGTCGCCACAATCGGCCCTCCGGGGACCTCCTCGCTTCTGGTGTATGCCCCCGACCCGGATCAGATTCCCGAGGATGACCCGTCGGCCGGCGTGCCTATCATCCCGGCGGAGCGCATTCTGATCAACGTCGCAGACGGCTCGGTGGGCTTCCGCCACCCGGCCTGGTCTCCGGACGGCAAGGAGATCGCGTTCAGCCGTTTCCGCGTTGAAAAGAGCGGAGGGCGGGTAGACGACGGCATCTGGGTGGCGCCCGCGGAAGGCGGCACGCCGCGCCAGATAGCCAGAGGCGGCGCGACCCTGCCCGTTTACAGCCCGGACGGCCGGTTCATGCTATACCAGCTCGGCGCGGATATCATACGCTGCGACCGGGAGGGCGGACAGGTCAAGAACCTGACGGAAGGCAAGGGCATCAATCGCTACCCATCCTGGTCGCCGGTGCTCTCGAAGAAGTAGATGCCGCGAGGGCAGCGCGCCGCGGCGCCCGGCAACGCCTACCTGACCGACCAGCTTATTCCGTACATCGGGAACAAGCGCAAGCTGCTGGGCCTTATCGGGCAGGCTGTCGAGATGACCGGGCTGTCCGGCGGCACGTTCCTCGATCTGTTCGCGGGAAGCGGCGTCGTCGGCCGCTTCGCCAAGCTGTCCGGCTTCAGGGTCATCGCGAACGACTGGGAGCCGTATGCGCGCATCATCAACTCGGCGTACATCAGCACGAACCGCACCCCCCCGTTCGAGCGCTTCGGCGGCGCGCAGGCGTTCTGCGAGCATCTCAACGCGCTGCCCGGGGTGCGCGGCTACATAGCCCGGCACTACTGCCCCGCCGACGACGAGGCCCCCGACATCCGCACCGAGCGCATGTTCTTCACGCAGGCGAACGGCAGGCGGCTGGACGCCATCCGCGAAGAGCTCTGCAGCCTTCGCGAAGATGGCGCAATCAGCCAGTGCGAGCACGACCTGTTCGTGGCGGCGCTCATCTTCGGCACGAGCTGGTGCTCGAACACGAGCGGCGTCTTCAAGGGGTTTCACAGAGGCTGGGGCGGCGCCACGCAGACGGCCTGGTATCGCATCCGCGAACCCCTGCAGATCCGCGTCCCCCGCCTGTACGACAACGGCCAGGACAACCTGACTCTGCAGGAGGACGCGGCTCTTCTCGCCCCTCGCCTTGACTGCGACATCGCCTATCTCGACCCGCCCTACAACCAGCATCAGTACGGCGCGAACTATCATCTGCTGAACACCGTGGCCCTGTGGGACAAGCCGGGCATTCCGGAGAGCATTTCGCCCCGGAGGGGAGACAAGGCCGCCATCCGGCGCGACTGGCGGGAGGCGCGAAAGAGCGCGTTCTGCGTTCGGGCGCTGGCGGCGAGTGAGATGGAGCGGCTCGCGGGCAGCCTCCGGGCGCGATGGATTCTTGTCAGCTACTCGACGGACGGCCTCATCCCGGCTGAAGAGCTTGTCCGCACGCTTCACCGCGCCGGACGGCTCTCGTGGGTGCATCGCCCGTACAAAAGATACCGCGTATCGTCTCAGCGCCCCTCGCCGCGCAGCCACACGATCGAGTTCGTGCTGGTTGTGGAGACTGCCGCGGCGCCGGACACCCGATCGCGCGACCGGGTGCTTCGCGCGCTCGCGAGCGCCGCTTCCGCCGCGCCGCGACCCGTTTCCATGAAGGAGTAGTTGTATATGACCCAGTCCGCCGTGCAGATAAAGAGGCTGCCGCACCAGATCAAGCCCGACCCGCGCCGGACGATCACCCGGTTTTTCGCGGCCAACGAGCAGTCGAACATCGGCCGCATCGAGCGCGTCCTGACGCTGACGGAAACCGAGGCGGACGCGATACTGGGCGGCCTCACGCGCGAGTACAGCAAGCGCCACCCGGACATCTCTGACATCTGGCTGGAGAACTTCGAGCGCATCGCGCCCCTCGCTCCGCAGGGGGCGGATGTCGGCAAGACGCACAGGCTGCTGATCGGGGCGTATTTCACGATGGAGTACGCCGTCGAGGCCGCCGCGCTCTTCAACCCGTCCATAGTCCCGACCGTCAGCCAGGAAGAGCTGCCGCCGGGCTCCACACGCTTTCTGATGAGCCTGCGCGCCACGGGCGAGGGTCACCTCTCCTCCATCGTCTTCCGCGCGGGCGTCATTGACGCGGACAACCATATCATCATCGAGGAGGCGGCCCCCAGCATCAGGCCGCTCAAGGCCGTGCCGGACGCCGAGTTCGACACGCACATGTTCCGCGAAACCCTCGAGGACCTGGACGCGCTCGGACCGTTCGAACAAGCCGTGCTCGAGAAGATGGGCGAGGCGTTCAGCCTGTCCGAACTGAACCAGACGCTCGAAGACCTGCGCTCGTGGGCGCCCTCGGCGGCCGTCTTCAAGCATACGCAGCGCAACCTGCTCACGTTCGCCCGATCCAACTACAGGATCACCGTGCCGCCGGACATTCTCGCCTCGGAGATCGTCATCTTCCCCATCTCCGAAAAGGAGAGCCGCGGAATCGAAGACGTGCGCATGGTGAAGTTCACGGACGACGACGGGGTGTGCACGCTCTACGGCACCTACACCGCATACAACGGCATGACCGGCTTCCCGACCCTTCTGATGACCCGCGACCTGAACACAATCGAGAGCCATTCCATGGCGGGCCGGTTTGCGAAGAACAAGGGGATGGCGCTCTTCCCCCGCAAGATCAACGGGAACTACGTCATGTCCGGGAGGCTCGACGGGGTAAACCGGTACATCCTGGAGTCGGACAACCCGCTCGTGTGGAACCGCGGGCGGCCATCGGAGAGCCCGAAGCACTGGTGGGAGTTCTCGTTCATCGGAAACTGCGGGTCGCCCGTGGAAACTCCGCACGGGTGGCTGCTGCTCACGCATGGCGTGGGCCCGATGCGCCAGTACTCCATCGGCGCCACGCTCCTCGATCTGGAAGACCCCGCGAGGGTCATCGGGCGCACGGCCGAGCCGCTCATCGTGCCGGGCGAGAACGAGCGCGCGGGCTACGTGCCGAATGTGGTGTACACCTGCGGCTCGATGCTGCACAACGAGTCACTGATCATTCCTTACGCCATGGGAGACGTGACGACCACCTTTGCCTCCGTCAACACCGAGGAGTTGATCGCCAGCCTGAAACGCGAATAGGGTCCTATTCGAGCACGACACGCTCGAACGGCTCGGAGAGATGCCCGAACATCTCCCGCAGCATCGCTGTCAGCCGCGCCTCGCTTATGGCGGCCAGGGGGTGAACCATCAGATACATCTTCTGCGGAGGCTGCCAGCCGACGTCCTGAGTGTAAACGACGTTCGAAACGAGTTTCGCTCCGAGTCGGCGATAAAAGGCGATGCGCCGCTCGGCCAGCCGCGCCTCCTCGCCCTGCAGCATGTCTGGACGCTCGACCTCGAAAACCAGAAGCTCGATCTCCGGGTGCTCCGCGAGGGCAAGCTCGATCAGTTCGCGGTAGAAACGGGCGCCTGTACCCCGCCCGCGCATCTCCGGCGAAACGGCCAGGTAAAACAGCCACAGAGCCCGTCCGCCGAGCGCAAGCTGATGCCAGGCGAGCCCCGCAAGCCCGCCGTCCTCCCGTTCGAGCGCAAGCATGCTCGCGCCCTGGAACTCACCCTCGAAGCCGCGCTGCAGCGCCCGAACGAACTCGCTGACCTTGAGCTGCTCGGGAAGCGGGAAGCTCTGCTGGTACAGGTCGAGCCACGGCCCGAGAAGCGGGTCGTCCAGGCAGGTGATTCTGCGAATCGTCGGGAGCGGTTCCATATGACGGCTACTTCTCCGCGCCGCGAGTCTCAATCCTGCCCGAAAACGGCCCGCAGCGGATTTGCGCCGCGTCCGCGCGGCGTGTTATACTCTGCCATCCCTGAAGGCCCCCGGACAACAACCGCCTTCGCACGGAAAAAAGAGCTGCAGAATGAACCATCCAACGCCCAAAGTGCCAGTGCCGACACTCGAGCGCATGGCCACGTACCTCGCCTGCCTGACTGATCTGAACGAGAAACAGGTGCAGACCATCTCGTCGGCCGACATGGAGCAGATGACCAACATCAATGCTGCTCAGTTCCGCAAAGACCTCTCGTACTTTGGCGAGTTCGGCAGGCCCGGCATCGGCTACAGCGTGCCCGAGCTCGCGGGGCGCATCAGCACGATTCTTAAAGTGGATCGCGAGCAGCCGGTGCTTCTGGCCGGGGCCGGAAACCTGGGCTCGGCGCTGGCGGGCTACCCGGCCCTCAGACGTGAGAACTTCCACATCGTCGCCGCGTTCGACACCGACCCGGACAAGATCGGCTCCCGGCTCTGGGATCTGGACATTCACGACATCGCCCAGGCGCCCGCGATGAACCGCGCGCTGAATGCGAAGATCGGCATCATCGCTGTTCCGGCCGCGGCCGCGCAGGGCGTGGCCGAAACGCTCGTATCCGCGGGCGTCACGGCGATTCTCAACTTCGCCCCCGTCTCGCTGCGAGTGCCCGCCGGAGTGGCGGTGCGAAACGTGGACTTCGTGCAGGAGATGGCCGTGCTGTCCTACCACCTGGCGGGCTGATCGCTAGCCGGCGGGGCGGCGGGGATCCTCAGTCGTCGAACGGATCCACATCGGCCAACGACGAGAGATCCGGCTCGGCGTCCTGCCTCTGGAGCTTCGCGTAGGCGAGCAGCAGCTTCTTGAGGCCCACTCCGCCCGCAAACATTACCGTCACCTGAGCCTCGTCGCCGAAGCCCGTCGCCGAGATGACCACGCCCCTGCCGAACTTGCCGTGCACCACCCTGTCGCCCTCGCGGAACGGAGAGTCCGAGTTGTTCGTGACGCGCGTGCGCGTCTGCGCGCCTCCGCCCCAGAGCCCGGCCTCCTGACGCGCGCCGGGCGGAATCTCGAAGTACTGGCCCGGGATGTCCTTGATAAACCGCGACATGCTGGAGCGGTTCGACATGCCGTAGGTCATCCGCCGGAAAGCGTACGTAAGGTACAGCTCCTCCTTCGCCCGCGTCATCCCCACATAGCACAGGCGCCGCTCCTCCTCCAGTTGCCCCGGCTCGTACAGCGAACGCGAGTGGGGGAACACGCCTTCCTCGAGCCCCGCCAGAACAACAATCGGGAACTCGAGCCCCTTGGCCGCATGCAGCGTCATCAGCGTGACAGGCTGAGCGTCCTCCTCCAGTGCGTCAATGTCCGACACGAGCGCCACCTGCGACAGAAACGCTTCCAGCGACGTGTCCTCCGCCTGCGTGTCGAACATCGTCGCGACCGACACCAGCTCTTCCAGGTTCTCGATGCGCCCCCGAGCCTCCATCGTGCGCTCGCTCTTCAACGCTTCCATGTAGCCCGAGCGCTCCAGGGTCTCCTTCACCAGATCGCTGACCGGGGTGTTCTCACTCATCCTTCGCAGCGTCTGAATCACTCCCGTGAACTGCGCGATTGCGCGCTGAGACCTGGGAGTAATGAGCTGCATCGCCTCCTGGCTGCAGGCCGCGCCCCACAGGCTTGTCAGATGAATCGCCGCGTACGCCTCCAGCCGGTCCACCGAGGCGCTCCCGATGCCTCGCGTTGGCGTGTTCACGACGCGCCGGAAGCTGAGGTTGTCCGCCTCGTTCGCGATCAGCCGGAGATACGCGACGATATCCTTCACCTCTTTGCGCTCCCAGAAGCGCAGGCCCCCGATGATGCGGTACGGCAGCTTGTGCTGGATGAAGACTTCTTCAAACGGCCGCGACTGGGCGTTGGTGCGGTAAAGGATGGCGACGTCCGACGGCCGGCGGCCGGCCGCCACCACTTCCTCTATGAGCCGCGCCACAAGCTCCGCCTCATGAAGTTCGTCCGACGCCTCCCACAGCGTTATCAGCTTGCCCGCCGGGTTCTCGGTCCACAACTTCTTCTCCGCCCGGTTCTCGTTGCAGCTCACGACTTCGTGCGCCGCGTCCAGGATCACCTGAGTCGAGCGGTAGTTCTGCTCGAGCTTCACGGTGGTCGCGTCGGGGAAGTCGCGCTCGAAGTTCAGGATGATCCCCACGTCCGCGCCCCGCCACGAGTAGATGGACTGGTCATCGTCTCCCACCACGGTAATGTTGCGATGCTTCTCGGCGAGTATCTCGACGAACCGGTACTGGCTCAGGTTTATGTCCTGGTACTCGTCCACCAGCACGTATCGGAACTTGCGCTGATACGCGTCGCGGACGTCCTCGCGCTCCTCCAGAAGCCGCACCGCGAACAGAATCAGGTCGTCGAAGTCGAGCCCGCGCATCTCCTTCAGCTTGCGGTCGTACAGCTCCCACACCCGCGCGGCCGTCTCTTCCTGCACGCCCGAGTGCTTCGCCCGATAGCTCTTCGGATCAAGAAGCCGCTCCTTGCCGTGGCTGATTGCGGCAAGCACCGCGCGCGGGGGGTGGGTCTTATCGCTGATGTTCAGATCGTGGAGGCACTCCTTCACGAGCGACATCTGGTCCTCATCGTCCACGATCACGAAGTTGCGGTCCAGCCCGATCTTCTCGCCCGAAATGCGCAGCAGCTTCGCGCAGATCGAGTGAAACGTCCCGGCCCACACCTGCGAAGCCGCCTGAGATCCCAGAAGCTGTTCTATGCGGCCCTTCATCTCGCGCGCCGCCTTGTTCGTAAACGTCACCGCCAGAATCTGGTCCGGACGCGCTTTTCCCTGCTGGATAAGCCATCCGATGCGGTGCGTCAGGACCCGGGTCTTGCCGCTTCCCGCGCCGGCGAACACGAGCAGCGGCCCGCTATCGTGCGTTACGGCCCGTAGTTGATCCGGGTTAAGGTTCAGGAGGATGTCGTTCATAGGGCAAGAAGCAGCACGGCTGTCGCGCGCCCGTGCGCGGGGCTGCCATGCCGGCGTAGTGGTACGGTTCGATGCGGCCGGTGGTGGTGACTCCCGCGCGTGCGCGAGCGGCGCTGCAGGCTCAGTATGGCACACAGAAGGGCCCCTCCGCAAAGCGTGAGGGGCCGGAGACCGAAAGAAGGTCAGCCGGTCTCTTCGGCGGCTGGCGCGGCGTCCACAGGCGGTTCCGCGGCCGTTTCCGGCGCGGCGGCGGGCGGTTCCTCGGGCGCGCCAGGCTTCACAGGCGCGGCGGTTTCCTCCGCCTCGGGCGGGGGGGTCAACAACTCCTTGCGGTGAATCGAGATCGAGCGGTCGGCGGTGATGCCCAGGCGCACCTGTTCACCCCGAACCTCGAGCACGGTAATCTCGATGTTGTCACCGATAACAATCTGTTGTCCGACCTTCCTGGCCAAAACCAGCATCCTGCGTCACCTCGTTTCGCGCTCAGCCCGCGCGTTTTCACACGGGCGGGAGACGTGCGCGGCAACCAATTTTCGGCAGGAAAAGCCCGGTTATGCAGGTTGCTGCCCGTCAAACGGGGCGGTTCGTCACCTTTGCCGGGCTTCGAGCTGCTCCTGAACCCGCTTAAGCTGCGCCCGAAGCTCGCTGATCTCGGCCGCCTGCTCGCGGGCAAGCTGATACAGCCCCTGCACGGCCGCAAGCGTCACACCGTCCGCATCCACCGTGTTGATCCGCCGGGGGTCGCTCCCCAGGCCGAACGCGGCGGCGAAGTCCTGCGCCATCGGCCCCATGTGCAAGGCAGGCGCGCCCGAGCCCTTCAGCTTCCACGTCTGCACGGGCACCGCCTGCAGGCGTTCCAGCACATCACGGGGCGATACCGCCGCCAGATCGGTCTTCAGATCGCGGTCGCTGATCACGTTCCACCCCGTATCGCCCGCGTCCAGCGAGACACCCGCCGATGGCTGACCGCTCGAGTCTATTGCGCTCACAAGGCGGACGCCCCCGGTTGCGCGCACGCTGAACTCGTCGGCGGCGGTCGCGTCGAAGTCGAAGTCCTGTGAGTCAGCCCACACGAACGATCCCGGCTCCCCGGCCTTTGCCCGCCGGCCCGCCGCGAAGCTGTAAGCGCCGCCCGCGGCGTTGTTCTCGCCGCCCGGCACCGCGCCGAACACCCCGTGTGCAGTGTTCCATGCGCCGCCCGCAATCGCAGCCCAGCCCGCGCCGGACGCGTTTCCGAGCCCGCCGCCGATGGTTACAAAGGCGCCGTTCGCTTCGTTCGACTGCCCACCGGCGACCGTCGAGTACTGCTGAAGCGCGACGTTTTCCCTGCCGCCACCCACCGTCGCCCAGCCGTCACCCGTATCCCAGCCGGGCACCCCGGCGGTGTTGTCCTGACCGCCGCCGACCGTGCAGTATTCCTGGCTGGCCAGGTTGCCCGTGCCGCCGCCGATGAACGCCGCGAAACCGCCCGCCACGTTCTGCTCACCGCCGCCTACAAAGGCGCTGTCACCGTCCGCGCTCGAATACAGTCCACTTGCGACCCCGGCCGTGCGCCCCCACGCGACATTACCGGTGCCGCCACCGATGAAGGACAGCGCTCCTCCGGCATGATTGAACGATCCGCCCACGACCGCTGCCTCACACCCGTTCCAGGTGTCGCCGGTCGCGTCGCCCGCCTGGTTGTTGCGGCCGCCCCCGATGACGCAGAAGCTGTCGTGCGCGACGTTCGGGACCGCGAACTCCCAGCCTGTGTCCTCCGGGCTTCCGCCGCCCCCGATGAACACGCCCTCA
>Ga0255342_1005151_pt1 | contig 12792 bp, 14 predicted proteins | sample wastewater_treat_3_FD_192416 | JGI IMG/M metagenome (GOLD analysis project Ga0255342, IMG submission 192416) | Wastewater microbial communities from Lulu Island WWTP, Vancouver, Canada - plant14 | ecosystem: Engineered > WWTP > Wastewater > Unclassified | place: Canada: Vancouver, British...
CTGATTGCCGATAACTATCCTTTTTCCCAGAGCACTGGCCCGGGGAAATAATTCCTGAGCCATTTCCTCATCAATTACCGCGACCCTTCTTCTACCCTGGCAATCACTGTTGGTGAGGAAACGGCCAGCGGTTATCTCCAGAGGATGTAAGCGGGCATAGTCGGCTTCGGTACCCAAGATTTGAGCAGTTTTTGATTTGTCCCTGCCTTTAATTGTGGAATAAGTCTGGGCACAAGGGAGCAAATATTCCAGTTCCGGGACATTGGCTTTTATAATCTCAATATCGTTCATGGTAAATTCTCTGCCAGTGGGGAGCTCATCCCGCCGCCAGTCTACCGTAATCTGAAACAGATTGCTGCCGAACTTCTCCATTTCCTTCATAATTGATTGCTGCCCGCCCTGACCAACTGCAACTACGGCAATTACTGCCGTAATACCAATCATTATACCCAGAGTGGTCAAAATCGAGCGCAGCATATTGGCCCGGATAGAATCCCAGGCAACCCGTATGCTTTCACCCAGGTTCATATATCCTCACCACCTTTAACAGCAGATGGTTTAATATGGGGAGGACTAAGTAATTCATCATTTATTAACTTGCCATCACGAAAATGCAATACCTTGCGGGCAAAAGCAGCTATATCTTCTTCATGGGTAACCAAAACGATGGTGGTATGCTCCTGATGGAGTGACCGGAAGATGTTCATAATCTCCATGCTGGTAACGCTATCCAAGTTGCCGGTAGGCTCATCAGCCAGAATAATATCAGGATTATTTACCAGAGCCCGGGCAATGGCTATGCGCTGGCACTGGCCTCCAGAGAGTTCCGAAGGGCGATGATCAATTCGATCCAGCATCCCTACCCGGCCAATACAATCAAGAGCCCGGGTCTTACGTTCCTCTTTGTCCACTCCGGCATAAAGCATAGGTAACTCTACATTGCGCAGAGCAGTCATGCGGGGCAGCAGATTATAATTCTGGAAGACAAAACCGATTTTTCGGTTGCGAACGGTTGCCAGTTGGTCACTGTTCATACTGCTGACTTCAACTCCACCCAGCCAGTAGGATCCAGAACTGGGGGTATCCAGGCATCCCATTACATTCATCAGGGTTGATTTGCCTGAACCGGAAGGCCCCATTACCGCAACGAAGTCTCCCATCTCAATGTGTAAACTTACATCCTGCAGGGCATGAACCGGGTTGGAATGAGGGCGATAAACCTTATTTAGCTGCTCCATTTTAATCATGGTTATTATCCTTCGGGGTAGCAGCCGGCATAGTTGCCTGACGTACCTTTTGCCCATCCTTAAGCCCGGTTGGTGGGTCTAAAATAAGCAAATCCCCCTTATTTAAACCTTTTGTAACTTCCAGGTAAAGTTCTCCTTCCACACCGGTAGTTACTGTCTGTAAGCGGGCTTTACCATCATCATAAACCCATACCTGCTTTTTCCCCTTACTTTCCAGCAGGGCCTCGTAGGGAATCACCAGGCGTTTTTTTGCCGCTACGCTAATAATCTCCAAATCCACAGAATAACCAGCTTTTAATCGACCAGATTTATCTTCTACCCTGACATTAACCGGTACTTCTACCTGGCGGGTATTATTACTCTCCTTTACCCGGGCCAGACCTGCTACTTCAGTTACTTTTCCACTGAATTTCTTACCCGTCAGGGCTGCGGCTTCTATAACTACCTTTTGCCCTGGTTTCACCCGGGCAGCGTCCGCTTCGCTTACGCCAACCTTAACCTGCAAGCGTTCGGGTTGTCCAATGGTTATAAATTTGTCCCCGGCTTTAATCATATCTCCGGGACGGTTTTCCAGATTCAGTACTACACCATTTATATCAGCTTTTATTATATAATGAGATATTTCTTCCTCGGCTGCCTGTACTGCGGTTTGAGCTTTGCTTAAACTTGCTTCGGCTGCCTGGTGTTCTGCTGTTCGGGGGCCATTCAGGACAGGCAACTTACCATTCACTCCTTGTATTTACCATTGAATAAGAATTCATTAGTATAATAATTACCGGGCATACGCAACCACGATGAAAATAGGTGTATCAAGTGGGCAGATTCAGGAATTATCCTCACCCCTTACCCCTGACTCCTCACTCCAGACAATTAATCGGGTTCTAGATTCGAAGTCATTTACAAGACCATTATGTCATTAGCGCCTATTCTCGTTTTAGACCATGGTACTCATTTTTAAGGCACTATAGTAGCTGATAACCAGGGCATAGATTAGCCAAACCAGAAAAACTACTTTACTTACCGCTGTCTTAACTTGGGCGAATTAAAAAACATTCCGCTAACCTGATGGGCTTCGTTGTCATCAAAGATCATGGTTACCAGTACATCTTCGGTTTCATCGGTAAATTCCGCATTATACCGCACTACCAGATACTTCTTACCTTTCTCGGAGGTCTTAACCGCATCCTTAAACTTTTTTGAACCGGGGACGTAGTCACCTATTTTCCCCCGGACCATTTCATTACCTTCCTTCATTTTATCCTCTGTAACCGCCGCTTTAAACTGACTATTGACATCGGCAATGTATTGTTCATAATTGTCTTCATTATAGGCCAGCAGCATATTTTCGGTTATGTCGTCAGCATACTGCCTTACTACCTTGCTATCCACCTTATTCCCGCATGCGGCCAGAGAACATGCCATCATCAAGCACAGCAGCAACAACCCCATTTTCTTAAACGTCATTAATTATCCGCTCCTTCAGTTTTAGTTTATTCTGATAGGGTCAGGGTTTGTATTGAAAACCTCACCCCCATCAGATTTAAATTTAACTTCCTGGGTCGACTGTTAATAAAAGAGCATTAGCTCCGTAAGGGAATCCAGGAGAAATAAGGAACCCACTGCCAATATAATTAAGATATAGGCTTTTGCATTTCCGTAATTTAATCCCCAGGCAATACCAAAGCGTTTTTCCACAAAAAGAGCCGGATCACGGGGATTATAATAAATCAATCCTCCTTTCCAGTATTTATCATCATCCAGGATGCTGTCATTATCTATATCAGAACTTCCTGGTTGAATGAAAAGCCGACTTCCCCCCTGGCCGGTCCATATCGCCATAAAGAGGATATCCAGTAAAATAAAGATTATGAGCAGCGGTTGGGTAAACAGTAAGACCCCTATATTTATCGGGACAATTTGTAGTACAAACAGGTTTAACAGGCTAATGGCCAATAAGATAAGAATGTTTAGAAAGATAATGTTGGCCCCCCAGCGGAAACGGAAAACGCGGTTTCTTTCCCGGGACTCAGCCGGGTTAACCGGACTAATATGCAGTTTTGACCATCCCACTACCCGGTAGAGTAGGAACATAAATCCTGTAATAAATATTTGCACAACAGGTAAAAAGAAGACCAGCCCCCAGGTTTTGAAAACCCCTCCATCTACTTCACCTTGAATATTCCAATGAGTAGGTAATATTATGGGCAATTCATCGTATACCAGATGACCGGCAACCAGGTTAAGGCAGATAATAATAATCGGTATTATAAACCATAAAGTTGACGGTAGTACCCGCTTGCTTTTGTCGTTTCTGAAACTCGTATCTACCATTACTATTTGTTTCCTGTTCAGCATCTGCGCCTCGTTGGCCTTCTTAAATTCCATGACCCTTCGGTGGGTTAAGTAGTAGAGCAAGGTGGATAAAAGAAAGAAAACAACTATTCCGGTTAATAAAACCGAGTTGCTCGGGATTTTTATCAAAACTATACAAAAAGATAAGGTATAGAAACCGCAAATAGACAGGTAATTCTTGATGTATGTATTTTTGAAATCCAGTAGTCTCTCATCATTAAGTTGGGATGCTCGTATACGTACGCCGAAAAAAAGCTCCCGCCGTACTATCTGCGGCGTAATCAGTTTAATAACAAAGAGGATAAGGATAAATAATACTATTATCGCCAGGCTAAGCATTTCATAGCTCATCTTTGTACCCCCTGGGAAAAACTCCGGTAGATTTCAGCGATTTCCAACAGCAGTTCATCTTCTTTCATGCCCTTACAAAATGCCTGGGCAATTAGAGGCGCAATTTCTTCCCTCAGCCTGGTCACAGAATCGGCGTCCGCCATACTTTCCATGCTGTTTATAACCGCACCTTTTCTTCTGTCCATGAGAATATATTTGTCTTCCTTCAAAAGGGTATAAGCCTTATTTACAGTATGCAGATTGATGCCAATATCTTGTGCCAACTGGCGTACGGAAGGCAGATTTTCTCCTTCCTTCAGCTCGCCCCTGGCAATACCGGCAATAATTTGATGTTTTAATTGCATATATATGGGAATGTCAGATTGAAAGTCAATAGCTAAAAACATTTGTCCTCCTAAAATATCCCTTAAACAATCACAACTTATAGATGTTATATGCATACTATAACAGCTATAATATATTGTCAATATATTTAAACTCGTCAGGGTAATTAGTGGCATTATCGTGAAATAGTGAGGTATAATTGGTGTATAAAACAACACGCTTATTAATATGCTAATAGAAGGATAAAGGAAGTGAAAGAAATGGGTGTGACATTTGTGAATAAAAAGAAACCGGTAAACTCTTCCACGTTTAATTTCATAAAAGATAATATTTTAACCATAACAGATATTACCAGAAGCAATAAGCTGTCAGAAATACTTAACCAGTACGCTGGTAAAGAAACATCTGAAGTATATATTATACAAAACAATAAGAACAGAAATGCTGTAGGCGTCCTGGTAGACCTTGAACATTATGCACGGCTCTTAAAACTTCAAGAGGCCATAGAACAGGCTGCTGATGAGTATATGTACCAGATTGCACTATCACGTAAGGATGATAAGGCAACTGTTTCCCTATCGGATGTGGTAGAAGATGGGGATTTTAGCCTGGAGGAACTAATATCAGGTCTCAATGATGTAGAGTTGGATGAGGATTAAGCCGTATGGCCGATAATAAGATTGAGCAGTTAAAGAAATTACTTCTTGAGAAATACAAAACAAGAGTGTTTTTTTCCAGTGAGGCAATTAAGGATTACAAGTCATTCAGCCCGGGCAAAAGAAATGATGTCCTGAAGTTGATACTAAAGCAGGCGGAAAAAGGGGCGTTATTTAAACCAGATGGCAACGCCAACCGTTGTGAGGGACAATTACACCAGTTTGCCAAAATAAAGAGCAAACAGCTTAATCTCAGAATTATTTATCAACCTCAATTAGGCCCGGATGATGTTGTTGAGATGGGTATTATAGCTATTGGTCCCAGGGATGATTTAGAGGTATATAAGATGGCTATTCGAAGATTAGCTGATGAATAAGTGTTTCTTTGACAACGTATACCCAACATTTAGCGAATTTCCTGGTATGATCTCACCCTCTCCCAGGCGGAATAGAGACCGGGTACGGTACTATAGTTTTTGATTTCTTCTGGTTCAATCCATCTGCACTCGCTGTGCTCCCAGTCAATTTGAATCTTGTCTGGCTTTTCTACCTGGAAGCGGAACGGGTGCACCACCCAAACCTTACCCAGGGTCTCGTCTATTACCTCCAGGGGTAAACCTTCTTGAAGCAGCTTCACTTCATCTTTATTCACCCCGGTTTCTTCACTGATTTCCTGCAAGGCCTGCTCCATGGGGCTTTGCCCTGGTTCAATATAGCCGCTAATCCCGGCCCACCTTTGGGTATAAGAACCCACCTGCCCGCTGCGGCAGAGAAGCAGTATTTTAGCCTTATTTTCGAGAAAACATGTTACCACGTGCGTTTCTTTCATACCGTGCCCTCCATTTGCATAAGCCTATTTTAATTATATGCATTAAAAAAGTATTGCTCCAGAATTACTTTCTTGTCCAGGCCTTTAGTGCGGTAATAGTAGCCAGAACTAAAAATATACAACCCAAAAGCCACCCGGTTATTGGAGCGTAGGTAAAAAAGGATTTAGCTACTTGCCCAAAAATTACTGACGCGCTGAAACACAAACAGAATATAACAGTCCATTTTTGATATTTATTCATGGTTAAACACCTCCCCCCGGACGTTATTGGTTACCACTAATACTATGTTTCCTCGTTTTCAAAGAGTTCCTCAATTTTAACCTCAAAAAGGCGGGCCATTTTAAATGCCAGTTTAAGCGATGGATCATAGCGTTCTTTTTCGATAGCGTTGATAGTAGCCCGGCTGACTTCGAGCTTTTCGGCCAGTTGTGCCTGGGTCAGGTTATGCATAGCACGATATACTTTAACATAGTTTTTCATCTGCTGGTCTCCAATACTACATATGATAGAAGCCATATAGTCATACCAACGGTTAAAATGCCCAGCCAGAGCCGGGTATCTCCCGGACTGATCCAGGGCTGCAGCAGACTGAATATCAACATAATCATTAAGGACAAAAAGCCCAATAAGCCCGACCATAATACATGCTGTTGCTGGCGTTCATCAATACCATTTTCTATGATGTTGTCGGTCCTGGCCAGGCGTGTAGTTAACGAGTAGGTTGAAATAGTCTCTATCCCCAGTCCCAGAACCCACACCATCCCAATAGTCCATTCGGGTACTGCCACTCTCATTACTATAGCTGTAAGTATCACCATGACCGGTAGAATAAATGAAGCTAACATCATCATTATAGTAGTTCCCCAATAGAAGTTGGGTTTACTTTTCAAGTACCGAAGTACCATATAACCCAGTAAAAAACCAATTAGAACAGCCAGAGTTGCTCCCGCATCAATGCTGTTGCTTTTGCTGTAGTCAAACAGCATTATTACTGTGCACAACAAAAAACTAATAATAATACTTAACGAAAATGAGTTTGCAAGCTTGCTGCTCCACTTACTATAGAAGTAAAAAACATAAGAACCGAACCAGAACAATTCTCCCACTGCCAATGCCCCCAGCCACAGGCGCAAATCATCATAATGTAGCCAGGGCTGAAGCAAGGCTAGTAGTATTACACCAGTCAGGATAATGAAAGTAGGATGGGCAGCCCGGACAAGAAGGTTAATATCTCTTTCATCCGGTTTTGGAGCTTGGTCCCAGGGAGGGGGAGTATCCATTAGTTGGCCCAGGGCCCGACGGCTTAGCAGGAATATAACGACAAGAGCAGCCACATATACGAACATTAAAACCCCAAAAGGAAGCTGCCAGTGCAGCATTTTGTTCAGAGTCATAATAAGAATGAAAAATACCATGGGTATTAATAAAAAGAAAAACATAAACAGAGCCCAGGCTGTGCCGGCATGTTTTTGCTTTCTTGACCAGGCCAGAATCATATAACCTAGAAACCAACCTGATAAGATACAGAGAATGGAACCAGTTTGAAAGGTCCGGCCAGTTGCGTAATCAATGATTAGAACTGCTGTTATCCCTGCTAAAGCAGCATTCAGGTAGACAATAAAAGACCACATCACATATCCCCCCAATGACTTTTGGATTAGAACAAGCATAAAGCAAGCTTTACATTTAGTCAATAACACTTTACATAATTGCTATTTCTTTTAGCAGTATATATCTGATAGTTGACTGGATTATTTTCGTAAGTCTATAATAAATAAAACTGAACGAATGTTCAGTCAGAGATGAGCTGATTGTTTGCTTAAGGTTAAAATGCAAGAAAAAAAAGAAAAGATTTTAGAGTGTGCTCTCGATTTGTTTGCGGAAAAAGGTTACGTAAACACGCCGGTAAGGGATGTTATCGATATGTCCGGTTATGGAACCGGTACCTTTTACAAGTATTTTAATAATAAGGAGGAGTTACTGAAAACTTTATTAACTGATTTTTTAGAGCAAATTATTGATAGTGTCAATAATTACTTTAAAGAAGAAGATGACTTGTACTTGCGCTTTATTGAAACTAAAAGGGTAATGCTTAATGTATTTATCCAAAATGAAAAACTGTCGGAAATATTTAGCCGGGCTCCGGGCATCAGTGACTCCATAGATGAGTGTTTGAATGAGTTTGATAATAAGTTCTTGCAGTTTACCAGTAAGAATATTCAGTTTGGAATTGATAAGGGTATTTTTCGCGATTTACCGATATTACCGATAGTCAGTGCTACATTGGCAATGATAAAATATGCAGTTTTTAAATGGATAGTAAGCAAAGACATAACAGAAGAGGAAATGATTGATATGGTTATATCATTTCACCAATCATTGGCCATAGGACTGGTCAAAGATAATTACAGCAGCAATTAATCAAATTAATGGGGAGGATTTGCTATGGCACAAAGTAATAACAATGACAGTCGGAAAATTGAAGATTTAAATCAGGAGGAACTGGCCCGTTTTATTATTAATATGGGTCATCGTATGGCCGTGCATCACACCTTGTGGTTCCGGGAAATTGAACACCAGTTAGGTATGGAGCGGGCATTGGATTTGCTGGAAGAGGTAGGGGAAAATATCAATAAGATTCAAATGGATCGCCTGGGGAAGACTTTAGGTTTCGAAGTAAAGGATGGAATTCCCGAAGCGTTGCTAAAACTACCACGGGAAAAGCTGGTGGAGTTGACCGGGGAGATAGGTAAAAATTGGCTGGCTATGGATGGCCTGTGGTTTCAAGCAGTGGAGAAAGCTTATGGCATGAATGATGCCAAACGTTGCAACGATTCCTGCTGGGGGCGTTATTCGCAGGTGGAAGCCAAACTGATTAAGAGTTTCCTGGGTCTTCCTGAAAAAGCCGGTATTGATGGATTGAAGCGAGCCCTGGCTTTTCGCATGTATGCTCAGATAAATGTCCAGTCTATTATTGAAGAAAGTCCTAACAGCATTGTTTTTCAAATGAATGATTGTCGGGTACAATCGGCCCGCAAACGCAAAGGACTGGCGGATTATCCGTGTAAATCAGCAGGTTTAGTAGAGTACAGCCGTTTTGCCTGGGCGATAGATGAACGTATTCGTACTGAATGTGTTGGTTGTCCACCTGATGAGCATCCTGATGAGTGGTTTTGCGCATGGCGTTTTGTCCTGGAGGAAGACAATTAAACTTTGATTAAAACGCGATATTTGGTTCCAGGACTAAATATCGCGTTATTATATCATTAGAGTGTAACCCGGCTACCCCTGTGCTTTACCTATTCCCCAATAGAATAATGATATATCTTATCATAATTTTTGCCGATAGCCAGATCTACGCATTTTTGATTGTTATTATATACTGCACTCCACTGGGTATTGTATATAATTCCCGTTTTTTCATCGGGTTCATCAATCATTCGGGCTGCTTTTAACAGGTTCATTCCGTATTCTGGAGTTATTACTCCATCTTTTTCCTTCAGACCATTCATTACAATATTATAACGCTCCTGGCCAACCCCAAAGTTGTACTTTTCTCCAGGAGTCTGAAAGAAATTGGTACAAACCTGATATCTATTATCCGGTTTTAAAACCTGCATTTCATTATTTACATATTCAATAATTGCACTGTTTCCTGCTGCATCGGTTATTTGATAGTGGAAACAGCTATTTGCAGAATCGTGCATATCGTATTCTTTAAGCATAGCAATAGCTTCGTCTACCGTAGCCGCTCTATCCAATAACATTCTAATAGCCGTAGTACTGTTAATGTTTATCTTTCCAGTTTCCTGCCTGGTGGGCGGTGTGTCGGGCAGTAAAAGTATACCCACTGCCAGTCCTTTTTCATTTATTCCGTCCAACGGCACATATGGTGCCGCCAGGGCAAGAAATTTATCAAAAAACTGGTCCGGCAAATAATTATCGGTGTAGCCCAGGAATGCTAGATTGGCCATAGATATGCTTTCATATCCATTATCTGGTTTGGTATGAATCAGCACTGCGGGTGAATAATCCATATCGAAATTTCTTCCAAAAATAAATTCTCCCGCTGGTGTAACTGCATTAAAAGTGCTGCAGCTTAACACAGGTGCTGTAACTGTAATGGGAAGTCCCTTTAAAAGTTTCCTGGTTACAAATGCAATTAATTCTTCATCATTACTGGCACCCACCGTTAAGAACTCATCAAATCCGTAGTCTCCTGCATATTCCATAGTGTAAAAGCCGTAATTATCAACTTTTTTAATACTGTTAACTGTCTTGATTTCGCTTCGGAACAAAAACCCTGATCCAGCTGTAAGAAGAAGTACAACGGCTAAAGTGTATAACAATACCTTCCTCCACAACTTCGCCTTTCTTTCTTTTGTATTCATTGTTAGCCCCCCTTATATACCTCATACTATCTTATATGACAAAATAATGTAATATATATATTTATTATCAATTATTTTTACAGAAAAGATTACCTTAACTGCAAGCAAAACACCTAAAATGGTGTATTATAGACAAAAGAAAACAGTGACGGAGGATTAATACATAATGTCTAAGTCCCAACCTGCTTTAAATAATTCAAAGATATCTGAACCGGGTAAGCATATGATAAAAACCCCTCCAATAATAATGCTGATTATGCTGTTAAATCTCTTTTGTTTTTCCTTTCTACTCAGTGCCGATGCCTCCACCGGCATTATAAACATTGATAACGTAAACATTCGTTCTGGCCCAGATACCACTTATGATGTTGTGGGCATGCTTAATCAGGGAATTCAGATTGAAATACTGGGCAGCGAAGAGAACTGGTACCAGATAAAAACTGGGCAGTCAAATGGTTGGGTACGTAACGACTTTATCAATCTGCAAAAAGAATATCAGTTGCAAGTCACCATCAACGGGGTAAACCTGCGCTCTGGCCCGGGTATTAATTACGACATTATAGGCTCTGCCAACCAGGGAGAAATCCTTACCCTGGTAGACGTTAAAGAAGATTGGTATCAGGTTAAAACCTCTGCAGGTTTACTTGCATACATAAAGGCCTCCTTTACTGAAAGAACTGAAAAAGCGGCTTTTGCCCAGGCTCCTGTGCCTGTTTTACCTACCCCGGTTTCTAACCAACCAACTTCGCCTACAACGACAGCTGCTGCACAGGTAGAAGTTCTTTCTGGTACCGTCTACCTGCGTAGCGGTCCGGGCAGTAATTTCGACCAAATAGGGAGCGTTTCCGAAGGTGATATTCTTTCCGTACTGGGTCAGGAAGGTGATTGGTATAAAATAAAGAAGGCTGATGGGAGCAGCGCTTATATTGCAGGATGGTTGGTTAGTTCTACCGATATGGCTATTCCTGCCCTGGCAATACCTGATAGTAACCTTACCGGTGTACCTGCTCCGGCAATACCCGATAGTAACCCTATTGGGGTACCTAACCCGGCAACACCTAACAGCAACCCTACCGGAGTGCCCCAGGTAATACTTGACGGGCGTCAGTTGACCTTTGAAGTGCCGCCTATTATAGAAAACGGCCGTACCCTGGTACCGCTTAGAGCCATATTCGAGGCCATGGGAGCCAGTGTAAACTGGGATAATAGCACCCGCACGGTTACTTCCGCCAAAGGGACCACCACGGTAGTTTTATCTATTGGCTCCACTAGCCCAACGGTAAATGGGCAGGTTTGGCCCCTGGAGGTAGCGGCAAAAATAAAAGACGGCCGTACCCTGGCTCCCCTGCGCTTTGTGGGTGAAGCCTTTGGTGGTAAAGTTGACTGGAATGGTAGCACCCGCATTATTACTATTACTACCCCTACCAGTAACGATAGCCGTGCCAGCAGCCAGGTGATACGAGGTAATAATACTACTCTGCGCAGTGGTCCTGCTGCCACCTACGATACCGTTGACAGTGTCAACCAGGGCGAAAAACTGGCAATTCTAGCTGAAAGAGAGGGCTGGTACCAGGTCAGCCGTGGTGGGCGCACTGCCTGGGTAGCAGGCTGGGTAGTTGACCTGGACGATGAGGAGGCCCTTTCCTCAGGAGATCCCATTGCAGATCTAAAACCAGAACTACCACCCAAACCGGAAAAACCGGGGTCGGGAGTAATATGGCTATCTCTTAAGGCAGACGAAAATGGTTTGCAAATAGTTATGGAATCTGGTGCCAAACTGGATGCTGATATAAGTGAGAGCAGCGGTAAAGTAATCTATGAGTTTAAAGACCGTCAGATTGAGGGTCTTAATCTGGTCAAGCAATCCCTGGGTAAGGGTGAAATTAAGGCTAAAGCCAGGAACGTGGGAGATAATACTACCGTTGAAATAGAGTTCCCTTATAACACCCAATACCAGACTGCCAGTGAAGAAGGCGGCCAACGGGAAGTATTTATCATTCCCAACTCTATATGGGATGTACAGCGTAAGAGCATCGGTAGTAATGGTGAGCGCCTGGTTATTAAAACCCTCACCCAGGCTCAATACAGCAGAAGCAAGAGCGGGGAGGTCGTTGAAATAAGAATGCCAGGAGTTCTCCTGGGCAAAGCCCAAAACGATTACCTATATAACGGCCTCTTAATAAAGAATGTAACCTTTGAAGAGGAGATGGCAGGGGGTAACCGTACTACCGTAATAAGGATTACCACCAATGGAGATCTGGGTAAATATACAGTAGGACAGAGTGCTGATGGGCAGGATATCAACATACTGCTGGTAGGCCAGGGGCAAATCAAAGCGCGACGTGATAACCTGGTTATCCTGGACCCGGGTCATGGGGGCAAAGATACCGGAGCCCGCGGAGCCTATATTAATGAAAAAGATGTAAATTTAACAATAGCACTAAAAGCAGGTGAACTACTTAAGCACAAAGGTATCGAGGTGGAATATACCCGTACTACTGATATATACCTGGAATTGACGAAAGAACGAGATGAAATTAGTGAGATTGCCAACCGGCTTAATCCCGGGCTTTTTGTATCCATACATGCAAACGCCGCTAAAAACAACCCGGCTGCTCAGGGTACTGAAACTTATTATTAT
>Ga0255342_1005178_pt1 | contig 12732 bp, 11 predicted proteins | sample wastewater_treat_3_FD_192416 | JGI IMG/M metagenome (GOLD analysis project Ga0255342, IMG submission 192416) | Wastewater microbial communities from Lulu Island WWTP, Vancouver, Canada - plant14 | ecosystem: Engineered > WWTP > Wastewater > Unclassified | place: Canada: Vancouver, British...
AGAACTTCCATCGCTGGTGCAGCATGAAGCGCTGCACCTCGGCGGCGTGCTGGACGAGGTTTTTCACTTCGCGCGAAGCCGCCGGAACAGTCTCTGCATCTCCACGAGGCCGCTGGTGGGCGGCGGTGGATACAACTCAGCCGCCCGGGTGTCCAGGCCGGCGAACGCGAGAACCGCCGCGGCCGTGTCTGTAGATCGCAGCTCCTGAAGCCTGATCACCTCGAGCCGCCGCCCTGTCTCCTGCCACTGTTTCACCCAGGCTTTCGCATCCATCCAGAGCTCTCTTCTTGCTGCCTTCCCCATCATACACTCAGGCGGTGGGTGGCGCAAGAAAACCCGGGCGAGGCCCCATTTGCCAACTGCGCCAAAACGTTGTAATGTCTGGCAGCAATACACTCACCAGGAGTTCAGTCGTGAACAGCTTCCACGCGTCCCCCAGAAAGCCGCTGCCGCCGTCACAGTTTGCATTTCTGCCGCTCGGCGCCGTCAAACCCGCCGGATGGCTCAGGCGCCAGCTCCGGATTCAGGCCGAAGGACAGACCGGCCTCTTGCCCGAGTTCTGGGAATCGCTCGGCCCCAACAGCGGCTGGCTCGGCGGCACGGGCGAGAGCTGGGAGCGCGGGCCGTACTATCTCGACGGCCTCGTGCCGCTCGCGTATCTGCTGGACGACGAGAAGCTCAAGGCGCGCGTGAGCCAGTGGCTGGAGTGGATGCTCGGAAGCCAGGACGCGTTCGGGCACTTCGGCCCGAAGTCGCTGAACGACTGGTGGCCGTTCGCGGTGGCGCTCAAAGTGCTGACGCAGTACCACGAAGCGACCGGCGACGAGCGCGTCATCACGCTCATGAAGCGCTTCTTCGATTACATGAAGGGCGAGCTTGGGCACAACCATATGCATTCGTGGGCGATTGTGCGCTGGGCGGATATGGCCCTCTCGATCATCTGGCTCTACAACCGCACGGGTGACGCCGGGCTTCTCGATCTGGCCAACATGGTGCGCGGTCAGGGCCACGACTGGAGCTGGCACTTTTGGGACTTCGCGCACACCGAGAAGCAGACAAAGAACTTCCCGATGCGCACGCACGTCGTGAACAACGCGATGGGCGTCAAGGCGCCCGGCGTGCAGTATCTGCTCACGGGTTGGGAGGAGCACCGGCAGGGCGCGGAGCGTGCGATGTGGGTGCTGGACAAGTATCACGGCACGGCCGCCGGCATCTTCACAGGTGACGAGCACTACGCCGGGAAGGACCCGATTCAGGGCACCGAGGTGTGCGCGGTTGTCGAGTACATGTTCTCGCTCGAGAACCTGATTCAGATCCTGGGCGACCCGGCGATGGGCGACCGGCTCGAGAAGATCGCGTTCAACGCGCTTCCCGGAACGTTCTCCGCCGACATGAAGGCGCATCAGTACGACCAGCAGGCGAACCAGGTGCTGTGCACCATCGAGCCCCGCCCGTGGACGAACAACAACATGGACTCGAACGTGTTTGGGCTCGAGCCGCAGTATGGCTGCTGCACGGCGAACTTCCATCAGGGGTGGCCGAAATTTGCCGCCAACCTCTGGATGGCGACGGCCGGCGACGGGCTCGCCGCCGTGGCTTACGCTCCGTGCGAGCTTGCGGCGATGGTGCGCGACGGCAGGCGGGTGGGGGTGAAGGTTGAGACGGACTACCCGTTCGACGAGACAATCCGAATCACGCTGCATCTGCCGCAGGAGTCTGCCTTCCCTCTGAAGCTGCGCATCCCCGGCTGGGCTGAAGGCGCAACCGTGACCGTCTGCGGCGAAATCCTCTCCGCGCTCCCCGGCACATTTCACACTCTCGACCGCGTCTGGAAGGACGGCGAGACGATCGAGCTTCACTTCCCGATGAAGGTCCGCGCCGAGCGCCGCTACCGCGACTCCATTACTCTCACGCGCGGGCCGCTGGTGTACTCGCTGAAGATCGGCGAGCGCTGGGAGCGCGTACGGGGTGAGGACCCCTGCCCGGACTATGCTGTCTATCCGACGACGCCATGGAACTACGGTCTGCTTGTGGACCCGGACGATCCGCGGGTTGAGGTCGTGAAGAAGGGCGTCGGCGACGTCATCTACGGCCCGGACTTCGCGCCGGTCGAGTTGCGGGTGAAGGGCCGCCGCATTCCCGAGTGGGGGATGCAGGACAACTGCTCGGGGCCTGTGCCTGAGAGCCCGGTCACCTCGTCGGAGCCGCTCGAAGACCTGACGCTTATCCCCTATGGCTGCGCCAAGCTGCGGATCACCGAGTTTCCGTTGCTGGAGGGATGATGTCTGGTTTCGGCGCCGAGGCAGCCCCGGGCGCAGAATGCGCAGAATGCGCGAAATAAGTCAGTATGCGTGTGTGATGAGGTGCAGACTATGAAAACAGCCGCGGACGTGATGACGAAGAATGTGATTGCCGTGACCGAAGACGCGACAGTGCGCGAGGCCGGGCAGGCGATGATTGACAACGGAGTCAGCGGGCTTGTCGTGCTGAACGCGGCGGGAGCGCTCGCGGGAGTCGTCAGCGAGTCCGATCTGATGAACACCGGGCGGCGGCGCAATGCGCTTCCCCGCACAGCGCTTTTCGGCCTTGCTCCGGTCAAAGAAGAAGCGCTGCTGCGCGCTTATGAGGACGGGCTGGCTCTCAGGGTGGGGGACGTGATGACCCGGAAGGTGATCAGCGTGCCGCCCGATGCCGCGCTCGATGCGCTCGCCGCCGTTCTGGTCAACAAGCGCATCAACCGCGTTCCCGTGGTGGACGGCGGCAAGGTCGTCGGCATCGTAACCCGCGAGGACGTCCTCCGCGGAATGCTCGCCTGAGGGCGGACTGCCGCGCTGATTGACGCCGTGCTGAACTTGATTCAGCACCCATCCGGCTCCGGAACCGTGGGTCCCGGATCAAGTCCGGGATGACGCGGGGGCGCGGCAATGATGGGGAACACGTCATGCTGAACTTGATTCAGCACCAATCCGGACCCGGACCGTGGGTCCCGGATCAAGTCCGGGATGACGCGGGGGCGCGGCAATGATGGGGAACACGTCATGCTGAACTTGATTCAGCACCCATACGGCTCCGGAACCGTGGGTCCCGGATCAAGTCCGGGATGACGTGTTTGTCCGCTGATCGACTGGCAGATGCTCTGCCAGTTGCGGTTCGGGGACATCAGTCCCGCGCAACGTCTACCAGGCGTAAGCTTCCGGCGCGGCGCCGCCCGGCCCCGGGAAGATCTCGTCCAGCTTCTTGAGTGTCTCAGCCGAGAGCTCGATCTCAAGCGCCCGCAGCGACTCGTCGAGCTGCTGCTGAGTGCGGGGGCCGACAATCGGCCCGGTGAGCGCGCTGTTGCTCAGCACCCACGCCAGCGCGACGTCCGCCGGGCGCTCGCCTATCTCCGAGCAGAGCGCTTCGTAAGCCTCGATCCTCGGACGCGCCTTCTCCAACTCCTTCTGCACGTTCTCAGACGCCCGCCGGCCTTCTTCGATCTTCTGCAGGATGCCGCCCAGCAGGCCGCCGCCGAGGGGGCTCCACGCGATGACGCCCAGGCCGAAGTCCCGGCACGCCGGAAGCACCTCCAGCTCCACCATGCGGTCGTTCAGGTTGTAGAGGCTCTGCTCCGATACCAGCCCCATGAAGCGGCGGTCTCTGGCCGCTCCCTGGGCCTTGGCGATGTGCCACCCCGCGAAGTTGCTGCTGCCGGTGTAAAGCACCTTGCCCTCACGCACGAGCTGCTCCATCGCCTGCCAGATCTCTTCCCACGGGGTCTCGCGGTGGATGTGATGCATCTGGTAGAGGTCTATGTGGTCGGTCTGGAGACGCCGCAGGCTGTCCTCGCACGCCCTGCGGATGTGCAGCGCGGACAGGCCGCTCTCGTTCGGCCACTCGCCCATCTTGTTGTAGAGCTTCGTCGCGAGCACCACCTTCTCGCGGCGGCCGCCTCCCTGAGCGAACCAGCGCCCGATGATCTGCTCCGTCCAGCCCTCGCCCATCTTCCAGCCGTACACGTCCGCCGTGTCAAAGAAGTTGATGCCGTGCTCCAGAGCGCGGTCCATAATCGCGTGGCTGTCACCCTCTGCCGTCTGCGGCCCGAAGTTCATCGTGCCGAGGCACAACCGGCTGACCTTCAGCCCGGTTCTTCCGAGATTCGTGTATTGCATAGTCTTCTCCTTCGAGTGGGGTCTCTGCTGAGATTGGCAGAAATGACTGTCAGTGTCAACGCACCCCGGGTGCGGTTCAGCCCTTGGGGCCGCTCGCGGCGGCGTACAGCACAGCCAGTCCGGAGAGCAGCAGCACCGTAAAAACAAGCGTCCGGAACGCGAACTCGTTGACGCGGTGATGCAGATGGTCGCCGCCGATGACGCCGGCAAGGGTGAACGGGGCGCAGATGGCCGCCTGAAGCTGAACCTCCGGAGTGATTGCCCCGGTTGCCACCCATCGCGTAATCATCAGCGCGTTCAGCGTCAGCCACACGACGGAGAGCGTGACCCGGAAGAGCGACTTGTCCGGAATCGCCCGGGCCGCGTAGATCACCACACACGGGCCGCCCGCCCCGAAGGCTCCGTGCAGCAGTCCGCCAAGAACCAGGCAGCCGTCCATCAGACGCGCCGCGGCGGTTCCGCGCTCTACTGCCGCCGGCCGTATGCGCCGTGCCTGTCCGTGGAGGCCCTGAATGGCCACGCCGGCCATGAAAACCCCCAGCACCCCCTTCAGCCACGCCTCGGGCAGTACGCGATACAGAATCATCCCCAGCGGGAGCCCGGCCAGGGCGTAGGCCGCGATGTGCCCGTACTCGCGCCATACGATGTGTCTGCGCGAGGTGACGACGATGTATGTCGAAAGGATCGTCGCCTGCAGTACCATCACCTTTACGGCGACATCCATCCCGAGCAGAAGCACCACAAAGGGAAGGGCCAGAACAGTGCAGCCGAAGCCCGTGATCCCCTGCTGAAAGGTGGTCATGAAAACGATGAGGCCGGGGAGGATGGTTCGGAGCGGTTCTGTCAATTGCTGTCTTTCTGCGGGGCCGCGCGCGGTAACTGCGTCTCGCGGCCTGCCCGCGGTGGACTTACGTAGAGCAGAGGCAAATCCCTGCTTCAGCGTCGGGCGGACAAGGCCGCGTTCGGTGCTCAAACGGAAACCTTTCGTGGCGCCAGCCGTCTCATATCATGGTGACACCGATATGTTGAACGCACGCGAAAAAAGAAGGCGGATGCTCGTCTTCGCGGCGGCTGCTCTTGCCGCCGCCGCTTGCGCGCGCCCGGCTGCCGCCCAGATGACAGGCCTGCACCTCATGTCGCCGGTCACCACCGTCAGCGCTTCGGGCTCCTCGGACCTGCAGCCCGGGTACTGCCGCGACATCATCAGCGGCAACAACTCGCGCGGGCCATACACGCTTTCGTGGGCGGGTATTCCCGCTTCCCGCGAAATGGTATCGGTGAATGGACGGGCGGCGCTGAGAGGCGTTGACTACGCCCTGGACTACGCCAAAGGCACCATCACCTTCACGTCGGTTCTGAAGACCACAGGGCTTGCCAAGGTCGAGTATCCGGTGGATCCCGAGAGATGCACCAGAAACGCCGTGGGCACGAATGTTCCTGTCGCGCTCGATCTCTACGCGTCGGACCGGTCCAGCCTGCAGTTGACAGGACTCTACAAGCACGGCGCCGGGCAGTCCGGGAGCACGGGGGGTGTGCTGGGTCTGCAGGGCAAGACTCAGGTGTCGGAGACCACCTCCATTACGACGGCGCTGTTCACCGGAATGACCCCGGAAGGCGGCGGCCGCGGAGGCGGTTTCGGCGACCGGTCGGCCGCGCGTTTCGGCGCCGCCAGCAGCCTGGGAGATGTGAAGCTCACCGGCTCGTACGTGCGCGCCGGGCGGGCATTCAGCGGGAGCAAGGACTACGGAATCGCGGCGGGGCAGGACGTTCAGACCTACGGGCTCTCGTACGGGCCGAAGGCCGGCCGCCTGTCGTTCTCGTCCGGCTACCAGCGCGTGAGCCGCGAGGATGCCGGCGGCGACGCCACGACCTCGCTCAACCACAGCCTGAAGTACGTGTTCGCGCCCGGTGGGCAGTTCCTCTTCACGCGAAAGGCTGTCGGTTCGGGCGCAAACGGCGTTGAGAGCAGCGCCGTAACCGATGCCTTTCAGATTGACAGCGCTCTCGGGACGAAAAGCAAGGTGCTGCTGGCGTGGACCGACCAGACCTCCGCCAGCGGCGGCGCCCGCGACACCTCGTCCACGAAGGTGCTCAAGGTGACGTCGAGTCTCGTCAACAACGTCGCATTCAATGCTGCCTACCAGCTCGCCCAGACCTCCGCGAAGGGCGCCGCGAGCGACCTCGATGTGGGGATAACGGCGAAGCCACACAAAGCGGTGGATGTCGTGGCGACATTCTCCGGGCATGGCAGCGACCAGAGCGGGGCCGATAACTCCGGGGGCATCCGCATCGCCGCGGCGCCCAATGCGCGCCTGAAGGTGTCGGCGGGCCTCACCGACCGCCAGACCGAAGCGCTGGGACTGCGCACACGCGATCTGCGCCTCGAGTCGCAGCCGTTCGACTTCCTGACGCTCGCCGGCGGCTACGCCTTCACCGACAGTGGCAGCAGCACGCTCGTCGCGCGCGAGATCGCCGCCACCGCCACACCGAGCTCCTACCTGAAGCTGGGCGGCGGGTACAAGACGCGGGACGGCGCGGGTGAGTCCGTGGACACGGCGCAACTTGATCTGACGCTGAGCCCATGGAAGAGCCTGGGCATCGTCGCCGCTTTTGCGGAGAACCCGGAGGACGGGAAGGGCAACGTCGGGTACTACCGATCGAAATCGCTGGGGCTGAAGGCGAGCATTGGCATTCTGGGGTTCACCGGCGCCTATGCCTACAAGGACGAGTATATGACGGCCCGGCGCTGGTTCCAAACCCAGGCCGGCATTCAGCTTGCGCTGGCGCGGGCCACGCAGTTGACCAGCGGCTACGAGTACAGCGAGACGGAAGGCTACGGGTCTTCGTCGCGGCGCATTTCTCTGGGGCTGCGCAGGGACATGGGCGACGATTTCAACATCTGGCTCACCGGATCCCGCACGGACACGCGCGATGCCTCAATCGAGAATGATCCCACCTACGAAGCGCAGATGAAACTCGGCGTCCGCTTCTGACGCTGTGCGTACAGGCATGTCCATCATTAGGGCTTAAAGCTATACTGGAGTTCCCGGGCAGCCGTTAGTCCGCGCCAACCATCACCTGGCTCTCGCGAATGGCGGACATCTCCTCGAGCGCCCGTCCTGTGCCCAGCGCAACGCACGAAAGCGGGTCGTCGGCCACGTGAACCGGGATGTTCGTCTCGAGCGAAAGCAGCCTGTCCAGTTCTCTCACCAGAGCGCCGCCGCCCGTGAGCGTAATGCCGCGCTCGATGATGTCCGATGAGAGTTCGGGAGGCGTCTGCTCAAGAGTGGCTTTCACGCGCTCGACGATCAGATTGATCGGCTCCGCCATGGCCGCGCGAATCTCCTCGCTGGTGACTTCCACGGTCTTGGGAAGTCCGGCGACCAGGTCTCGGCCCCGCACCTCCATCCGCATCTCTGTCTCCATCGGGTAGGCGGACCCGATCTTGATTTTGATCTCCTCGGCGGTCCGGTCGCCGATCATGAGGTTGTACGTGTTCTTGATGTGACGGGTGATGACCTCGTCAATCTTGTTTCCGCCGATGCGCAGTGAGTTGCTCACCACAATGCCGTCCAGCGAAATGACGGCGATGTCCGTCGTCCCGCCCCCGATGTCGAGCACCATGTTCCCGCCCGGCGTGCTGATAGGCAGCCCGGCCCCGATGGCCGCCGCCATCGGCTCTTCGATTGTGTAAGCCTCGCCCGCGCCCGCCGCGCGCGTCGCCTGGATCACCGCGCGCCGCTCCACGTTCGTGACGCCCGACGGCACGGAAACCAGCACCCGCGGCTTGAACAGCCGCCTGCGCCCGCACACCTTGTCGAGGATGTACCCGAGCATCTTCTCGGTGGTGGTGTAGTCGGCGATCACTCCTTCGGACAGGGGGCGGATGGCGACGATCGTTCCGGGAGTCCGGCCGATCATCAGCCGGGCTTCCTCGCCCACGGCGAGAATCTTCTTCTTCGTCACCGACATAGCCACCACCGAGGGCTCGCGCAGGACAATGCCCTTGCCCTTGCGGTAGACGATGATGTTGGCCGTTCCGAGGTCTACGCCGATGTCGGCGGTCATTCCAAACAACTAGAGCCCTCCTCGAGGGGGGTGTCGCCCGTGCGCACTGTCGCGCCGAGCGAGTTCAGTTTCTGCTCGAAGTTCTCGTATCCGCGGCGGATATGCTCCACGTCCGAAATCACGGTCGTGCCCTCGGCGCCAAGCGCGGCAATCGCCATCGCTGCCCCCGCGCGCAGATCGTACGCTGTCACGTGGGCCGCATGGAGCCGGGTCACGCCCCGGATCACGGCCGTCTGACCCTCCACGCGCGTATGGGCGCCCATCCGCTCGAGCTCGCCGAGGTAGCGGAAACGCCCCTCATAGACCTTCTCGGTAATAACGGACGAGCCTGCCGCCGTGGCAAGCACCGCCCCCATCGGCTGCTGAAGGTCGGTCGGAAAACCGGGGTAGGGAAGGGTTACCAGGTCCACGGCCAGAACCGGCCGCCGCAGCGGGCTGACGTGAATGCCGTCCGTCTCTTCGATGACTCTGGCCCCCACCTCCTGCATCTTCAGAAGCACCGCATTGCAGTGCTCGCTGACCGCGCCCCGGATGAAGATGTCGCCCCCGGTGTTGAGCGCCGCGAGCGCCAGCGTCCCGACCTCGATCCTGTCGGGGATGTTGTCGTGCATGGCCCCGTGCAGGAGCTTCACGCCCTCGATGTGGATCGTGTCGCTCCCGGCCCCCTGGATGCGCGCGCCGCACTTGTTCAGCAGGCGGGCAACGTCCTGGATCTCGGGCTCGCTGGCCGCGTTCTCGATGGTTGTCGAGCCCAGAATCAGCGTCGCTGCCATCATGATCTGCGCTGTTGCGCCCGCGCTCGGGAAGTCGAGATAAATCCGCGCGCCGTGCAGCTCGCTGCTTTCTGCTTCAACAATGCCCCCGTCATTGAGGACGGTGGCGCCCAGAGCGGTCAGGCCCTTGATGTGCAGGTCAATCGGCCGCTGGCCGATGTTGCAGCCCCCCGGAATGCCCACCCGCGCGGAGCCTGTCCGGGCAAGCAGGGGTCCCAGCACCTGAAACGACGCGCGCATCTTCGAGACGAGATGCGAAGGGGCTTCGTTCGTGATGATCTCCGATGCGTCCACGACGAGCGTGCCGTCGTCGCTCAGGCGCGGCTTCGCGCCAAGGCATCGGAGCATCTCCACCATGGTCAGAACGTCCCTGATGCGGGGCAGATTGTGGATGACGACCTCGCCCTCAACGAGCAGGGTCGCCGCCATGAGCGCCAGAGCGCCGTTCTTGCTGCCGCTTGCCGTGACCTCGCCACGAAGCTGGCGGCCGCCTTCGATAATCAGCGTTGCCACTTCCTATGTGTCCTCCCCGGCACTCATATTTGTCTGGAAGCTCTCATCCTTGAAATCCATGAAATCAGTATACTGATGGCGCAGGGCGCTGTCAACAGCAAATCGCAACCGCCAGACAGTCTATTACGGTATAAGTTTATCACCTATACCTGTACATCCTGCTCTTCCGTTGCTCCCGAGCCCGCAGATTCCTCGGGCGGGCTCGCCTCGGGCCAGCGCTCGCCCAGAAGGCGGTAGAATGCCCCCATCGCCGCCGAGACGTAGCGGTCCGGACGCTTGATCGCCGCAGTCTGGCGTGTCAGTTCGGCGCCGGTCAGCCGGATCACGCGCAGGCCCGTCTCCTCGGACTCTCCCGATGCGGCGGTCTCGGGGATCACCGACATCAGCGGGCCGGTGCGCACCACCTCTTTGATAGCTTCCAGGCTGGCCAGTTCCATCGCCGTGTTGAGACGCACACTTCGGGAGGCAAGCGCGCTCTCCAGAAAACGCCGGAACCCGCTGTCCGCGGGGAGCAGCACGAGCGGATGCCCCGTAAGAAGCGAAGCATCCATCTCCGGGTGCTCCGCCAGCGGGTGCGAGCGGCCGGCGATGGCGACGCAGGTCTCGGTGTACAGCGGCCGCCGCACGAGCGCCCGCTCGGTCACATCCGACGAGACAATCGCCAGGTCGAGCGTGTCGCTCAGCACCGCGCGCGCCAGATCCGCCGTCCGCCCGATCTGCACCCGAAGCTCCACGGCAGGCCAGCGGCGGTAGTACTCCGCAAAAACCGGAGCGAGCGTGAAAATGCTCGGGGTCGCTCCCGCTCCCACGCGCAGCGTGCCCCCGGCGAGCTTCTTCAGGTCTGCAATCTCGGCGCGGCTCTCCGCTTCCAGGCGCGCCATGCGCAAAGCGTACCTGTGCACAATGCGGCCGGCGTCGGTCGGTACCACGTGCCGGGGCCTGCGCTCGAGCAGGGGCACCCCCAGCGAGCGTTCGAGCGAGCGCATCTGAACGCTGACGGCGGGCTGGCTGAGCGAGAGGGCCTCGGCGGCCTTCGTGAAGCTGCCCGTGCGCACGACTTCGATGAGAGTCCTGAGCTGGTCGAGTGTCCATGCGGATTCCATAAGCTCTGCTTATCCTTACCCCAAGAATATTTCGCTTGCATTATACAGGTTATCGTCTACAATGTCTGGGCGCGCCGGGGCTTCCCGCGCGACAGGTGCGAAAGGGTTTTACAAGAGTCAAATGCCTGCTACGGTTGTTGTTGGGCTCCAGTGGGGCGATGAGGCAAAAGGGAAGATCGTTGATTTTCTCTCCGAGAACGCGGACGTTGTCGTCCGCTACAACGGCGGGAATAACGCCGGACACACGGTGGTCGTGGGGGATGAAGTCTACAAGTTCCACACGGTGCCGGCGGGCATTCTGCACGAGAATGTGACCGCCGTCATTTCAGACGGTGTCGTCATTGATCCGGCCGTGCTGTGCGGCGAGCTCACCAGCCTGCAGGGCCGCGGCATCAACTCGTCGAAGCTCCGAATCTCGAACGCGGCTCACATCATTATGCCCTGGCACAAGCTGCTCGATCAGCTCGAGGAGCAGCACCGCGGGTCGCAGAAGATCGGCACCACGGGGCGCGGCATCGGGCCCTGCTATCAGGACAAGTACGGCCGCTGGGGGCTGCGCGTCTGCGATCTGGTTGACGAAGAGCGCTTCGCGGCGCGCGTGCGCGAAGTCCTCGGCTACAAGAACAGCCTCATCACGAAGGTCTTCGGCGGGCAGCCTCTGGACGCGGACGCCATCTGCCGCGAGTACGGCGAGTTCGGCCGCCAGATCGCGCCGCTCGCCTGTGACACGAGCCATCTCATCGCTTCGGAAGAGGCTAAGGGCAGCCGCATCGTCTTCGAGGGCGCGCACGGGTCGCTGCTCGACATAGACCACGGCACGTACCCCTACGTCACTTCGTCGCACCCGATTTCCGGCGGGGCGGCCATCGGCACCGGTCTCGGGCCGAGGGCGATTGACGATGTCATCGGCATCGCCAAGGTTTATACGACGCGCGTCGGCAGCGGGGTCTTCATGACCGAGCTGGAGGGCGAAGAGGGCGAGGTGATCCGCCAGAAGGGCGCCGAATTCGGGACGACCACCGGACGCCCCCGGCGTTGCGGCTGGTTCGACGCCGTCGCCGTCCGCTTCACCTGCAAGATAAACTCCTGCTCGCGTCTGGCGCTCATCAAACTCGACGTCCTGACCGGGATGCCGACCGTCCGCGTCGCCACGGCGTACGACATCAACGGCGAGCGCACCACCGAGTTCCCGCAGGACACGCTGGTGCTCGAGAAGGCCGAGCCCGTGTTCGAGGAGTTCCCCGGATGGGATCAGCAGGTTTCGGAGGCGCGCAAGCTGTCCGACCTGCCCGCCACGGCCCGGGCTTACATTGACCGGCTTTCGACACTCGTGGACGTGCCGGTCTGGGCCATCAGCGTCGGTGAGCGCCGCGACCAGACCATAATGGTTGACGTCTAGGCGCTGGCGGCGTGAGCCGGGATTTCATATAATAGGCGCTGTGGGCCGCTAGCTCAGGGGTAGAGCATCTCCCTTTTAAGGAGAGGGTCATTGGTTCGAATCCAATGCGGCTCATCTTCTATGCGCATCTCCTCGCGCTGTGCGTCGCTTGTCTTGGGGGATGAGAGCGGGAGGGCCGTATGATGTGTACACAACTTCGCAGGTCGGGGTTCACTCTGATCGAGCTTCTGGTGGTGATTGCCATCATCGCCATACTCGCGGCAATCCTCTTCCCGGTTTTCGCGGCAGCGCGTGAACGCGGACGCTCGGCCGGCTGCCTGAGCAACCTGAAGCAGATCACCATTGCCTGGCGGCAGTACGCGGACGACTACGACGACAAGGCCGCCTTCGGATGCGACGTCGAGGACAGGCACGACACTCCTTCCGGATCGCTCGACGCGGTACCGTACATCTTCTACTGCCTGGACAGCTACACGAAGGGAAATCAGGTCTGGCGATGCCCGGGAGATAAGGGACTGACCTGGCCGCGGCCGGACTATGGCAAGACCGGTATTGACCTGCCCCCCGAGAACTGGTCCAGCTAGAATGTAAGTAGCTGGACTGGAAAGGGGAGATCAGTTGCCGATTAAGAAGAACAGCCCGGAGCAGATCATAGCTAAGCTCCGGGAGGCGGAAGTCCTGTTATCGCAGGGGCAGGTGACGGCGTCGGTTTGCCGGCAGATCGGGAT
>Ga0255342_1005181_pt1 | contig 12726 bp, 7 predicted proteins | sample wastewater_treat_3_FD_192416 | JGI IMG/M metagenome (GOLD analysis project Ga0255342, IMG submission 192416) | Wastewater microbial communities from Lulu Island WWTP, Vancouver, Canada - plant14 | ecosystem: Engineered > WWTP > Wastewater > Unclassified | place: Canada: Vancouver, British...
ATTTATAACAATCCACTTAGTGCTGAAAGCACTGCTTTAATTGAGCAATATCAGCTAAAATACATCATCATTACTAATCGCGAGCGAGCAAAATTTCCTAATTTAAATGAAAAAGCCCTACTCCAGCTAGGCCGAGTGGTGTGGACTGGCAGTGAAGACGGTATTAATCAAGACTATCTTATTTTACTTGAAAAGTAACAGTAACAGTTTTTGCAATGGCGCTTGATCCTGGTTCTAAGGACGGACTAGAAGAGTCTAAACTGCTGGCTGATTCAGCACGGTAAAAAGGTTGATAATTGGCACCGCTTTCAACAATTTCTAATACTTTAACTATTTGTTGTTGATTGTTGGCTGCGATAGCTTCAGCCTTAGTTCGTGCGTCAGCAACAGCACTGTTAATTAAATCAATTTCACTTAAATTTTCTTGATCTAAGCGAAAATTAGGACCATAGACGTAATTCGCTTGACTGTTATTAAGAATACTTAGTAAGTCTTCACTTTGGCTCTTGAGTAGTTCACTATTCTCGTTACGCAAGGTAATCGTGACGCTAATATTGGCTCGCCAATCTCCGGTTTTACCAGTTTCATTTCCTTCTATAAGCACTGTTTCGGCATTAGATAATGGTTGAATTGTGTTTTCATCTTCTTGATAAACGCTGACCTGAGTAGTTTGTATGTCTTTTTCACTAATACCAAAATTTTTGATCTCTACTAAAAGCTGATTTAATATTTCAGTCGCACCATTAACTGCCTCTTCCTTTTCTGGAGCAATCACTTCAATACCAGCAGTAAACTCAGCCAGTTGATTAAGGATGTTCTCCTGTGCTGAACCTTGAACCGTAATGGTGCTTTTTTCTGGATTGAAAAATGACGAATTAGCCAATGGAGTAAAATTTTGTAATAAATAAAAGCTAACAAAACCCACTATAAAAACTACTAAAAATTTAAAAAAGGAATTATTATTATTGTTCATAGATTTTCATTATTGCATAAGCTGATTAATTTTGAAACAAGTTTAATTGGGCAAAATGTCAGCGGACAGGGTTTATCAGTCGACAATCAGTTCGGCAAATTTAGCACTAACCCAGCCTTCTTGACCTTCGAATTTGATTTTTAGCCAATCTTGCCTTTGCGCACTGGAACTACTATCCTCGCCTTCTGCCACATCCTCGCCTTCTGCCACATCCTCATCTTTGACTACCTTGTCATTATTTTCATCATCCTCTGGTAGAACTACCGCAGCGGGATAGTAAAAACCACTTTTGGCCAAACCCAATTCGCTAGCTGTTGGATTTGGTGCAGCTCTGACCCTTAACACTTCCTGATTATCAACAAAAAATGCTGTTTGTTTAATTCTGACCTTAGCTCCAGTGATTGCTTTTGGATCAGTGACGCCCCAACTCTCGTCTTGTCCATTGTCTATTTGAGCAGCAGCGCTGGCTATTCTGTTCTCTTCAGGGTTAGTCCCGACTTGTGCTTGATCAAGAGGGTTTTCCGCTAATTTAGCTAATTTAATGCTGACTTTGATGGTATAACCAGCCAAAACTTGTAGAGTGTGTTCTTGTGTTTCATAGGAAGGCAGGGAGACTCGATATTGGTATTCTTGAGGTACCAAATTTTCTAAGACAATGGGGGTGTATTGGGTTGTTTCTCCATTAAAACTGAGTAATGCGTGTTCAGGATAACTTTCAAAACTGACTTGGCCAAAATCTTTTAAATCAGCTACCTTCTCAATTTCATAAATGGTCGCCGCACTTTCTTTGGTGGTTGGACCAGGTTTATAAGAAACCACGGTCAGCGTGCCAGTGGTTAAAGTAATTGGTGTACTAAACTCTGCCAAAGTTTGATCATCTGGAACAATTTTCAAGATGTAATCACCACTGCGGATATCTCTGTTTGCCAGTGGGGCTTTTTCTAAATATTGATCATCTAAGAAAACGCTGGCGTATCTGTCAGGACCTAAATATTCAATTTGTAGGCCAGCTAAAGCAATTGTATCAGGTGGATTAAAATGGAGAAAGACAGCAGCACTAACAATCACTATGGAAAGGAAAAGTGGCCACAATCGTTTGATTATGCTTTGAATTTTCATTACTACGTGCCTGTAGTATAACAAATTCCCTAGTCTCTTAGTTCAGGCCTTAATTAAGAGCAATTTTTAACACTTCTTTGACATCTGCAACGGTTTTAAATTCAAGGTCTTTTTTGACTTCTTTAGGAATTTTAACTAAATCCCGTTCATTTTCCTGTGGGATAATTACGATTTTGCTACCGGCACGATGGGCGGCGATCGCTTTTTCTTTTAAGCCACCAATGCGTAACACTCTGCCCCGCAAAGTTACTTCTCCAGTCATCGCCACATCTCGTCTAACCGGTTGTTGCTTAAAAGCAGAAACAATAGCGGTGGTAATGGTCACCCCAGCTGATGGGCCATCTTTGGGTACTGCCCCCTCTGGGACGTGAATATGAACATCGGTTTGATTAATTTTTTCTATATCAATTTTTAATTCTTGATGATGAGATCTAACATAAGTAAGAGCCGCCTGGGCTGATTCTTTCATTACATCGCCTAGTTTACCTGTCAGTATAATCCTGCCTTTTCCTGGTGAGAGAGCCACTTCAACAAATAAGACATCTCCACCTACACTAGTCCAAGCCAAACCAGTAGCTAAACCAATCTGGTCCTCTTTTTCGGCAATGGTTTCATCATAAATAGCTGGACCGAGAAACTCAGTTAATTTTTTTTGATTGATGGTAATGCTCTTTTTGTTTTTCTCTAATATTTCTCTGGCAATTTTGCGCATGATTTTGTTGAGTTGTCTTTCGAGGTCGCGGACCCCAGCTTCTCGAGTGTAGCGACTAATAATTTTTTTCAGTATTGCATCACTCAATTTAACCTGGGTCTTTTTCAAAGCATTGTTCTTAATGGTTTTGGGCAATAAGTAGCGTTTGGCAATTTCAAATTTTTCATTGAGGGTATAACCAGAATAGTAGATTACTTCTAATCGATCTAACAGAGCTGGTGGTACTGTATCCAGCGTATTCGCAGTAGCAATAAATAAAACCTCAGATAAATCGTAAGGCATATCTAGGTAATGGTCTTCAAAGCTAAAATTCTGCTCAGGATCCAATACTTCAAGTAAAGCACTACTAGGATCGCCATTAAAATCTCGACCCAATTTATCAATTTCATCGAGCATAAACACTGGATTATTACTCTGGGCATTTTGTAAACCTTTAATAATCCGACCAGGCATAGCCCCGACATAAGTGCGGCGATGACCACGAATTTCTGATTCATCTCTCACGCCCCCTAAAGAAATTTTGATAAACTGACGATTGAGACTTTTAGCGATACTTCGACCAATACTGGTTTTCCCAACACCCGGTGGTCCAACGAAACATAAAATAGTGGGTAAATTTTTTTCTTGGCTAGCATTTTGATTTTTTAACTGCATCACAGCCATGTATTCCAAGACCCGATCTTTTACTTCTTCTAAACCATAATGATCTGCATTAAGAATTTTGGCTGCCCGTTTGATATTAACATTGGTTTTTTTACTTTTTTGCCAGGGCAAATCAAATACTAAATCCAACCAACTTCTTAAATAAGAAGCTTCTGGATTATTAGGCGACATTTGCTCTAAACGATCAATTTCTTTTTTGACTTTTTTTTCGGCAGTTTTTGGTAGTTTTTTCTTTTTTAATTGTTCCTGGTAACTATTAATGATATCTTGATCATCGTCCAGTTCGCCTAATTCTTTTTGAATAGTACGCAAGCGTTCCCGTAAGACACTTTCTCTCATGTGTTCGTCAAACTTTTCTTGAGTCTTGAGATTAACATCTTGCTCAATTTCCAAAATTTTGACTTCCTTGGATAAATACTCAATTACCAGGCGAATTCTTTGTTTTACATCAATAGTTTCCAGAATATGCTGTTTTTTCTCTGTAGCAATGTTGAGGGTACTGGCAATCTGATCAGCCATTTCCCCCTCATTAACCCCACTCAATAATTTAATAAAATTCAAAAATTCAATTTGCTTGCCCATTTGCACAGTCTGCCGGAATAATTTTTGCAGTTGGTTGCTCAACGCAATCAATTCGTCATCACGCTCGGCAAAACTCACCATTTTTTCCCCTATTGCTTGTAAAAAGGGTTCTTCCTGAACAAATTTTTGAATTTTGATACGACTAATTCCTCTTACCAAAGTGCTGACATTGTCAGCATTCTGCAAGGTCTTTTCAATGACGGCTAAAGTTCCCACACTATACAAGTCTTTAGCTCGCGGTTGTTCGACGCGGGGATTTCTTTGGGTAAGTAAAATAATATGGTTATCTTGTTTTTGGGCTTGTCGAATCGCTTTAATTGAAGGCTCACGGCCAAAACCTAAGACGGATTCGGTTTGGGGAAATAACACCCCTTCCCTGATAGGAACTACAGGTAAATTAAAAGTATTGCTAGGTAATTGAATAATTTTACTGTTCATCTTTTCGTTTCCAATTATACCCTAAGTTTTGCCAAAAATGTTGAGCAATTAGCAGAGTGCAACTTTGATTGCTAAATGGGAATTTTTAAAAAGTGGGTGTGCTTGGAATCGGACCAAGGACCTCAGTCTTATCAGGACTGCGCTCTAACCAACTGAGCTACACACCCATTTCTTGTTAAAAATTTAACAAGACCATATTTTAGCACAAATCATGTCTTTACCAAATCAAGCTTATTTTTTTGCCAATCAAGCCTCAGCTGGTCGCCAGTTTTAATTTTGCCTGTAATTATTTGTTCCGCCAATTCGTCTAGAATTTCATTCTGGATGAGACGTTTTAGCGGTCTGGCGCCGTAAAGATGATCATAACCAGCCTCAGCTAGATGTTCAATTAATCGCTCACTAAACTCTAATTGAATTTCTCGTTCCGCTAAACGTTGGGCCACTAAATTAAGTTGTAATTGCACAATCGCTTTAATTTCTTTTTTACCCAGACTTTGGAAAATAATAATATCGTCTAAGCGGTTCAAAAACTCTGGCCGGAAATGCATCTTGAGTAAGCCATCCAGAGCCTTTTTTTGTTCAACTGGGTCATTGCTTGTTTCACTAATGATTTGACTACCGAGATTAGAAGTCATAATGATAATACTATTTTTGAAATTCACCGTTCGGCCTTTGCTATCAGTTAAGCGTCCTTCATCTAGTACTTGTAGCAAAATGTTAAAAACATCACTGTGAGCCTTTTCGATTTCATCTAACAAGACAATGGTATAGGGGTGGCGGCGCAGCGCTTCAGTTAATTGTCCGCCCTCTTCGTAACCGATGTAACCAGGTGGCGAGCCGATTAGGCGAGCCACACTATGTTTTTCCATGTATTCACTCATGTCAATGCGGGTGATTAAATGTTCATCGTTAAACAGTTGTTCTGCTAAAGCCTTAGCCAGCTCAGTTTTACCCACACCTGTTGGTCCTAAAAATAAGAAACTACCCACTGGTCTACCCTCTTCGCTAATCCCAGCTCGATTGCGGCGAATAGCGCCAGCCACCGCCTTAATCGCTTGTTCTTGACCGACTACCCGTTTCGCCAGTGCCTCTTCTAAATGAATCAGGCGCTCGCTTTCTTCAGTGAGCATACGATTCACTGGAATACCTGTCCATTTGGAAACAATACTGGCAATGTCACTTTCATCAATTTCTTCTTTAAGCAATCTTTCTTCAGGATCAATACTAGCCATTTTCTGTTGGGCTTCCTTAATCTTTTTTTCCAATTCGGGAATTTCTCCATAATTGATGGTGGCTGCTCTTTCCAGATCATAATTGCGCTCAGCCCTTTTGGCTTCTTCCCGCAGTTGATCCAACTCTTGGTTGTATTGTTTAATTGAATTTAAAATTTCTTTTTCTTTGCGCCACCTCAGTTCCAAACTTTTGTACTTTTCTTTTAATTCACTAATTTGCTTGTTAATTTTAGCTAAACGATCTTGGCTTTTCTGATCTTTTTCTTTTTTGAGTGACTCTTTTTCAATTTCCAACTGGCGAATTTTGCGCTCCAACTGATCAACACTGCTGGGCTTACTATCAATTTCAATCCGCAGAGCTGACGCAGCCTCATCCATCAAATCGATAGCTTTATCTGGTAGGAAGCGATCAGTAATGTAGCGGTGGGAAAGTTTTACTGCCGCTACAATAGCGTTATCTAAAATTTTGACACCGTGATGAGCTTCATATTTACTTTTGATCCCTCTTAAAATGGAAATAGCATCTTCCACCGACGGTTCCTCAACCATCACTGGCTGAAAGCGTCTCTCTAGCGCACTATCCTTTTCTATATATTGGCGATATTCTTTGAGGGTGGTAGCACCAATAGTACGTAGCGTGCCTCTGGCGAGAGCAGGCTTGAGTAAATTGCCGGCATCGGTTGAACCCTCACTGGCGCCGGCTCCCACAATGCTGTGTAGTTCATCAATAAATAGAATAATTTGGCCATCACTTTTTTCAATTTCTTTGATCACCGCTTTCAGGCGATCCTCAAATTCACCGCGATACTTGGCCCCAGCGATCAAAGCTCCCATATCTAAGGCAAGTACTCGCTTGTTTTTGAGGGCTTCAGGGACATCATCATCGATAATTTTTTTAGCTAAACCTTCCACGATAGCAGTTTTACCCGTGCCTGGCTCACCAACTAGAACCGGATTGTTCTTGGTGCGGCGAGACAAGATCTGGGTAATACGGCGAATTTCTTCATCACGACCAATGACAGGGTCAATTTTTCCTGATCGTGCCAAACTGGTAAAATCTAAACAATATTTTTCTAATGCTTGATACTTACCCTCTGGTTCTGGATCAGTTACACGTTGTTGACCACGCACCGTTTTTAGAGCTTGAACTACTTTTTGGGGATCTAAATCCAGCAGTTGCACAACTTTCTTTTGCTCTAACAAGGCCAAAAACAAATGTTCAGTACTGATGTACTCATCTTTGAGTTTCACGGCTTCTGTTTCGGCTTGGCTCAAAACTTTAGTTAATTCGGCAGAGGCATAAGCTTGCGTAGGAGTTTCTGTAATCGGAAGCTTTTGTAATTCTTTCCTAATTAGGCTGGCGATGGCCTCAGGTTTGGTATCTAATTGTTCTAAAAGATTGGGCACGATTCCCCCCGGCTGTTCGACCAGGGCCAAGAGTAAATGCCAGACTTCAATTTGACTATGTTTCAGCTTGCCAGCTAATTGCATGGCATCTTGAACCGCTTCCGCTGCTTTAGTGGTGTATTGATTAAAATTCATAAATTGTTTCCAGTCATTTTTTAATAAGGTAATTAATGATTACCTTCAAGGTAATCAACGATTACTTCCTAACTTTAATTTTAGCGTGACACGGTTTTTTTGCCAAGAGTCAATTAGCAGACACAAGAGAACTCTGCTAATTTAGCAGTCAATGAATTTGGCTTGATCTATCTTATATATTTTGATCCACTTTGATAGATTAAAGTAAGGAAAATGATAGTTAAAGCTGGTCTCGACAGCAATTTGTAATGAATACGGTAATCGACAATTAATTGGGAAATTTTAATACTTTGATTTGTTGTCTTCAATATTCTCAACTTTCAAGTGAAAACAGTGTTTAACAGCAAATACGGTGATAGAAAGTGACCTGGGCACCTATGTCCACAGGTTTTTAATTTTTCGTTTAAGTTACCTTAAACGGGAGAAGGAGGTCGTGAAAACTCCTACCCATTCTCCTTAGAAAGGAGGTGATCCATCGGCACCTTCCAGTACCGATACCTTGTTACGACTTAACCCTCATCGCTAATCTCGCCGTAGAAGGGCCGTTCTCTTGCGAGTTACGGTCACCCGCTTCGGGCGCTACTAACTTTGCTGGTTTGACGGGCAGTGTGTACAAGGAGCGAGAACGTATTCACCGCAACCTGCTGATTTGCGATTACTACCGATTCCGACTTCATGCTCTCGAATTGCAGAGAACAATCTGAACTGAGGGGCCGTTTAAAGGATTGGCTCCACCTTGCGGCTTCGCTACCCGTTGTCGGCTCCATTGTAGGATGTGTGTCGCCCTGGATGTAAGGGTCGTGCTGACTTGACGTCATCCTCTCCTTCCTCCCTGCAAAAAGCAAGGCAGTCTCCCGTGACACTTGTAACACGGGATAAGGGTTGCGCTCGTTACCACACTTAAGTGGACGCCTCACGACACGAGCTGACGACAGCCATGCAACACCTGTGTAACACTCTCGAAGAAGATCTAGTTTCCTAGACCGTGCAGTTACATGTCAAACCCAGGTAAGGTTTTTCGCTTTGTATCGAATTAAACCACATGCTCCACCGGTTGTGCGCTCCCCCGTCAATTCCTTTGAGTTTTAACCTTGCGGTCGTAATCCCCAGGCGCCTTGCTTAACGCGTTAGCTTACATCACTCAATTCGAAGAATCAAGCAATTAGCAAGGATCGTTTACGGTCTGGACTACAGGGGTCTCTAATCCCTTTTGCTACCCAGACTTTCGTCCCTGAGCGTCAGTTATACTCCAGGAGCCCGCCTTCGCGAATGGTGTTCCTCTCGATATCTACGGATTTCACCCCTCCACCGAGAATTCCAGCTCCCCCTAGTAAACTCAATTCTACCAGTATTTTAACCTGTATCTGGAGTTAAGCTCCAGTATTAAAGTTAAAACTTAATAAAACGCCGACGGACGCTTTACGCCCAATAAATCCGGATAATGCTTGCACCCTACGTATTACCGAGGCTTCTGGCACGTAGTTAGCAGGTGCTTTCTAGCAGGGTACCCTCAAAAATTGTTCCCCTGCCACAGTGGTTTACACTCCGAAGAGCGTCTTCCCACACGCGGTGTCGCTGCGTCAGGCTTTCGCCCATTGCGCAATATTCCCAGTTGCTGCCACCCGTAGGTGTAGGTTCCGTGTCTCAGTAACCTTGTGGCCGGTCGTGCTCTCACACCGGCTACCCGTTGTCGGCTTGGTGAGCTATTACCTCACCAACTACCTGATAGGGCACAGGCCTCTCCCCAAGCGCCCGAAGGCTTTGATCCGAAGATCACATGCGGTATTACCCAGTCTTTCGACTGGCTATTCCCCACTTGAGGGTAAGTTCCTGTGTTGTACTCACCCGTCTGCTACTTGTGTTAGTCCGAAGACTAACTTACCGTTCAACTTGCATGCTTAAGGCACACCGCCAGCATTCATCCTGAGCCAGGATCAAACTCTCAAAAAAAGTTTGATTTGCTCTATAAAAAAATAAAAGTCAAATTGACGAGAAGCAATTGTTTGTTAAAAACTAACAATTAACTTTCTCTTGCACTTTCTATCACTATATTTGCTGTTAAAAAATAGCTGTCTTCACTTGTTAAAGATCAAGAAAAATACTTTTAAAGCAAAAAAAAGAAATGAGAAAACTTCTTGCTTTCTCTTAAACTGTCTCTTTGCTTGAAGTGGAGGTATTATATGGTTAAACTTTTTTAAAGTCAACCATAAAAACCAGATCAAAAATTCGTGTTGCCCAGCCTTTGATTAATTAAAAAAAAACATTGAATTAGGCTTTTTACAAAGCTCAAGTTTTCTTTTATACTAGAAGCAATGTCCATTATTAAACAGGCGATCGTGATGACGTTAACGGTCGTTTTTGCTTACGTCTTTTTGCAGACTCCAGAGTTGGCGCAGTATTCCTTGCAGTTTTTTGCCCTACTCTGTCTGTTGTATTGGTTTTTGCAAAAGAAACAAGGTAAACATTTTTTTTACTTATTTAATGAGCAAGCTTCAATCAATGTTTTAGCACTCAATTTGGCTTTTTTGATTTTGATTGGCAATACTCAGGGGTTGGCTTCTCCACTCTTTTCCTTAAGCTTTGTGCAATTGTTTTTTTTATCACTGGCTTTAGAAAACCGTTTAGCCATTCTTCTTGCCTTGGAATTACTGTTATTTTATTTGGGATTGGCCCTGAATCGTTATGGTTTAGAGTTGTCGAGTTCAATAACGATGACCGAACTGAATAATTTATTAGCCATTCCCCTGGTGATGATTTTTTATTTATTTGGCAAAGTGCAATATCAGCGCTTACATTACAAGTCATTATTATTGGATAGTGAAAAGCAAGAAAAATTAAAAGCTCAAGCTGACGATCAAGCGGTGGCTAATTTTATTAATAATTTATTAGATAAGCGATTACCCATGTTAGAGTATTTGTTAACTTTTCCGGAAAAAAATATGGTGACGATTCAAGCGGAAATTCAATTATTAAAGGAAGATTTACAAAAATTGCTTAAAGAAGTGAATTATAAAACTACTCCCGTAGCAACACCTAACAAAAAAGTTGAAGATGATGAGCTTTTAGTTGAAGCAGAGGCAGAAATTTTAATTAAAGCTATTGATGAAGAAACTTAGTTTATTATTTTTACTAGGGTTTTTTTTCTGTTTTAGCAGCTTAGTCAAAGCAGATAATATGAGTTCCAATTCCTATTACTTGCAATTTGGCAATTTTAATATGGGCAGTGGTGAATTTGATCGTACTAATCAATTTGGTCTCACCTATACCCTCGGCCAGACGGCTATTGGTCCATTTGGTCAATATGGCACTAGTCAGTTTTTCCTTGGTAGTGGTTTTCAATACGTTTATCAAATTCGCCAGTTTAGTTTTAGTTTGTCTAAACTAACCATAGATTTTGGAGATTTGACGGCTGGTATTTTTGCCAATGATAGTCATAGCTTGACCATTAATACTGGTAGTGCTGGCGGTTACCAAATTTATGTTTTTGAAAATCGGCCGTTGAGTTTAATCAATAATCCGAATATCCAAATTCCTAATACTACTTGTAATACTGGTTGTACTAAAAGTATGGCGGGCATTTGGGATGATCCAAACCACGACGGCTTTGGTTACAATGTAGTTGGTGATAATGTTGCTAGTGACTTTATTAATAGTAGTTATTATCGTCCTTTTGCTGATAATAGTTTGGGAGAGGATATGGAGATAATTATGAGCAGCCCTAATGTAGCTTTCAATGAAACCGCGACGGTCACTTATCAGGTGACACCTGCCATTTCTCAAGCGGCTGGTGTTTACCAAACTTATGTGGTTTTTGTGGCAGTGCCAGGTTATTAATTTAATTAATCAACAATGAAAAATAATTAATCAACAATGAAAAAAATCTTAATCAGCTTCTTTTTTTTGAGCATGGCTATGGTTGTTGCGGGAGCGGTTTCTGCCCAAAGCCTTGACGCTTTATCAATTAATGTCAGTCCTCCGGTTTCTTATTTATATGTTAAGCCGGGAGCGGGCATTAGTGCCCCCATTCATCTGGAGAATCAAGGTCGCTACACGGTCAACGTAACTCCTCAATTAGTAGATTTTCGACCCAATCATGAAACTGGGCAAGTTGTTTTACAACAAACAACTGATTTTAAATATCTGTCCATTGCTGGTGATCAGGATCAATGGGGTAAGAGTTTTATTATTCGGCCTGGTGAAAATTATACTTTACCACTAACAATAGCGATTCCCGCTGATTTTCCACAAGGAGAATATTATTTATCTGTTCTATTTAACGTTGAACAGATGTTAATTCCTGATCTAGAAAATAGTGCCAATACCATTTTGTCAGGGGTAGTCGCCAGTCATTTAGTGTTAGCAGTTAATTTGGATGAAACCGATCGGAGTCAAATTGTAATTAAGGATTTTAAGTTGCCCAAAGTAGTTGATAGTTTGATGGGAATTAATTTTCAAATTTGGGCCAAAAATGTTGGTTTAAATGCTGGCCCAGTTAAAGGTCAACTAACTATTAGTCATTGGCCATCTCTCAGCGAGCAGGTTTATGAATTTTTTCCAGATATGGTATTGGCTGGTAGTCAAAGACAAGTTCGAGGGATGAGTAAAGAAGATTTAGCTCAGTTGGAAAAGTTGGCCAAACAAGAAGAGTTAATTGTGGCTAATGGTGATGATTTTTTGACGATGCAAAGCCAGTTTCTCGAAGAGAATTTGATTAGCGATTTTTCTTATAAGAGACCATTTTTATTGGGGACTTATGATTTTCGTTTAGAGCTGGGAGAAGAAGAACAACTAGAAAGAGTGATCGCTCTTCCCTTTTCTATTGTTATTGTTATCATTTCTTTGCCACTTTTTTATCGTTTTTTTGTTTTTTTAATCAGATCAATGACGACGGTCAAAAGAACAAAAAGACAAGAATGATTTCTCTATCAATTTATAGAGAAATTGCTCTTGACTTGCAGCCAAAAAACAGCTTAAACTTAATAACAGGTACCAAAATATGAAATTAAAGAAACAGTTATTCATCTTTTTGCCAGTTATTCTCTTAATTATATTTTTTGCCAGGGCAGCCAATTTGGCTCCAGTGCAATCTGCGAGTTTAGGAAACGTGACGGTATTGCTTAATAATTCCCGTTTTTCCTTTGTCACCGCTTTGGATGGGACGCAAACGATTGGTTCATCATTAATTACTATTGATACTGCCAATTATCCATCAACTTCAGTTCTCCAAGCTCAAAGTGGTGATGTTCTACGGATTGGTACTGCTGGTCATGATTATAATGTCGCCACGACCATTGATGATGCCACTGATAATAAATTAAGTTTAACTTCTGGATTATTAACTGGTGATGTGGCTGATGATTTACCAGTCTATGCGACTCAATCATCAACCATGACGGTTAAATTGACCACAGTCAGTGCTCTGCCCAATGGCAAAATTCGTATTTTAGTGCCAGCTAGAGATGCGA
>Ga0255342_1005187_pt1 | contig 12714 bp, 9 predicted proteins | sample wastewater_treat_3_FD_192416 | JGI IMG/M metagenome (GOLD analysis project Ga0255342, IMG submission 192416) | Wastewater microbial communities from Lulu Island WWTP, Vancouver, Canada - plant14 | ecosystem: Engineered > WWTP > Wastewater > Unclassified | place: Canada: Vancouver, British...
CCAATTCTTCACCCAGCCGGGTGGTCCGGCTCAATTCACGAATAACCTGAAAGTCAGTCCCAACTCCCTGCGCCACAACGCATTTGATGGAATTGCTACCGATATCGATTACTGCCCGCATCTGATTGTTCACTCCAGGGCCGGCAAAATCGCATCTGGGGAAGGTGTGGCTCGCCTTCTGGATTTGCCGTTCAGCCCAAAGCTGACACGGCTGCGGCTGAAGGCGCTGTTGGAATCGTTGATAAACATCTCCGTGGAGTTATCTTTCATGTTTGGACCTGTCTGTAATTTGGATTTAAGCCTCTTGAAAGGCGCTACCAAATTTGTCCAGCATTTTCCGCCCGCGGAAGTGGTGGGTCCTGGCTTTTGTTGTAAACACGCACGAAAGACCATTGCTGAATTTCGCGCTAAGGCTAACCCGCAACAGGGAAGACGCCTATGACCTGCTCCAAGCGCAGTATAACAAGTCTGTGAACCTGCTACAAAGTGACAACGAATTCTGCAAACTGTGCAGCGAAAACTGCAAACTGTCGCATCGTTGCTCATCCTTACTCATCCTTTCCAAGACCCTTTTAAGTAGTTACTGACAGGATAACTGCAAATCCGATCACCGATAATTGCAAATTGTGACAGGAAAATTGCATGGGGACTAGGTTAGGCAATTTTACACCGGGATTCTATCAGATGTTTGCACATGTTGCCTCATCTGATATATTCGTATAGATTAGTATGGCAATTGAACGAGTTGTTTTCGTATTCAAACCTAGGTTAGCTATTTACAAATTCGATAACATCGCAGCTGATCACACCCATTTCTTTCAAATCTACATCAAGAACTTCTTTCGTGTCTATGATGCCTTGAAGCTCAGACAAATCAGATTTTCTTTGAATCACTTTAGGTATTCTTTTAACTAGGTGGAGATTGTCTTCCCAAATCGAGTTCCCCTGTTGGTTCATCTTCAATCTGATTCTAATATGCATGTCTTTTGAGTGATTGTCGTTGTATGATTTCAATGCGAAGAGGCCAATTAAATTGAGGATCAAACGATCGTTATTTATGCAGAATTTAATCAGCTTTTCGAAATCTCTCCTCATATCGGCACTGAAACAGCTATTGACCACTGAGTAGTCGAAATTGGGATATTTACTTTGATAAGACAGGAAATATAGAATTCTGTAGATTGCGTAAGATGTTACATCCTTGGATAGCATTAGATTTAGAGCTTTCCTAAGGCATTTTTTTCTCTTTAATTTCGATATTCCCGGTGATGTGACGATCCCTGAGATCAACCAACAAGCGAATTTCTCATTATCAGGATCATCACGAATAAAGCGGATAAGTCTGTTTACTGCAATGTGGTTTATCTTAGCTGGGTCGATTCTCAAAGCTTGATTGATTGACTGAAGATACTCTTTTCTTAAGTCAGAACGACTCATCACCTTAACTCTTTTCCAAGAAGCGAGATCTTTGTAATCAGTATTGAAAGGTAAGTTCACATCATTAACTTTGCTCTCGTGATATCTCTGCATATCCGACACTATCTCAGATTCTCGTTTTGGAGAAGGAGCCTTGAAATTTCCAATGTCTTCCTCGTCTAAATAAGTAAAGAACTTCTCTGATAACAGCTTATTAAGGAGTTTTGTGTTGCCAGCATATTGTGTTTTTGCCCCATTTAGATTTAGTCCAATCTCATAGAGCTTCATCTGCAGGGTGTTTAACGCAGTTTTAATCTTTTGTTTTGAGCTGGCAAAAATGCGAATATCATCAACATATCTACCGTATTCTATGCCGGCTATGGAAAGCATGATATGATCAATCTCATTAAGTAACAGGTTTGCATAAACATGGTTTCCCAAGGGACCAATGGTTATACCATGAATTACTTCTTTCGGATCGCTATGACCGGAGTATACATGTTTAACCTTGAACATTTGCTTCAGGAGAAATACCAGTGGATCGTTGTTGGGTATTCCAAACTCTTTTCTAATAGCGTTAATCAAATGTTCGTGGCAGACGCTATCGAAAAACGATGATAAATCTGTTTTCAGTAGTAGATTGTATTTCTTCACAGCTGCTGCTTGCCATTCACAGAATTTTGGCCATCCGTGTTTGGCATAATCCTCCGTCAGGCTGTTATTAAGTTTTAGCTGTTCGCCTCTTCTGCTGCTGAAACAATTATCTATCAATTTGGCTTCCAGATCGTTAGCAATGGGCAAAACTACCGCTACTCTAGCGATGTCATCCTCAATATCAGGAACGACAAAATTGCGCAGCGCAAAAGCATTTTTTCTCTTCAATGCTCGGACAGCAACTTTTGTCTCGAAGTTCTGATAATCTAAAAGTCTTCTTCTAACCATCTTGATATATTTAACCTGGTTAGCTCTGCAATGTTCAATCTGTATGGGATTGCAGAACATCTCCTTACTTACGTCATTCAATGTAAGTTTTACCGCGAGGCGGACATTATCTTCGGAAGTGATTTGGTCAAAAAGACTTTGCATTTATCAAACCTCATTATATATGACATGGTAATGCTTAACGCAGGATGAACTGTGAGAATCACTGGTATATTGCTACTGTTTCCTTACATTCGGGATAATTGCTACATCCCCAGAAATACTTCCCTGCACCTTTCCCTGTAGTTGCAAGTCTGATCACCATTGGTGCGTTGCATAAAGGACAAGTGAGCTGCAGGATATGCTTGCAAGTGGGATAATTCCCGCAACCAATGAATACATCGCCTTCATGGGGGCCTTGTTTGGCCTTTCTCAAGTACATTTGTGAACCGCACTTTGGACATTTCTGATCAGGCATTATTCCTCCAATAATTCTAGTATCAGGCTGCTGATATGCGATATTTAAACGCAAGCATATTATGCTTACAATATGGTAGGGATAAACATAGTTGGAGCCATATTATTGTGCGGCAATAACTCCGCTGACCTGCATCCAGTACATTGGTTCCGAATCATCGTCTTTTTGAAACAGCCTCGTTAAACTCAGTCTTATCGGAACATCTAGGTAGTTTCCAGGTTTTTTGATCCATTCATCTCTTCCTACAATCGGTAAGTGACGATACTCATAACCGGATTGGTCAACAAAATCGCATCTTGACTTACCCATGTGATCACAATAAACAGTACACTTCCGACCCATTATAGCACCTAATGATCTGGTTCCTGATCCTTCTGGCAGTATCGGTTGCCCGTTGATTAACTCTATTTCATATCCAAAGATGGATTCAACAGAATCGTCTGCTATCGATTCTATAAAGCTCCGAAACTGAACTCTGGTCATTGAATCCAAGACTTTCACAGTTGAAGTATCAAAAGGATTATCCTCTATGTGCGGTGGCGAAGCTAGTGTTTCAGAATAAGACAAGTCTAGTTCTATTGTACTTCCTAGATCAATCGGAGAATTATAAGAACTAAGAAACGACTCCTTGATATGAGAACCTGGGATAATTGGTCGAATGTATTTCCTCGCAGCCATATCGTAACCGCTTACGCAAATATAGCCTATACTCATATTTGTAATGCCAGTTATGATGATTCGACAAATCATAGGTGAATTATCCTGACATTTTTAAGATGCTTGCCAATGTATTCTACTGCCAGCCTGCGATGGCAATGGTCAGCAACAGGCTCTGAGCATAATAGAACTGCTGAATCAATTTGGTCAGTGACTATAGATGCAATAGCGTTACGACTTTCTAATAAATTCAAATACCCATTTTCGTATTTATGCCAATCTTCATCTTTGTGATACTGATCCCTAAGCTCTTTTGTCGGAGCGAAGATCTTATTCTCTACATATTCAATATCGCAAATCTCTTTCAGGAAATACTGCAAGTTGTCTCTGATTGTGAATCCAGCATATATATTTGTATTGCTTTGCCGAACATCTATCAGGGTCTTGATGTTATTGTCTTTTAGAATAGTGAAAAACTCTTTAGCTTTCTTTTGGGCAAACCCTATCGTATAAAGGGTTATCTGCTGTTTCATAGCGGTATCTCCATTTGATCTGTTGGCGAACTTATAAGTCCCAGGTCTTGGGCTTCTCCGTTTGCCCTTATGTGTAAGACTTGGATTCCTTTATCAATTAGCGTATTGCTCACAATATAACCTCTATGGCAATGAGTAGGGTCCTCTTCGCTACACATCAAAGCCACTTTTTTACCAGACTGTGCCAAGTTGATCAACTCCCGGATTCCTATCAGATACCAGTCCTTTTGTTCTATGTACTCACGAATGATTTTGCCATCTGAACTGAGGACACTCTTGTCTTCTGGGCGACCTCCCAAAGCAGAACCCATGTATTTATACTTGATGCCGATATCTTTCAGACTTTGCTTCAATTGCTGTTGATTAAACTGAGTAGCGTACTTGCTGCTTGGTACTGAGCGAATATCCACGAGGATTTCGATTTTATTAAGTTCAAGCAATTCCAACAATTTAGTTACGTCATGATTACTGTGGCCAATGGTGTAGATTTCTGCTTTCCGAGAATCAGATATCTCACCAATGGGATCAGAAGGCTGCTCATTTTCGCACTGGGCTACTTTGACTACTGCGATACCGCCAGTAATAGTTGGTTCCTTGTCCAAAACTAGTCTTGCTTTCAGATGCTCGTAGCTTCGGATTTGATCTAGTACTTGCGTTACCCTAGCATTGTGTTGTTGGTGGATTACCGTGCTGGAAGTTGACATCGTAAAAGCCATTAGATACAAGTACAAATAATGATAGTTTGGCTCTTCGGCATCAACTACATTGGTGGATATGATTAAAGTATTACCATTCTGTATTGCTTCCCGAATGGCTGGTTGCCGAATCAGTTTAATGAGACCGATTGAGCTGATAATGATGACATTTCTCCATGATTTCGTCCATTCTGCAAGCTGTCTGCAGTATCTTGATGACGCAATCAGACAGATCAGATTATCATGATTATCTGGAATCTTCATAGAAGAGAGCTTGGTAACATCATCCGCAGATACGATGTAGGGTTTCCGAAATTCGGTTAACAACTCCGGATTACCGACAGAGCATAGATAAGGTGGAGTGTTGTCTCTCAACATGATTTTGAATTTTACGGGATAAAGCTGATCAGTCCTCGTGATAAGATTTATACCTTGATTGAAAATACGCTCAGTATAAAGCGAGGCTGTCCCTCCTAAATCAAGCAGCTTTCTTATTCTCTGAGCCATATCATTCTCATCAGCAATTGTCTTAGCTATCTCTTCAACATTCATGCCGAAAAGGGCTTGAGGTCCAGGTAATCCCATATCTCTGATCTTATAGGCAATCTTTGAATATTCCTGGGCAGTTAAGGGCAACAAATCCGATCTGGAGTGTTTGTAGGTTAGGAGGAATATTACCTGTGCGTCATTATTCATTATCATTTGGTATCTTTTACACTCCCTAGCGTGAACGGATATACTTTTTCAGTTCCATTGATCCGAAGCATTCTGCCCACAATTGTTAAAGTCCATCTTGAATTAACAAAATCATCTATTAACAGCACAGGGGACTGGCGGATAGGAGACTTTACTGTCCAATTGTTAATACTGTTTTCCACCTGCTGTTGGCTGTTTTCATATTTATAAATGGGCATTTTCGAAGTATTTGAAATTGCTATAACATCCAAAACCGGGATCCTGAGTTTGCCTCCGAGTCTTTTGGCAAAATCAACAATAACTTTCGATCGAGAGATCGATTGAATATATGTAATCCATTCAGGAAAGGGACTTGGGGCCCATTGTTTGGTTAGTAGATAAAATGCTGCATTAATAACATCCTCGGGGACAGTTGTATTGTCCTTGATGCATCTTCTGATAACACTTCCCCATCCAGCATTTTCCAAATATCCTAATGCCCTACCTTGTTCAATAACTTCACCTTTGGGAATCACAATTGTTGGCTTACTCTGCAAATTCACACTCAATTCCAGCCCATTTGGCCACCTCTTGCGAGGATCTATTATTACATAATCCTGATGCAGAAATTCAAGAGCCTTCTGCACGGTGTCTTGTGAAGGTTTTGTTGGTAGCAACCCTTGTCTGCAGTTCACACAAATACCGCAATCCTGAGTGGTTGGGTCGTCTAATTCATTTGCAATGAATCTCATTAAACATCCATCATGAGAGATATAAGTTTTCATCCTCTCTCTTTCCCGAATGCGGGTAGCTTGTACTTGATCCTTCCTCTGTTGATCGTATGCCCATGCCTTCACCGTCCTGCTGTAATCAGACTTGCTTTTTTCAATATAGCCATCGATTAGCAGATGTTTCAATGCTTTTTCCAGCCGGGATGATCTCATGTTTAGCTTTCTGCAGATTTGCCCCTGTGTTGCCAAGGTTACAGTATTGAGAAAACCCAACACTGCTTTTTCCTCATCTTCGGTGGGGAACGCTTCTCGCATGAAGTAATCAAGGATCTCGTCCTCCTCACTGCCATGTAGCAATATACCGTAAGATTCAGGTACTTCACGGCCCGCCCTGCCAACTTGTTGATAGTATGCTATTGCTGAGCCTGGAGCTTGATAATGGATAACAAAGTTCAGATCGGGCTTGTCATATCCCATCCCGAGAGCTGAGGTGGCTACAAGAACCTTGATTTTGTTATCGAGCAGTTTTTGCTCAAGAATTGGGCTAAGATCCTGTTTGTTGTCATCAAGTACATCCCCACCCCAGTAATGATGGCAATCTATACCACATTGTTTCAACCAGTTCGAAACCCTAAATACGTCTCCCCGGGTTAGGCAGTAAACAATCCCAGACCCTTTTAGTTTAGGTATGGTATCAGCGAGCCAGGCAAGCCTTTCGGCTATAGTTGGTAAAACGATGTTCTGAAGTTTCAATCCCGACCGGTTAAGCTTACCCCTCATAATTGTAAAACCTGATCCAAGTTGATCTTCCAAATCTTTTACAACTCTGTTATTGGCCGTGGCTGTTGTGCCAACAATAGGAATACCGGTGAATACATTGCTAATGATACTCTTGATACGCCGATAATCCGGCCTAAAATCATGTCCCCAATCCGATATACAATGAACTTCATCAACGACGAATGCGCCAATCCTGCCCATGGCGGGAACAATCTCTGGGAGAAAGTTCTCACTGGAAAGCCGTTCTGGAGATATTAACAAGAGGTCATATAAGTTATTCTTAAGACCATTCTGGACCTGCTCCCACTCCTTGGTGTTTGATGAATTGATTGTAGCGGCTCTCAAACCAAGTTTATTAGCGTTATAGATCTGATTACGCATCAGTGCTAAGAGCGGCGATATGATTAATGTGGGGCCTTTGCCTAATTCTCGATTGATCTTGGTCATGATGAAATAAACCACACTTTTACCCCAGCCAGTTTTCTGCACAATCAGAAGCCTGCCACTTTGGTTAAGGATATGCTCAATAGCCTCGAGTTGACCAGGACGGAATTCCGCAGATGAACCAAACATCTGTTTTATTAGCTGCTTTGCTCTAACTTGGATGCCTACTTTTTCCATTATTACACCGATTTATGATCCTTCTCTATATGGTAATGGTGAGTTTACTTCGTGCTATTCTAACGAAATCATCGTATGCTTGAACAAAAAGGTCTCGATAAGCATAAATCATATTTAGTATCTTTTGGTAGTTTTCGTAATCTTGAGTTTTCCATTCAGGGGGTATCTCATATTTATCTGGCTTATCTGGTATCGGGAAAGTGCAAGTCACTAGTTCATTGGCAAAAACCTGCGCTTGGGCAATCAGTATGTCTAAGGCTTTATTAACATCCGTATCCAAGAAACAATGGTCAACTAACTCCCATATATTTATCAAGCGATCTAGCAGATCAGTGATATGTACATCGAAGATCCTTCCAGATGCATTTCTAATTCTTTGCATTTGGCCCCCAGGGGGGAAGTCATGGAGGAACTCAGCCAACAGCTTTGAGTCTGTACTGATTTCTCTAGCTCTCTTGCTAATTAACTCATTCTGTTCTAATACCAAGTTGGTTTTAAACTCCTCTAGAGCTCTATCATATTCATGTTTGATGGATTGCTCAATCCTTGTTCCAAGCCACTTTGTGATGATAAAATAGAGCAATACTCCCGCAACACCTGAGCCTATGAAACTTGATAACAAGATGTAAATCAAATCTTTCATATCAGTACCTCACATACGTCACTTCAAATGCCCTGCACTTCCTGTATCTCTGGTTCCTATTCTCCAGGGCAAAGGCGTCCTTATGATCAAATGGTTGGAAGATGTCCAGTCCTCTGCCAGGGATGATCTTCCATCCATTGTCGCTTTGGATGTAGCGGTCATGGATGGTATCGTCGATCTCATAAGTGAAAGTAATCCCTGCCAGGTTACATGAGCTTGCTATCTGCCGAAAATACTCATCCTGATTGGAGTCCTGATACTCACTGTGTTTGGTGATGAGATGCACTTCCACTTCATCGGCATCGGTTTTTATTGCTGCCACCACTTCCATGAATTCCATCAAATTGCGAGCCTGAAAAAAAGCACTGATAAAGGGATCCTTGATCTCAATTCGTTTCGAACCCTTCAGATATTTTGCAAAAAGCCTATGATAGGAGATCCCGGTCTGGTTATCCTGGATAGAGATATTTCCCTGCTTCAACATGGGCGTTTCTGGCGCATCTTTCTGTTGGGATCGAGTACTTTCACCAGATTCTGGTTCAGACGCCTCTGTGGGCTCATTTTCGTCATCTGGGGCAGAATCATTCGCATGGTAATAACGGGGGTATTGTATCTCCTCAGCGGTCTTGACAAAATGCAGGATTCCGTCATGATCAGTATAAGCAAAACGAACAGGTTCGTAGGTCTTGTCTATACGCATCAACTGGTCTTTCACACGTTTCCGGTTCTCCATTGCATACTCGAGCAATTCCTTAATCTCCCCAATTGAAGCTTTCTGATCCGGATAAATCACCTTCATCAAGCCGGAGAAGGTCTTCTGCACTCCATCCCGGTCACGAGTGGAAATGTCTGAAACCAGTTCGAAATACTCACGATAAAGGGCAGAAAAATCTTGATTGCGAAAAGCTCGCAGGATCTCCGCCAGGTAATCCACCACGAAGCCATAACCGGAAGAGAACATCTCGCCCCGGATGATCGGAACTTCCCAGCCCGGCAGATAGCCATGCAGCCTGTCCAAAAAGGCGGAATCATAATACTGTTCCGGTAGCTCATCAAAGAGATCAGAGTGCTTCAGCATATAAGCCACGTTATGCTGAGTGTTACCCACAAAGGTCATGGATGCCTCAGCCCCTAATGTCTCTATACCTCGGGAAAAAGTCTTGTTTGCCATATAGTTCTTCATGATGTCCACAAGGGCTTTATCAGCTTTCTTTTTGCGCCCGGCAAACTCATCAAAGGCCACCACATCCCAGAATCCCACCAATCCTATTCTGCCGTTGGAATTGTTCACAAAGAGCTTGGGGACTGACACCTCACCACCAGAGATCAAGATGCCATGCGGCGAGAACTCAGAATATATATGCGACTTACCGGTTCCCTTGGGACCCAACTCGATCAGGTTGTAGTTCCTTTCGCAATATGGTACCAGCCTGGTTAGCTGCATCAGTTTCAAGCGTCTGCTCATGAATTCCGGATTGAAGCCGATACTTTGGATCAGGAGATCTATCCACTCATCACTGGTAAATTCATAGCGTTTCTGTAGAAAGCTCTCCATATCGAAGCGGGACATCTGGATCGGCTTGATTGAGTTCAGTAGCCAGGGACTGCTGTCCCTATCCTCGGTATAGCTATATTCCAGCTCCGCGATGCACCATACCCCACTCACTAAAAGTTTGGGATGGTTCTTCACGATCTCGGAACTTACCACAACTTTGGATATTCCCATATTGGAAAAACTTGCCTGATAGCAGTCCTTCTTCTCGTTGAGGGTCACGGCGATCTTGTCTATCACCTTATTGATCCGTGATTCACGCACGTTGGACTTGGTTAGTTCGGCATCCCGCCTGTGCACGTAATGCTTCTCCAGGATGCTTTTCACCGTCTCGATTCCAGCCTGAATCTCCGCTTCATCAGATGTGGCGCAATACTGCCCCAACAGGTATTCCAGCACATAGGTGGGTACTATGGCATTGCCCTTTACGGCTTTGACCAGGTCTTTCCGGACTACCAAGCCCTGAAAATGCTCGTTTATCTTCTTATCCAATCTATTCATCATCTCTCCTTCTAAAACCTAACACCTAAAACCTAACACCTAAAAATCAATCTCAAACATCCGCGAGATCGTGTAAGTCTCGCTGCGATACTCTTTGTACTTATCTGTCCCGGGGATCAGTTCATCCAGTCTGAGGATGGCGTCTCCTGCTTTATCTGCCTTAGTGGTAAGCGTTAGTCTGCATTCAATATCGCGGGCTTTATCACTGATCTCCCCGGAATCGAAGATCATAGTTTTAAGCTCGGATATGGCTTCTCCGGCACTATCATATAAAGCCACTCGCAGAGTCCTGCCCTGCATTTTCTCACTCACAGGTTGCACCTGATACAGCCTGAAGACCAAAACTCCGGAACTGATCGTCTTACCTCCGCTGCGCCTGATCTCCACATCCACCTGCGCCACATCGCTCACCCGCTTCTTGCTAACCTGCAACAGTGGCAGGCATATCTCCTGCAAGGAAGCGCCGCCATGCACGTAGCGGCTTCCTGATCCGGCTTGCCGCATTCTTTGGCTTGCCAGCGGAATGGCGATTTGCACATCTCCACCGAGGCCCAGATCTTCCGCTTTATAGATCAGCAGATTGGGATTGTCCTCAATCTTGCTGCCAATGATGCATCGTCTGAGTTTCAGGTCATTCTCGCCCAGTTTGATCTTGTCATCCAGAAATTGATCCTCGCTCAGCTCATCACGTTGATACAGGAATCCGTGATCAGCGGTGATGATGATGTTGTTGGCATTGGCAGAGCTCATCTTGCGTACCAGCGTCAGCAGATCAGATAGAGCTGTCTCCACGGCTTCAAAGACCCTGGCTTCAGATCCTTTCTTGTCTCCGACTATATCAATGGCATCGTGATAGACATAGATCACGTCATACTCACGGTAAAGATTCCTGGCTTCCAGAAGAGGCATGGAAATCACATCTTCCGCTCTCAGAGCCAGACATCTATCCGGATGATACTTGTTCATGATTTTCATCCGGTTCTCAGTGCCGCTGCTACTGAGTCCATCTACCAGCACATTATGCTTAGTATCGAAGCTGATTGTCTCATGTGGTAAAAGTGCTGCCATTCCTACAGATGTGATACTCGGTAAGGTCCCAGCCATAGCACTCAGCTCCGCTTCAAAGCGGTCTTCCTTGCGGATCAGGCTCATCAGTTCGGCAGCAATTTCATATCTTAGGGCATCGGAGATAATCACAAAGATCTTCTTGCTCTGCTGGATGTATGGCACAATCTGGCTCTTCCAGAATTTCAACTGTGTATTATGACTATGCCATTTCTCCTGCTGCTGCATCAATGCCGACCAGGATGTCCCCAATTTGAAGATGAATCTATTGCCATAGTGATTCTCGATCTTGCGGGATATCTTTTCAAAGAATTTGTTTTCTTTTAAACGTGAGTAGTGCAGGCAGAATTTACGATAATACTGATCTATCTCGTACAAGCCGCCGCTGTAGGCTTTGAAACCGCTTTCCAGACTGTGTAACTCCACTTTTATTGAGGATGAGCTATCAAGGTAGTTTGAGGCGTATCCCAAGCATTGATACTCGGTCTCATAGCGAGAATACCAATGACTTCCCCGGCGGTTCTGTATGATGCTTTGCAGTTCCTTATCGCTGATCTGGCTGTTCTCCAAATCATCAACCAGGCTTCTTATGATCAAGCGCTCCGCGTATTCAAACTGGTCTATCTCTCTCAGAGTTTCCAGAGATTGCTTCTCCAGCCAGGCGGGAGCGTCTATCCATTCAGAGCATTTGGCACTGAGTTTATCAAAGGCTTCCCGGTGCTGGCTCATGTCCTTCAACAGCTTCAATACATGAATTCCATCCCGGTTGATCTTGTGTTCTTTGATCTGAGCTGAACTTTCGAATAGCTCTATCACCAAGCTCTTGAAGTTTGGCTCTTGGCTTTTGTAGCCGAAGTTTATCACCATCTGCTCCCAGAGAAACGCATCCAGTCCGCATTTGGAGATCAGGTTGAACTTATCATCTTTGGCATGGGCAAACTCTACCAAGAGCGCCAGCAGCAGCTCTTCCCAGCGGGCTTCACTAGCAGCGCACACCGCCAGCATCTTCAATCGTAGGGAAGTGAGTGACTCCTGATCCTTAACCACAAGTCCTCTGAGCGATTCCAACCGCTTGCCAGCCTTGAAGAAGTGCTTGTGATCCCTGGTAATCTCAATAAAGCGGTTGCGGTCCAAACCCAGTTCTTGCAGCCATAATGATCCCTGATCGATTTGCACCACTCCCTCCGAAAGTTGCAGATCGAGCAGCCAATTATCCTGATGAGATGGCTCCGCATAGGCAAAATAGAGCAGAAACTTCTTATCAGGTTCCTTGATTAGAATCCGATGTTTCACTCCAAACTCATCATGCACTACTTCTATCTTCTCGCAGCCATCTGGAAGCTGCAAAGCCCAGTATTCATCACGAAATTCTTGGGCAGGATCGTACCAGAACAGCAGACGTTTGATATCGAATTGTTTCTTGATGATTTGCTCAATCTTGCTCAT
>Ga0255342_1005190_pt1 | contig 12708 bp, 8 predicted proteins | sample wastewater_treat_3_FD_192416 | JGI IMG/M metagenome (GOLD analysis project Ga0255342, IMG submission 192416) | Wastewater microbial communities from Lulu Island WWTP, Vancouver, Canada - plant14 | ecosystem: Engineered > WWTP > Wastewater > Unclassified | place: Canada: Vancouver, British...
GGTGGGGGATGTCTTCGGCTGTCTGTCAAAGCAGATTGCACGATCTGCCCCTCCACCCCGTGCCTGCTCTTTCAACCTCAACGGCAGGCACGCCTCCAAACTATACAAGCACCGAAAAGGCGGGTTTGCGGGCCGAAGCGTAGACGCCCACGAGGGGCTATGCTACCGGTGATCGTGCAGCCCAGGGCCTTGTGCCCGTTCTTCGGGCGTCGGGTTTTTTGCCGCCTGCGTTGACGCGGCCGCGGCTGTTCCGTATAATTGCCGGGATGCAGTCCCGGCCTGGCGCCGGGGGTGCAACTCAAAGGAACAGGCCGGGTATTCCATATCCTTCTCTGGCGCCGCCGGCAGGCATGCTTTGCATCCAGCGCCCGGGAGTTGCGCAGGAGGCACACACAACTTGGCAAGCGTCACCCTCAAGAACCTCGTCAAGACGTTCAAGAACGTCTACGCCGTCAACGATGTTTCACTCGAGATCAGGGACAAGGAGTTTCTTGTCCTCGTCGGCCCGTCCGGGTGCGGCAAGACAACCGCGTTGCGCTGCATCGCCGGTCTCGAGGAAGCCACCGACGGCGAAATACTCATCGGAGACCGCGTCGTTAACGACGTCTCCCCCAAAGACCGCGACATCGCGATGGTCTTTCAGAACTACGCGCTGTACCCGCACATGAGCGTTTACGACAATATGGCGTTCGGGCTCAAGCTGCGGAAAGTCCCGAAAGACCAGATTCGCAAGCGTGTTGAAGAGGCCGCCGAGCTTCTGGGCCTGGGCGAGCTTCTGAACCGGAAGCCGAAGCAGCTCTCGGGCGGACAGAGGCAGCGCGTTGCGCTCGGGCGCGCCATCGTGCGCGAACCGAAGGTCTTCCTGATGGACGAGCCTCTCTCGAACCTGGACGCGAAACTGCGCGTGCAGACCCGCGCCGAGCTTATCAAGCTCCACAGGCGGCTGGGCATCACCACCATCTACGTCACCCACGACCAGGTCGAGGCCATGACCATGGGCGACCGGATCGCGGTCATGAAGGACGGGGTCGTGCAGCAGCTCGACACGCCGCTCGGCCTGTATCACAACCCGGTGAACATGTTCGTCGCGGGGTTTATCGGGACGCCGAGCATGAACTTCGTGGACGCCTCTCTGGCGAGCGCAAACGGCTCGGTCTTTGTGGACACCGGCGCCTTCAAGGTGCGGGTGCCCGACAGCAAGGTCGAGTCTGTCAAGAACGCAGTGGGCAAGCCTGTGGTGTTCGGCGTGCGGCCGGAGGACATCTTCGACAGGAACCTGCACAGCCAGGTCACGCCGACAGAAGACAACAGCGTGAAGGCGACGGTGGATGTCATCGAGCCGATGGGCGCGATTGTCACGGCATATCTGACCGCCGGCCCGCACTCGCTGGTTGCGACCATTGACGCCGATACGAAAGCGAAGGAAGCGGAGCAGATAGACCTGGTGCTCGACATGGAGCGAACGCACGTCTTCGACAAGGAGACCGAACAGGCCTATTTCTGAGAGTGGAGCCGGTCTGCTTCCGGGCAGACCCCGGGCTCGGCACGGTAAGCCCGGCCACCCTCGATGTCAGGATAACGGCCGCCACTGTCAATCTCTGTCAGTGAAACAGCGGCGGCCGAAGAATTTTTGTCTTTTTTTCGATGCGCCTGCCTTGCGCAGGCTGGTGCGGAGGGGGCCGGGTGAACAAGCGCGTGATGTCTGATGCCGGTGCGGCGCCAGGGGCGCCCGCGCGTCCGCCCGGCATCATCTTCATTCTGACGGACGATCTGGGGTGGGGAGATCTCGGCTGCTACGGAAACCGGGATGTCCGCACCCCTCGCCTCGACCGCATGGCGGCCGAAGGGTTGCTGTTTACGGACTTTCACGTCGCCAGCCCGGTCTGCTCTCCCAGCCGGGCGGCTTTCATGACCGGGCAGTACCCCTCGCGCCTGCGCATCCACCACGCCATCGCCGACCCGCTCGGGCCCGAGGAGCAGGCCGCCGGCATGCGCCCGTTTGTCGACCCGGATGTCCTGAATCTGCAGACGGTTCTGAAGACGGCCGGATACGCCTGCGCGCACTTCGGCAAGTGGCACCTGGGAGGCGGGCAGGGCGCGCCGGAACCTGCGGATTACGGCTTCGATGCGACACGGGTCGTCAATGGCAGGGGGCCGACCTGGGACACCTCCGACCCGTACTTCCGCGCCCGGAGCACCGGGCTGATGGTGGACGAAGCCATCGGCTTCATCCGGCAGAACCGCGACCGGCCGTTCTACATCAACATCTGGACGCAGTTGCCCCACGCCGTGCTTAATCCGACCCCGGAGCAGCTCGAGCCCTGGCTTGATCTGCACAAGCCCGTGAGTGCCCCCTATCCGGGCGCAACGGCCATCTATTACGCCTCTCTCGAAGACCTGGACACGCAGGTGGGCCGCCTTTTGGACGCGCTCGACGAAATGGGGCTCGGCGAAAGCACGCTCGTGCTGTTCTCGAGCGACAACGGCCCGGAGGATATCCACATCCGGAACGCCAGCCACAGCAGCGCCGGTTCGCCCGGGCCGTTCCGGGGGCGGAAGCGCAGCCTGTACGAGGGCGGAATCCGAATGCCGTTCATCGCCCGGATGCCGGGGAGAGTCCCCGCCGGACGAGTGGACGATGCGTGCAGCCTTGCCGCCGTGGACCTGCTGCCGACGCTTGCGTCCGCCGCCGGAGCGCCGCTGCCGCCGGACGCCGCGCTCGACGGCGAGGACTTGACAGAAGCCCTGTTCGGAAGGGGCGCCGCCCGGAAGAAGGATCTCTTCTGGGAATGGCGCTTCGGCTACGTCGGGGAGCCGATCGGCTGGAGTCCGGCGCTCGCGGTGCGCGAAGGCAGTCTGAAGCTTCTGATGAACCCGGATGGCGGCCGCGTCGAGCTGTACGATCTTGCAGCCGACCCTTCCGATGTGGACAACGTGGCCGCATCGCGGCCCGAGGATGTCAGCCGGCTGCGGGCCAAACTCGATGACTGGCGCCGCGAACTCCCGCCCGGATGCTTCTCGAAGTACGCGGGCGACAACTCGTACCCCTGGCCGCGGGGCGCCTGATGCGGGAACCGGGGCTGGCTGCAAACGGGTAGTTCATGCTGTTCGTCCGCCCGTGAAGGTTCTTTGCGGCGCGACGGCGTATCATGACCAGGAAAACCGTCAGGGCGCAGCGCGCTATTGACGGGAGCTTCACCAGTTGAGTACCATCTACCGCATATTTGCTTCAGAGAGGAGCGCGTTGATGCCTAAAACAAAGGCTGCATTCTGGGCGGTTGTTGCGCTTGCGTTTATCGTGAGTGCCTGCCTGCCCGCCGGGGCTGCGCCGGCGGCAAAAGCTGCCGCCGCCCCGAAGATTACCGTGGATTCGCCGCCCAACACGACTGTCGCGATCGTCAATGGTGAAAAGATCACCAAGGAGAAGGTCGAGCAGCTTGTGTGGCAGCGCTACGCGAACTCGGCGCTGACGGAACTCATTGACAGGATCGCCATCCGCCAGGCCGCCGACAAGGCCGGGGTCAAGGTCGAAACAAAGGACCTCGATGCGAAGATCGCCGACATCAAGGACAAGCTTCCTCCGGGTGTCACCTTCGAGCAGTTCCTGCAGCAGTACAACATGACGCCGGAGCAGCTTCGCGGCGAACTCCGCACCAACGTCTGGATCGAGAAGCTCGCGGCGCAGAAGGTGAAGGTCACGGACGAGGACCTCGCCGGCTACATCAAGGCGCGCCACATCCTCATCTCCACCAAGGGTAACACTCCCGAGGAGCGGACTAAGAGCGAGGAAGAGAACAAGAAGAAGCTCGAAGAGATTGCCGCCGAGATCAAGGCGGGCAAGGTCACCTTTGCTGATGCCGCCGAGAAGAACTCGGACGACCCGGGCAGCAAGGAAAAGGGCGGAGACCTCGGCTACATCAAGCAGGGGCAGATGGTTCAGGAGTTCGAGCAGGCCGCCTTTGCTCTCAAGACCGGCGAGACCTCCGAGGCCGTCAAGTCCGTTTACGGCTGGCATCTCATCAAGGTCGAGGGCCTGGGGAAGGACGCCAAGGGCGCCGAGCGCCAGGACCTGCTCGACAAGGTTCGCGAGGAGCGCCTCCGCCCGATGATGACGACGGTGTACCTCGACATCAAGAGCAAGGCTCAGGTAACCCGGCACATGGGCGAGCAGCCCAAGCCGCCGGCGCCGCCGCCCAGCGCTCAGCCCGCCGCCAGGCCGGCTCCGGCCCCGAAGGCCCAACCCGCGAAGGCGAACACGCAGCCGGCCGGGCCGCCTCCGCCTCCCGCGGACAAGCCGCCGGCGCCGCCGTCACCAAACAAGTAGCGGCCGGGTTTTCCCTGGCTTACACGTTTCACGGACCGGGCCGCTCGTCGCGGCCCGGTTTGTGTATCGGGGGAACTTGACTTGCGCCGTCCGGGGGCGTCGCAGGGAGGGAGGATGGGCGGCGCGGGCGTAGGAGCTAACGTGCAAGCGCCAATTGCGCAGTTTTGTCATCAACACGAGGAGCCACAGCAATGCCACAACAGATCAACGTCGGCCTTATCGGCTACAAATTCATGGGCAAGGCCCACAGCCAGGCCTTCCGGGATGTGCCGTTCTACTTCCCGGATGTGAAGCTCAGCCCCGTTATGAAGGCCATATGCGGCCGCGACGAAAAGGGCGTGCGCGAGGCTCAGGGGCAGTTCGGCTGGCAGGAGTACGAACTCGACTACCGAAAGCTCATCGAGCGTCAGGACATCGGCCTCATTGATATCGCGACCGGCAACAACGTTCACGCCGAGATGGCCGTCGCCGCCGCGCAGGCTGGCAAGCATATCTACTGCGAGAAGCCACTCGCAATGAACGTCGAGGAAGCCCGCCGCATGGTGGACGCCGTCAAGAAGGCCGGCGTCATCAACATGGTCAACTTCAACTACCGCGCGGTGCCCGCCATTAAGTTCGCGCGGCAGCTTATTGACGAGGGCGTCATCGGCCGCGTGTTCCACTGGCGCGGGTTCTATCTACAGGATTGGATCATAGACCCCGGGTTCCCGCTCGTCTGGCGTCTAGAGGGAGACAAGGCGGGCTCGGGTTCGCATGGCGATCTCGCCGCGCATCTGATTGACCTCGCGCACTATCTGGTTGGCGATATTGACGAGGTGTCGGGGCTGCAGGAGACGTTTGTGAAGCAGCGTCCGAAACTTGCGGCCACAACCGGAGGACTCACCGCCGCCGCGTCCGCCGAGATGGGCGAGGTGACGGTGGACGACGCCAGCCTGTTTCTTGCGAAGTTCAAGAACGGCGCGGTCGGGACGTTCGAGGCCACCCGCTTCGCCGCCGGGCATCGAAACGGCAACATGTTCGAGATCAACGGCGAGAAGGGCTCGATCCGGTTCAACGTCGAGCGCATGAACGAGATCGAGTTCTACGACCACACCGACCCGGGCGACCGGCAGGGGTTCCGCGTCATTGCCGCGACCGAGGGCGCGCATCCGTGGATGGGCGCTTGGTGGCCGCCCGCGCACATCATCGGCTGGGCGCAGACGTTCACGCATCAGGTCTATGAACTGCTGAACGGCATTGCCGGCAACACCTGCCCGCATCCGAACTTCGAGGACGGACTCAAGTGCCAGATGGTGCTCGAAGCCGTTACCCGCTCTGCCCGCACCCGCGAATGGGTGAAGCTGGACAGCATCTAGCTCTCACGGGCCTTTTCTGGCGCGCCGGGTGAACCTTTGCCCGGCGCGCCCCGTCAAATTCAGTTGGTGCTACTCTCCCCCAAAAGCTTCCTCTGTTTCTGGCTGGCGTTCGCGATCGCGGCGCTCGGCCTGTTCGCGCCTGCGTTCGCGGCGAATACGCCGTCTGCCGACTCTGAGTACGTGGGCCGCCTTGCCGAGGCGCTCCAGTTGCTGAGCGCCGGTGACTGCCAGAGCGCTTCAAACGCCGTGGCCGGGGCTCTCGAGCACAGGCGCAACGAGCGCCTTGCCTATCTTGTTCGCGCCATAGTCCTTCTGCGCAACGCTTCGTACACCGAGGCGTCCCACGCATTCGCAGAGGCGGGCCGGATGGGAGCCGAGGCCGAACTCGTCGCCTACGGGCAGGCGCTGTGCGCTCTGGGACAGGGCAAGCTGGCGCAGGCCGAGGCGGCGCTCAAACAGCAGGGAGCGCGGGCGACGGCGTCCGAGTTGCGGCTTGTTCGGGCGTACGTTGCCCTGCTCCGGGGAGACAAGCCGGATCTGGGTTCTCTTCCCGCGGAAGACCCGCGCGTCTCGCTTCTGCGGGCGTACGCCAGCCTGAACGCGGGCGATGCCGGCGCGGCAGTCGGGCTTCTTGAAACCGCCGCCGAAGGGCCGCCGCCGAGCCATCTGCTTGATCAGGGGGCCGCCATGGGCTTTCATCCCGGCGCTCCCATCCTCTGCACGGCCGTCACCCCGATTACCGGGGGCGAAGGCAGCGGCTCGCTGTCGCCCGCGGGGTTTCTGGGCAAGGTACGGCTCAGAGCCGACCGGACCAAAGCGCCGGGTGCGGCTTATGTCCTGTTCTATGTGGACTCGCGCCTGGTCGGAATCGTCAACACGCCCCCTTATGAACTCGTATGGGACTCCGCCACGGTGGCCAACGGGATTCATACGGTCAGAATCAGGGGCGAGGACGCCTCCGGGGTGCTTGTGGGGGAAACATCTCAACAGGTGCTTGTGGCCAACTCCGCGCCGGAACCGGGGCCACCGCTCGCGGGGGCGCCGGCCGAGACGCTTCTCGATGCCGCCTGGGATGCCTTGCGCCTCAGGGGCAGCCGCACGTGGGCCGAGTATGAACTGGCCAAGCAGGCTGCGGGTGAGGGCAGCAGGCTCGACGCGATGCTTCGCTACGAGCGTATCCTTGCCTTCCAGCCGCGCTATCGTGATGTCCGGCAGCGTTTCCGGGAGGTCAGCAGGTGGGGCAGTGGCGAAACTGTATGGCGGGGCAGCGGCGCGGACCGCGGCGTGGCGCTCACATTCGATGACGGCCCGAACGGAGGCACCGGGTCACTGCTTGACGCGCTGAAAGAGTGCGGGGCGTCGGCCACCTTCTTCCTTGTCGGGTCGCAGGCGCGCCGCCATCCCGAGCTTGTCAGCCGAATAGCCGCCGGCGGGCACGAGATCGCCTGCCATTCGGAGAGCCACCGGAGCCTGACGGATGTCTCCGAAGATGACCTGATTCGCGAGCTTTTCGGGCCGATCGCCGCGATTCACGAAATCACGGGCGCTCCGCCCCGGCTGTTCCGGCCGCCGGGAGGGCATTTCGACAGCCGGGCGGGCAAAGCGGCGGCGGATTTCGGGCTCGTCCCTGTAATGTGGAGCGCGCATTGCGGTCCGTATGAAGGAGGCGCGGTTCGAACAATGGAAGAATACACTGCGTCTAAAGTAACGGCGGGGTCGGTTGTTCTGATGCACAACTGCGAACCGACCACTTTGGGGGCGTTGCCGGGGATTATCTCGAATCTACGGGCGCGCGGCCTGCGCCCCGTGACTGTTTCGGCGCTTCGAAAGTAGCGCGGCGCTCGGGGCAGTGGCAGTCTGTCCCGTAGACGGCTATCCTTGGAGTAGCAACTGCTTGTCCGGAGCCAGTCAGTAGTGTGTCCGGAGTTTATGCGACGGGTGTGATTTTATGACGAGTAAATCAATTATGGTTCGCGCGGCCTGCCTTGCTGGCGTTGCGGTATTGGTTCTGGCCACAGTGTCGGCCGCTGCCGTTTACGGCCCGGAGCGGTCTCTCGCGGGAGTCAAGATCGGGGGCCCGGCGTGGCAGGTGCTCAAGATCTACGGCACTCCGACCCGCGTTGAGACAACCTCGTTTACGCCGGGCTTCGATCAGTCGCAGATGGCCCCCGCCGCGGGCGCGATGGCGCTTCCGTCGCCCACCCAGTTCAACCTTCCGGCTTCGCCGCTCGGCGCTGTGCCGGATGCCCCGCCTCCGGTTGCGGGCGGCGCCCCCACCAATCTCGGAGGCGCCCTCGGGACAGCGTTCGGCGGCGACCAGATGGGTTTGTTTGGGGGCAATATGGGCGGATTCGGGGCGGCTCCGGCAGCTCCGGTGCCGGGCGTGGCCATGACGGGCATGCAGCCGACGGTAGCTCCGCGGGCCATTACGAAGTACTACTACGACTACGCCACCGGGCCGTCGCTCGTGTTCACGATCGGGCGGAAGGGCCTGGTCGAGCAGATAGACGCCTTCGCTCCGTGGCCGTGGAAGGCCTCCCGCACGAGCCGCAGCATCAACGTCGGCTCCACATACAAGCAGGTGGTCGCTCTGTACGGATATCCTGAATCTCAGAGGACCAACACGGACGGGACCCTGGTGATGGATTATTCGGAGAAGGCGCATGTGGCTTTCACTCTGATGGGCTCCAAACTGAAGGTCGTCGGAGTGTCAGTCGCGCTCGTTGAATAGCAGGCCGCGGCCGCATCCTCACCGGCCCGGCGGCACGAAGGAGCGCTGATTGACGCGGGAAGCCACAGATGAGATACGAGCGCGGATCGATCTCGTTGATCTGATCGGCGCGCACGTGCGCCTCACCAAAGCCGGGCGTTCCTTCAAAGGCCTCTGCCCGTTCCACGAAGAGAAGACGCCGTCCTTTCACGTCAACCCGGAAAGGGGGATGTGGCACTGCTTCGGGTGCGGCGAGCACGGCGATTGTTTTACCTTCCTCATGCGCCTCGAGACCCTGAGTTTCCCGGAGGCCCTTCAGCGCCTGGCCGACAAGGCCGGCGTCACCCTCGAACGACGCGGCCGGGGGCCCAGCCGCGATGAGCGCGACGAGATGCTGAGTGCGCTGGCGAGCGCCGCCCGCTTCTATGGCGAATGCCTTCAGAAAAGTGAGCGAGCCGGGCAGTACGTGCGAAAGCGCGCCATAGACGCGGAAACCGCCAGCAAGTTCGGGCTCGGATTCGCCCCCGAAGGATGGGACAATCTCGCCGGTTTTTTCGCCCGGGAGAAGGTAGATCTGGGCGCGGCGGAGAAAGCTGGACTTGTATCGAGGCGCAGGGACGGCGGGTATTACGACCGTTTTCGCAACAGGCTGATGTTCCCTGTGACCGACGCGTCCGACCGGGTTGTCGGGTTCGGGGGACGGGATCTTGGAACCGAGGGCCCCAAGTATCTGAACTCCCCCGAGACGCCCGTCTTTCGCAAGGGCTCGACCCTGTACGGGTTCGGGCTTGCGCGCAAGGCGATTGCGGCGGCGGGGCATGTGGTGCTGGTCGAGGGGTATCTCGACGTGATTTCCTGTCACCGCGCCGGCATTGACAATGCGGTCGCGGCGATGGGCACGGCAAGCGGCGAAGGGCATGTGGCGCTGCTGAAGCGGGTCTGCGACAGGGCTGTGCTCTGCTTCGATATGGACTCGGCCGGCCAGAAGGCCGCGCTGGCGGCGAGCGAGCTTTTCGGCGCGGGCGGTTTCGACGCGCGGGTGGCGGTGCTGCCCGAAGGAGACGACCCGGACAGCCTTGTGGCGTCCGGCCGGATGGCCGATCTGATTCGGGCTCTCGAGGGCGCGGTTCCCGCGGCGGATTACCGCCTCGATGCTCTGATGGCGAGCTTCGACCTGCGGGAGGAGACCGAGCGCAGCCGGATGCTCGAAAAGGCGGTAGAGATGGTGGCGAGAGTGCCAAACGTTTTCGAGCGAGACCGGTTGATTCGCAAACTGGTGCCGTACCATGCGGATTTCCGCAAGGGGTATGGCGCGGATCGGGGGGAGGACTCGGCCGAAACCAGGATACGGCAGGCCGTTGAGCGGATGTTGCCGGCGGGCGCGAAAGCTGCCCGCAGGATGCCGTCGTCGGCGGCTCAGAAGCCCGCGGGGCGGAGCCGCACGCCGCTTGGCGCGACAGAAAAAGCTGAGCGCATAATACTTATGGCGCTGCTGCAGGGCGGCGAGCTTGCGGACCATGCCGCGGCCAGGATCGCGCCGGACGGTTTCGTCGGCGAGGTCTGCAGGCAACTGGCGGCTGAGATATTTCGCAGGCGCGAGGTCGGAGAAGACCCGGCCTCAATTCCCCTTGCAGAAGGAGCGCCACAGACAGGGGAACCCGCCCCGGGCGGCGAAGACATGCAGCAGGAACAGGCGCGGCGGCTGGCAAGCTCGCTTCTGGTCAGAGGCGCGGGCGCCCCGCTCACGAAGCCTGTCCTCGATGACTGCGTGGAGCGTGTGCTGGCGGAGAGCAGACGGCGGGAACTGTCCGAGTTGCAGGATCTGGTGAAGCGGGGAGAGATAACCAGGGACGATCCCCGGTTCCAGGAGTATCTTGCTCTGATGCGCCGCGCACACGGATAGTGTCAGTAATTTTACCGGTTTGTTTGATTTTGACGCTGGGGTCAGCCGTTCCGGCACAGATTGTGCAGCAGGTAAGTACAGGATGATCTCTTCTGGCAGACAACAGGCGCTCTTGACGGGAGGGGCATGACGTTGGCGCTCGATCCACAACTCAAGGAGACGTCGGAGTATACCCGCCTTCTGGATCAGGGCAGGCGCAGCGGTACTCTTACGTACGACGAGATCAACGAGGCTCTCAGCCAGTCCGAGGACATTGACCCGGAGCACCTCGACGACATGATGCAGGCGCTCATGGAGGACGGCATTCGCATTCTGCCGCCTGCCGCTCAGAGCGGACAGCCCCGCATGCCCGCGCCCGTCAGCGCGGCGCCCGAGAAGCTTACCATCACGCAGAAGGCCGAGCGCGAGATCAGCGAAGTCGAGGGCGTTCCCGTGGACGACAGTGTGCGCATGTGGCTGCGCGAGATCGGGAAGACCACTCTGCTCACAACCCGGCAGGAGGTCTCCCTCGCCAAGCGCATCGAACGCGAGGACATGGAGGCGAAGGCCGACCTTACCGAGGCGAACCTGCGGCTGGTCGTGAGCATCGCCAAACGCTACAGCGGCCGCAGCCTGTCGTTCGCCGACCTTATCCAGGAAGGCAACATCGGCCTGATGCGCGCCGTCGAGAAGTTCGACTACCGCAAGGGGTACAAGTTCAGCACGTACGCAACCTGGTGGATACGCCAGGCCATCACGCGCGCCATTGCCGACCAGGGACGCACCATCCGCATACCCGTGCATATGGTCGAAACCATCAACCGCCTCGTCAAGACCTCCGGGGCGCTCCTGCAGCAACTGGGGCGTGAGCCCACCGTCGAAGAGCTTGCCCGCGAGATGCAGATGCCTCCCGAGCGGGTGTCCGAGATCATGAAGGTCGCGCCCGGGCCGCTTTCGCTCGAGACGCCGATAGGCGAAGAGGAAGACAGCCACCTGTCGGATTTTATCGAGGACCACGAGGCTGTCTCCCCGTCGGAGGCCGCCACGCGGGTCATTTTGCGCGAGAAGATCGAGGACGCTCTCAACAATCTGACCGAGCGCGAGCGCGATGTCCTCAAAATGCGCTTCGGGCTGGACGATGGTTGCCAGAGGACGCTTGAAGAGGTGGGGCGACACTTCAAGGTCACCCGCGAGCGCATTCGCCAGATAGAGGCAAAGGCGCTCAAGAAGCTCCGCAGCCCGTCGCGCAACCGCAAGCTCAAAGAGTACCTCGACAGCTAGGGCTGCCCGCGGTCTGCAAGCCATGGACATGGCGCTCAAGGACCTCCTCCTCGCCGCCGACCTCAGCCCGGATGGCGTTGAGCGCCTGCTGAGCCCCTTCGGCTTCGAGCAGCCGCACGAGATTGACCGGGCGCTCCAGCGCATGTGTCCCGCGCCAGCCGACCGGACGGCGCTTGCCGAGCATATTCAGGTATTCCTCGACGCAGTCGCGCGGTCTGCTGACCCGGAGGCCTGTCTGATTCATCTCGAACGGGTCGCCGAGAGTTTCGGGCAGCGCTCGCTGCTCTACCGGCGGCTTGGCTCGGACCCGCGCTGGCTTGAGAACTTCTGCACTGTCGCCGGGTCCGGCAGAGCGCTGGCCGACGTGCTGGTGCTCAATCCCGGCTGCCTGGACATCCTTGCGGATGACCGGCAGCTTGCCGTCCCGAAAACCCTCGACGAGATGAGGCTCGAAGCCGCGCGGGCGTCGGAGGCGTTCGACGGGCCGCAGGCGAGGCTGGACGCACTGCGCCGCATGCGCCGCCGCGAATACCTGCGCATCGGCGCCCGCGAGCTGACCGGCCTCGGAAGCTTCGCCGATGTCGTCCACGAGATATCCGACCTCGCCGAGGCGCTGGTCGCCGAGACACTCGCCATCTGCCACGAAAGCCAGCCGTTCGCGGGGGGCGAAAAGCCCTCCGATTTTGCGGTCATAGCGCTCGGTAAGCTTGGCGCCCGCGAGCTGAACTACTCGTCCGATATTGATCTCGCGCTGGTGTGGGATGTCCCGGAGGGGCCGGAGGCGGCCCCGCTCACGGCGTTTTATCAGAAGCTCTCGCTGTCGCTTGTCGAAGCTCTGTCCGGCCTTTCGGGCGAAGGACGGATGTACCGGGTGGACCTCCGGCTGCGCCCGTACGGCAAGTCCGGCCCCATCGGATCGTCGCTTGCGCAGTTCCTTGGCTACTACGACACGTGGAGTGAGTCGTGGGAGCGGCAGGCGCTCATCAAGGCGCGGACCATCGCCGGCGCGCCGCGCCTGCGCGAGCGGCTGGAGCGGTTTCTTTCCGAGTTCGCTTTTGCGCGTCCGCTCGACGCGGTGTCGGTGCAGGAGATTCTGGCCGTGAAGCAGCGCTCGGAGGAGCACCGCGCGCGCGAGGGCTCCATGGATCGTCAGGTG
>Ga0255342_1005192_pt1 | contig 12704 bp, 14 predicted proteins | sample wastewater_treat_3_FD_192416 | JGI IMG/M metagenome (GOLD analysis project Ga0255342, IMG submission 192416) | Wastewater microbial communities from Lulu Island WWTP, Vancouver, Canada - plant14 | ecosystem: Engineered > WWTP > Wastewater > Unclassified | place: Canada: Vancouver, British...
CGCAGAGCATCGCCCCGGGAGCCTATGACATCGGGGAGTACACCGGCGCGGCTGTCGATATATTCGGCAAGTCGGCGATTGTGAATCTCAATGCCGGGGCGGTCGGGATCGGCGGAAAAATAAACTGTAAATTGCAGGATTCCGATGACAACGAGACTTTTACCGATTGGTCCGGGGGCGCATTCGGCGAGGTAACGGCGATCAATGACGATCGGATCCACGAGCTGGAGTACACCGGAGGGAAGCAATACGTCCGGGTTGTCGCCGCCGTGACCGTGGCGGCTTGTAAGCTGTCCGCCGACATCATCACTGTAAGCCTCTCAACGGCGGAAAACGATCTGCTCAATAGCCTGATTGCAACGGCGAGGGGATACGTCGAGGATGCAACCCGCCGGGCACTGCTCACGCAGACATGGGACTATTTTCTCGATGAGTTCCCCTCCGGCTATTACATCACCGTGCCCCTGGGGAATCTGCAATCCGTGACCCACATCAAATACAAGGACGTCACGGGCACAGAAACGACCCTGGACGCGGACGATTACACAGTTGAGTCATGCGGCGACCAGTGCGGGCGGATTGTCCTGCCCTACAACAAGGCATGGCCCCGCTTTGCCCCGTACCCGAGCAATCCGATCGCAATCAGGATCGTATGCGGCTGGACGGCGGCCAATCTGATTCCGTCGATGATCCGTACCGCTATCAAAATGTACGCGGCCAAGCTCTACGCAAGCCGAGGGGAGGACATCATCGGCGTATCCGTGACGCAGGACAGGACCGTTGACGCACTCATCCGCAACCACAGGCTATGGAGGGAGTTTTGAGGTCCGGCAGACTTGATAGACAAATCACGCTGCAACGGAAAACCGTCACCGAAAACAGTTACGGAGAGCCCGTAGAGACATGGAAGGACCTTGCAACCGTGTGGGCGGAATACCTGCCTGTTCGTGGGGCCGAGCGTTACGCATCCATGCAGACCGTCGGGGAGATCGAAATCAAGTGGCGGATCAGGTACAGGCCGGGCCTCACCCCGATTGACCGTATCGTCTACAAGGGGCACACACACGACGTAACCGGCGTCATCGAGGTTGGCCGACGGGAAGGGCTCGAAATCTACACGAAGGGGAGGGCTGAGTAAATGGCGACAGGCGCACAAATGAGAGGCTATTCCTTCGAGCTTCACGGAGTTAAAGAGCTTCTTGCTATGTTCGACCAGCTCCCGACTGTCGCCATGCAGAAAACAGTCATCCGTAACGCCCTTGTAAAAGCCGGAGATCCCATCGTAGAGGCGGCAAAGGCAAGTTGCCCCGTCGGCCCTACCGGGAATTTGCGCGACTCGATACACGTTTCCAGGAGCCTCAAGCCGTCGCAGCGCAAGGGATGGCGGGACCGTTCCGTCGTGACCGTCTACGTCGGATCAAACGCCCCCCACGCCCACCTTGTTGAATTTGGGACTGTCGAGCGGACCCTGAAAAAACCCCGCAACATCCTGTTCAACGGGCGATGGGTCACGATCAGGTCCACCGGGTTCGTTTCTCCGAATCCGTTTTTGCGGAATGCGTGGGACGCGATGAAGCACAAAGCCCTGAAAACGTTTGCGGGGGAAATGGAACAGCAGATTTACAAGGCAGCGAGGCGGCTGCGGAAACGGGCCGAAAAGGGAACGCTGACGAAACGGCAGGTTGAGGGACTGATGCGATGAGTGCGCGGACCATCGAAGAGGCGATCCGGGCAATCCTGGTTGCAAATTCGACCGTCAAGGCGATCACGACAAGAATTTACCCCTCGACCCTCCCGCAGGACCCGATCTATCCGTTAATCCTGTACATCCGCATCAGCGGGTACAGGGACAACACGTTGACGGGGCCGTCGGGACTGGCTAATCCGCGTTTCCAGATCGAGGCATGGGCAACGACATATTCGGCGGCAAAGGCCCTCGCAGCAGCTATGCGGGGAGCACTCAACAATTATCGGGGGACAGTAGGGACGGTGAGGATCGGCTCTTGCCTGATTCAATCCGAGCGGGACATCTACGAGCCGGAAGCGGCCTGTCATCGGGTCGTCATGGATTACACAATTTGGCACAGCGAATAAAGCAGGAGGGCTAAAATTATGGCAATTGCGGCACAAGGAACAAAAGTAGAAATCGGGACCGGGACCGGGACGGCCAAGAGCGTAACGGCGATTGCCCTTGGTAATCCCACGATACTCACGAGTGCGGCACACACCCTGGCAAACGGGGATGTCGTGACCCTGGGGGATTTTACCGGGGACGATGCGGCAACGCTCAATGCCAAGGCATGCGTGGTCAAAAACGTGACGAACAACACATTCGCCGTGGATATTGATACCACCGGAAAAACCATCGTCGGCACGGCGGCAACGGCAACCCCCGTATTGTGGACGGAAATCAAGGAGATCTACGATGTCAACCCTGACGGCGGGGAAAGCAGCGAGATCGACACGACACACCTACGATCTACGGCCAAAGAGTTTATGACGGGCCTCAAGGATTGGGGCTCAATCTCTATGGACATGGCGTGGTTGTTCGATGACGCGGGGCAGTTGGCGCTCCTGGAAGCTCAGGCGGCGGCCAGCAAGAAGGATTTTAAGATCACCTACGGCAACAGCAAAACGGCGACGTTTAAAGGGTACGTCAAAAACGTTTCCGGGCCGACGGCATCCGTTGACGACAAGCTCACCGGGACCGCGTCGATCAAAATCAGCGGAACGGTAACGTTCGCATGAACCCCGTAACTGGAGAGAAATTAGTCAATATCGGCGGCAGCGAATACGTGATGAAATTTACATGGCGGGGCCTGTCTGAGATCGAGCAGAAGTACGGGGGAAACCCGAACCTGTTCGATCCGGGCATTATCGCCCACGTTGCGTCGATCGGCCTCCGTGACCGCTACCAGGAGATGACGGCGGACATGATTATGGACATCTCCCCTCCGCTGATCCCCTTTGCCCGCGATGTCCAGCTTGCTTTGCAGTGGGCCTATTTCGGGCCCGAGGCGATCCCGGAAGGCGAGGAGCGGAGCGTAAAAAAAAACCTCAGGGCGGGTGGGTTATGGCGGCGTTTCGTAACGCTGTTACGGCGGGCATTTCCGCGGCGGAATTCTGGGAATTGACACCGTATTTAACGCGACATGCGATGGCGGCCATGTCGGACAGCAGAACCATATCGGCGTGGATGACGGCCTGCCTGTCGAGGGCATCTAAGCTACCGAAACTGGACAAGCTCCTGAGCAGGGACAAAGAGCCGGAGAAAGTTGATTTATCGATGAAATTCCACCGGATATTCGTGGCGCACAACGCGGCACTGAAAGCAAGGGAAGAATCGAATGGCTGAGCCTGTAGGATCGCTACGAGCGGAACTATCCGCCGGATATGCCCAGTTTTCATCCGACATGAGGAAGGCCAGGAATGCCGTCGAGACGAACGCCAAGGGCATGTCTACGGCCATGAATAAGGCGAAGAAGTCCTTTGATTCCTCCTTTGTCTCCCTCAAGTCATTGGCGGCCATGGCTGGAAGCTTTTATCTTGCCAGGAAGATCATCAAGATGGCCGATGAATACACCCTGCTTGATAATAAGTTGAAGCTCGTCACGAAATCGTCTGCGGATCTGTCGGTGGTTCAGGACGGCCTTTATGAACAATCCCTGAGATCTCACAGCTCCTATTCTTCATCCGTTGACCTTTATTCGCGGTTTGCTAAGGCCACCGAATCTATCGGCACAAGCCAAAAGGATTTATTGCGGATCACTGAAACCCTAAACAAAGCCATGATTATTTCCGGGGCAACTCAGGAAGAGGCTAAAAACGGAATAATTCAGTTATCTCAGGGCATGGCGTCCGGTGTTTTAAGGGGTGAAGAGTTCAACTCCATCATGGAAAACGGGTCTAGGATCGCCCGGATGCTTTCTGATTATTTGCAGGTTGATATCGGCCAACTAAGAAAGATGGCATCAGAGGGCAAGATCACGTCCGAAACGATGATTAAGGCTTTCACTGCTGCGACGGAAAAGATCGATGAAGAGTTTGGAAAGATGCAGCCGACGATTTCTCAGGCGATGACCGACCTTCAAACCGTGTTCGGTAGGCTTGTTTCAGATGCGAACAAAGGGGCCGACGGGACAAAGTCCGTTGCTGAAGAAATTAAGAAATTAGCCGAAACCATAGACCAGAACCGATCCGGAATCATCGAGCTTTTTACTGTGATGATTCGGCTTGCATCCCAATTAACCAAAGCTCTCGGGAACATAGGGCAATCCATAAGAGGATGGGCGGCGGTTGGCCGTGGTCAACTCGGCATTTTTGACTTTGCAACAATGAACGCCGAAGACCTGTCGAAGTGGCTGGAAAAGAACGACAACCAACTCGCCATGGTGTCGAAGCGCCTTGAGGATGCGCGGCTTGAATGGGTCAAGTGGAACAACCTGACGAAACAATACCCGTCGAGCGATCCGAACTCAAAATTCAACACCGGGGCGGCGGCGGCGGCTAAAAAGTACAACGACATCCTCAAGGAACGAAACGCCATCCTGCAGAAACAGGTGGAAACGTTAAAAGGCTCCCCTACTGTCACAGGCGGAACAGAGGGTGCCGTAGAAGACGAGAAAGCCGCTAAGGAGGCTGAAAATCGCCTGAAGCGGGGACAGGACCTTATTTTATCCCTAGAACGGGAGCGGGACCTGATACGGGCCGTTACCCGCGAAGAGAAGGTCCGCTGGGACCTGTCGAAAGGACCGGATAATGACCTTGCCGAACCGCACAAGCAACGCATCCTGGCTATCGCCAAAGAACTTGACGCCCTCGATGCGGCTGTCAAGGCGGAGGAGGAGCGGAAGGCCGTCCTGAAGTCAATCGACGAGGAAATTGCGGCACTCCAAAAAGAGGCCGATACATACGGCATGTCGGAAACGGCAATCCGTCTCTACGAGATGTCGCTGAAGGGCGCGACGGAGGGACAAAAAGAATCCGTCGAGGTCCTCATGCGGGACCTGGAAATCAAGAAACAAGTCGCCCAGGTCATGGAGGACATCAAGACGCCCCTGGACGAGTACGCAGAAAAAATGCGGGTGCTGAACGACCTCCTGGCAATGGGGGAAATCAACCAGGGGCAGTATGCCGAGGCGGCGGAGAAGGCCAGAAAAGCCATGGAGGCGGCGGCCAAGGACGAAAAAGGTATTCTGGACGATCTCAAAAAGGCCATCGAGGGGTGGGGGCAGGATTCCGCAGATGCCCTCGTTGAGTTCGGCATCACCGGGAAAAAATCCTTCTCCGATTTTGCCGACTCCGTGATCAAGGATATTTTGAGGATGATCGTTTATCAGACGATGATGCAGCCGTTAATGTCCGGGATTTCCGGGGCCGTGTCGGGTTTTTTTAGCGGGGCAGGGGCAGGAGGCGGGGCGGTTAGAGGTGTTACCGTCGCCGTCGCAAAGGGCGGCGTCTTCTCCCATGGCAACATCACCCCGCTTGCCCGTGGCGGCGTGGTATCCCGTCCGACGATTTTCCCGATGGCGCGAGGAATGGGCCTTATGGGCGAGGCGGGACCGGAAGCGGTTATGCCCCTGACCCGTCTACCCGGCGGGGACCTGGGTGTCAAATCCGGCGGCGGGAATAACATCAAGATCAACATCATCAACAATAACGGCTCCGATGTGTCAACGCAACAATCCGAGACATCCCAGGGATTGCAGCTCGATGTAATGATCGACCAGGCCGTAGCGAAGAAAATGGGGCAGGCCGGAAGCAGCTCTAACCGGGTGCTTAAACAGACGTTCGGGGCGCGGGAAGGATTGATACAGAGATGAGCGTACCTACGTGGCCCACAACCCTGCCTCAGTCCATGCTCATGAGCGGATACGGAGGATCGCCGGGGGATAACCAACTGCGGTCGAACATGGATGTAGGCCCGGCCAAGGTCCGGCGTAGATCGACGGCAGCACCCCGGAAAGAGACCGGGAACGTAATCCTGTCGCGGGACCAACTCGCAACGTTCCGTGAGTTCTACGACGACATCCTTCTGTCCGGGGCGTTGCGCTTCACGTGGCACGATCCGACGGACCCAGAAACCACCGTCGAGATGAGATTTGCCGAAAAACCCGCATGGACGGCGCAGGAAGGCTTTTTTAACGTGTCCCTGTCATTGGAGATTTTACCCTGATGTCAACGTCCGTATCCTTAAATTTTAGACAATCCGCCTACGCACAGGAGACCGGGCGCGTCCTTATCGCCCTGATGACGATCACCCACGAGGATCTTGCAGAGCCGATCAGGATCAGCTCGGACCCCACGCAGCGAATCGAGGAGTACACGACCGACGCGGATGTCATCTATGGCACCGTATCAAGGGGCAATACGTTTCTGTTTCTCCCCGTCCGCATAAAATTGCCGGATGAAACGGAGGCGGGACCGGGGGACATAACGCTTGAGATCGACAATATCCACCGGCAGTACGTCGAGACGATCCGATCCATTTCATCCCCGCCGACCGTCACGGTAGAGCTCGTCATGGACAACACTCTCGATACCGTCGAGGCGCAATGGCCCGAGTTCCTCCTGGCCGATATTACCTACGATTCCGTGACGATCTCGGGGACACTGAGGATGGAAACGCTCATGCGCGAACCATTCCCCTGCGGGACGTTCACTCCGTCGGGATTTCCGGGGGTGTTCTGATGTGGACCGATGACTACATAGGGATTCCGTTTTTACCCGATGGCCGGGACCGCGACGGCCTCGACTGTTACGGCCTCGTCTGTCTCGTCTACCGGGACCGCCTCGGGATCGATCTACCGGGTATCCGGGGGATTTACTCTCATAATACAATCGGCTGTCTCAAGCGGGTTGCCCGTGCCATGGCCGAAGAAAAGCTCAGATGGAAAAAGGTCGAAGCCCCGAAGCTCTATGATGTGGTTATGCTCAGGACCGGCGAATATGCGTGGCATGTCGGCCTCGTGATCGACAAGCGGCGCATGCTCCACGTATTGGAGGGCGCGGATACGATGGTTGATGAATACACCGGCCTTGAATGGCGGGACAGGATAGAGGGATTTTATCGGCATGCAGGATGACAGACAGATCATAATCAGCCCGTCCGTGTTTTTGGCTCCGAAGGTCATGCAGGCCCCGGAGGGATTGACGATTATGCAGATCGTCACCCGGATGTATGAGGTATCAGGAGTACCCACCGCCTGCCGCTATTATGATGTCCTCGTAGAGATAGACGGCGTACCCGTCCCCCGCTCCGGCTGGGACATGATACCGTCCGCCGATGCCCACGTCCTCATTCATGCCCCTGTCCACGGCGGCGGAAGAAAAAATCCCCTCCGGACCGTTTTAACGATCCTCGTTGTTGTTGTGGCGGCTGCGGCTACTGCATACGCGGGGGGTGCGGGAGGATGGGGTACTGCGGGGGCTCTCGGACTCAAGGGCGCGGCGGCGGCTGGTTATAGCGCAGTCGTGGGTGCTGCTGTCGCCACTGCCGGAATGATGCTCGTGGATGCTATCGCCCCGATCCGTTCCGAATCCCAAAAGAGCGGGTCCTACTCCGATTCAGACACCTATTTTATCCAAGGCGCACGGAATCAGATCAAGCCTTACGATCCCGTCCCTGTCATTTTGGGGCGGCACAAGGTCGTTCCCCCGCTTGGCACGAAGCCCTACACGGAGCTGCTCGGGAATGATGAATACCTCCGTATGCTGTTTATCTGGGGGTACGGGCCGCTGAAAATCGAAAATATCAGGATCGGGGACACGCCAATTGAAAATTACGAGGGGGTCGAGATCGAAACCGTTGAAGGACGGGAAGACGATCCCCCCCTAACCCTCATGCCTGATGTCGTCGAGACGGAGGGAATCGGAATCGAGCTCGTGCATGCCGACGGGCCGATTACCCGGACAGCCAAGGCGGAAGCGAAGGAATTGAGCGTCGACATCCTTTTCCCTCACGGCCTCCTGCTTATCAACAAAAAGGGCAAGCGATATGCCATCACCGTCACCGTGTCCGTCGAGTATCGGCAGGTGGGCGCGGAAACCTGGACGCCAGTGCACACGTTTACCGTCACCGATAAAACCACATCGGCAATCCGGCGGGGGTTCCGTTGGAAGGTAAATGCGGCGAAGCAGTATGAGATCCGTCTCAACAGGATCACGAGGGACATTGCCAACGATCAGTATCTGGATACCGTCACCTGGTCCGTCATGAGGTCGTTCATCGGCACAAAACCCGTCCCGTTTCCGCACCCGCTGGCAATGACGGCGATCAGGATCAAGGCAACGGACCAGCTCCAAGGGGTCATCGACAACCTGAGCGGGGTTGTATCATCCTACGCGCCCGTGTGGGATAACGTCGCCGGAACATGGGGAGGCGAAGCCGTCACGAGCAATCCAGGGGCACTGTCCCGGCTCGTGCTGACATCAAACGCCAATGCCCGTAAAAGATCCTCGTCACAGATCAACGATGACGTCCTGGGGGAATTTTACGAGTTCTGCGAGGCCAACGGGTACAAGTTCAACATGGTCCGGGATTTTCAAGCCTCCGTGTGGGATACACTGGCCGACATCATGGCCGCTGGACGCGCTGCCCCTTGCATGATCGACGGCACATGGGGCGTGACAATGGACGATGCCGACAAGCCCGTCGTACAGCACATCACGCCGCGGAATTCGTGGGGATTTCAGGCGGAGAAAACCTTGTACCATCACCCTCATGGGTTCCGGGTGCGGTTCAATAACGAAGATAACGAGTGGAACACGGACGAGCGGATCGTCTACGATGACGGATATTCCGCATCCAACGCAACCCTGTTCGAGTCGATTGAGTTCCCGGGGATCACAAACCCCGATCTGGTTTGGAAATTTGGCCGCTTCCACATCGCGCAGGCTCGGCTACGTCCCGAAACGTACAGCGTGTATATGGATTACGAGCATCTCGTCTGCCGCAGGGGGTCGAAGGTCCGCGTTTCCCACGACGTGCCCCTGTGGGGATCGGGCTATGGGCGGGTAAAGTCGATCACGACGGATGGCGACAATACAACGGGCGTTGTCCTCGATGACAAGGTCCCGATGGAGGCGGGTAAAAGTTATGTCTGCCGCTTCCGTCTGGCCGACGAGGGCAACACAAGCCTCCTGCTCTCCGTCGATACCGTCGTGGGCGAGACGGCGGAGCTGACGTTTCAAACGCCTATCCCCACGGTAAGCGGACCCCAGGCGGGCGATCTGGCTATGTTTGGACAGGCGGAAAGGGAAACCGCCGAGCTTATCGTTAAAGGGATTGAGAGGGCGGACGATCTCGTGGCGAGGCTGATCCTTGTCGATGTCGGGGAAGCTATCTACGATGCGGACAAGGGGACGATCCCCCCGTTCAGCCCCTCGACGACGTCGCCAATGGACATAAGTCGTATCGCGCCCCCGGCCCCGCAGATCACCCACGTGGAATCCGGCACGGCGGCACTGGTCGTGACCGCATCCGGAGTCACGTCGAGGATCTTTGTATCGATCATGCCATCCGGGGGAACCGTTAGGATTGAAAAATACATCGTGAGATACCGGGAATATGGCGAGTCGGTCTGGTACACGACGGACGCCACATTTGCCAACCCGACGGCGATCATATCCCCCGTTATCGATGGTGTGATCTATGAGATTCAAGCTCGTGCTGTGTCCATTTACGGTGTGCCGTCCGCATGGTCCGGGACCACGACGGAAACAGTCATCGGGCAATCGGCAGTGCCGGACAACGTGACCGGGTTTGCCTGTAACGTGGTCGGCAGCGACGCCCATTTGTCATGGGATGCCGTATCGTCTATCGACCTGTCACACTACCGCATCAGGTGGTCACCGGTTAAAACGTCCGCATCCTGGACGGGATCGGTTGATGCCGTGGCCAAGGTATCCGGGAGCGCCACGTCAATCACCATCCCTGCCCTGGTCGGCTCGTACCTTATCAAGGCTGTCGATCATGCAGGGAATGAATCCGCGACGGCGGCAGCGGCGATCACGAACATATCCAGCGTTGCCAATTTTAATTTTATCGAGACAATCGCCCAATCATCACCGTCATGGACCGGAACCGCCGACGATACGGAATATTCATCGGGCGCCGGCGGGATCATTCTCCTGGCCGCGGCGGGTGTTCTCCCCTCGGACGGGACGTATGAACTTTCCGACGTGGTTGATCTTGAGGCCATCTTTCAGTGCCGGGCGACGGGAAGCCTGGCGGTATTGGGGATAGACATCAACGCCGACGATCTTTACGGATTGACCGACCTGTACGCATTGACGAACCTGTATAGCGATGTATCCGGCCTTTTCTCCGCCGGGATCGAGATCCGTACCACCAATGACGACCCCGCGGGATCGCCTACCTGGACAGCATACAAGCCGTTTTTAGTTGGCGATTACACCGCACGGGCTTTTCAGATTCGGCTCAAGCTGACCGGTACGCCCCCCAATATTACGCCGGTCGTGACGTCGGTCACGGTCGATTTCGATATGCCCGACCGGGTTATCGGATTCAGCGCAGCAGTCGGCACGTCCGGGGCGTCAATTTCATTCTCCCCGGCGTTTTACGCGATACCAAAGGTGGGCATTGCCGTAACGGATGGGCAGGAGGGCGACGCCTACACAATGGCAAACCTGTCCGAAACCGGATTTGATATTGCTTTTACCAACGATGGGATCGCAGTGGCGAGAAACATCACGGGAATTGCCAAGGCGTATGGAGCTCTCGAAACATAAGGAGGTTTAAATCATGTCTCAAGTTACAAATTACGATATACCGGCCAGCCCATTAACAATGACCGGACTTAAGACGGCGCTGGAAGCCATCTTTGACGCTCTCGGGGATGATAACCGGGGTGCAACGGCCCCGCCAAACCCTTTCGAGGGGATGATCTGGCAAGACACGTCCGGGACGCCGACCGAACTGATTAAAAAATATACGGTAGCTGCCGGGTGGGTGACTTTATTCTCGATCAATATCACAACAGGGGTTGTCACTCCCTACCGTGCCGGGTCGCCCCTTGGTACAATGGCAGTAGAGACGGCGACGGATTACGTTGCAAAGTCCTTGTTTAACGCTCAGACGTTTTTGGCTGCTGTGGATGACAACACTCCCAGCCCTGTCTCAGTGGCGCAAAACCGGATCATCGGGCGCAAAACGGGGAACATTGCCGCCCTGACCCTGACCGATGTGTTGGACATGATCGGATCGGCGGCGGAGGGGGACATCCTGTATCGGGGCGCGGACGGATGGGTGCGGCTGAGCATGGGCACTCCGGGGCAGGTGCTTACTGTAAATAGCGGGGCGACCGCCCCCGAATACGCAGACCCGGTCATCGCCAGTGGCGAGGTTACCCCCGCAATGCTGTCTGATTATGCGGCTGGGGATATTATTATTCATGACTTCGGCCCACTCATACAACTTTTTGATGCAACAAGTTATACTAAGATTAATAGAGGGGAAGTCTTTATTCCACGGGCGGGTGTCATTCGGGTAACGTTTACACTCTGCAATCATTCCGGCAACACCAATGCCTATGCAAGGGTCTATCGCAACGGATTAGCGGTAGGCACGATAAGATCGACGACGACCACGGCAACATTTACCGAGGATATTTCAGGATGGACCTCCGGTGACCTTCTGCAAATCTACGCCAGGGGGGACAACGCAAAAGGAAATCAGGTCCAGATTCTCAATGCAAAACTTAAAGCGACGAACACCCTTGAAATCGTTACGCAAAGTTAATGGAGGGATTATGATCACGATAGAATACAAAGATGCTGACCGAGAATCACTATTGGCCGAGAATAACAAGGCGGGCCTGGTACTTATTGAAGATCGTCGGCTAATCAACGGCAATGTAATGATTTTCGGGACGATAGCAGAGCACGCCGAGAAATTCGCGGGGGAAAAGGGCGATGATGTCTCAGCGCTCCGGACGGATGTGGAAAATCTGAAAGCACAAGTAGCAACATTGGCCAGCAAGGTCGGGACGGTTGAAAGCAAGGTTGCCGTTATAGAGGCGAAGCTCGTTGACCTCGTTAAGAGTTAATTCTGGTTGCCGTAGAGGGAGCAGATGGGGTGGATGGTGTGACAAATACCGGAGGGGGCGGAGGCGGATCGGGTTATGATGCCGGCAGTACCGGTGGTAACGGCGGTAGCGGTTATTTGACCTATTGCACGGGCAAGTTCATTTTGCGATAGATCGCCCGATGGCGCGACCCTAGATTTAATTAATTGCTGCATTTCCAGAAATTTATCCATATCGACAAAATACCCGTAATTATTTTCTTGACAAGTGCCCAATACGATGTTAATCACAAATCACAGGAGGCATCATGAAAAGAAAATTCAATCCAAATTCGATAAGGGTTCTGCGAACGGCGCTGAATCTATCGCAAGAAGCATTCGCGGCCAAGCTGGGGCCTAGCTTCTCAAAACAGATAGTATCGCAATGGGAGAATGCCGTACAGATCCCGTCCGTCAGTTCCCTGTTGGCAATAGTCAATACGTTCAATGTTCCTCTGGATATATTTTTTGAAGAGACTGCCGAACACGGTAATAAGCAACATGCCGCATAAGCAGCGGCATAAACTGGTGCGGAATTTTTTCGCCCAACTTTAGGAGATCGCCCCATGAAGGAACTTATCAGAGACTACACCCTGGACAAGTTCAACCTTTTCAACTG
>Ga0255342_1005197_pt1 | contig 12699 bp, 13 predicted proteins | sample wastewater_treat_3_FD_192416 | JGI IMG/M metagenome (GOLD analysis project Ga0255342, IMG submission 192416) | Wastewater microbial communities from Lulu Island WWTP, Vancouver, Canada - plant14 | ecosystem: Engineered > WWTP > Wastewater > Unclassified | place: Canada: Vancouver, British...
CTTTGTAGATCCAAAAGCTTACTTTCTTCGTAATATTGGATCTGTTAACAATACCATCATACATGAATGCGTTCATTGGGATTTACATAGAAAAGCATTTGAATTAGAGCGGTTATATAACATTGATGCCTCAAGAATCAAGTGTCAAGTACTTGGTGGTATAAAAGGCAATAACAAAGATGCGACAGATTGGATGGAATGGCAAGCAAATGCTCTTGCTCCGAGAATACAGATGCCTGCAGGACCGTTCAAAGCAAAAGCAAAAGAATACATAGCAAGATTTATGCGTGAAACCAATGCTCGACATGCTATTGAGGTCATGGAGCAGGTCATTACGGCATTGGAGACTTTTTTCGGAGTATCTAGGCAAGCCACAAAGATTCGACTCGCGGGACTTGGCTTCGATGAAGCAATCGGAACATACACTTATCTGGACGGATGCTACATAAAACCTCACGGATTCCGCAAGGGATCCATAAAGGCAAACCAAACATTCTCCTTATCTGCTCAGGATGCAGCGTTTGAACGTTTCGTTAACCCGGAACTTCGTGCTTTAACTGACAGCGGTGACTATCTGTTTATTGATAATCACTATGTCTTTAATACCCCGCTTTATGTTCAACCAGATGAAAATGGAAAGCTTGACCTAACTGATTATGCCCGCTCTCATATGGATGAATGCTGCCTTGTCTTTGACATGACCATTAAGAGCAAAGTTTCGAACCAGTACCATATTGAGTGTTTTTTAAACCGTGAGCCGAGTGACATCACCTTCGAAATCAAATATCATAACGGCTACCAGAATGCGCCGCAGGAGCGCCAAATTGCTATGAGGAAAAAACAACAGGAAGAGGCTTTGGAAATTCGAAAACAGATGACCGATGACCCTGAACAATGCATGGAGTTACTTTTGAAGTGGCGAAATATGAACTATACTGATCTTGGTCTTGAAATCAACCGTGACCCTAAAACTATCAGCCGAACCATAAAGGGTGAAACGACTCCAAAGGTGGAAACAGCAGCCCTTATATGCTTCGGGCTACGACTTCCGCCTGTTATAAGTGAAAAACTTATGGCTGTCTTGCAGTGCCCGTTAAATCCGATAAATCCGAATCACCAATGGATAAACGAAGCACTTCACATAAAATATCCCGAGCCTATATGTGCGATTCAGGAGTATTTATCTCAATATAATGTAGAAATTTAGAAATTATTTTATCAAAAAACGGACATAGCGTGTCCGGTATATATAATGTTAAAGTAGATTCTACTATGAAGGATCTACTTTTTTAATTTACGTCGGTCAATATTGTATATTTTATTGAACTGTATGTAAATAATAAAATTGTTGTTGACATATATGTCAACTTATGATATTATATTTGCATAATAGTAAATGTTCGATAATATATTGATTGATTGGTAGAAAGGAGTTTACTGATATGAACAGTGAATTTAATAAGCAATTGATGCTTGATAACATCTCTTTCCTTTTGAAAGAGTCCGAAAAGAAAATAGGTGAACTGGAGGCCGAAGCAGGTGTAAGTGCCGGATACATTTCCAGAATAAGCAAGGAAGGCAATACAAAACCTGGAATAGAGTTTATTATGAAGGTCGCATCTTCTTTAAACACCAGCATAGACACATTGTTGAATGTAGACCTAGCTGGAATGACACCTACTGAAAGGTACCTTGCGTCTTTTCTCGAGAAACTAAACAAGGACACCTTAGACGATAAATTGGATTGGAATAGAGAATCTGCAGACAGCCTAAATCGAGCCGAAACAGATATAAACGGCAATACTGATCACCCACTTCTAAGCTATGAAACCTTTTACGAAGAGGGAGAGTGCGAGTATCCTGATGAGGTTTCCAGAGTCGTTTTTGTTTCTCATTCCTTTGATTGCAGAACCTTTATTAATGGGGACTGCTTCAATTTGCGTTTAAAAAACGGAACAATTCTCTACCTTATGACCATTAGCAAGAGTGTTCATAGGGTAAACGACCCAAATGCTTTTGCTAAAGAAGTTTGGATGTATACACCAGGAACTGGTAAAAATTACTTATGCAGTAACATAGACAACTCACCATTAGCAGCTTTAGTAGACCACTTATACACAACGGTAAGTGAGCGTATGAAGCATCCCAGAATAAAACAGGAACTTCAGTATGTCATTGATGCTTTCATGGATGATGATGTGAGTGATGACGATGAAATAATTCTATTCTAATTTGAATGGAGGAAGGCATGATAAGACAACCTATACGAAATTTACACACCTCCAAGGCTGTGCCTCCACGATTCTGTGATGTTATCGTCGATGGTGATAAAGTTTATCTGGAGCAAAAAATCAGTAAAGATAAGTATGTGACAATTCCCTGGGAGGATGTTGAACATCAAGTAAAAGCTGCGATAGCAGTTAATAAAGAGAAACTACCGCAATCTGCCCCGTAACCAATCGAGGAGCAAGCCGCCGGAGTTATCTATGAAGCCAATAATAGGCAGAAATAGATAACTCCGGCTTTTTTTTTGACAGGACATGGCGTGTCCATTTTAAAAAATATTTTCGTGCTACATTAGTTACATAGAAACTTATTACCAAACGTCACCACTAAATAAAATTATGAAAGGAGGAACAGCTCATGAAACAAGAATTAAATCTCGACTGCAAGCGTGTTTTCGATATTAGTGCTGACTACAAGACCATTGTAATTCGCAAAAAAGACTGTTTGACAATAATCACAGCAAATCCTGACGGGACACTCAGTATAACCCACGAACGTGTACAACCAGTGGCATAATTTTACCAGACAATAATTTAATAACTGGAATCCGCCAGAACGCAAGACGGCAGCGCGGAACTCTTAAAAAAGAGTTCTACTGCCGTTTTTGTTTTGTGGATTTCACGGCTCCGGCGGATTTCAAATAAAAAAATTTGAAAACCAAAGGAGAAAAGAAATGAAAAACTATCAAAGATTGTTTTACAGAAATTACTATGCTCAAAACGAAAAGGGACAATACATACCAGTTAGCAGAAAAGCCTGCTTTGCGCCTGCAGAACCACCTACTGAAGACAACCCATATAAACAAAGATGGTTTTATGACCCTGAAGCTGATTATGTAGTAAGGCTTGAAAGAAGCAAAAATGGCGAGGCAATCTACCGCTCAAATGATACAAGCCTTAAACGAGAGGAACGCTACAATAATAAAAAGTTTTCTTGTATATGGAAAAACACCTCTAACTGCGACCAGAATTGTATTGAATGCAATGAAAAAAACACTAGCCGCACTGTTGAATTAGATAAAACATGGACAGGTGAGAAAAGAAATGAAATGAAAAGTACTTTTGACCCAATAGATGAAACTCAAAATATAGCTGAAATACTTGAAGATAAAGAACTAATTTCAATCCTTACTTCTGCTTTAGACAATCTATCTAATGAAGACAAACTGCTTTTTAATTGCCTCATTGAAAAGAAAGCTAAAAATGAAATAGCTAAATTACTTAATTTAAAATCAGTTGACGGTGCTAGATACCGTGAGCTTCAACTCCGTAAAAAGCTACTCTTAAATAAAGGCCTAAAAGATTTTTTAGAAAAATAATAATTTCTACTACGGGTTTTGCCCTTCACTGTCCTTTAGAAAGTGAAGGGCGTTACTCTTGAAAAATAAAAAATCTGAAAGGAGGTAAATTTTATGAGTAAAATGAATGAACTGTCTCAAACCGTAGATGAATTAAGAACTGCAGCCGGGTTGCTTTTATCTGCAGCTGATTCTCTTGCGGACTTGTTTTCCGGCGCTGGCGATTCAACTGAAGAAATAAATGAAACTCCAAAACCAGCTGAACCACCATTAACCTTGGAATCTGTTAGAGCAGTCCTTGCAGAAAAATCTCGAAGCGGGTTTACATCTGAAGTCAAATCCTTATTAGGAAAATATGGCGCTGCAAAGCTAAGTGAAATCGACCCTGAGAATTACCATGACCTATTAGAGGAAGTAAAGGGGTTAAGCAATGGGTAAACACTCACTCCTGTCCCCCTCTTCAAGTCATCGCTGGTTAAACTGCCCTCCGTCGTTACGACTTAGCCAGCAATATGAAGACACAACAAGTGATTATGCTTTAGAAGGTACTGACGCCCACAGCCTTTGCGAATACAAACTTAAGTCTGCCCTTGGTATTAAAGCAAAAGACCCTACAGCTAATCTTACTTACTATGACGAGGAAATGGAGGAATGTGCAACCGGTTATGCTACATATGTTTTAGAGCTTTTGGAAAATGTGAAAAAGAAATGCTCTGACCCCTTAATCCTTATTGAGCAAAGGATTGATTATTCTAAATATGCCGAAGGCGGCATTGGTACTGTCGATTGTGTTATTGTTTCTGATGATACTTTACACATAATTGACTACAAACATGGCCAAGGATTATTTGTAGAATCTTATGAAAACTCTCAATTAAAAATTTATGCCTTAGGCGCACTTGAACTATTCGATGGCATCTATGATGTCAATACAATCTCCATGATTGTGTATCAGCCAAGAAGGGAAAACATCAGTACCTTCACTCTTTCAAAAGAAGAATTGTATAAATGGGCTAATGATGTATTAAAACCTACAGCTAAGCTTGCCTATAACGGAGAAGGAAAATATAAATGCGGTGACTGGTGTGTGTTCTGTAAGGTTAAGAATGAATGTAGAGCCAGGGCTGAATACAACATGGAACTTGCAAAATATGAATTCAAACTGCCGCCTTTGTTAGAAGATGAAGATGTAGAAGAAATATTAAGTAAATTGGATGATTTAATATCCTGGGCGTCAGACATCAAGGGATATGCATTACATGCCGCTCTTAGTGGTAAGCAGTGGCGAGGCTTTAAATTAGTCGAAGGTAGAAGCAATCGAAAGTATATTGATGAAGATGCAGTTGCCAAAATAGTTAAGTCTTCAGGTTATGACCCCTATGAACACAGAGTTAAAGGTATTACTGCTATGGAAAAAACTCTTGGAAAATCAAAGTTTTCAGAACTTCTTTCCGAATTGGTAGAAAAACCAATTGGCAAACCTACTCTTGTGCCGGAGAGTGATAAACGTCCGGTAATGAATACAGCAATAAATGATTTTAAGGAGGAAAAATTATGTCTATAAAAGCAAATCAAAACCCAACTAAAGTAATAACAGGTCCAAATACCCGCTGGTCTTATGCAAATGTATGGGAAGCAAGATCAATCAATGGTGGTACACCAAAGTTTTCAGTATCATTAATTATTCCAAAATCAGATACAAAAACAGTGAACAAGATAAAGGCAGCAATCGAAGCTGCTTACAATGAAGGTCAGTCAAAACTGAAAGGAAATGCCAAAACTGTACCTCCCCTATCAACTATTAAACAGCCACTTAGAGACGGTGACCTTGAGCGCCCCGATGATGAAGCTTATGCTAATTCGTATTTTGTTAACGCTAATTCAGCAACGGCACCAGGCATTGTAGATGCAAACCTCGACCCTATTCTTGAACGCTCTGAAGTTTACAGTGGAGTTTACGGCAGAGCAAGCATCAACTTCTACGCCTTTAACAGTAACGGAAATCGCGGAATCGCCTGCGGATTAAATAATCTGCAGAAGATACGTGATGGTGAGTCCCTTGGAGGTAAATCAAGAGCTGAAGACGACTTCTCTACCGACGAAGATGATGATTTCCTTTCATAAAGCAGTTCAGGGCGGCAAGGTTTCTCTTGCTGCTCTACTTTTTACAGGAAAGGAGAACTAAATGAAAACAATTAGTATAGATTTGGAAACCTTCTCCTCTGTCAATCTTTCTAAAGCAGGAGTTTATCGCTACGCTGAATCTACTGACTTCGAAATATTATTATTTGCTTATTCTGTTGATGGCGGTGAAGTTAAAATTGTTGATTTAGCTCTTGGTGAAATAATTCCGAAGGAAATCTTAGAAGCTCTTACTGACCCTGATATAATCAAGTGGGCTTATAATGCTAATTTCGAACGAGTGTCTTTATCAAGATTGATAGGTCTTCCAACAGGAAAATATTTAAACCCTTCCTCTTGGAGATGCACTATGATTTGGTCAGCTTATCTGGGACTTCCCCTATCCCTTGAAGGTGTAGGTGCGATATTAGGACTGGAAAAACAAAAGCTTAAGAAAGGAAAAGATTTAATCAAGTACTTCTGTACTCCATGTAAACCGACTGCATCCAATGGTAATAGAATTAGAAATCTTCCAATACATGATTTAAGTAAATGGTCAGCTTTTAAAAAGTACAACAAAAGAGATGTTGAAACTGAAATGGCTATTCAAAATAAACTTTCAAAGTTTCCTGTTCCTAAATTTGTATGGGATGAATACCATTTAGACCAGGAAATTAATGATTTAGGTATCGCCTTAGATTTAAAGCTTATAAACAATGCTATAGAAATTGATGACTACTCCCGTTCTAAATTAATAAATGAAATGAGAGATTTAACTAATCTTGAAAATCCAAACTCTGTGCAGCAATTAAAAGACTGGTTAGCAGATAAGGGTCTCGAAACTGAAACTTTAGGAAAAAAGGTTGTATCAGAACTTATAAAAACATCATCCGATGATTTATCTGAAGTATTAACTCTTAGACAACAAGTAGCAAAGTCATCAATAAAGAAATACCAAGCTATGAAAAATGCCGTCTGCTCTGATAGTCGTGCTCGAGGAATGTTTCAATTCTATGGAGCTAATCGCACAGGTCGGTTTGCCGGGCGTATTCTACAGCCACAGAATCTGCCAAGGAATAATATGCCTGACCTCTCTCAAGCAAGAGAATTAGTCCGTACAAATAATTTAGAGGCTTTGGAAATGCTCTATGATTCCGTGCCGGAGGTGCTATCAGAGCTTATTCGCACATCATTTATCCCCAAGGACGGCTACAAATTCATAGTTGCAGACTTTTCATCTATTGAGAGAGTTGTTTTAGCCTGGCTTGCCGGTGAAAGATGGGTACTGGACGCATATAGTCGTAAGAAAGATTTATACATTGCTACTGCAAGCCAAATGTTTAATGTGCCTATTGAGAATATCAATAAGAAGGACCCCTTAAGGCAAAAAGGTAAAGTTGCAGATTTAGCCTGCGGCTACGGCGGCTCTGTCGGTGCTTTAATAGCCATGGGTGCTCTTGACATGGGCTTGACTGAAGAAGAACTTAGACCTTTAGTTAATGCCTGGCGAACAGCCAATCCTAATATCGTAAGTTTTTGGTGGGATGTTGACAGAGCTACAATAAAAGCTGTCAGAGAAAGAACTACAACCAAAACCCACGGTATTGTATTTTCTTATCAAAGCGGGATGCTTTTTATAAAACTTCCTAGCGGGCGGCATCTATCTTATGTAAAGCCACGTATCGAGATAAACCAATTTGGCTCTGATTGTATTACTTATGAAGGAATAAATGGCGCTAAGAAATGGGATAGAATACAGTCTTACGGTCCTAAATTTGTTGAAAATATTGTGCAAGCTATCAGCCGGGATATACTCTGCTATGCTATGGAAAATCTAAGACATTATAGAATCGTCATGCACATTCACGATGAAATCATCATTGAAGCCAAAAAGAACGTAAGTGTAGATGGAATATGTGAAATATTAGGTCAAAATCCCCCATGGGCTAAAGGCTTAAAACTACGGGCTGAAGGTTTTGAAAGTTATTTTTATAAAAAAGATTAAAAACTACTACGGAATTTGGCAGGTGCTGTCCTTTAGATAATAAGGGCACTACCTGCCTATTAATTTTGGAGGTGTTTAATATGTTTTATGTAAAGGAAAAAATGAGTCCTTCTGTTGATGTTACTGTAGAACTCCATGATGACAATGTGTTCTGTATTTGTCCTGACTGTGGTCGTGAAGTTGAAATTGACATAGCAGAACTATTCAGCGACGGAGAAAGCGACCTTTATGATACATCTGTTTACTGTGCAGATTGCAGTAAAGCAAAACTTAAAGATGCGAGATCAAAGGTATGAAAATCAGCAAATATAATCCGGAAGGCTACCACGACCCAACTCCCTATAAAGCCTTAACAAACATTATGAAAGAAGAGAAAAAAGAATATCTCCCCCTTATTTATATCGCTTCTCCCTTCTCCGGAGATACAGAAAGAAATACTATAAGAGCTCAAAGATATTGTAGATTTGCAGTAAGCAAAGGCTATATCCCCATAGCCCCTCATTTGCATTACCCACAATTTTTAGATGATGAAGATGCGGATGAAAGAGAGCTTGGTCTTCGCTTTGCTCTTATTCTGCTTGGTAAATGTGAAGAGTTGTGGGTGTTTGATAAGGTTTCTGAAGGGATGTCTCGAGAAATAGCAAAAGCAAAAAAACGCGGTATGCCTATTAGATACTTTGACTCCAGATGTGAGGAGGTTATCACATGATTAGTTTTGCTTTATATGCTGCAAATTGTACCGGAAATCTTTTAAATTGTATCTACCCTAAAAAAATTACAGTTACGGACAAAGAATCTATGCTTGAGGCAGTTAAGTTTGACCACGTCACAGCTAAGTATAAAGGCAACTACCGTAATACTGATAATTTCATTCAAGCGGATTGTGTGGTCCTTGATTGTGACAATGATCACTCAGATGTTTCAACAGACTGGGTCACGGCTGCAGATGTAGCCGCTGCCTTTCACGATGTTCCCTTTATGGCTGCTTACAGCAGGAATCACATGAAGCAAAAATGTGATAAATCGCCGCGTCCAAGATTTCATGTCTATTTTATGATTGAAGCTATAACCGATGCATCAGAATATGCAGCTTTAAAACGAAGAATATCATCTGCTTTCCCCTATTTTGACAACAATGCCCTTGATAGTGCCAGATTTATATTTGGCACTGATAATGCAGATGTGGAGTTTCATGATGGCAATAAAAGCATTGAAGAATTTTTAAGTACTTCTGATTTTGAAAGTTGGGATAACAGACAGGAAGAAGTGCCGGAAGGAAAAAGGAACAGTACCCTATCGCATTATGCAGGAAAAGTTATTAAACGCTTAGGAAACACAGATGAAGCCTATGCCCTTTTTCTAAAAAAGGCTGAAAGGTGCAATCCTCCATTAGAAGAAAATGAATTAAACCTTATATGGAACAGTGCTGTTAAATTCGGAAAGAAAATATCAACACAAGAAGGCTATATTCCACCGGAGGAATATGGTGCAGAACTTAAATTAAAGCCTGAAGATTTTTCTGATGTAGGGCAAGCAATAGTTCTTTCAAGTGAATATAAAGTAGTGCTAAGGTACTCCCCTGCTACAGATTACATTGTATATAACGGCAGCTTTTGGGAGGAATCAAAACCAAAAGCACAAGGGATAGCGCAGGAGCTAACAACTAATCAACTTGAAGAAGCTGAACTTGAGATAGAACATGCTTTAGATGAAATGACCAGTAATGGTACTTTAGATATCGTTATGGAAAATGGTGCTAAAAAGGCAGTAGGTCATTTCAATGATGAGCAGGAAAAATCATTTAAAAGATATGAGAATGCAATGAAATATAAGAAATATGTGATAGGCAGAAGAGATTCCAAAAAGATATCTTCATCCTTAAAAGAAGCACAACCTATGCTTGAAATTGAACCTATGGACCTTGATGCCAATGGATTTTTATTAAACACACCAACAGCCACCTTCGATTTAAAAAAAGGGCTAAGTCATAGTACAAAACCGAATTCTTCTCATTTAATAACAAAACAAACATCGGTAAGTCCAAGTAATGAGGGAATGGATAAATGGATAGATGCAGTTAATGTGTTTTTCTGTAAAGATAAAGACTTGATCGAATATGTGCAAAGAATTGTAGGGCTTGCTGCAATAGGTAAGGTTTATGTTGAAGCTTTAATAATTGCTTATGGTGAAGGGCGTAATGGTAAATCAACATTTTGGAATGCCATATCAAGAGTTTTAGGTTCATACAGCGGCAATATATCTGCAGACATCCTTACTGTTGGTTGCAGGAGAAATGTAAAACCTGAACTTGCTGAAGCTAAAGGAAAAAGACTCCTTATTGCTTCAGAGTTAGAAGAAGGTATGAGACTTAATACTTCAAATATTAAGCAGCTCTGCTCCACTGATGAAATATACGCAGAGAAAAAATATAAGGCGCCCTTTAGCTATGTACCTACTCATACCTTAGTTTTATACACTAATCACCTGCCAAAGGTTGGTGCAATTGATGAAGGAACTTGGAGAAGGCTTATCGTAATCCCCTTTGAAGCAAAAATCGAAGGAAGTAAAGATATTAAAAATTATACAGATTACCTCGTTAAAAATGCAGGCGGTGCAATACTTACATGGATAATCGAAGGAGCAGAAAAAGTAATTAATGAAAATTACAATTTAAAATCTCCTAAAAAAGTCAAAGACGCCATCAAAAATTATAGAGAAAATAACAACTGGCTCTCGCATTTTCTTTCAGAATGCTGTGAAACAGATAAAAGCTATACAGCCAAATCAGGTGAAATTTACGATGAATACCGTGCATTTTGCTTAAGAGTTGGAGAGTTTACAAGAAGCACGACTGATTTTTATACAGCATTGGAGTCTCATGAGTTTGAAAGAAAGAAAACATCAAAAGGCATCATTGTTAAAGGATTACGATTAAAATCCGACTTTCTATAATCAAAGAAACGTTGAAATTTACACATAGTGCAGGTCTATGAAGGTCATATATAAAACTTTTACATATAAAAAAATTATATAAAAAATAAATATATATATAGTTATATACATGACATGCACAGACCTGCACTTTTTTAAGAGAATGTTGAAAAATGGAGGTTTTTTACGATGATGGAAAAATCAATAGAGCAAAAACTTGTAGCAAAAGTTAAAAAATTAGGTGGCATTTGTCCGAAGTTTATCTCCCCCGGCTATGATGGCATGCCTGACCGCCTTGTATTACTGCCAAAAGGAAAAATAGGATTTGTGGAGGTTAAAAAAAAAGGAATGAAACCCCGTCCCCTTCAATTAGCAAGACATAAACTTCTTAAAGGGCTTGGATTTAAAGTATTTGTTTTAGATGATGAAAAAGATATAGATGAAATAGTTGAAAATATATTGGGAGGTGATGCCAGATGAAGTTCATACCCCACGATTATCAGCGATATGCAAGTGCATATATAGAAAAGCACTCAATATCAGCAATATTCTTGGATATGGGCTTAGGTTAGGAAAAACTGTCTTGACCTTAACAGCCTTAAACAATCTCTTGTTTGATAGTTTTGAAATACACAAAATCTTAATAATTGCACCCTTAAGAGTTGCCAGAGATACATGGCCTTCAGAAATTGAAAAATGGGATCATTTAAAAGATTTAAAATATTCTGTTGCTCTTGGAAGTGAAAAGGAAAGAAAAGCTGCATTTATGATAAAAGCTGATATTTATATTATAAACCGTGAAAATGTTAAATGGCTTGTGGAAGACAGCTCTCTCCCCTTCGACTTTGACACATTAATCATAGACGAGCTTTCATCATTTAAAAATCATCAGGCTAAACGCTTCCGTTCTTTGATGAAAGTCCGACCAAAGATTAAAAGAATTGTTGGTTTAACCGGAACACCTGCAAGCAACGGTTTAATTGACCTATGGGCTGAATTTAGACTTTTAGATATGGGGCAAAGGATTGGAAGATTTATTGGTAAATACAGAGACGACTACTTTGTACCCGATAAAAGAAACCAGCAAGTTATTTTTTCATACAAGCCTAAGCCAGGAGCTGAAGAAGAAATCTATAAAAAGATTTCAGATATAACCATCAGTATGAAAGGTTCTGATTATATTAAACTTCCTGAACTCGTAATAAATGAAGTACAAGTTAATCTGTCTGAAAAAGAAATGAAAATTATTGATGATATGAAAAAAGAATTAGTAACTAAAATAAAAGATGATGAAATTACTGCATCCAATGCTGCTGCTTTATCAACTAAACTTTTACAAATGGCAAACGGCGCAGTTTATGGTGAGGCTGGTGAAGTGATTAATATACATGAACGTAAGCTTGATGCTTTAGAGGACTTAATAGAATCTGCTAACGGCAAACCTGTTTTAATATCTTACTGGTTTAAACATGATATGAAGCGTATTTCTGAAAGGTTTTCAGTTGAAACCTTAGATAGTGCTGACTCAATTAAAAGATGGAATAAGGGTGAAATTCCTGTTGCCATCATCCACCCCGCCTCTGCCGGACATGGACTTAATCTACAAACTGGTGGCTCTACTCTTATCTGGTTTGGTCTTACTTGGAGTTTGGAACTATACCAACAAACTAATGCAAGACTTTGGAGACAAGGACAAAAAGACACGGTTGTTATTCATCACATAATTTCTAAAGGCACGATTGATGAACGTGTAATGAAGGCACTTAAAAATAAAGATAACACACAAGCTGCATTAATTGATGCAGTAAAAGTAAACCTACAAACAGGAGGTAAAATCTATGAATGACCCTTATGAAAGCTTGGCGAATGCCATTATTTTGCAGGCAGCAAAAGATTACCGTAATGCATTAAAAAGACTTAAAAAACACCCTAATAGAGAAATTGATTTATATATGAAACAGGAAGTCGAGCAATTTTTCCGTTCCGATTGGTACTCATGCCTTACTACAGTTGATCCGGAGATACTTATCCGCAAACTTAACGAGGAGGTTATATCATG